>MRWG01000184.1_pt1 | contig 106333 bp, 104 predicted proteins | sample 1013341 | NCBI WGS metagenome assembly MRWG01 (sample SAMN06117577, study PRJNA244670) | biofilm metagenome | biome: Water; feature: Cathode Biofilm; material: Biofilm; isolation source: microbial consortium enriched at the cathode of a solar microbial fuel cell | place: USA: District of Columbia...
GATTGTCGGTCATGGGGGGTGGCCCGATCACTCCGACTGGCCCCCCCCCCCATGACCGACAATCCCCTCAGGATATCAACGGCATAGGCCAACTGGTAATCCTCCTCGCGCAGGCGGGCGACCTCATCGGCGCGCTGGCGCTCTTCCTCGATCTGCTTGAGCTCGTCCTCGGACAGGCTGTCATTGTTGAGCCGCCCCCGCAGATCGGCCTCCGACCGGCTGGGGCGTTTGCTCTGCGCCTCGTCGTCGTCGGTCTCGGCGCGGCGCGCGGGCTGCGCGACCACGATGTCGGGGCTGACACCCAGCGCCTGGATCGAGCGGCCCGAGGGCGTGTAGTAGCGCGAGGTGGTCAGCCGCATCGCCCCACCGCCCCTGAGCGGCATCACCGTCTGCACGGATCCCTTGCCGAAGCTCTTGGTGCCGACGACGATCGCGCGGCGATGGTCCTGTAGCGCGCCGGCCACGATTTCCGACGCCGAGGCCGATCCGCCGTTGATCAGCACGACGATCGGCTTTCCCTGTGCCAGATCGCCGGGCGTGGCGTTGAATCGCTCGCCGTCCTGAACGTTGCGCCCGCGGGTCGAGACGATCTCTCCCTTGGCAAGGAAGGCGTCGGAGACCTTGATCGCCTGCGTCAGCAACCCGCCGGGATTGTTGCGCAGGTCGAGCACGATGCCGCTCACTTGCTCCATGCCGCCCAGCGCCTCGACCTGCTCTTTCAGACCGCTTTCGAGATTGGGATAGGTGTTGTCGTTGAAGGTGGTGACCCGCACCACCACCGCGTCCCGTTCGGTCCGCACGCGCACCGCCGTGAGCTCGATCGTGTCACGGATGATCGACACGTCGAACGGCTCTGGCTCTCCCTCGCGCACCACGGTGATAACGATTTCGCTGCCCACCGGGCCGCGCATCAGGTCGACCGCCTCGTTGAGCGTCAGGCCCAGAACGCTCTCGCCATCGACATGGGTGATGAAATCACCCGCCTCGATCCCGGCCTGGTAGGCGGGGGTGCCATCCATCGGCGAGACCACCTTGACGAACCCGTCCTCCTGCGTGACCTCGATCCCCAGCCCGCCGAACTCGCCGCGCGTCTGCACCTGCATGTTCTCGGCGTCATCGGGCGAGAGATAACTGGAATGCGGGTCAAGCGAGGTGAGCATCCCGTTGATCGCCGCCTCGATCAGCTCGCTGGTATCGACATCCTCGACGTATTGCGCGCGCACCCGTTCGAAAATGTCACCGAAGAGATCGAGCTGCTCATAGACGCTGCTCCTCCCGTCGTTCTCCTGCGCGAGAAGGGGAGCCGCTACCTGCGTCGTCATCAAGGCACCGGAGAGGAGCCCCACGGTCGTGGCCATCAGGATTTTCTTCATGTCTCAACCTTCCTTGTCGGTCGCGAACCACGTCAGCGGGTCCACCGGTGAATTGTCTTGCCGCACCTCGATATAGAGCGTCTGGCCGCGTCCAGCACCCCCCTTGCCCCCGTCGGAACCTTCGGCCGCGGCAAGCAGGTCGCTGCCATCGCCGGTGCCGCCCATCAGGCCCACGGGGCTGCCGCCGGGCAGCACCTCGCCGATGCGACCGTATACGGTGTCGAGCCCGGCGAATACCAGCAGCACCCCGGCCTGCGGTTCCAGAATGATCACATTTCCGTAGTCGAGCAAGGGGCCGCGGTAGCGCAGCGTCGCCGGGACCGGCGTGGTGACCAGCGCGCGTGGCCGCGTGGCAACAACGACGCCCGGGCGCACGACCCCGGCGGCGTCGGCCTCTCCCGAACGGTGCAGGATCACCCCCTCCACCGGCAGCGGCAGGGTGCCCTTGCGCGATCCGATCTCCGGCAGGCTGCCCGCCACCTCGTCCACGGCGATGTCGCTCAACCCGCTGGCAAAGCCCTCCAGCGTCTCGGTCGATGCGAGGAGCAGCGCCGTCTTGACCGGGTCCTCGGTGAACCGGCGAGGCAGGTCGGTGCGCGCGGCGATGGCCTTGCTGAGGTGCACGCGCGCCTCCTGCACACCACGCAGCCCGTCCTCGAGCGTGGTCGTAGCGCTTTGCTGAAGCGCGCGCAGCACGGCGATATCCTGCACCTTACCGCGCAGATCAAGCGCCTTGGCATCGAGCGCCGGGGCCACCTCCGACAGGATCATCCCCGCCCGCGCGGTGCCCACCGGCCCCGATGGATGCAGCATCAGTACCGGCACCGGCGCGTGGCCCATCGTCTGCAACACGCCCAGAAGCCGTGCGACCTCGTCCTCGCGGGTGCGCAGTTCGGCGATCAGCGCCGCCTCGCGCTGCGCGGCACGGCGCGCGCCAGCGCGCATCGCCGCGAGCCCCTCCTCGTAGGCACGGATCACCCCGGTGAGCGCCTTGACCCGGTTGCGCGCGCCCTCGGCGGCGGCGAGCGCCTCGGCCGCCTCATCGAGCGCCGCTGCCGCGGCGCGCGCATCGGTGGAAAGGTCCGCACCCTCCTGCGCCCCGAGCGGCCGCGCCAGCAGCATCAGAAGCAGTAGGCAGGCCGCGCGTATCCTCATGCCAGAAGGTTCTCGCCAGTCATCTCGCCGGGTTGCGGCAGCCCCATGAGCGCCAGCACCGTGGGCGCGAGATCGGCGAGCCGGCCACCATCGCGCAACCGCGCGCCCGCCGGCCCGCCGACGAGGATCACCGGCACCGGGTTGAGCGTGTGCGCGGTGTGAGGCCCGCCGGTCGCGGGATCGACCATCACCTCGCAATTGCCGTGATCGGCGGTGACGATCATCGCGCCGCCCGCCGCCTCCAGCGCCTCGAGCACGCGGCCAAGCCCGTGATCCACCGCCTCACAGGCCGCCATCGCCGCCTTCAGGTCGCCGGTATGGCCGACCATGTCGGGGTTGGCATAATTGACCACGATCAGGTCATAGCCCTCGCCGATCGCCCCTACCAGATGGTCGGTCACCTCGGCAGCCGACATCTCGGGTTGTTGGTCATACGTGGCCACCTTGGGCGAGGGTGCCATGTAGCGATCCTCGCCGCGCTCGGGATCCTCGCGACCACCGTTGAGGAAAAAGGTGACATGGGGGTATTTCTCGGTCTCGGCGATGTGGAACTGCCGCAGCCCCGCGCGACTCACCCATTCGGCCAGCGTGTTGACGATCACCCGCGGCGGAAACACCGTTTCGAACCACGCGTTATGCGCCTCGGAATACTCCACCATGCCCAGACGCGCCGCCCAGTCGGGCACAACCTCGCGGTCGAAGGCGCTGAAACCGGGATCGACCAGCGCCTGCAATATCTCGCGCGCCCGGTCGGCCCGGAAATTCAGACAGAACAGGCCGTCGCCGGCCGCGACCCCCGCATAATCGCCGATCACCGTGGCGGTAATGAATTCGTCGGTTTCCGAGCGCGCATAGGCATTGGTCACCGCCGTGCGGGCATCGGACGCGCGCAGCCCCTTGGCGGCGGTGATCGCCTCATAGGCCTCTTGCACCCGGTCCCAGCGATTGTCGCGGTCCATCGCGAAATAGCGCCCGGTGACGGTCGCGATGCGCACGCTACCCGGCAGCATGTCGGACAGGTTGGCCAGATGGGTGCGCGCCGATTTCGGAGACACGTCGCGCCCGTCGGTCATCGCGTGCAGCACCACCGGCACACCTGCCTCGGCGATCACCCGCGCGGCGGCGGCGATATGGGCGATATGCCCGTGCACCCCGCCATCTGACACGAGGCCCAGCAGGTGCGCCGTGCCGCCGGTGCCCTTCAGCCGGTCGATGAAGCGGGCCAGCGCCTCGTTGGTGGCAAAGCTGCCATCCTCTATGGCGAGGTCGATCTGCCCGAGATCCATCGCCACCACCCGGCCCGCGCCGATATTGGTGTGACCGACCTCGGAGTTGCCCATCTGCCCACGGGGCAGCCCCACATCGGGGCCATGCGTGATCAGCGTCGCGTTGGGGCATTCGGCCATCAGCCGGTCGATGTTGGGGGTGTCTGCCAGGTGCGGCGCGTTGGCCTCGGGCCGGTCGCTCAGGCCCCAGCCATCGAGAATGCACAGGACGACAGGTTTGGGCATGGTCTCTCCGGGTGTGGTCCTGCCCGCCTTCTAGGCCGATGCCCCCGGACCCGCAACCCTCGCTGCGCGGGCTCAGCCGTGGACCAGGGTGTCGGAGACGCAGGCTCGCACCCCCTCCGCGCAGCTGGCGGCGTGCGTCAATAGGTTGCGGAAATCGACATCATCAAGTCAGGCCGGAAATCCCCGCAGTTTCTCTGGCCCAGCGAAAATCTGCGCCGCGTGCTCTTCCAGGTAGATGCGCAGCCACGGCGTGAAATCGGCGGGTGCGTTGCGGATGCGCGTGGCGAGCGCGGCGCGCGTTATCCAGTCCACCGCCATCACCTCTTCGGGGTTGGGCACCGGTTCCACCCGGCGCGCGACCCGTGCGAGAAAAACATCGACAAGCTCATGCTCGATCAGCCCGCCGCCCACATCCGCGCGGTATTCCACCTGACCGCGCGGCGTGAGCGGCAGGCCGCGCAGGCCCAGTTCCTCGTCGAGTCGGCGATGCGCGCAGGCCAGCGGCGCCTCGCCCCAGCGCGGATGCGTGCAGCAGGTATTCGCCCACAGCCCCGGCGTGTGATACTTGCCCAGCGCCCGGCGCTGGATGAGCACCGCATCGCCGCATAGCACGAAGACCGACACCGCCATGTGACGCAGGCCGCGCCTGTGCGCCTCCAGCTTCTCGACGGCCACCAGATCGCCGTCGATCCATGTCGGGATCATCTCGGTCATGGGCGCGCGGGCGAAGCGAGCCCGGTCTTCACATGCGCCAGCGGGCGGGCGCGCACGAGTTTCTTGTTCATGTCGGCCTCGAAGGTCAGCCTCTGCTCGTCGATATCGTGGCGCAGCGAAACAAACCGCTCCCGCCGATCATCCGACCGATAATAGGCATTCTGCATCGAGGCAAGGCAGGCACTCGCCGTCATGGCGGCCACGCGACCGCCCACCGTCGCATAATGGATGCCCTCGCCGGAACTCGGGGTCACCACGCGCGCAAATTTGCCATGCGGAAGCACCCGGCGGTAGAAATCGCGCGGGGCGATCCTCGCCGAACCGGGGCAACCATACACGGGCGACGGGGTCCGGGGCTGATCGGTCCCTTCGTGGCAGAGAGGTGACCGGGCAGAGGCCCCTTGCCCGCGCCCGCCACCCGGCGTATAGCCCCGGCCTGATCCCGAAGGAGCCCGATCATGCAAGGCAGCGCCAATCTCAACGTCATGCTCAAGGCCGCGCGCAAGGCCGGGCGCGGGCTGATCAAGGATTTCGGCGAAGTCGAGAACCTGCAGGTCTCGATGAAGGGCGCGGGCGATTTCGTGAGTCGCGCCGATCTCGCCGCCGAGAAGACCATCAAGGCCGAGCTGATGGGCGCGCGGCCCAACTATGGCTGGCTCGCCGAGGAGGGCGGCGGTGAGGATGGCAAGGATCCGACCCGCCGCTGGATCGTCGATCCGCTGGACGGCACCACCAATTTCCTCCACGGGCTGCCGCATTTCGCCGTCTCCATCGCGCTCGAGCACAAGGGCGAGGTGGTGTCCGGGGTGATCTATGACCCGGTCAAGGACGAGGCGTTCTTTGCCGAAAAGGGCACCGGCGCATGGATGAACGACAAGCGGCTGCGCGTGTCGGGGCGCACCAAGATGATCGAGGCGATCTTTGCCACCGGGCTGCCCTTCGGCGGACGCGCCGACTTGCCCGAGACGCTGCACGATCTCGCCCGGCTCCTGCCCGCCTGCGCGGGTGTGCGGCGCTGGGGCTCTGCCGCGCTCGACATGGCCTATGTCGCCGCCGGGCGCTATGACGGATTCTGGGAGCGGGGGCTCAACCCGTGGGATCTCGCCGCCGGGGTCATCATCCTGCGCGAGGCAGGCGGGCTGGTAGAGCCGCTGACCAAGGGCGGCGACATCCTTGGCGATGGCGAAATCATTGCCGCCAACGAGGCGATTTTCGACAAGTTCGCCAAGGTGATCCGCGACCGCGCGTGACAGCCTGCGCGTGTCATGCCACAAAACGGCAACAACGCGGAGAGGGGCATGGAACTCGATCACCTTGCGGTGGCGGGCAAGACGCTGGAAGAGGCCGCCGCCCATGTCGAGGCGGCGCTCGGACTGCCGATGCAGCCCGGCGGCACGCACCCGAGATTCGGCACGCATAACCGGCTTTTGGGACTGGGGCCCGGAGTCTATCTCGAAGCGATCGCAATCGACCCGGACGCCCCCGCGCCAGAGCGCCCGCGCTGGTTCGATCTCGACCGGCTGAACGGGCCGCCGCACCTGCGCAACTGGATCGCCCGCGTGCATGATCTCGATGCGGCGCTCGCCCGGCATCCGGGCGCCGGCGCGCCCCTCGATCTTGCGCGCGGAGACCTGCGCTGGCGCATGGCCGTTCCCGACGATGGCGTGCTGCCCTACGACAACCGCTTCCCGGCGCTCATTCAGTGGCAGGCGGGCGGACATCCCGCCGACCGGCTGCCGGATGCGGGCGCACGGCTCAAGCGTCTCGTCGTGACGCATCCCGAGGCGGTGGCGCTGCGCGCCGCGCTCGCGGACCTCACCGATCCGCATATCGTATTCGAGCCCGGGCCGCCCGCCCTGCGTGCCGAGATCGACACCCCGTCTGGCACGCGCGTGCTGACATGATCCTGCGGCGCGCCACCGAAGCGGATATTCCCGCGATCCTCGCGATATGGAACCCGCTCATCCGAGATACCTCTGTCACCTTCACCACCGAAGAAAAGACGCATGAGGGCCTCGCCGCCGAGATCGCCGCGCGCGGCGACGCCTTTGTCGTGGCCGAGGACGCGGGCCGGGTGCTGGGCTTTGCCGGGTTCGGCGCGTTCCGCGCCGGTCCCGGCTATCGCCACACCGCCGAGCATACCGTCATCCTCGCGGAGGGTGCGCGCGGGCGCGGCACGGGCCGGGCGCTGATGGCGCGGCTCGAGGAGGTGGCGCGTGCGCGCGGCATCCACGCGCTCATCGGTGCGGTGAGCGGCGAGAACGCGGGCGCCATCGCGTTTCACGAGGCCATCGGATTCACGCGCGCGGGCGTCCTGCCCGAGGCCGGATACAAATTCGGTCGCTGGATGGACCTCGTGCTATTCCACAAGCATCCGTGACGCTGTGCCTGACAGGCGCGCCGTTCCGGGATAGGATTGACCCATGTCGATATGGACCCGCATATCCGAGGCGCTTCAGGCGCTGGCCAAGGGCGAAAGTCTTGCGACCGTGTTCGATCGGCTGCGCAGCCCGCCCGAGCGCAGCGTCGCCTTTACCATCGCGGTGATCGCCCTCTCGGCCAAGATGGCCAAGGCCGACGGGCTGGTCACGCGCGACGAGGTGACGGCGTTTCGCGATGTCTTTCACATCCCCCCAGAGGAGGAGAAGAACGCCGCGCGCATCTTCAACCTCGCCCGGCAGGACGTGGCGGGATACGAGGAATACGCGGCACGCATCGGGCGCATGTTCGCGGATGCGCCCGATACGCTCTGCGACTTGATGGAGGGGCTTCTCCATATCGCTATGGCCGATGGGGTCTATCACCCCAAGGAGGACGCCTTTCTCGGTCGCGTGGCCGAGATATTCGGGATCGAGGAGCGCCGCTTTCGCGCGCTGCGCGCGCGCTTCGTCCCGGACGAGCGGCCCGATCCATGGTCCGTTCTGGGGGTGAGCGCCGACATGCCGCTATCGGATATTCGCGCCGCGTGGCGCAAGCAGGTGCTCGACTGCCACCCCGACCGGCTCAAGGCACGCGGCGTGCCCGAAGAGGCGGTGCGCCTCGCCGAAAGGCGGCTCAGGGACATCAACAATGCCTGGGAAGAAATCAGCTCCATGCGGGCGCCCTCTTAAAACCGTCATGGCCCTCACCTATGTTACAGCCATGAGACACACCGCCCTGATCCTCGCCCTGCCCGTCGCGCTGTTCATCGGCGTGAGCCCGGCCCTTGCGCAGGAGGAGAAAGAGGATGGCCTCTCACTCATGGAGGAAGGCGCACAGCTTTTCTGGGACGGGCTGCAGCGCGAGATGGGGCCCGCGCTGGAGAGCTTGCGCGACCGCGCCGACGAGATGGAGCCCGCCCTGCGCGATTTCGCCGAGCGGATGGGTCCGGCATTGGCAGACCTGCTGGAAAAGATCGACGACCTGAGCGCCTATCACCCACCCGAGATGCTGCCCAACGGCGACATCATCCTGCGCCGCAAGACGCCGCAGGAAATGCGCGATGCCCCGGTTGACGGCGAGATCGAGATCTAGCCACGCAGAACCGCGCCCGGGTTCATGATGCCCGCGGGATCGAGCGCCGCCTTGATGGCGCGCATCGCATCCAGCTTCACCGGATCGCCATAGCGTTCGAGGTCATCGACCTTGAGCCGCCCGATCCCGTGCTCGGCGCTGACAGAGCCGTCCATCTCGTGCACGAGGTCATGAACCGCGCGCTTGATCGCATCGCGCTCGGGCAGATGATCGGCGCGGCTGCGCCCGGGCATGGGAAACACGTTGTAATGCAGATTGCCATCGCCCAGATGGCCGAAGCAGTTGACGCGGAAATCGCCGATCCGGGCAATCTCTCCGGCGCCTTTCTCGATGAAATCCGGGATCGCCGACAGGGGCAGCGAAATGTCGTGCGAGCTGACCGAGCCGATGCGGCGGTTGGCCTCGGGGATCTGCTCGCGCACCTCCCAGAATTCGTGCCGCTGCGCCTGCGATTGCGCGATCATGCCGTCGCTCACCAGCCCCGCCTCGAAGCCTTCGGCGAACAGCGCCTCCAGCGCCGCCGCGGGATCGAGGCCGCGCGCCAGCCCGACATCGACGAGCACGCACCATTCCGGCGGTACGGCGAAGGGCTGCCGGATATCCGGCAACGTCTCGGCCAGGAAATCAAGGCCCTGCCGGTGCATGATCTCGAAAACGCTGATTCCCTCGCCCATGTGATCGCGCGCCAGCGCCAGCAGGTCGAGCGCCGCGCGCGGCCCCGCCACCGCCATGAGCGCGGTCCCCTCTCCCGCCGGGCGCGGCGCGAGCTTCAGCGCGGCGGCGGTGATGACCCCCAGCGTACCCTCCGAACCGATGAGCAGATTGCGCAAGTCATAGCCGGTGTTGTCCTTGCGCAAGCGTTTCAGCCCGTGCCAGACGCGCCCGTCGGGCAGCACCGCCTCCAACCCCAGGCACAGGTCGCGCGCATTACCATAGCGCAGTACATTGACCCCGCCCGCGTTGGTCCCCAACAGCCCACCGATACGCGCCGAACCCTTGGCCGCGATGGAAAGCGGAAAAAGCCGGTCCGCCGCCTCTGCCGCCGCGTGGATGTCCTGCAGGATCGCCCCCGCCTCGACGATCATCACGTTCTCGTCCGGCCAGAGCCCGCGCACCGCGCGCATCCGCTCGAGACTGAGGATCACCGGCACCGGGCCGTCCACTGCTACCTGCCCGCCAACAAGGCCCGTGCCGCCGCCATAGGGCACCACCGGCACCCCCGCCTCGGCACAGGCGCGCACCACATGCGCCACGCCCTCTACATCGCCCGGGGCCACGACCACGCCCCGCCCCTGCCAGCGCCCGCGCGGTTCCTCGAAATAGCGCGGCTCGGCCTCGCGGAAGGCCGCGTCAGGCAGCACCGTGCGCAGGCCGTCTATGAAACCAGGTGTGGCGGAACTGAGCGTCATGCCCCCTAGCTATCACAGCCGTCAGACAAGGCCAGCCGCTCCCCGTTTCATCTTGCTATAAATATCCAAGTATCCTGCTCACAACCGTGAGGAAATCACGCCAGTGTTGAAGCCACCCATGCGCAGCTCGCCGAAGAGACGCTGATATTCGATCTTGGGGCAATGGTTCATCACCACGTCCACGCCGCGCGCACGGGCCATCTCTGCCGCCTGCGGGTGCTCCACCCCGATCTGCATCCAGATCGTCCGAAGGTCTGGAAAGGTGTCCAGCGCGTCTTCCACGATGGGCGGCACATGCTCGGAGCGGCGAAAGATATCGACCATGTCCACCCTGCCCTCGATGTCGGACAGCGACGCCACCACCGTCTGGCCAAAGAGCATCCGCCCCGCGTGGCCGGGATTGACCGGGATCACCTCGAATTTCTTGAGGCTCAGGTAGCGGGCCACATAATAGGACGGGCGCACCGGGTTCATCGACACGCCGACCATTGCCACACGGCGGGTGCGGGTCAGAATCTCGCGCAGGTGGGAATCAGTGTATGTTTCGCTCATGGCGGTCATAAATCACGAAGCGGGCCGAGAAAAAAGCGCCCAAGATAAAGCTTGGGCGCCAGTCGCGGAACGAGGGACAGTGATATGAGACGGCGGTGTTCCGTCTCGCCGCCTCTGGAATATAGATAGGTCCGGTTTCCATGATATAAAGGGTTTGTAATACGCCCGTGACCAAACGTGACAGGGGACATCAATCGAACACGTCCTCGACCACGTCCCAGATTTCCTCGAAAATGCGCCGCCCGATGCCCTTGCGGCGCTTGCGTTTGCGGGGCGGGTGCGCGGTCCGTGGTCTGTCGTCGTAGTCTTGCCGTGGCAGTGGCATGGGCCGACCCTTGGGGCGCGGGCGGTCTGATTTCGACGTTGGCATCGCCTTCATGTCATGGAGCGGCGCGCCGCAGCTTGAACAGGCCAGCTCGTGGCGCGCCCGGTCGAGCACGAGGGCCGCACGCGTGCCGCAGTAATTGCATGTGGCGATCTTGTGGCCCATGACGCTCCATATCGGTCAAATCCGCGCATTTTCCAAGCCCTCCCCGGCGCGAAATCGTCGCTTGCGGCGCGGGTGCGTGGTATCGTCGCGGCGTGCAGACCCGAAGGAACGACACCGGATGACCGATCAGCCCGCCCCCGCCGAGCCCGCGCCCCGCGACCTGCCCTTCACGGTGGACCTCAGGCGCATCCACCTTGCCGTGGGCTGGATCGCCTTCGGCCTGCCGCTCTCGCTCATCGCGGTTTCGCAGCTGCCGACGGTTTGCTTTCACGACTCGATCAGCCATTTCTATTTCAGCCCGGTGGGCGGCGATATCCTCGTCGGCGCGCTGAGCTTCATCGGATTGCTGCTCGTGGGCCTCTACTCCTTCGACGCGGTCGGGTGCGCGGGCGCACGTCGCTGGACGTGGAAGGACATCCTCGCAATCCGCGTGGCCGGTATCGCGGCGCTCTTGGTCGCCTTCGTGCCCACGGCGGGTACGGGCTGCGCCCGCGCGGAGGCCGAAGGCGCGCGCGCCTTCCTCACCGGCACGAACGGGCCCTCCTTCGATTTCTGGGCCGTGCTTCTGGGGCGGGAGGAAGCCACCGGCCTTCCGCTCGATACGGTGCATTACAGCGCGGCGGGGGTGATGTTTCTCATCCTCGCCTACGTGGTGCTGCGCGTCTTTACCCGCGTGAATTCCGAGGCCGCCGAACGGGACGGCAACCGCAAGGGCCTGCGCAACGCCTGTTACCGGGTGTTGGGCCGGGTGATCCTCGGGGTGGTCGCCGTGCTCGGGATCAAGATGGCGGTCGGGGCCGTGGCACCGGATTTCCTCGGCTTCTGGAACCGGCTCAACCTCACCTTCGTGCTGGAGGCGGCGGGGCTTTTCGCCTTCGGGCTGGCGTGGATGATCAAGGGGCGGGTGCTTCCGGTGTTCGAGGATGCCGCGGCACGGGCTCAGCCGCGCGCGGCGTAAAGCGCGACGGCGGCGGCGTTCGAGACGTTGAGCGAGCCGAAACCGCCCGCCGCGTCGATGCGCACGAGCGCGTCCACCGTCTCGCGCGTGCGCGGGCGCAGACCCGGCCCCTCGGCCCCCAGGACAAGCGCCACGGGCCGATCGCGCCGTCCTTCGAGGGCCGTCTCGATGGTCTCGTCCGCCTCGCCCGCGAGGCCAAGCACGAGGTAGCCCATGCCCTGCAGCTCAGTGATCGCGTCGGCAAGGTTGCGCACACGAAGGTAGGGCTGGCGCTCCAGCGCACCGCTGGCAGATTTCGCGAGCGCGCCGGTCTCGGGGGCCGAATGGTGGCGCGGGGCGATCACCGCGCGTGCACCGAACACCTCTGCCGAGCGCAGGATCGCGCCGACGTTGTGCGGATCGGTCACCCGGTCGAGCAGCACCAGCCGCGGCGCACAAGGGCCGTCGCGTAACGCGAGATCGGCCAGCTTTCCCCAGTCGAGCGGCTTCACCTCCAGCGCCGCGCCCTGGTGCACCGATCCGGGATCGAGCGGCGCGGTGAACTTGCGCGGATCGGCCATCTCGGGCTCTATCCCGCTCATGGCGATGGCCTCGGACAGCTTGTCGGCGGCATTGCGCGTGACCACGAGGCGCAGCTTCTCGCGGCGGGGATTTTCCAGCGCGTCCCGCACGGCGTGCAGCCCGAAGAGCCACACCGTCCCGGCGGCCTCGGCCCGCCGCGCCTGCTCTTTCTCGATCACCCAGCGGGGTTTCTTCATCGGCCGCACGCCCCTCTCGTCCAAGGTTCCGTCCTTGCACCGCCGCGACAGGGCACGCAAGCGATTTTCCGGTTGACGGGCCGCGGCGCCAATTCTAAGACGCCCGGCACGTGGGCGACAGGCCGCAAGGTGTGGCAGGGGACTGTAACTCCCTCGCGGAGACGCACGCTAGGTTCGATTCCTAGGTCGCCCACCATCTCGCCTTTTGACGTTGAAATTTCCGCTAACACCTTGAAAGGAAAGGCGGAATTAGCGGTTCGATAACCCGATTCACGTGAGTACCGCAGAGGCTCTGCAAAAGCCAGTCTGAGCACTGTTCTCTTGAAGGCTAAGCTGCCATTTTCGTAGAGATTCCAAGGGTTTCCCAAAAATTCGAGCGCCGGTTCGATAAACTCCTCTAGCCTCCCCTTCGGCGGCACGATTCGAGCAGCTTTTTCGGTCAGCAGCAGCTTCTCCCGCTCCAGCTTCGCGATCTTACCCTCATAGGCTTTGATAACGCTGGCGTTGTCAGCCTCGACGATCCGCTCCAGCAGCGTTTCGATCTGCTTCTCGGACTCGCGAAGCTGCTTCGCGATCTCATCCTTGTCACGATGCGCTTCAGCCAGACGCATGTTCCAGGCGTCCTTGAACATCGCCTTTGCCAGCGTGAAGAGCTGTCGCGTCGGCTGAAGGCTTTGCAGGATTTCGGCAAAGCCGTCTTCGACCTTATCGCGCGGGATCGACCTGCGTTCGTTCTCGCAGCCCTTAGTATCGCACAGATAATAGGGGTAGTGCTTCGAGCGGCCTTTCGACCAGCAAGAGGTCATCGGCTCGCCGCAGTCATCACACAGCACGAAGCCGCGCAGCGGGAAGTCCTCGCTGATATCCTTGCGCGCAGGTGCCTTTGCCTTGCCCTGCATGCGCTCCTGAATGCGCTCAAACGTCTCCAGGCTGATGATCGGCTCATGATGCCCTCTACGCGCCGACACGTCCCATTTGGGCGCTTCGACGTACCCCGCATAGGTAAGATGCGACAGAAGCCGCTGAACACGCTGCCAGCGGATTTCGCCCGCTGGCGTATCCTTGGGGAACGCAGGCTTTGCTTCGAGGAAGCGCTTCACTTCGGCCTGCGATTGCAGATGCCCCGAGGCGAAGCCCTCAAGAGCTTCGGCAAGGATCGAGGCGATAGGCTCGTCACGCACCAGCAGCTTACCGTGCACCCGATCCTTGGCGTATTTGTAGCCGACTGGCGGGGAGAACACCCAATAGCCGTTCTCGACCCGCGCTTTCATCTTCTGGATAACCTGACGGCGGTTCTGCTCGCGCTCAAGCTCGCCTTGCGCCGCAAAGATCGTCTCCACGAACTTGCCCTCGGGCGAGTCATCCAGATTGAAGTTAAGGCACTTAATCCGCGCGCCGCGCGTCTGGAATTCACGGCGCAGCTTGATATGAAACTCGGTATCGCGCGCGAAGCGCTTCAGATCATCGAAGATGACCACGTAATCTTTGTCGGGCTGCGCATCGAGATAACTCAGCAGCGCAACCATGCCTGGGCGGTTGATGAAATCACCGCCGCCCGACGCATCGTCGGGGAACACGGCCTCGACCTGATACCCCTTTAGCTCGGCGTACTGGCGGCAGCGGTACTCCTGGCTATCGAGCCCGCTGCCTTCCAGTTTCTGTTTGGTTGAGGACACGCGGCAGTAGATGACTGCCTTCGTGATTCCGTGCTTATGTTCTTCTTGCTTGTTCATCGTACCTCCAGCCTGCCGTCAGGGGCTGAATCCGTTCTTGTTATTGTGGTTGTTGGGTTCTTGTGAGGATACTGCATTGAAGGCGTCTTTGGCACCTTCAGAGCCGATCTCGCGGTTTTTTCCACAGCCTTCTTGCATCGGACTGACCCCGAACCCGAGCTCGACAAAGGAAACCATGATCGACCAGAGGGCTTGCAGAAACTCTTCCCTCTGTGCGTCGGTAAGATCGGTACCATCAAGAAAAGCTTGGTATTTCTCAACATCAACGCGAACAACGGGTCTTGCGGACGCGTCGAAGTGTTCTTGCAGGTCGGAACCTGCGAAGTTTAACTCATCCTTCATGGCACAATCCTCCTGAAGAATGTTATTCCTAGTTCTTTTCATTTTAGCACTTTCTGCTGTAACCCTACAAATTCTGCGGTTCCTAGAAGGGTATGTCATCGTCGTATCCTCCGTGTTTCGGCGCGCCGTTTTTGGGGTAATCTTTCCAAATCCGGCGCTCGTCTTCCTCAAGTTCGGTGATCAGGCGCTCGTAGTGCGCGAAGCGATCCGCGCGCATCCACATCTCGGATTCCTCGATGGCGCGCTTCAAAAGGGCGACGGCGTATTTGCGCCTGTCTCTGTGCCCGTAATGGTCGGCGAGCCGTTCGAGCCGCTCCCAATGATAGGCACCCAATTCACGCGCGAATGTTTCTTTGGTCATCACAGCACTCCTTCGATTAGCTGGTTCCAGTCGAGCGGCAGGAAGGTGATGACCTGACACCGCTCTCCATATTCGGGGATTTCAACGCGGCGGCCCTGGACGCCGTAATAGGCGCACCATGCGACGGAATTGCAGGAGCCATAGCCGCGCATCGGGTGCCTGCACTGGTATTCCCAGCCGACATGCGGGGTTCCGATCAGCACGACGAACCCTGATGCGCCCGCCAGCACGATCATGCCAGGACGAAGCAGGACGGCCTTGATCGCGCCGCTGATGCGACGGCGCAGACGCTTGAACAATCCTTCAGGACGTTTCGGCGGCTTGGCTCCCAAGACTTTGACGTCAAACTTGCTCATGGTTTTCCTCACTTCTCTTTGCCTGCGAGCTCATAACTGAGGCGCACGAGCGGCTTCACATTCGGGAAGTCGCCCTCAACAGGGTTGACCGTCGCCCACTCACGCCACGGCGAGACGAACCAGAACGGGATGCGTTCGCCGAGGATCGGCTTCACGCCCTTGACCAGAAGCAATTGCTGCCCCTGACCAAGCTGCATGATCTCTTCAGGCCGCATAAGCGGCTGACCCGTCTCGGACAGGCTTTCGCCGATCTCGTCGGTGTCAGAGCGCCCGAGATTATGGTTCTTGGTCTTGACCGTCTTCTGGCCGAGCTCTCGCGACAGGGATTGCGCAAGCTCCGCGCTATTGACGGCGAAGAACTGGCGGACTTCGGCCTGCGACTGGATCGTCTTGGCCGTGTTCGGGCCATAGATGCGCACCAGCTCTGCGAGCTCCTGCACGATCATCCAGACCCGCACGCCCAGCCCAGGCAGGGCGGTCAGACTTTCGGCAAGTCCTGCGAGCTTGCCGATATTGGCAAACTCATCGAGCATGAACAGCACTTCGCCCTTGTCCTTTGACCGTGCGACTGCCGTGATCGCCTGATTTACGATCAGGCCGAGCGCCGCGCCGTGCGAAGCGATCTTGTCGGGCGGGAAGGCCAGATACAGCGTGACGTTGCCCGTCTTGAGATCGGCCAGCGAAATGTCCGAGGCGCTGACCGCATCGGCCAAGTACCCGCCAGGCTCATAGATCGAGAGGTACTGGATCGCGCCCGTGCGGAAGTCACCGAACAGATCGGGGTTGTCCTCCATCTGATGAGCCAGATCATCGCCCAGGTCGGCGAGGATGCCGCCCAGAACATCTTCGCGGCACATCGCGTCAACCGTGCGCTCAAGGCGCTTGGGGTTCGCAATGATGCGCCACATCTCGGGAAGCGTGCAGCGCTTGGGCGCACACAGCGAGAGATACAGCAGGACGGCGCGCATGATGGCGCGTGAGCCTTCGCGGAAAAACTGGTTCCGCGTATCTTCAGGCTCAGGAAAGAGCTGCATCACGATGGCTTTGACCTCATCGGTCAGGCCGCGCTGTCTGGCGGGATCGCCCGCCATGGCGATCAGGTTTTCTAGCGGGTTGATGCGATCTTGTTGCAGACCGTGCAGCCCCCACGGATTGAAGACCGCCACATCCTGACCAAGCCGTTCGCGGCGGTGTGCCGCCGTCATTGCCGCCAGTTCACCTTTGGGATCGGTGACAACGGCGGAGCCGTCATAATGCTCCATGTTCGGCGTCACGACGTTGATGCCTTTGCCTTGACGCGCTGGCGCGACCAGTAACAGATGCGCCTTGCCTTTGTAGAAAAGAGGCTGGCCGTCGAGCAGGCCGAGATACAGGCCTTTAGGATCGAGCAGGCCAGCATTCTCGCACTCTTCGAGCGTCGCGAACGCGGCTTCGCCGAACGTGCCGGACGTTTGCTCGCTGGCCTTGCGCTTTTCGCGCTGTTGCCAGGCCTTGTAGTAGCCACCAAGGCCACCGAGCATGGCAACGCCGCCCATCAGCTTGAAGAAGCCCGTATAAAGATCATCAGCCGCATCGGGCGTGCCGCCCATGACCTGCGGCCAGTAGCTGGCGACTGCGAAGAACGAGACGCCAAGCAGCAGGGCTGCGGTCGGTGATCCACCATTTGGATTTTGGCCTCGGTTCATCTCTTTGCTCGCCAGTTTGAAAATTCAGGTTGGAGGGGTGGACGAGGCGAAAGTCTCCGCCTCGCCCCGAAGCGTCACTTGCCTTGCTTGCCGCTGTTCACGGCAGCATCGACGCGTTCTTTTTGTTGATGAGCCATGCCATTGGTCGGAACGGTGCCGCCGTTCTGACCGACTTGCTTGGCTTGCTGTTCATAGGGTTTCATGGTGTTCGATCCTTTCGTTGACCTGCGCTCTCGCGCTGGTCTTCGATATTGGGCAGGATCACCGAAATGCCTATGGACACGAATTGGACACGGAGATGAGCGGCAAGTCTTCAGCCTTCTCAATCGAGCAGCGCAACGAGTTGCGTGAGCGTTTGCGCGCGCACCAGGAGCGCTACGGAATAAGCCCGCAAACGATCAGCGATCAGATTGCCGCGAAGACGGGGCTTGTCACCACCAAAGAGGCCGGTGGAAAGCGTGTTACTCGCTTTTTGAAAGCGCAAGGCAAACAGGAAGATAAATTCATCGCCGCTGTCGCCGACTATCTTGACGATGTTGCGCCAATAGACGTTGAAGAAAGCGCCGTCGCGTTCGCGCGGCTATTGACCCAATCTCAAGATCGCCGAACTGATTTGTCCCCCTTGATCGGGCGATATCAGGCTTATCTACGCCCGATGAGACCCGCACCGCATCCGCCATTGCCACCAAGATTTGCAGGCGTGCCGCCGGAACATATTGAACCGCGCAGAGGCGAATTCGAGACAGCCTATGCAATCATCGAAATGACCCCGCTTGAAGAAAGCAACGCGCTCTTGGTTGCCGATACGGTGAGCAATATTGCGATAGACCCCGAGATTGATACCTTCCCCGAAAGGTCGGCGGCTCTGTCGAGTACGGGCGTGCTCATACCGTTTGGTTTTTCGGGATTCCTGGTCGCAACCCGATCACTGATGGAAACGCGCCTGTATCGGCTGATCAAGATCGAGGATGGACCGCTCACGTTGCGCGGCCACCTGACCTTGAACGGTCTACAGGCCAGCGTCAAACGCCGAATGGACCTTCAGGTCTTCGACCCCGACTACGAGGTCGAACTGGTCAGGGTCGCGGACATAGGCGAGGTGTAGGAAACGGGATTCCGCAGCGCAACATCGTGCGCTATACTGCCGCCTATGAAAGTCCTGTTCGTTTGCACCGCCAACAAGCTCAGAAGCCCGACCGCCGAGGACGTGTTCAGGGATTTCCCTGGCATCGAGGCCGTGTCGGCGGGCACGGATTCGGAATCCCCGAACCCGCTGACCAAGGAGCTTGTCGCCAGTGCCGATCTGATCTTCGCGATGGAAAACCACCACCGCGAACGCATCAGGAAAAAGTACAAGCCGCGCCCAGCCGACAACAGGATCATCACGCTCTACATCCCCGATGAGTACGAGCGGGGCGATCCCGAGCTTGTCGCGCTCCTTCAGGAGAAGGTTGAACCGCGTCTCACCAGCATCCTCAGCGCCCGTTGAGGGTGCTGTAGTACAAAAGTTGGCGCATTTTGATGCGCCGCAACAATCCTTGTAGTACAAAGCCTTAAGTGCAGCCGTAAGGCGAAACCGCAAGATGTGTTTTGTAGTACAAAACCATCTTGGCAAGGGGGCTCGCTGCGCGCCCCCGTTGCATCCCCCAGGCCGTGGCTCTGTCGGGCATTGAGCCCATCCAGAGCCAGCAGAACGTATCGCCGTTCAATCACTCGCGGGAGACCTCGCTCTCCCTGCACCCATCGATCATGGGGCTATCGCGCCCCTTGAAACCCACTCGCACCGTCTGGCCGTTGCATCACCAATCAGGGGAGCGTTCCTGCTACCCCCGATACCCCCATGACCACTTCATGGAGCCGACTTCATCGAGACCAAGGAGCATGTCACACCCCTTGGAACCCTGACCAACCTTGCGCGGATTGGATGCCGCCATCGCATCGGCGCCGAACCCGCTCAGAGGGTTTGCTGCCTGTCGCTATTGCGCGGCGCGGACGATCCGGCGCGGCAAACTTGGGCATTCCAGCGAACGTTGATTGCCGAGCAACGCGACAACGGTTTCGACGAGATGAGGCGGCACGTGCATCCGTGCATGGACGAGCGCAGCATGTAGCGCCGTCACATGCTGCTCGCCGAGGGCTGCCGTTACATGCGAATGCAGCATCACATCCGTTGTCGTCACTACCGGCGTACCCCGATACTGCTCTTCACAGATGCGCTGCGCCTTTTTCTCGTCGATCAGCGCGATGGCGCGGTTCTCGACGGCATAGGCAACGGTTGCCGCTTCGCCGTCATCGAGCGTGCGTGCCGCCGTGCCCTCCACGAGCGCCCTGTAGATCGGCGCTTCCCTGTCGCCGATATCCACGACGCGCAGCAAGCCGCGCTCTTCCAGTGCTTGCATCGCGCCCGCGTTGCCGTAACCGCGCCGTTCGCCTTCGATCACTTCATCAACAGCGTTTCTGGTGGCGTACAGGACCCCGCACGACGCCGTGATGATGGTTTCGGCGAAACCGGAAGCGTCCAGATTGATCAGAACGCTGGCATCGGCCACGAGCAGGCGACCGGCGGGATCAGGAAAGCTTGAACAACTCATCGGCCTCGCTTTCCTCGCTATCAACATCTTCAACCAATGCCCTCACGTCGAAACGGCTGACCTTGAGCAGTCTGGCAAGCTGACCTTCGCTGTAAAGCTCCTGTTTCCACGCCTCCCGCGCCAGCAGTGCAATGCGCGGCGGGATCGGACCGCGTTGCGGAGCAAGATGCGAAATCCGGTTCGGTTCGTCGCCGATCACCTGACGGGCCTGTTCATCGGTAATTCCGCCATTGGCCACAAACCAGTCCCACGTTCCTCTCTTTGCCAGTCCCAACTCTTCGAGCCGCCTTGTCATCGCTTCGCGCGAAACGCCGAAGGCGTGCGCCAGCAGAATGATATGCCGCCGCGTCAGGCGCGATTGCCCCGCCGTCAGCTCTGCAAATCGCTGCCGCACGGCGCGCGCGGGCGTCAGGAAACAGCGCGCGAACGTGTTCGCGTAGACTTCTTCACGTGAGGAATGGCTTTCCTCCAGCATGACCGTTTCCGGCTGGCGGCGCGCGGAAACAAAATGCGCCAGTTCGTGAAGGGCTGTCTGGATGATCCGTTCCGGAGGATGGTTTGAATTCAGCAGAATGCAGGCTCCGGCTTGTTCATCATAGGCAAACAGGCCCGAAACCTTCGGCGGAAGAGGCCGCAAAAAAACCCGAATGCCGATCTGTAGCTCCAGTATGGAAATGATATCGAAGCACGGGCCGGAGCCCAGCCCGAGCCAGTCACGCAGCTCCTGCGCATCCTGTTCGGCCTGCGCCTTTACATTCCCTGGCAGTATCGGCCGTTCCGGTGGATAGTTTTGCTGGCGCGTCACGCCGAGGGCGTTTTCCAGCTCGACTTCCGCCCGCACAAGATCGTTCAGCAGGGCGACGGCTTCCATGACGTCATCTTCGGCGCTCTGCGTCAGCTTCCGGAAGCGCGGCACCAGATCGAGATGCACGGCTTCGCTGCGCAAAAATGCGTTCGCGGATAATCCGTAGAGCGCCGCGAGCTTTTGAAGCTCGCCCGTGCGGACGTGGCGCTGGCCTTTCTCGATTGCCACAAGCGTCGTTCGCGCCACGCCGATGGAAGAAGCGGCATCGGCCTGCGTAATTCGCGCGCCTTCGCGCGCGAGTCGAAGCCGCTCGCCCACGGCATGATCATCAAGTCTATCTTTCGTATCATTGTTCATCGACTGCCTCGCACCCAGTTATGAAGGAACGATCTGTCGCCGAGCGAAGCGACGAACGCGTGCCACTCGCTCGCGTGTTTCGAGATCATTGCCTTGAGATTCTGTTCGGTCTGGACCGCCGACATACCAAGTGACTCTGCGAGGACCAGTGCTTGCCGCCGCAAGACGGGACGACCGTCTTCCCCCGCCAGATCGGCAAGGTGGTCCAGATGCAGCGCGCCTGCGATGGCGTACTCCCTGAACGACTGGTTTGCCTTCCGGAACGTCGCCGGAACGCTGGCCTCCAGTTCATAAGCCGAGAGGTCCTCCGCAATGTATGTGTCGGCGGCTTCCGTCTGACCGGCGGCATGAACACTCAGGCGGCGCAACATGCAGGCGGCACACGCGCCGCATTGGCGGTACTGTCCATCGACTGAGCTCCACTGGGGGCCCTTCCAGCAGGAGCGCGTGCGCCTCCATTCGCCGTGATCGTCTCCGAGATCGAGATAAGCGGCAAGCGTTTGCCCCTTCGTGTGCCAGATGCGCGGAAACGTGTACTCGACGCTGTGGCCGAGCAACGCGGCAAGAAAGCGCTCCATGCGGCGCAGGAATGCCGGATGATTGCGGTAATCGGGGTAGGTGGGCGCAACAGGAACCAGCACAGGTCCGAGCGCGCCCTGACCACTTTCGGGAATAATGATCTGCTCCGCTTGACAGATATATGAAGCCAGCCCGCTGACGAGCGCGAAGCGGAAGCCGCGATTGCGGGCGCTGGTCTCCGGATTCCGGACCGACATCCCGAGCTTGTAGGGAATGGCCGTGAACGGCTGACCACGAGGGGGCCGGTCGCAGCGCTTCGCGCCGAGCCGAACCCTGACAAGCGTCTGACCGGCGTCGGAAGCGACGAGGCCAGCAACGGCGCGTGAATCCATCCCATCACTGAAAGCCAGGGTTGCTTTGGCTTCCGGCGGCAGGTCCAGCGTTTGCTGGCGCGGTGGCGGTTCGGATTGAAGACGCGGTACGAACGTAAAGTGCCAGCTATCTCCCGTCAGGAAACCGAGCGCATCATGCAGCGCGTCATATACCTCAGGCGCGTTCCAACGGGCGGGCTCGTGGACCGGCAGCCGCACGTGAAAGGCGCGCGCCCAGGCCCGTACCGAGCGCCGCAGGCTCCGGTCGCAGTACTCCACCGCCGCTGCAACGACCATCGCGTCGAACACGACAGGGCTCCAGTTGGCGTTGGCATAGGACTCAAGGTCCTGCGTCGAGAACCTGATATCCCGTCCAAGAACAAGCGCGCCCGTAGCGCTTGCGCGCTCTGCGTCCGCCTCGACAATCTCGACGGATAGCTTGCGGGAAATCGGAAGGGCCGGAGCGTTCACCATAGCTCCGGCCCCGCATCAATGCCGTCATGCCTGACCAGCTTTTCGGAAGGGCCGCGCTTGCCAGAGCCTTCCAGCAGGCTTCCTGCCAGCGCCGAAAAGTCAGAGCCATGCCTCGCTTCTTCCATCCGGCCTCGCACGTACCGCGCGTCATGTGCCGGTGCTTTACGGTAGTAGTGTTCCTCGATACTGCGGAAATTGGCACGCACGCATTCATCGAGTGCGCTCTCCGCAGCACGCTGACAGGCAACTTCACCCGTCAAGCCATCAGCCAGCGCCTCTTTGGCACAGTCTATCAGGGCGTTTCCGGCAGCCGAGCCCGCACAGGCATTGCGCAGCGCATCAAGCTGTTCAGGCCTTTCCGCCACGAACAAACCTGCCTGATCGCCGACTCCTAACGCAGCCTTGAGCTGTTCGAACGGTGCATCACGAAACTCACGACGGAGCGCAACCGGCAGCGCTTCGGACACGTCGCTGGCCGAGTATGCGGCCTTGTCGGCGCGCTCGGCCAGGTTCTTCCAGTGCTTGCCCAACGGCAAACTTCTATGCGGTCCATCACTCATCTCTTCACTCCATGTCAGGTATAATGGAGTAAAGTTCTGACAATGTCAAATCCGGCGTATATCTGGGCCGTCAGTCCGAATAATGCTTTCTTTTCATAGGATTAATATGTCCCCGTCGGGTGGGTAGTTCCGTCAGGTTCCGCATTGGTGTAAAATTCAAGCCTCGGCGCAGGCCTTGATGTCAGCAAACAGCGCTTTCAGGTGATGACCTGACATGTCGAGGATCGGCTCGAACATGAAAGAATTCAGGTGGATGTTCTCCGGAGTCATCAGGGCGACCCGCTTGACCGCGCGCAAGACCTTCTCGTCGCAGCCTCCCGACCTTTCATATTTGCGGATCAGCTTGCCGGTCTGATTCTTTCGGATCGTTTCGACGTACGCAGGGTCGTTTATCTCGTCGATCAAGACCTGTTCGGCCACGAGCCTGATGCCAACAGACAGCGCGATCTTCTGTTCGAGCGTCAGGTTGTCATCGTCGAGATCGCAAATCTCGCCGCACACGGCCATGACCAGATCAAACACACTTCCGCCTATCCCGCTGAAATCCGTAAACGACCCCTCGGCTAGTACCGACTGATAAACGGCATAGAGGTCTTGCACGGTTAGCGCCTGTGTCTGGTCCTTCATGTGGAGCAGCGAGGTCAGGGTCTGGAATGCCTCTTCATTGCCCACATACTCGGCAAGATTCCGGACAAACGGGATCGATGCCACCAGAACAACCGGAGTTTCAAGATTGTTCTTCCATGTCTCGAACGGGTTGTCGCTGATGCTGTCGGGGATGAGCTGGAGCGCCCCGTTCAGCCTATTGCACAGAAGTTTGTTATTGCCAAAAATTCCGAGACGTCCACGCACGGTTCTATAAAAGTCATAATTGTGGGTCAGAATGACAAGGTGGAAGTTCTCGTCGGCGCTCATATCGTTCAGATACTCAATAATCGCGTACTTGTTCTTGTAGTCAAAAGAATCGGCAATATCATCAAGCACAACTAGCGTTTCGATACCGGCCTTGCGCCGCGCCTCAACCTCGAAGATGATGTTCAGGATATATAGGGCGCGCTTTTCCCCATTGCTGAGGCCTCTGTCCAGAACGTTCCTGTCAGTTTTTCTTGGTGCTCCGTTGTCCCGATCCTCTACATAGAACGTAATCTGTGGCGCGGATACGTTCAGGACAGCATCGCCCTTGTTTTCAACCTTGACTGTAAAAGGGACGGAGAAGCGGTCATTGAAGAGGCTGATCACGGATTCCCACCGCGTCTGTTCCTTTTCTGCCTCGCCGATGATTTCCTTGATCTTCTCCTTGCTGGAATCATATTCTTGGATCAAGTTGAAGTATTCACTGCTGTTTTCGACCAGATAGGAAATCCAGACCCGTTGCTTGAAGGCGTCAATGTCCGAAAGTTCCGCAACGACAAAAGGATTCTCGATCAGGTAATCCCGAAAGTTCCTGAGTTCAGCGGTCGTCAGCGTGTTGTCTACCTTCTGGAACATCTCCGCGAGCTTCGGGTCGGTAAGAATCTTCTGTTTCTCGGACTCGATGGCGTCAATCAGTTCGGCTTCCGTTGATATTTCGCTACGTTCACCCGCGTGGTTCAGATTGACTGAATGGCCACCGTCGAACCAGCCGTTTGACTTCAGGTTCTTTGCAATCGTCTCTGCGTTGCTGTGATTGAACACTCCCCTTTTGAAGTAAAGGGAGCTATCGAGAATCTGTTCGTAGATTCTTGTATAGTCGTCGATCAGGGTCTTTACGTCAGAGTTCTGGAGAAATTCCAGAACCTTGTCGCTGAACAGAGTCTTGTATTTTAGGCCGGAAAACTGGGAGTGCGCTCCTTCCTTGACTTCGCGTTCCAGACGCGCAAGTGCCACGAGCACATCTTCTCTCCGGACCTTGAACGCTCCAGCTATAGCAGCATCGATATCCTTGCTCAGTCCGGAAGGTTTTTTCAGCGCCTTGAACAGCTTCTCCTTCTTTTCGGCAATGCTGCCAAAAATCTCGTCGTAGCGCGCCTTGAGCTCTTCACTGGCGAGAAGCGTCGAAATGCGCGAGGACTGGTATTTTTCGTCAACAGAGTCGATAACGAACACGGACTCGCGGTCGATTGCCTCGCCGGCTTCGTCGACAACAGAAAATTCACTTTTCCGCTCGGGAAAGAATATATCTTCGGGTTCCTTGTTGTTTGCATACTGGCGCATGGTTTTAGCAAGCGAAGTCTTCATTACTCCGTTCGGGGCGTAGACAAGGACAGGCATATTTTTGTTGGAAAAGTCGAAGGTGTGCTCCAGGGCATCAATCCCATAGCAATTCGTCATATTAACAGAAACGGTAGTGGTCATCTATTTCAGCTCGTTCTCAAAATATTCTTATTTCCATTTTTCGATATTGGGGCCGACAACGGTATCACAGAACTCCCGAAAGCTCAGGACATTTTTGTGCCCTTCATATTCGGTTTCTTTCGCGTCTTTCAGGCTTTCGGGAATCACCAGATGGACGCCGAACGAGGCCATGTCCTCAATGGCATTGCTTGCGATGTTCTCGTCAACGGTAGTCAGGTACAGCGCCCGTTTGCCTTTTTCCCGTTCGACCTGTTTCCAGCGCTCGCGCAGCGTGGTCTTCGCGCTCAGGATCAGGCCGGTCTCGGCTTCGGGTTTCTTTGCGTTGATGAATTTGAGTGACGGCAGGATGAAGTCAGGCCGCTTACGCGCCTCAATGATCACCTGCTTCTCGAAAGGGATGCCGCCGCCTGCGAGCATGGCCTCGATGTGGTGTTCGTAAGAATAACCGGCGCGGGACTTCCGCTGCTGGCTGGCCGAGAGCATCAGCCGGTCGATCTCCGGCAATTCGTCCACCAGACGGCGAATGACATGGGCCGCATCAACGGTCACCGGATCATCGCCCATAACGATCCGGACGAGCGCCACCGCACGCTCGCGGCGCTGGAATTCTCGGAACAAATCCCACTCGATGTTTCTGCTGATCTCGCGTAACGCGTCGCCTGGATTGCCGATCTCGAACGGGTTCAGCGCGGCTAGCCCATGGCGCTCAAGGAACTGGCCGCGCGCCATGCCCGCCAGATCGGTCGTGTTCGGCATGGCCGCGTTCTCGGTCGCAAACGGGATGATGTTGCCAGCCAGCCATGCCGCTATGACCTGTTCGGCAAAATCGAGGATACGCTCGCGTTCTTCCTCAACGATTCCCGCAGGATCGAACTCACCGACGCTAAAGTCCGGCCCGAGTGCTAGCAGTTCGGAAAGATAGGCCGCATCATCGGAGCCGGAATCTATCGTCAGGCACTCGTAGAGCGGCTCCGGCTCCCCTCGGATACGTCCCATCACGAGAAATGAGGCTGGCAACAGATCGGAAAACAGCGCTTTTGGAAGCCGCGTCAGGTGCGTTTCCTGACCTTTGCTGGTGTAGTGAACCAGCCGCGTTTCTTTCGGCTCGTCCGAGGCTTGGGGCCAGACGATCCCGAAGAACCGTTCCCTGATTTCATCGGCATCGGGATCGCTGCGTTTCTTCACCCGGAGCGCGGGAAAGAAGCCGCCATCGCGGAGCTCGTGCGGGATGTAAACGCCCGCCTGGTGCTTGTTCTCGAAGCGCGCCCAGTCACGGTCATTGTTGGACAGCTTCTTCACAAACAGCCGGTCAGCCTTTTCAAACAGGGCGAGAAGCAGATCGGTGTCGTTGGCCGGTTCGGAAAAAAGAAACTCGCTTTGTTCACTCATACAACGTCTCCTGCGATCTCACTGTTGTCAGGACCGGAGGCCAGCCAATCGCACAGCCGATCTATCAGCGCCTCGAAATCAAGCCGCGTTTTTCCCTTGAGCGCGCATTCCCAGACCACCAGACGCCGCCAGCCCTGTTCACGCAGGGCGGCTTCGACTTCCGCGTCGCGGGCGCGGTTGCGGTCGATCTTCTGCTTCCAGAATTCCATGCGGGTCGATGGTAGCTTGAACAAATGGCAGTCATGGCCGTGCCAGAAGCAGCCATGGACGAAGATCACCGCGCGGTAGCGCCGCAGAAACAGATCGGGTTTGCCGGGAACGGCAGGGGAATGCAGCCGATAGCGATAGCCGCGCGCGTGGAGCGCTCTGCGGATCATCAGCTCCGGTTTTGTGTCCCTGCCCTTGATACCGGACATCATCCGGCTGCGCGTTTCCCTGTCTACGATATCAGGCAACGACCTTCTCTTTCTCCGCCGCAACCGTTGTTTTCAGCGGCTGTACCGCGTGTTCCGTTCCTGCTGTGCCGGTGATGAAAGGGTGCATGTGGCGGGCAACGGCTTCCACAACAGGCACGACAACAGCGTTTCCGAATTGCTTGTAGGCCTGTGTGTCCGAGACGGGAATCTTGACCGGTTTCCCGTCGCGGCCATCGAATCCCATCAGGCGTGCGCATTCGCGCGGGGTCAGGCGACGCGGGTTCTTGCGCGGCCCCTGACTGACAAGGATCTCCGAGCCGTCCTTGTAATATCGTGCCGAAAGCGTACGAGCAGTATCCTCCGGTCTGACAAGGCCAAAGCCGAACCCGTTGCCTGCGGCGCGATGTTTCTCGGCATAACCCTGCAAATAACTCCAGAGATGATCCGACAGCGTGTATTTTTCGAGAACCTTCGCTTTTGGCCCTGCGGTGTAGCGATCCTCGGGCGCTTCGCTGCCATCCTCCGGATGCAGAATGCTGCTCATGCGCGGGCCTTTTGCCGTATCCGGCAGCACGAGATCGTCGAACGAGAAACCATTATCCTCCCTGAACCCGACAATGAATATCCGCTCACGGTGCTGCGGCACGAACGATTTAGCGTCGATGATGCGTGTCTGGATGTGGTAGCCCAGCTCTTCCGACAGGGCGTGACGGATGACCTCGAAGGTGCGCCCCTTGTCGTGGCTGACCAGGTTTTTGACGTTCTCCAGCAGAAACGCCTTCGGTCGATGGTACTCAATGATGCGGGCGACATCGAAGAACAGCGTGCCTTGCGCATCGCACCGGAAGCCATGCAGGCGACCGAGCGAGTTTTTCTTCGACACCCCCGCAATCGAAAAGGGTTGGCAGGGAAAGCCCGCCAGCAGAACATCATGATCAGGGATGTCACCGACAGGGACAGCGGTAATGTCACCGGCCACGTCATGGTCGCACTCATGGTTAGCCAGATAGGTTTCGACGCAGAACCGGTCGCGCTCTGAAGTAAAAACGCACTTGCCGCCGATGGTCTCGAAGCCCTTGCGCATCCCGCCAATGCCCGCGAACAGGTCGATGAAGCGGAAGTCACCCTGCGCGGGCGCTTTGCTCTTGGCGATGGCGCGCAGGGTTTCAAGCGCGGCCTTGCGCGGCGCGCTCTCGCCGTTCTCCCACCTGTAGATGGTGCGCTCGCAGTAGCCCAACTTCTCGACCGCCTTTGCTATCGAGTAACCCGCTTCCTGCCTCAGTCTGGAAAATTCGTTCATGCTGCCCTCGTTTCTCTGGGAATCATTCTGACATGCTGTCAAAAGAACATCAAGAGAACGTAAACGATATCCTGGGGTTATCCTGTGCCGCTACCCCCGATACTGTGCTCTGCTTGCCATGGCTAAAAAGGGCGCACCACTTCGCGGACGGGCTGTCGTGAACCGAGCCCGCCTTTGGCGGTCTCGGCCAGTGGGCTTCCATCCCTTGCGCTGATCTGACGCCAGCCCTTGCGGGCTGACTTTCTCTTTCTTGTTGGGGCCTGCGGCCCCGTCCTCCGTCAAGACCAAGCCCTCCGCATTTGCTGCGGGCGCAGCCAGCGGTCTCCCCATCCTTCCGCGCTTCGCTTGTGCAGGACGGGTGATCCCCCACCGCTGTCTGCGGTCCTGACGGTCTCCCCCCGCTCATTGGCGCGGGCCTAGTCCGGTTGCATGCGCAACCGACTAAGCAAAAAGGAGAAAAAGGAAATGAAACAAGACGTTTACCAGAAAGTCACAGACAAGATCGTCGCCGACCTTGAGAAGGGCGAGCTTACATGGCTGAAGCCGTGGAGCGCTGGCAACATGGACGGGCGGGTTGTCAAACCCCTGCGCCATAACGGCCAAGCCTATAGCGGCATCAACGTTCTGATGCTGTGGGGCGCGGCGATGGAAGCGGGCTTTTGCTCCCCGTACTGGATGACCTACCGCCAAGCCAAGGAACTCGGCGCACATGTTCGCAAGGGCGAGCGCGGCAATCCTGTCGTTTATGCGGGAACGGTGAACAAGACCGAAGAGCAGGACGACGGCACCGAAGAAGAGCGCAGCTTTCGCTTTATGAAGGCCTACACCGTCTTCAATGTCGATCAGGTCGAGGGCTTGCCCGATCACTACTACGTCAAGCCCGAGCCCGTCATCGACCCCGCGCAGCGGGACGAGACCGCCGACAGCTTCTTTGCAGCAACGGGCGCTGACGTGCGGCACGGCGGCAATCGCGCCTATTACAGCGGCGGCAGCGATCATGTGCAGATGCCCGTTTTCGAGTGTTTCCGCAGCCCTGAGGCCTACTATGCGACCTTGGCGCATGAGCTGACGCACTGGACAAAGCACCCCAAGCGCCTTGACCGTGACTTCGGGCGCAAGAAATGGGGCGATGAAGGCTATGCCCGCGAAGAACTGGTTGCCGAACTCGGCGCGGCGTTCCTGTGTGCCGATCTTGGCCTGACCCCCGAGCCTGGCACCGATCATGCCGCCTATATCCAGAGCTGGCTGAAGGTTCTGAAGAACGACAAGCGCGCGATCTTCAGCGCTGCCGCCTACGCCCAGAAGGCCGCTGACTTCCTGCATGGACTTCAGCCCAAGGCAGAATCCGACACCGAAACCAAAGAAGGAGTCGCCGCGTAAGCGGCGGCTTCGCCCATCATTTCAAGAAAGGAGATTTTCCAATGACAGCGCAGACACACACCATCACATGGCGCGGCATTGCCATCGAGATCACCCACACCCCCGAAAAGTGGCGTGTGACCGATCACATCGAGTTGCGCACCACGCCCAAGACGCCGCTGCCCGTTACCGAGACAGGCTACCGCTCCGAATACTTCGCCCTTGGCAGCGTTGCCGAGTACGGCGGCGCGGTTGCCTTCGTTATCGCGTGGCTCGACCACGAGGCCAAGCGCACCAAGTGGCGCGGGGCGCAGCTTTCCTTGTTCTAATGGGGAGAAAGGCGGGCAGAAAAATTCGCGGCTGGCCTCACGGCCAGCCGCATCAGGATTTAGAGACTTGGCGCACGGGTCGCCAGCTCATCTTCGATAGTTCGCATCGTCACAAGCGCTTCGCGCTGTTCCTGCGAGCCGCGCGGGGCGGAAGTGAAGGCGATGAACGCTTCTTTTCGCAGGCCGTACAATTCAGGTGTGCTCAGCGTTGCCGCTTCAAATCGAGAGACAAGTTTCATGTCATCCTCCTTTGGCTTCAAGGAGGCCCCGAACCGCTCAGGGCCTTTCGGCCCCGCACCCATCATCATCGGCCAATGAAGGCTCTGATGGTTCGGAGGTGAGGCCAGAACGTCACAGGCGGATGCGCAAGGAGCGCAGACTCGGTTTGCGGCGGCTATCGCCCAAAGCACAGCAGGATTGATCGCGGGTTAATCGGGAAGACGCGGGCGTCAGATTCACCCCGTCCCAAGCGCGCCAATGGCAGCGCGCCCGATTGTCAGATGCGGATTATCACCTCGAAGATGCGCGAGGCACGCAGCAGTTCATGTCGGATGCGGCTGGCTGTAGGGCAGTCGCCGTTTTTCTGCCCCCGCGCCAATCATCCCCTTGATTCGGGAAGACTTGCTTGAAGAACACCCAAAATCCCTGACCGAACGCGGCACGGCCTTCAATGGTCTGCCCGCCCCACCTGGCTGCGCCAGCCGTGTTGACCATGAATTCCGCACCAATGCCTTCGGCCTGACGGGAGGGCGTTAGCAAGCTACCCCAAACAAAGGAGATGAGATCATGGCACGCGAGAAAACGAAAACCACCCCAGCCCCGAACGCACCCGACTTTCTGGCCTGGCATGTTACGCAGAAGGGCGAGAAATCCTTCTGGAACAAGGTCGGCGCAGCATGGGCGCACAAAGACGGACAGGGCTACACCCTTCAGCTTGAGACCTGCCCGATCAACGGACGGATCGTCCTGCGGGCTCCGCTGGACGATACCTCGCCGCAAAACGAAGAAGGGCGCTCCTAGAGCGCCCTTCTTCGTTCTGTCTCGTTGTGCCTCAGCGGCGCCTAAAAAGGTTTTGCGACCCCGCCCAATGCGCGAAGCCGCCTTTCGAGCCGCGTACGCTATAGCGCCCACGCCGCTACGCGGCTTCGAGCGCATCATGTGCGGACTCTAAATTAATAAATAACCAAATGATTCATCTCCTGACGCAGCGGACGGCAAGCCCAGAGTCATCCTTACTGCCGAAGAGCTGTTTGCCGTCATTGAACCTCTGGGCCTGTGCAAGGCCAATAGAAAGTTCCGAGGAAGTCCAGTAGTACCCGGCGGGATATGTACCGGTTTCATCGAAGGTGCCGTTCAAGTCACCGGTGTTCTTATTGATGTAGAGCACGTTAAGCTCATCCGCCGCAGGCAAATACCAGTCGCTATAGCCATGTGCCGATAGCTCGTCGCAATACTCCGCCGCCGCAAACGGGTAATCCGGCTCGTCTGTGGCCTCGACCAGGAAGGCCGTGTTCGCCTCACCTGTCTGACACGTTGCCGCCGTGCCGGGCGATTTATCCGTACAATTTTCCATCGCCATGTCGGAATAATGGCTGTTGCCATTATTCCAGGTGTAAGTCGAAGGCGCATCCGCAGGCGTCGTGTACATCGGCACAACGCCGTCAGGACTCAGGCCCGCATAGATCGAACCATCATCGCAGGTGTTGCCGATACCTGTACAATTTGTAGGACTGGAGGACGGCTGCGTGTGTCCAGCATCAATATGTAATACGCCCCAGCCTGCGCCTTGTGAGCAGTCTCGGGTAACATCAGGCGTATTGTTGAATGATAGCGTACCGGTAGATGCTGTGGGGGCACTGCAATCCTGCGCAATGACAGGCGAAAAATGAATCAGAAGACCCAAAACAATGAACACCGCGAAGGCTATGCTGACGAAACCTACGTGCATTTTTATTTCCGAACACAGCGGACGGAAAACCCATTGCTCTTAGCGCCACCGAACTGGCCGCCATCGCTGAACAGCTGGACCCGCCCACCGCCGGCACCATCATCCTCCGATGAAGACCAGTAAAACCCGGCGGGAAGCGAACCCGTTTCGTTAAATGTCCCGTTCAAATCGCCTGTATTCTTGTTGGTGTAGAGCACGTTTAGCTCATCCTGTGCAGGCAGATACCAATCATCATAGCCATGCGCTGATAATCCATCGCAATATTCAGCCGCCGCGAACGGATAATCCAGCTCGCCCGTGGCACCCACCAGAAAGGCCGTGTTCGCCTCACCCGTCTGACACGTTGCCGCCGTGCCAGGTGAGGTGTCCGTACAATTGGTCAAGCCCGGAATATTGCGGTAATTCGTGGTGCCGTCATTCCAGGTGTAGGTCGAAGCCGCATCCGCAGGCGTCGTGTACATCGCCACATTGCCGTCGGGCGAGAGACCTGCATAGATCGAACCATCATCGCAGGTTTCGCCAATGGCGGGATCGCTTGTCGTGCCGGTGCAGGGATGCGTCGGATACTCGTGGAACGACCACCAGCCTTGTGACGTGCAGCCTTGATAAACGTCATGATCTTCATTGAAAATGATCGCGCCGAGCGGTGCGGAAGGATTGGTGCATTGCGCTTGTGCCTGAATTGGCACCATGATCACCGCAACGGTTATTATCAATACAACCCACCGCATCACGCTTCCTTCCGGACACAGCGGACGGCCATTGCATTTGTTTTGTTTAAATCGGTCATATTGCCGGTGTCGAAATATTGGTACCGTGCTTGATCACTTTGAAATTCGGAAGAAGACCAGTACCACCCCGTTGGATACGAACCACTTTCGTCAAATGTCCCGTTCAGATCACCTGTGTTCTTATTTGTGTAGAGCACGTTCAGCTCATCCTGCGCAGGCAAATACCAGTCATCATAGCCGTGTGCTGATAGCCCGTCGCAATATTCCGCCGCCGCGAACGGATAATCCGGCTCGCCCGTCGCACCCACCAGAAAGGCCGTGTTCGCTTCACCCGTTTGACACGTTACCGCCGTGCCGGGGGAGGTATCCGTACAATTTGCCATCGACGTGTCAGTGTAATTGCTCGTGCCGTCATTCCAGGTGTAGGTTGAGGCTGCATCCGCAGGCGTCGTGTACATCGCCACATTACCGTCAGGCGAGAGACCCGCATAGATCGAGCCGTCATCGCAGGTTTCGCCAATAGTAGGGTCGCTCGTTGTGCCGGTGCAGGAATTGGTTGGGTATTCGTGAAAAGCCCACCAGCCTTTTAGTGTGCAGCCTTGGAAAACATCCTCGTCCTCATTGTAGATGATGGCTCCCAGCGGGGCATCGGGACTGGTGCATTTGAGCTTCCGGACACAGCGGACTGAAATATTGCTGGTCTTACCGGTGCCGCCTTGCGAACCATCGCTGAATAATTGGAACCGCGCAGTGCTAGGACTGTTCTCCGAGGAAGACCAGTAGTATCCGGTGGGAAACGAACCCGTTTCGTTAAATGTACCGCTCAACGCGCCCGTGTTTTTATTGGTGTAGAGCACGTTCAACTCATCCTGCGCGGGCAAGTACCAATCGCTATAGCCATGCGCGGCTAAACCATCGCAATATTCCGCCGCCGCGAACGGATAATCCGGTTCGCCCGTCGCGCCCACCAAAAAAGCGGTGTTCGCCTCACCGGCCTGACATGTTACCGCTGTGCCGGGTGAATTATCGAAACAATTTTCCATGTCCGTATCGGTGCTATTAGTGTCGCTCCAAGCATAGGTGCTGGCTGCATCCGCCGGTGTTGTGTACATCGGTAAGTTGCCGTCTGGGCTTAATCCCGCATAGACAGAGCCATCTGTACAAGTGTCGCCGATGGTGGGATCGCTTGTAGTTCCTGTGCAGGGATCGGTCGGATTTAGATGAAAAGACCACCACCCTTTGGATGTGCAGCCTTGGAAAACTTTTTCATCCTCGTTGTAGAACGTCTCTCCCAGCGTTCCCGTGGGATTGAAGCATTGCGCAAATGCACTTCCCGAAACAACCATAAATCCGACGAATAAAACAAATAACCTCATAAAATCATTATAGAATATTATTCCTTACCAATAAACTAAGAATTATAAGGTTTCCCCTTGTAGCTCTCAGAGTTCGAAGCTTCGTCTATGCCGAGGACGCGAGGCGCGTTCGGGCTTACTGCCCTCTTCACGAGACTTCTCGCGCTTGCACTTGGGCGTGTGTTCGGGGTCATGGCGATCATCGCGCATGTAGTGCGCCACATCCTCACGCAGCCGCAGCAGCTCTTCTTGCGCCGCTTCCCTTTGCGCACGGATATCGCGCTGGATAGCTTGCCGCTCTTCAATCTGCCGCAAAATCAGCGCGTCCTTCTCGGCGCGGTCGCGGTGCAGGGCATCGAGCGCTTCGCGCTCGTTCTGTTCCTTGACCTTGGCATACTTGCCTGTCAGGCGATGCCAGATGCCCGAGAACCCTTTCGGCAGACGTTCCGCCCGCTCACGGGTTTCGGCTTGCCAGCGCTTTTCGTGGGCTTCGGTAAGCTGGCGGCGCTCTTCCTGATGCCGCCCGACAGTCTCCGCCTTGCGGAAGTCGATCTGCAACGACCGCCGCGCCGCGTCTCGTTCGGCCTGTTTTATGAACTCTTGCAGCTTGGCGCTCATACCGCTCGCGATATCGGCTTTCACCTGTTCAACCGAACGCAGCTCTTGCGGATCGCCGAGCTTGGCGGCCACGTCCTTTGCTTTCACGCCGCTGTAGCGGGCGACGGCATAGACTTCGCCGCGATAATCGACCGCGACGAAGCCGCGCCGATCACCCTTCGCGAGCCAGAACCCGCGCTCTTTCAGTGCTTGCTCGAACGCTGCGCGGTTATCTGACGCCTCCCAGACAGTTTTGAAGACCGCCTTCAGCTCCCTGGCGTCAAGGCCAGCCCGCTGCGCTTGCTGCCATTCTTCCCGCGTGAAGGTAAGCGGATCGCGCAGGCGGCGATCTTCCAGGCCGCGCGGCATCGCCCAGTCGTGGTCTATGTAGAGCTGACGCGATACGTCACGTAGCTTGATTTTGTAGTGGTTCAGGTTGATCGCCCGCATCCGCTCGCTGTCGATCCGCGACCAGACGGCATGAGCGTGTCGCCGTCCGTCCTTCTCATGGAAGACGATGGCGCGGGGCTGACCTTCCAGCCCGAGCTTGTCTTCGACTTGTTCGATGGCCTTCTCGAAATCCTCAATGGACGCATGCGCCCCTTCGGGCGGATTGAAGCTCATCGAGAACAGATGCTTTTCACAGCGCGTTCCCCGTGCGATGGCATCGGCTTCGCCGAATGCCTCGACCAGATCATCACTAATAAAGCCGCGCACCTCATGCAGTTCGACATGATCGTTGTCCCGCATTGCCAACAGATAGCGGGCAAGCTGCGGGGCATTGCCGCGTTCTTTGGCCTTCAGGATCATGGTTCGCCCCCTGGCACTTTGCCGAGCGCCCGCATGAGAGCATCCCGAATGTCTGAGACCTCGCGGCAAGCTTCCTTGATCTCATTTTCTGTTTCAGGCGTGACAGGCAGGGAGCCCGTGTTCACCGCTTTTGCGAGCTGGTTCAGGTTCGCTGACAGGCGCGACTGTCCAAGCGCGCCCATTACGCGGCCAAGCGCTTCCTTGTCCTGAACAGGGCTATTGCCGCGCCGTTTGCGCGGTGCAGCATCATCGCCGAACAAACGCTCACGGATGTAGGCAGCAAGGGTTTTATCGCCCCGTTCGGCATCCAGCCGCGCCCGTTCTTCATAGGTCAGGCGCAGCGAGAACGGCGGTGGATACTCCGCCTTTTTCGCCTCTGGCTTTGCTATCTCATTGAATTTATGGCGCGAATTCGTCATGATCGCACCTCAGACGCTCAGCGTCTATCGATGCGAGATGGTGCTGCCATTCTTCAAGAGCCTGAAAAAGCTGGTTCGAGCTTTCTCCCGTTAGGCCCACCACTTTCCCCCTTTCTGAGCCCGCCCCCCGGCGACTATAGTTCCGTAAGAAACGCAGGGGCATGGGCATGGCGCAACCGACCGAGGCGGGGACCGGTTTCAACATCGTGGTCGTCGGACAGGGCGGGCGGCTGCAATACGAGGCGTTGATCTTCGCCGCCTCGCTGCGCGCGATGTCGCCGGGCTTCACCGGGCGGCTCTTGGTGGCCGAGCCGCAGCCCGGCGCGCTTTGGCGCAACGATCCGCGTATCGCCGGGGAGGAAACCCACGCCCGGCTGGCAGAACTGGACGCCGAGATTGTGCCCTTCGCATCGCACCATTTCGGACAACCCTACCCCTATGGCAACAAGATCGAGGCGCTGCTCGCGCTGCCCGAGGGCGAGCCCTTCGTGTTCTTCGACACCGACACGCTGGTAACGGGTGAATTGACGGATGTGCCGTTCGATTTCGACCGCCCCTCCGCCTCGCTGCGCCGCACCGGCACATGGCCCGAGCCGGACCTCTACGGCCCCGGCTACACCGCGATCTGGAAATCGCTCTACGACAAGTTCGGGCTGGATTTCGAAGGCTCGCTCGATCTGAGCCAGCCCGACGAGTACTGGAAGCGATATCTATATTTCAACGCGGGCTTCTTCTACTACCGCTGTCCGCGTGTCTTTGGTGAGCGGTTCCTCGAATATGCGCTTGCCATCCGCGACGACCCGCCGCCGGAACTCGTGTGCCAGTCGCTCGATCCCTGGCTCGACCAGGTCGCGCTGCCGCTGGTTATCCACGCCCTTGGTGGCGGGCGCGACACGCTGCCAGTGGGTCTGCTCGATGGCGCGGTGACCTGCCATTACCGCACCCTGCCCCTGCTCTACGCGCGTGAGAGCGACCGGGTGATCGCCGTGCTCGAGGAGGTGACCTCCCCGAACAAGATCAAGAAGGTGCTCAAGGAATACGACGCCATAAAACGCATGATCTACCAGGGGCGTGGGCAGAAGGTGCGCGCGCTCTTTGACCAGGACAACCTACCGCGCCGCGAACAGGCGATCCGCAACGCGATCAAGCGCAACGGATTCTGGATGCGCTGATCCCGCAGCGATGCGCGAACCGGAAGCGCGGGAACGGGGTATTTTTACCAAGAAGAAACCACGGCCGGCTTCTTCTTGGCCCAAATACCCAACCACATCGGAGGCCGCACCCCGGTTCAGGTGTCGAACACCGCCCCCATATCGGCGAAGCCCTTGACCTCGATCGGGTTGCCAGACGGGTCGCGGAAGAACATCGTCCATTGCTCGCCTGGCTCACCCTTGAACCGCACCGAGGGCGGGATCACGAAATCGACCTCTGCCGCCTCCAGTCGCCCGGCCAGCGCGCGCCAGTCGTCGAGCGGCAGCACCACGCCGAAATGCGGCATAGGCACCATGTGATCGCCCACCTTGCCGGTAGGGGCGGTGGCCAGCGGTTCACCGACGTGTAGCGACAACTGGTGCCCAAAGAAGTCGAAATCTACCCATGTTTCTGTCGAGCGCCCCTCGACGCCACCCAACACGCCGCCGTAGAATTCGCGCGCTGCGTCAAGATTGGTGACATTGATTGCCAGATGAAACGGGTGTGCCATATTGGGCCTCCTCATGCCTGTTGCGGGGCACCTTTCAATGCCGTAACCCGGTTTTCAAGTATTTCCGAAGGGAGGAGCCCCGAGATGACCTATGGTTTCGACACGTTGCAGATTCATGCGGGCGCACGCCCCGACCCGGCGACCGGCGCCCGTCAGGTGCCAATCTACCAGACGACCGCCTACGTGTTCCGCGATGCCGAGCACGCGGCGGCGCTCTTCAACCTGCAGGAAGTGGGATACATCTACTCGCGCCTGACCAACCCCACCGTGGCCGCCCTGCAGGAACGTGTCGCCACGCTCGAGGGCGGCGCGGGCGCGGTGTGCTGCTCGTCGGGGCACGCGGCGCAGATCATGGCGCTTTTCCCGCTGATGGGGCCGGGGCTCAACGTGGTGGTCTCAACCCGGCTCTATGGCGGGTCGATCACGCAGTTCAGCCAGACGATCAGGCGCTTCGGCTGGGAGGCGAAATTCGTCGACATCGACGATGCCGACGCCATCCGCGCCGCCATCGACGACAACACGCGCGCGATATTCTGCGAGTCGATCGCCAACCCGGGCGGGCACATCGCCGATCTCGATGCCGTGGCGGGGCTCGCGGACGAGGCGGGGCTGCCGCTCATCGTCGATAATACGTCCGCCACCCCCTACCTGTGCCGCCCCATCGAGCACGGTGCGACGCTGGTGGTGCATTCGATGACCAAGTTCCTCACCGGCAACGGCACGGTGACCGGCGGGTGCGTGGTGGATTCGGGCAATTTCGACTGGTCGGCCTCGGGCAAGTTCCCCTCGCTGAGCGAGCCCGAACCCGCCTATCACGGGCTCAAGTTCCACGAGACCTTCGGGCCGCTTGCGTTCACCTTTCACGGCATCGCCGTGGGGCTGCGCGACCTCGGCATGACCCTCAACCCGCAGGCGGCACATTACACGCTTCTCGGGATCGAAACGCTCAGCCTGCGGATGCAGCGCCATTGCGAGAACGCCGAGAAGGTCGCGGGCTGGCTCGAGAGTCACCCGGCGGTCGAAAGTGTGACCTATGCCGGGCTGCCCTCGTCGCCCTGGCACGACCGTGTGGCGCGGATCTGCCCCAAGGGGGCGGGCGGGCTGTTCACCGTGGCGCTCAAGGGCGGCTACGACGCCTGCGTGCGGCTGGTGGACAGCCTCGATCTGTTCAGCCATGTCGCCAATCTCGGCGACACGCGCAGTCTCGTGATCCATTCCGCCTCGACCACGCACCGGCAGTTGACCGAGGAACAGCAGGTCGCGGCCGGGGCCGCGCCCAACGTGGTGCGGATTTCCATCGGGATCGAGGATGCCGACGACCTGGTCGCCGATCTCGATCAGGCGCTGGCGCGTGCGTCTGGCTGAAGGGGGGCGACGCGACCGCGCGCGGGCAGGCGCGCGGTTCCGCCGGTTGACCGCCGCGCGCCGCAGCGTCAGGCTCGAAGACGCTCTTGAGACTCCCGGTGGTGGCGTGCGCGTGGTAAGACGAACCCGATGAAACCAAATTTCGCCCTCGACCTGACGTTCGACGGAATTGCGCTCCTGCATCGCGCGGGAGAGGCGGGGTGGCACGTCGTCGGCGAGGTGGCGCTCGACTCGCCATCGCTGAGCGACGATCTCGCGGCGCTGCGCAAGAAGGCGAACACGCTCGATCCCGCGGGAATGCGCACCAAGCTCGTCATTCCAGACGAGCAAATCCGCTATCTCGACATTCCCGAGGCCTCTGCACCCCACGGCGATCACGATGCGGCGGCGGCCGACGCGCTGGACGGGGCCACACCCTACGCACTGGACGATCTCGCCTACGACTGGACCGTGAGCGGCAAGCGGCTCTACATCGCCGCCGTCGCACGAGAGACGCTGGAAGAAGCGGAAAGTTTCGCCATCGAGCACGGTTTGAACCCGATCTGCTTCGTGGCCGACCCCGACCAGAATATCTACGAGGGCGAGCCATTCTTCGGCATGACCGAGAAAGCCGAGGCCTCTGGCCCTGTCGAGCGTGATACCGGCCCGCTGAAACGTCTCGGCGCGCTTCCGGTGGTCGAGACGGATGAGGCCGTTGCCGACGAACCGGTGCCGGAGACCTTTTCCTTTTCAAGCGTGCGCGCCGAACGCGGCATGCCCCCCAAGACCGCGCCGCGGCTTGAGGGCGTGGCGCGCATTACGCCAACCCCCCTGCCCGACGCGGACGCGCGTGCCATCAGCGGGGCTGCGCAAGCCAGTCTAGTGCCGCGCGACGACGCCCCCACGCTCGGCCCCGCGACCGACAGGACCACGACCCCGAAGCCGCGGCACAAGGCACCGAAAGCCGATACCGGCCCGACCGATACCACCGGAGCGCCAGGCCCTAACCTGGCCGCGACAAAGGCCGGCGCAGCGTCACTGACACCAGCCGACGAGGCCGAACGGCTGACCATATTCGGCGCACGTAGCACGGCAGATGCGCGCCGAAAAAAGCCGGGTTTCCTGGGACTCATGCTCACGGCAGCCTTGCTGATCGCCCTGATCGGCGTGGCGACATGGGCCGCGATCTTTCCCGAGTCGGGGCTGGGCAAGCTGCTGCGCGGGGGCGAGCCGCAGGTCGCGGTGACGCCCGACATCCCCGAATTGGAGAGCACCGGCTCGCAGCCATCGACAGACACAGCGGAAACGGAACCTGCAGATACCGGTCCCGACGCGCCTGAGCCGGCACCGGTGCCCCGTGAGCCCGACGTCGCCACCCTGTCCGCCCCCGAAGACCCCGCCACAGACAAGGACGACGAGACCGGACCCGCCGAGATTCCCGGCGCGGAGGGTGCGGCAGGCGGCTGGACGGCACCGCGCACCCCCGAGGAGGCCCGGGCCCGCTATGCCGCCACGGGCATCTGGCCCTCGGCACCAGAGGCACCGAACGAGCCGAGAACCGGGAGCCTTGACACCTTTTACCAGACCTCGATCGACAAACAGGTGAACCTCGGTGACGCCGTCGCGCTACCACAAGCGCGCGCGCTCGCAGCCGATCTCGTGCCGCCGCGACCCGCTCTGCCGCCGCCGCCGGGCCGGACATTCGCACTCGACGCGCGCGGCCTCGTGCGCGCAACGCCGGAGGGGGCGCTCACGCCCGAGGGCGTTCGCGTCGTTGCCGGCCCGCCCCCTGTTCTCCCTCCGGAAACGCCGCCGCGCGCCGTACCCCTTCCCGGGCTCACCCCGACGGACGAGGCGGCAGAGGCGCGCGAGAACCTGTCGGGTATCCGCCCGCGGCTGCGACCCGAAACGCTGGTCGAAGAGCACGAGCGCGGTGCCCTTGGCGGGCGCTCGCGGACCGAGCTGGCGACGCTGCGCCCACGAACCCGCCCGGCAGAGACAATCGCGCGTGCCGACGCGGAAGCGGTGGCGGCGGCGGTGGCCGAGGCAACCGACGAGGCTGTGACCGAATCGCTCAAGCCACGGCTGCGGCCCAAGACGATTGCGCGCGAAGCGACGCCACGCCGTACCGCCGCGGCGGGCCCGACCATCCCGACCTCCGCCTCGATCGCCCAGCGCGCGACCGTGCGCAACGCAATCAATCTGCGACAGGTTAACCTCATCGGCGTCTACGGTACGCCATCAAACCGGCGCGCCCTTGTCCGCCTGTCGAACGGGCGATACCGCAAGGTGCAGGTCGGTGACCGGATCGACGGCGGTCGGGTCCTGGCCATCGGAGATACGGAGCTGCGCTACAGCAAGAGCGGCCGCAGCGTGGTGCTGCGGATGCCCCGGGGCTAAGGGGCCAAAGGGCGCACACAAACGAGGGCCGGGCGATGGAAGGGGTTCTGTTTCAGGCAACGATACTCCTGGTGGCGATGGTCGTCGCCGTGCCGCTGGCGGCGCAGCTCGGCTTTGGCTCGGTGCTGGGATACCTAGCTGCCGGGATCGCGATCGGGCCGGTCCTCGGGCTGGTCGGCGGGTATGAGACCGCCGAGTTGCAGCACATGGCCGAATTCGGCGTGGTCCTGATGCTGTTCCTTATCGGGCTCGAGCTGGAGCCGCGCGCGCTATGGGATATGCGCCACCGGCTTCTGGGGCTCGGGGGGCTTCAGATCGGCCTGACCACCGCCGCGATCATGCTCGGTGGCCTCTGGCTAGGGCAGGTGTGGACGGTGGCGCTGGCCGTCGGCTTGGCGCTGGCGCTGTCCTCGACAGCAATCGTGTTGCAGACCCTCAACGAGAAGGGATTGATGCAGACCGGCGGCGGGCGCTCGGCCTTTTCGGTGCTGCTGACGCAGGACATCGCGGTGATCCCTATACTGGCCCTGCTGCCGCTGCTGGCACTGCCGCGCACGATGGACATGGTCTTTGCCGCCGCGCGTGAGCGCGCGGAAAATGCACACACGGTCACCGAGGCGGCCCCACACGAGGCGGCGCAGAACTTCATCGCCAGCCTGCCGGGCTGGGCGGCGACGCTGGTGACGGTGGCAGCGGTGGCGGCGATCATCCTAGCCGGTGTCTACCTCACGCGACCAGTCTTTCGCTTCATCCACACCGCGCGGCTACGCGAGATGTACACGGCGCTCGCGCTGCTGATCGTGGTGGGAATCTCGTTCCTGATGATGCTCGTGGGCCTGTCGCCGGCGCTTGGCGCATTCCTCGCGGGCGTCGTGCTGGCCAACAGCGAGTTTCGCCACGAGCTGGAAAGCGACCTTGCGCCGTTCAAGGGGCTGCTGCTGGGCCTGTTCTTCATAACCGTCGGAGCGGGGATGGATTTCAGCGTGCTGCAGGGCGCGCCCTTCCTCGTGCTGGGGCTCGCGGGCGGGCTGATCCTGACCAAGGGGGCGATCCTCTACGTGCTTGGCCGGGCCTTCGCGCTTCGCGGACGCGATCTGTGGCTGTTCACCCTGTCGCTGGCGCAGGCCGGCGAATTCGGCTTCGTGCTGGTCGCGTTCTCGAATCAACAAAACGTGCTGCCGCGCGGCATGGGGGAGATCCTGCTGCTGGTGATCGCCCTGACCATGCTCATCACGCCGCTGCTGTTCCTGCTCTTCGACAGGATGTCATGGCACATGGCGACCACTGCCGCGACACCCGAGGCCGACGAGATCGACCGCACCGGGCAGGTCATCATCGCCGGGATCGGGCGGTTCGGACAGGTCGTCAACCGACTGGTGCGGTCGAGCGGTTTCGACACGGTGGTGCTCGACAACGACCTGATGGCGATCCAGAGGATGCGCCGCTTTGGCGTCAAGGGTTTCTTCGGCGATCCGACGCGGCCCGACCTGCTACACGCCGCAGGCATAGGCGAGGCGCGCGTTCTCGTCGCCGCGCTCGATGATCCAGATGCCTGCGTGCGGCTCGTTTCATTCGCCCGGCGCGAGCGGCCTGACCTGCACATCGTGGCGCGGGCGCGCGACCGCACCCATGTTTTCCGCCTCTATAAGGCGGGGGCCAACGACATCGTGCGCGAGGTCTTTGACGGATCGCTGCGGGCCGGTCGATACGTGCTGGAGAATGTCGGGCTGACGGAATTCGAGGCGGCAGAAGCAGAGAAGCTGTTTTACCAGCACGACCGGCAGTCCGTGCGCGAACTGGCCGCGCTGTGGGATCCGGACGTGCCGACGTTCGAGAATGCTGCCTACATCGCGCGGGCAAGAGAACTCGAGGCGGATTTGCAGACGATGCTGCTTACCCAGCTCGAGGAAAGCTCCGCCGCACCACATGAGCGCGGCGAAGACTGAGGCGCGGCTCTGGGTCGATCACTCGGCGCTGTCGGCGGGACTGGCGTTGAGCAGGCCGTAGCGCTCGGCTCCGAGGCTGTCGAACAGGTCGATCTGCGTTTCGAGAAAGTCAATATGGCCCTCCTCATCCGCGATCAACTCTTCGAACAGGTTCTTGGAGACATAGTCGCCCACGCTCTCGCAATGATTGCGGGCCTCGATATAGAGCGTGCGGGCCTCGTTCTCCGCCGCGAGATCGGCGTCGAGCGTCTCTCGCAGGGTCTGGCCGATGCGCAGCGGGTCGAGCTTTTGCAGGTTGGGGTGACCGCCGAGAAAGATGATCCGCTCGATCAGCTTGTCGGCGTGGTGCATCTCTTCGATGCTCTCCTCGCGAGATTTCGCCGCGATCTTTCCGTATCCCCAATCCTCTTGCAAGCGATAGTGCAGCCAGTACTGGCTGACGGCGGTCAGTTCACTCCTGAGCGCCTTGTTGAGATAGTCGATTACCTTCTGGTCGCCTTTCATGGAGGTCTCCCTGTGTGGGTGCGCGCCGCAGGGCGCGCAGGTGCATGGGGACAGCGAGCGTAGACTGCTCGCTCATGGTGTCAATGAAAAGCGGCAGACATCCACCGCAATCGGCGCGCTTGCCCAGCGCGCGATAGACCTTGCCCGGAGTGATGACCGTCTCGGGATCGGAGGCGCGCATCCAGTCGACGGCGCGCCGGATATCGGTATCGGTGATGGCCATGCAGTGGCAGACGATCATCGTGCGGCAGTCCTTTTTTTCTCAGTGTAGAGTGGTCCCTGCGGGGCGGGCGGCTGCGAACGCCGCAGCATCTCGCAGCGTGGCGCGGTAGAGATGCAGACCGAAGCGCTGCGCCGCGTCTGTCAAGCCGGTGATGGCCAGTCCATCGACCATCAGACTCGCGAGCAGGAGCGCCTCCTCGCGCTCGCCCAGCGCCGCCTCGCGAACAAAGCGGGCGAATGTCGCCTCGTCCGCGCCCACACAGGGGCATTCCGGCGCATGGCAGGCAAGCGGACGCCGCCGCGCGGCACCGAGGATGCCGGCAAGATCGCACATTGCCGCCATGGCCGCTGCCGCCTGCCCCTCGGTCATTTGCGCGCGCAGGGTGGCGAGCGCCGCCCCCGCGCCGCCGCGGTTCCAGCCACGCAGGGCCCCGATGACAAGTGCTGCAAGCGGCTCCATACCCTGCATGGCCGCCACGGGCAGTTCGCCGGAGAGGTCGCGAGCATGTTTCATTTCGTCAGGATCAGTTTGCCCGCGCGGGTGATGCGCAGGGTGTAGGTTTGTCCGTCGAGGACGATATAGGCGGTATTGCCGCCCTCGGTAAGGTCGCGGGCGTCGTGGCAGGCGGCCTCTGCCAAGAGGCTGTGGCCGGCTCCGATCTGGGCACGGATCATGTCAAGGTCTCCATTCGCTCGGGCGGCGGGGCGCGCGTTGCGCGGTCCCGCTCTCGGGTGCAAGATGCCGGGCTGACCGTGGTGGATTGGCTTGGCACTCACAAGCTGAGTGAAATAGTCAGAAATGTCAATTCCGATTCTTTTTATCATATTTCTGGCGCTTGATCTTCTCGCCCACCGGGATAACTATAGCGCAGCAAGACGGGCGTGCGGGGCATGATAAAATTCACTCTGAAATGTGAGCAGGGGCACCGCTTCGACAGTTGGTTCCAATCCGCGTCGGCCTTTGACCGGCTGTGCGAGACCGGCATGGTGGCGTGCGCGGTCTGCGGATCCGCACGGGTCGAGAAGGCGCTGATGACACCGCAGGTTCAGGGGGGGCGCGACGATCGGTCGCTCGCGGCTCAGCCGGGCAGCGCCGAACAGGCGATCGCCGCCCTGCGCCGCAAGGTCGAGGCCAATGCGGATTATGTGGGGCCGCAATTCGCACAAGAGGCGCGCGACATGCATGACGGGCACCTGCCCGAGCGCGCCATCTATGGCGAGGCACGGCCCGAGGAGGCAAGGCGCCTGATCGAGGATGGTATTCCGGTCGCCCCCCTGCCGTTTTCCCCGCGCCGCAAAACGAACTGAGGGTGCCCATGCATGTCGTCATCACGGGCGCGTCACGCGGCATCGGCGCGGAACTCGCGAAACGCTACCGGGCGGACGGGCACACGGTCACTGGCACGTCGCGCCGGGGTGGCGGCGGCCTCGTCGCGCTCGACGTGACCCGGGCGGAGGACTTTGAAGACCTCGCCGCGCATCTCGGCGGGCGTGCGGTCGATCTTGTGGTGTGCAACGCGGGCATCTATCCCGACAAGGGGCAAGCACTCGACACGGGCTATCCTGCCTCGATGTGGGCGGAAACCTTTGCCACCAACGTCACCGGTGTGTTCCTGACCGTGCAGGCGCTGCTGCCCAACCTGCGCGCGGCGCAAGGCGCGCGCATCGCCATCATCTCCAGCCAGATGGCGAGCCACACGCGTGCGCCGGGCGGCAGCTACATCTACCGCGCCTCCAAGGCGGCGGCGCTTAATCTCGGGCGCAACCTCGCCACCGACCTCGCCCCGGAGGGTATCGCCGTAGGCATCTATCACCCGGGCTGGGTACGCACCGACATGGGCGGCGACGCGGCGGATATCTCGGTGGACGAGGCCGCCGAGGGGCTGATTGCGCGGTTCGATGCGCTCGACAAGACCTCTACCGGCTGTTTCCAGACGTGGGACGGGCGCGATTACCCTTATTGACGGGGATGGGGCCGGAATCCTACCCAGGCACGCCCCTCGCCCGCGACACCTGCCCCCTTGCGCCCACATCTGCCCGCGCGTAAACCGCGCGCGAGTTTTCGCTTCAGGTCTCGCGCCATGCCCGTTCTCGTGATGAAATTCGGCGGCACGTCCGTCGCCAATATCGACCGCATCCGCCGGGCCGCCAAGCGCGTGGGCGTCGAGGTGGCCAAGGGCTATGACGTGATCGTCATCGTCTCGGCCATGTCGGGCAAGACCAACGAGCTTGTGGGCTGGGTTGGCGAGATCTCGCCGCTCTACGACGCGCGCGAATATGATGCCGTGGTCAGTTCGGGCGAGAACGTGACCGCCGGGCTGATGGCGCTCACCTTGCAGGAGATGGATATCCCGGCGCGAAGCTGGCAGGGCTGGCAGGTGCCGCTGAAGACGAACGCCGCGCATTCCGCCGCGCGGATCGAGGACATCCCGCCCGACAACATCACCGCAAAGTTCGCCGAGGGCATGCGTGTGGCCGTGGTCGCGGGCTTCCAGGGGATCAGCCCCGAGGGCCGCATCACCACGCTGGGTCGCGGCGGCTCGGACACCACGGCCGTTGCCTTCGCCGCGGCCTTCGGTGCAGAGCGCTGCGATATCTACACCGACGTGGACGGGGTCTACACTACCGATCCGCGCATCAGCGCCAAGGCGCGCAAGCTCGACCGGATCGCGTTTGAGGAGATGCTGGAATTGGCCTCGCTCGGGGCCAAGGTGCTTCAAACCCGTTCCGTCGAGCTCGCGATGCGCTACAATGTCAAGCTGCGGGTGCTGTCGAGTTTCGAAGAACAAAGCGACGAGGCAGGCACGCTTGTCTGTGCCGAGGAGGAAATCATGGAATCCAATATCGTCAGCGGCATCGCCTATTCCCGCGAGGAAGCGAAGATGACCCTCGTATCGGTCGCCGACCGCCCCGGCATCGCAGCGGCGATCTTCGGCCCGCTGGCCGAGGCCGGCGTGAACGTCGACATGATCATCCAGAACATCGCCGAAGAAGGCCGCACCGACATGACCTTTTCCTGCCCCACCGATCAGGTCCGGCGCGCGGAAAAGGCGCTCAACGCGGCCAAGGAAGCGGGCGAGATCAACTATCACGACCTGATCGCCGATACCGACGTGGCCAAGGTTTCTGCCGTGGGCATCGGGATGCGCAGCCAGTCCGGCGTGGCGGCCAAGATGTTCCAGACGCTTTGTGACGAAGGAATCAACATCAAGGTCATTGCAACCTCAGAGATCAAGATTTCCGTTCTGATCGACCGGAAATATATGGAACTCGCGGTTCAGGCCCTGCATGATGCGTTTGATCTCGATAAGGTGGCCTGACGCCGGACCCGACGCCAAAGCGCGGCAGGACGGTCGCCTCTGAACCGGCCCCGGGGGGCAAGGCGTGATGAGCGTGACGTTGAAGACCGACAGCCGCCAGATGCTCGGGCGCCTGCGCTCGATCATGGCCGAGGAGGGCGGCGGGCAAACGCGGCTCGATCGCATCACCCGGCTTATCGCCGAGGAGATGCGCGCCGAGGTCTGCTCGATCTACCTGTTCCGCGACGTGGACACGCTCGAATTGTGCGCCACCGAGGGGCTCAAGGCCGAATCCGTCCACCAGACCCGGCTGCGGCTGGGCGAGGGCCTTGTCGGGCGAGTGGCGCGGTCGGGCAACGTCATCAACACCGATGACGCGCCCTCGGCCCCCGGCTTTCGCTACATGCCCGAGACCGGCGAGGAGGCGTATTCCTCCTTCGTCGGCGTGCCCATCCAGCGGCTGGGCGAGAAGCTCGGCGTGCTGGTGACACAGTCGAAGCAGGCGAGGCGATTCTCCGAAGACGAGATCTACGCGCTCGAAGTAGTCGCGATGGTGCTCGCCGAGATGGCCGAACTCGGGGCCTTCGTGGGCGAGGGCGCGGCGATGACCGCGCTGCACAGCCGGCCGGTGATGTTCCGCGGCGCGAGCGCTCAGGAGGGCGCGGCACGAGGCCATGTCTGGCTGCACGAACCGCGCGTGGTGGTGACCAACCCGATCGCCGAGGACCCCGCCCGCGAGATGGAGCGCCTGCACGAGGCCGTCGAGACGCTGCGTGTGGGCGTCGACCGGATGCTCGATTCGGCGCAAGGCGGCGACAAGGAACAGCTCGATGTGCTCGAAGCCTATCGGATGTTCGCCAACTCCAAGGGCTGGATGCGCCGGATGGAGGCCAATATAGACAGCGGCCTGTCTGCGGAAGCGGCGGTGGAAAAGGAGCAATCCGCCGCGCGCGCGCGCATGACGCAGGTCAACGACGCCTACCTGCGCGAGCGGTTGCACGACCTCGACGACCTCAGCAACCGCCTGCTGCGCATCCTCACCGGGCAGGGCCACGAGACCGGGGCCGAAATCCCCGCCGACCCGATCCTCGTTGCGCGCAATATCGGCCCTGCGGAGTTGCTCGATTACGGGCGCAGCCTGCGCGGCATCGTGCTGGAGGAAGGCGCGGTCGGCTCGCATGCCGCGATCGTGGCGCGCGCGCTTGCGATCCCGCTGGTCATCCATGCCGGACGAGTCACCACCGAGGCGCTCAACGGCGATTCGATCCTCGTGGACGGTGATCAGGGCATCGTGCACCTGCGTCCTGACGATGCGGTGACGGCCGCGTTTCGCGACAAGATGGCAATGCAGGCCAAGGCGCAGGAGCGCTATGCCTCGATTCGTGAGAAACCGGCCGACACGCTGTGCGGTACGCATATCACGCTCAAGATGAACGCGGGGCTCATGGCCGACCTGCCCAGCCTCGAAGGCTCGGGCGCCGAGGGCGTCGGTCTGTTCCGCACGGAATTGCAGTTCCTCATCCGCAGCCACATGCCCAAGCGCGCCGAGCTGAGTGCGCTCTATGGCCGCGTTATGGACGCTGCCAAAGGCCGCCGCGTGGTGTTTCGCACACTCGACATCGGCTCGGACAAGGTGCTGCCCTACATGAAGGCCACGGACGAGCCCAACCCGGCGATGGGCTGGCGCGCGGTGCGCGTAGCGCTGGAAAAACCGGGCGTGATGCGGATGCAACTTCAGGCGCTCATTCGCGGCGCGCAGGGGCGGCCGTTGTCGGTGATGTTTCCATTCGTGGCGCAGCACGACGAGTTCCGCGCCGCCCGCGCCGAGATGGACAAGGCGCTGGAGCGCGAGCGCATCCTCGGCCATCCGCTGCCGAGCGAGATCGAGGTGGGGGCCATGCTCGAGACCCCCTCGATCGCCTTCGCGCCGGACGCTTTCTACAACGAGGTGGATTTTCTCTCGGTCGGCGGCAACGATCTCAAGCAGTTCTTCTTTGCCGCCGACCGCGAGAACGAGCGGGTACGCCGCCGTTACGACACGCTCGACATGAGCTATCTAAACTTCCTCGAGGGCATCGTCTATCGCTGTGCCACGCTGGGCACGCGGCTGAGTTTCTGCGGCGAGGATGCCGGGCGCCCGATCGAGGCGGCCTGCCTGACGGCCCTGGGGTTTCGGACGCTGTCGATGCGGCCCGCGTCCATCGGCCCGGTCAAGAGCCTGCTGCGGCGGACCAACCTGAACGAATTGCGCGACATCCTGCACGAGGAACGCAGCCGTGGCTCGGATAATCTGCGCCCCGCGGCAACCGCCTACCTGCGCTCCAAGCTCTGACATCAGGTCGCCTGTGCGCCGCCGCACGTCGCCTGCGCGGCCCCGGGGCTACTGCACCCCGGGCATCGGTCCTACCTTGCAATCAAAGGAGGGCCGAGCATGGGACAACTGGTCAACGGTGTGTGGGAAGACACATGGTACGACACCGCCGCGCATGGCGGAAAATTCGTGCGCTCCACGGCGAAATTCCGCAACTGGATCACGTCGGACGGCGCACCGGGGCCTTCGGGCGAGGGCGGCTTCAAGGCCGAGAGTGGCCGCTATCACCTATACGTCGCGTATGCCTGCCCCTGGGCGCATCGCACCCTGATCTTTCGTGCGCTGAAGGGGATCGGGGATCATATCGGCGTCTCTGTCGTGCACCCCGACATGCTCTCGGATGGTTGGGAATTCCGCACCGACTATCCCGGGGCCACCGGCGACCGGCTCTATGGGCTGCCATACGCGCGCGACATCTATCTCAAGGCCGATCCCGGCATCTCGGGCCGCGTGACGGTACCAATCCTTTGGGATCGGGAGCGAGAGACCATCGTGTCAAACGAAAGCTCCGAGATCATCCGTATGTTCAACTCGGCCTTTGACTGGATCACCGGCAATACCGACGACTACTGGCCCGAAGATCTTCGCGATGCCATCGAGCCCGTGAACGCGCGCATCTACGACACCGTCAACAACGGTGTCTACAAATCCGGCTTCGCCACCTCACAAGAGGCCTACAACGCCGCCGTTTATCCGCTCTTCGACAGTCTCGACTGGCTGGAGGAGCGCCTATCGGAGAACCGCTACCTGATGGGTGACCGGCTGACCGAGGCCGACTGGCGGCTCTTTACCACGCTGATCCGGTTCGACCCGGTCTATCACCTGCATTTCAAATGCAACCGAAAGCGCATCATCGACTACCCGAACCTCTGGGGCTACGTGCGCGAACTCTACCAATGGCCCGGTGTGCGCGAGACGGTGAATTTCGACCATATCGTGCGTCACTACCACTACAGCCACGAGACGGTGAACCCGCACCGGATCATCCCGATCAACCCGGTTCTGGATTACGACGCGCGACACGGGCGGGGCTGAGAAAGACACGGATCGCGTCGGCCACCGCGCGCGGATGGGTGATCGGCCCCACGTGCCCGGCCCCACCGATGCGCGCGCGCATCGCCTCTGGCAGGCGCGCGGCGAGGCCGTCATTGATCGCGGTGATGATCACAGGAGAGCGCAGGCCCTCCATCAGCAGCACCGGGGCCTCGATTCGCGTCAGTGCGCCCGATGCCAGCATCCCGCCAGCATCTTCGTACAGCGCCGCCTCGGCTGCCGCTATGAGCGGCATCTGCGCGGCCATGCGGTCGCAGATCGCCGGGGGCAATGCGTCAAGGCCCTCGCCGTCACCCCAGACCGAGAGGAACCCGTGGGCCGCCGCCGCCATGTCGCCTGCCTCCATCCCCGCCCGGAACGCGGCCATCTCCGCCTCGTGACCCGCGCGCAAATCTGGCCGGTCGGCCAGCGCAACGGCAAAGAACACCGGCTCATAAAGGCTCAGCGAGCGCACAAGATGCGGGTACTCGACCGCCAGCCGGAACGCCACTGTCGCGCCGAAGGAATGGCCGATGATATCGGCGGGACCATCGAGGAAAGCGGCGGCGATGGCGGTGCTCGCAGCCTGTATCTCGCCCGCCCCGTCCCACGGCGCGCTCAGCCCGTGGCCGGGCAGGTCGAAGGCGGTGATCGTCAGCAGGTCGGACAGGTCACGTCCAAGAGCGACCCAGCTACCGGCATGGCCGAGCGAGCAGTGGATGGCGAGGCCCGGGCGCGCGCCCTGTCCCATGATCTGCCAATGCGTCGCGCGCCCCGCGCGCAGGTCGCGGGGCATGGGTCAGAGTCGACCGTCGAGATGCATGTCGAGATCCTCCAGCCGGTCCTGTCCCCAGAACATCTGGCCGCTATCCACCACGTAGAAAGGCGAGCCGAATACCCCCGCCTCGACCGCCTCCTCGAGATTGGCGGCATAGGTCTCGGCGCCGCTCAGAAGCCCGCTATCGGCGAGCGCCGGGTCAAAGCCCGCCCGCTCGAGGCAGTCGCGCACCACCGCGTCCTCGGCGATGTCGCGCTCCTCGGCCCAGCACGCGCGCAGCACGCTTTGCACCAGCGCCCCGGTATCGCCGCCGCCCGCGTTCTGCGCGGCGATGATCGCGTAGGACGACGGCGCCGGGTTGGTCGGCCAATGCGCGGGCTTGAGGTTCAGGGCCATGCCGCGCTTTGTGGCCTGTCGGGCCAGTTCCTGCGCGCGGTAGACATTGCGCGAGGGGTGGCGCTCGGCTGGCGGCGTGCCTCCGGTACGCGCGAACAGCGCCATGATGTCGAGCGGCTTGTAGGTCACGTCCGCCCCGTGGCGCGCGGCGATCCGTTCAAGCCCATCCCCGGCGAGATAGGCAAAAGGCGACAGGGTGGAGAAATAATAGTCGATATGGGTCATTTCGGCACTCTCCGTTGCGGCACAGGTTTGCGCGACGGTAGGGCCATGCTAAGCGAGGCGCAACATCACGAATCTGTCATAGAGACAATCCCGGGAACATCGCCATGCCTGCCAATACCGAACCGAAGCTGATTTCGGGCAATGCCAACATGCCCTTGTCCAAGGCCATCGCACGCCGCATGTCCATGCATCGCGGCAAGACCGTCGGGCTGGTGGATGCGCGGGTAGAGCGGTTCAACGATCAGGAGGTGTTCGTCGAGGTCTTCGAGAACGTGCGCGGCGAAGACATGTTCATCATCCAGCCCACGTCGAAGCCCGCCAACGACAACCTGATGGAGTTGCTCATCATGGCAGACACGCTGCGCCGGTCCTCGGCACGGCGGATCACGGCGGTCATTCCCTATTTCGGCTATGCGAGACAGGACCGCCGCACCAAGGCGCGCACACCCATCTCGGCGAAGCTGGTGGCCAACATGATTGTTGGTGCAGGCATCGAGCGGGTGCTGACGATGGATCTGCACGCCGCGCAGATACAGGGCTTCTTCGACATCCCGGTGGACAATCTCTACGCCTCACCGGTCTTCGCGCTCGATATCAAGGCACAATTCACTGACGCGCTGGACGATGTGATGATCGTCTCACCCGACGTGGGCGGGGTAGCGCGGGCGCGTGAGCTGGCCAAGCGGATCAACGCGCCCCTCTCTATCGTGGACAAGCGCCGGGAAAAGGCGGGTGAGGTTGCCGAGATGACGGTCATCGGCGACGTGACCGACAAGATCTGCATCATCATCGATGACATGTGCGACACGGCCGGCACCATGTGCAAGGCCGCCGAGATTCTGCTGGAGAACGGCGCGCGCGAGGTCCATGCCTATACCACCCACGGTGTCATGTCCGGACCCGCGGTGGAGCGGATCACCAATTCCAAGCTCAAGTCGATGGTCATCACCGACACGATCCAGCCCACCGAGGCTGTGGCCGCCACTCCCAATATCCGTATCGTACCCACTGCGCCCATCTTCGCACAGGCGATCCTGAACATCTGGAACGGCACGAGCGTGTCATCGCTGTTCGAGGCATCGTCGCTGGAGCCGATCTACGAGGGGCTGCTGGTTCGGGATCCGGGGCGATAGACGGGGAATCTCGGGCTGTTTGGCTGGGTAAAACAGTGCGGAAAACGGTCTTTTTTGCATAGGGTGGGGTGTGCATTCGGTCGCAGCGGGTTCAAGTCCTTGAAAGGGCGCGGTATTCTACAGTATACAATCGTTTCGAAGCCGCTTGCCCGACAGCAAAGCCTCTGCTACACCCCAGCCGAATTTCGGTGTTTCGCAAGTCTCATCGTATGACAACGCCCCCGGCCGCGACCTTGCGTCAAGCGGGTTCAACCGGGGCCAGATTATCGGAAGGGTGGACGTGTCCGAACCAGCTTCGATTTCATCCGGCATCGCCGCGCGCTATGCCACCGCCATCTTCGAGCTCGCGAAGGCGGCCAAGTCGCTCGCCGCGCTCGAGGCCAATCTCGATGATCTCTCCGCAGCACTCGATGCCAGCGCAGATCTGCGCGCGCTCGTCGGCTCGCCGGTGTTGAGCCGTGCCGAGCAAGGGGCAGGCATCGTCGCGGTCGCAGACAAGATGGGGCTCGTCCCGGAACTGAAAAACGGGCTCGGCCTGATGGCGGCCAAGCGCAGGCTTTTCGTGCTGCCGCAGCTCATAGCCCAGCTTGGCGAGATGATCGCCGAAGACAAGGGCGAGGTGAAGGCCGAAGTGACCAGCGCGAAGGCGCTGAGCAAGGCTCAGTCCGACAATCTCGCGAAAACGCTCAAGGCGCGCATCGGGCGCGATGTGAAACTGAAAACGACCGTCGATGAAAGCCTCATCGGCGGTCTTGTCGTAAAAGTGGGCTCGAAGATGATCGACACCTCGATCCGCTCGCGGCTCGATTCCCTCCAGAATGCAATGAAAGAGGTCGGATAAATGGGTATCCAAGCATCAGAGATTTCTGCGATCCTGAAGGACCAGATCAAGAATTTCGGCGAGGAGGCCGAGGTCGCCGAGATCGGTCGGGTGCTGTCCGTGGGTGACGGGATCGCACGCGTGCACGGACTGGACAACGTGCAGGCCGGCGAGCTGGTGGAGTTTCCGGGCGGCGTGATGGGCATGGCCCTCAACCTCGAGAGCGACAACGTGGGTGTCGTGATCTTCGGCTCGGACCGCGACATCAAGGAAGGCGACACCGTCAAGCGCACCAAGTCCATCGTGGACGTGCCGATCGGTGACGGGCTTCTGGGCCGGGTCGTCGATGGCCTCGGCAACCCGCTCGATGGCAAGGGTCCGATCAAGTCCGACACGCGCGGCCTCGCCGACGTCAAGGCGCCGGGCATCATCCCCCGCAAATCGGTGCACGAGCCGATGGCCACGGGCCTCAAGTCGGTGGACGCGATGATCCCGATCGGTCGCGGCCAGCGCGAGCTCATCATCGGCGACCGCCAGACCGGCAAAACCGCCGTGGCGCTCGACACGATCCTGAACCAGAAATCCTACAACGAAGCCGCGGGCGACGACGAGGGCAAGAAGCTCTACTGCGTCTATGTCGCCGTCGGCCAGAAGCGCTCGACCGTGGCGCAGCTCGTGAAGAAGCTCGAGGAAAGCGGCGCGATCGAGTATTCGATCGTCGTAGCCGCCACCGCGTCCGACCCCGCACCGATGCAGTTCCTCGCACCCTACTCCGCCACCGCGATGGCGGAGCATTTCCGCGACAACGGGCGTCACGCGCTCATCATCTACGATGACCTGTCGAAACAGGCGGTGGCCTATCGCCAGATGTCACTGCTTCTGCGCCGCCCGCCGGGGCGCGAGGCCTATCCGGGTGACGTGTTCTACCTCCACTCTCGCCTGCTGGAACGTTCGGCCAAGCTCAACGAGGAAAACGGTTCGGGCTCGCTCACCGCTCTGCCAATCATCGAGACGCAGGCCGGCGACATCTCGGCCTTTATCCCGACCAACGTGATCTCGATCACCGACGGCCAGATTTTCCTCGAGACGGACCTGTTTTACCAGGGTATCCGCCCGGCCGTGAACACCGGCCTTTCGGTCAGCCGCGTTGGCGGCTCGGCACAGACCAGCGCGATGAAATCGGTCGCGGGGCCGGTCAAGCTCGAGCTTGCGCAGTATCGCGAGATGGCGGCCTTCGCGCAGTTCGGATCGGACCTCGACGCCGCCACGCAACAGCTGCTCAACCGCGGTGCGCGCCTGACCGAACTGATGAAGCAGGCGCAGTATTCACCGCTCTCCAACGCCGAGATCGTGTGCGTCATCTACGCCGGCACCAAAGGCTATCTCGACAAGATGCCCGTGGGCGATGTGGGCCGGTTCGAGCAGGGGCTGCTCAAGCACCTGCGCGGCAAGCATCAGGACCTCCTGGACTACATCACCAAGGAGGATCCCAAGATCAAGGGTGAGGCCGAGGACAAGATCAAGGCTGCGCTGGACGAATACGCCGCCGACTTCGCTTAAGGGGGAGATAAGGCAATGCCGAATCTCAAGGACCTGAAAAACAGGATCGCGTCGGTCAAATCGACCCGCAAGATCACCAAGGCCATGCAGATGGTTGCCGCGGCGAAGCTTCGCCGCGCGCAGGAGGCCGCGGAAATGTCGCGGCCCTACACCGAGCGGTTCAACGCGGTGATGGCCAAGCTGGCCGCATCCGTGGGTGACGCCGAGAATGCGCCGCCCCTGCTCAGGGGCACCGGCGACGACAAGGTGCACCTGCTGGTGGTGATGACCGCCGAACGTGGGCTGTGCGGCGGCTTCAACGCCAACATCGCCAAGCTCGCCAAGGCCGATGCCGCCGACCTGCTGGCGCAGGGCAAGACGGTAAAGATCATCACCGTTGGCAAGAAGGGCCGCGACGCGATGAAGCGCGACTACGGTCAATACTTCGTCGATCATGTCGACATGACCGAGGTCAAGCGCGTGGGCTATGCCGATGCACAGACCGTCGCGGCCAACGTGCTCAGCCGTTTCGACGCGGGCGAGTTCGACGTGGCCAAGATCTTCTACTCGCAGTTCCAGAATGTGGTCACCCAGATCCCGACCAAACAGCAGATCGTTCCCGTCGATACCGGAGACGCGGAGGATGTCGATACCGGCACCTTCTACGACTTCGAGCCCGACGAGAACGCGATCCTCACAGAGCTTCTGCCGCGCGCCGTCGCCACGCAGATCTTCAGCGCGCTGCTTGAAAACGGGGCCTCGGAACAGGGGGCACGGATGTCGGCGATGGACAACGCGACCCGCAACGCGGGCGAGATGATCGACAAGTTGACCATCGAGTACAACCGCTCGCGCCAGGCCGTGATCACCAACGAGCTGATTGAAATCATTTCCGGCGCGGAAGCGCTGTAAAGACAAACCGGAGACGAAACATGGCAAACGCAAAAGGCAAAGTGACCCAGGTCATCGGTGCCGTGGTGGACGTTCAGTTCGGCGACGACCTGCCCGCGATCCTGAACGCGCTGGAAACCGACAACCACGGCAAGAAGCTGATCCTGGAGGTTGCGCAACACCTCGGCGAGAATACCGTGCGCACCATCGCGATGGACGCGACCGAGGGTCTTGTGCGCGGGCAGGAGGTGACGGACAGCGGTTCGCCGATCTCGGTACCGGTGGGCAATGCCACGCTGGGCCGCATCATCAACGTGGTTGGCGAGCCGGTGGACGAACAGGGCCCGGTCAACGCCGACGAGACCCGCGCCATCCACCAACCCGCACCGGAATTCGACGAACAGTCGACCGAGAGCGAAATCCTCGAGACCGGCATCAAGGTGGTGGACCTGCTCGCTCCCTACGCCAAGGGCGGCAAGATCGGCCTGTTCGGCGGCGCCGGCGTGGGCAAGACGGTTCTCATCATGGAACTGATCAACAACATCGCCAAGGTGCACTCGGGCTATTCGGTGTTCGCCGGTGTCGGCGAGCGGACCCGCGAGGGCAACGACCTCTACCACGAGATGATCGAATCCAACGTCATCAAGCCCGACAACCTCGAGGAAAGCCAGGTGGCCCTCGTCTACGGCCAGATGAACGAGCCGCCGGGGGCCCGCGCCCGTGTCGCGCTGACCGGCCTGACGCTGGCCGAGCAGTTCCGCGATCAGTCGGGCACCGACGTTCTGTTCTTCGTCGACAACATCTTCCGCTTCACGCAGGCGGGTTCCGAGGTGTCGGCGCTTCTGGGCCGCATCCCCTCGGCCGTGGGCTACCAGCCGACGCTGGCCACCGACATGGGCCAGATGCAGGAACGCATCACCTCGACCAAGCAGGGCTCGATCACGTCCATTCAGGCCGTCTACGTGCCTGCGGACGACCTCACTGACCCGGCCCCGGCGACGACCTTCGCCCACCTCGACGCCACCACGGTGCTGTCGCGCGCGATTTCCGAGCTCGGCATCTACCCCGCCGTGGACCCGCTCGACTCCAACTCGCGCCTGATGGACCCGCAGATCGTGGGCGAGGAGCACTACCAGGTCGCGCGCGACGTGCAGGGCATCCTGCAGCGCTACAAGGCGCTTCAGGACATCATCGCCATCCTCGGGATGGACGAGCTCAGCGAAGAGGACAAGCTGACCGTGGCCCGCGCCCGCAAGCTCCAGCGCTTCCTGTCGCAGCCCTTCGACGTGGCCAAGGTGTTCACCGGCTCCGACGGCATCCAGGTGCCGCTTGAAGAGACGATCAAATCGTTCAAGGCCGTGGTCGCGGGCGAATACGACCACCTGCCCGAGGGGGCCTTCTACATGGTGGGCGGTATCGACGACGTGGTTGCCAAGGCAGAGAAGATGGCCGCAGCCGCTGCCTAAGCGCCGCGCGGCGGGCCATCGGCCCGCCATCTGCCACAAGAGGAGGCCGATATGGCTGAGACAGTGCAATTCGATCTCGTGAGCCCCGAGCGTCTTCTCGCTTCGGTGGAGGCGCGCGAGGTGCTGATTCCCGGTGCCGAGGGCGACATGACGGCCCTGCCCGATCACGCACCGCTCATCACGACGCTGCGCCCCGGCATCGTCCGGGTTTCGGGAGCAGATGGCGACAAGGAATACGTCGTCACCGGCGGTTTCGCCGAAATCAACGGCCAGAGCATCTCGGTCCTGGCCGAGCGTGCCTTGCCGCGCGCGGACGTGACGAAAGAAGACTTCCAGTCGATGGTGGACGAGGCAACCGAGCGCCTCAACCGCGTGAAGGAACAGAACGCCGACGAGCATGGTCTTATCGACGATGCCACCAAGCTTCTGCACGACATGGTGGCCGTGGGCGATCACATCGGCATGTCGCCCAACTGAGATTGGACAGGTTCACAGCGAAAAAGGGCTGCCACGTTCGGCCCTTTTTTCTTGTCCGGCCTTACCGTCTTACTCGGCGGCCTGCCGGGTGATCTTTTCCAGATGGACGCGCAACTGCTCGGCCTCGTAGCGGGCCTCGCGCAGCCCCTCCATCGTCGCCGAGAGTTCGGCCTCGGCCTGGCTGAGCTGATTGGTCAGTTCCGCTTCGCGCTGTTGCAGGTAGGTGATCGCCTGGTCGCGCGTTTCCTCGGCCTCGTGCAATTCCTGCGCGAGACGCTCGAGTTCACCCACCTCAGAGGGCTGCACCCGCACGAAACGGTGTATCAGCCAGTTGGCAAACCAGCCCACGCAGAATGCCACGAAGAGCACGATCGCGGTCGCGATGATGAATTCAGTTCTGTTCATCGGCGGTGCTGTCCTGACCGGCCTCTTCTTTCCCTTCCTCCTTGTCCCCCGTATCCTCGGCGCTTTCAAGGCCCGTTTGCTCCTCGGGGGCAGGATCGGGCCGGATCAGGCGAAATTCGATGCGGCGGTTGGTTTCGCGGCCCTCCTCGGTGTCGTTGTCGGCGATTGGCCTGCTCTCGCCATAGCCCTTCGCCTCAAGCCCGGAGGTAAGCACCCTGCGCAGGCGCAATTCGTCGAGCACCGCGCGCGCCCGCTCAAGGCTCAGCCGGGCGTTCATCTCCTCGCGACCCTGGCTGTCGGTATGGCCCGCCACCTCCATGCGGATCTCGCCGCATTCCTTGAGTATCTCGGCGATCTCGTCGAGAATCGTGGCTCCCGTTCCGTCGATCCGCGCCGATCCCGGCTCGAACCCTATCTTGCGGTCATCCTGCACCGCAGCGATGCGCGCCTCGCACTCCTCGGGCGTGGGCAGCGCGGCCACGGCGTCGAGCTGCTCGACATAGGTCACGTCAAGATCGAACGGCTCGCTGCTGCCCAGCCTGTCGACCAGGAGCTGCGCTATGGCGGTGCCTGCTTCCTTGCGCCCCGACTTGCCGCGCACCATGGCGGAATCAGGCGTCACCGTCACCGCACCGCTGTTGAGATGCGAGAGTGCCTCGATGGCGAGTAGCACGCGCATCGGCCAGTCCTTCGGAAGCCCCTCGGCCACACGCGCGGTCACATGCACCGCATCCGCGGCAAAACGCGCCTGAGCCAGGCTCGTCGCGGTGTCGCGCATCCGCGCGCTGCCGATGCGCCCACGCAACAGCACCTGCCCCTCGGGCGACAGCGTCGCGATGAACTCCTGCACCACCGGCGCGCTCTTCTCGTCAGGTGGGGGCGGCAGCGTGGCATCGAGCGCGAAAACCTCCGGCAACGCCCCTTCGAGCGTGCCAACCACGTCGTCGAACAGCGCCTGATCGGTGCCCGGCTGTGCCAGCAGGGAGATATCTGCATCGGTGAGCGTGACGCTGCCCGCTCCGAGACGCGCCAGCGCGTCGATCGCCTGTTCGACAGCGCGCGCCCAGTGCGGCGACGGCACGCCCATGCCGACAACGCATTCCGCGCGCCCCTCCTGCCCCGCACGCGCGGCGGCGCGCAGGATGTGCTCTCGCGCCTCCTCGGTATCGGCTGAACAGGCGTCAAAGCGCGCACCACGTTCGTCGATGACAAAGCGCAGCGTGAACGGCGTGATCACCGGGCGCGGCGCGGAAATATCCAGAGCGAGGCGCACATCCTCGGGGCTGCGCCGCGCCAGATCGGTCTCGATGCGTCGCTTTTCCTCGGCGCTGTCGACCATGGCCGTGACTGAAACGCGCTCGGCGGTCACCGATATCTTGCTGCGTGGCAGGCTGCCGAGCGCGTGCAACGCGTGGCGCAACGCGGGCTGCCAGCTCTCAGGCGCCGGGTAATCGGCAGCATCGAGCAGGTCGGCGACCGGCGCCCCGTCCGTCGCCTGCGCGATATCCTCGAGAAGTTCTTGTCGGTCAAGCGCGGCGGGCACCAGCCCGATGAGCGAAATGCCCCGTTCGTTGCGCAGTATCTCGATGGCGAATTGCGGCGGCGCGAGCGGCTCGGCCTCTTCCACCACGGTCTGGTCGATCACCCTTGTAGCATCGACCACCTGGCCTGCGACAGACAGCGCGGCAAAGCGCGCGGCTTCGTCCGGCGCGGTCCCGGCGAGGAACACCTGCAACCCGTCAGTGCCCACCTCGGCCCAGACCATGCCTTGCGCGTCGAGCGCATCGCGCACCGCGCGGCGCGAGCCGTCCTCGATGGCACTCACCGCAAAGCCGGCGGCCAGCATGGACAGCGCGGCGGCCCCTGCAAAGGCCCCGCCGATGGAAAAGATAGTGGACAGGCGCCAGGACATGCGACCTCGTGTCGTTGCACTCGCCTGTGTTCTAGGCACCGCAAGCCCGGAGCGCAATCACGCCAGCAGCGCGACGGCGAAAAACGGCAAAGGCAGCAGCCCCGCATTGCGATTCGAGCGGAAAAGCGCCAACAGCCGCGCGTTGTCATCGAGCCGCAGCCGCCGCAACTGCCCGAAGAGGTGCCAGCCCATCGCCCAGACCCCGCACAAGGCCACGACCAGCGCCACGGGCCGCCCTGCAGGCGCGGCAAGAATCACCGCCACCATCATCAGGAGCACGCAGGCCACGAGAAACCGCCGCAACCAGCGCGGCGAGTCGTCGCCAAATAGCCGCGCAGTGGATTTCACCCCTATCAGCGCGTCATCCTCGGCGTCCTGATGGGCATAGATCGTGTCGTAGAAAAGCGTCCACGCGATCCCCGCGAGGTAGAGCACCACCGCTGGTGCCTCGAGCCGCCCGGAATGCGCCGTCCACGCAAGAAGCGCACCCCAGTTGAAGGCGAGCCCGAGGAAGATTTGCGGCCACCAGGTGAACCGCTTGGCAAAGGGATAGACCGCCACCGGCAGGAGGGCGAGAACCCCGAGCGCGATGGCCGCCGCGTTGAACGTGAGCAGGATGGCGAACGCCACGAGGGACTGCGCGCACATCCACGCCAGCGCGCCGCGCACCCCCACCTGCCCCGAGGGGATGGGCCGCGAGGCGGTGCGCGCCACCGACCCGTCGATGTCTCGGTCGGTGATGTCGTTCCAGGTGCAGCCCGCCCCGCGCATCAGAAACGCGCCAATGGCGCAGCCCGCGAAAATCCACGCGTCAAACCAGCCCGCGCGCCCGTCGGCCAGCATCGCCAGCACCAGCCCCCACCAGCACGGCAGCAGCAACAGCCAGGTACCGATCGGTCGATCTGCGCGGCTGAGCCGCAGGTAGGGGCGCGCGGCGGCAGGGGCATAGCGATCCACCCAATTGCCCCGATAGGCATCGGCCACGGTGCCTTCGGCCTCTGGTGTCCGGTTTGCTGCGCTCATATGCTAACCCCATGAGTGGATCGCGGATCAGGCTGTATGTAGAGCACCCGCTGGGGGAAGGGCAAACCCTGTCTCTCGACCGCGCGCAGGCGCATTACCTCTTTTCGGTGATGCGGCTCGGCCCGGACGACGGCGTTGCCGTGTTCAACGGGCGCGATGGCGAATGGCGGGCCACCGTCACCGAGGCCGGCAAGCGCGGCGGCACGCTCGCCTGCGAGACGCAGACCGCGCCGCAGCGCGACCCGCCGGACCTGTGGCTGCTGTTCGCGCCGATCAAGAAGGCACGAACCGATTTCATCGTGGAAAAGGCCGCCGAGATGGGGGCCGCGCGCATCCTGCCGGTGCAGACCGATTTCACCAATTCCGAGCGTGTCCGGCAGGACCGGTTGCAGGCGCACGCCGTCGAAGCCGCCGAGCAATGCGGCGGCACCTATGTTCCCGAGGTGACTGGCCTGCACAGGCTCGATTCACTGCTCGCGGATTGGCCCGCGAACCGCCGCCTGATGTTCTGCGACGAGGCGCTTGCAGGCGGTGCCTGCGCCCTGCCCCGTGACGGGCGAGGGCAGCCATGGGCCGTGCTGATCGGCCCTGAAGGCGGCTTTTCCGACGCCGAGCGCGCCCGCCTCTCAGCCCTGCCCTTTGCCCATCCGGTGGCCCTGGGGCCGCGCATCCTGCGCGCGGATACCGCCGCCGTCGCGGCGCTCACGCTATGGCAGACGACCTGCGGGGACTGGACATGAGCCTTATCCGCCCGCAGGCGCGCGCCGCGCTCTGGCGCTGGCGCGAGGTGCTGGCGGGGACGGGGGCCGGCGTTCTGGGGCTTTGGTGGGTGCTGGGCGGCACCGGGATCGTGCAGGCGCTGGGCTGGGTGCTTATCGCGGTGGCGGTGGCGCTGGGGCTCGCCGGGGTGCAGCGCGCGCGCTTTCGCACCGGGGCGGGCGGGCCCGGCGTGGTGGTGATCGACGAGGGGCTCATAGCCTATCTCGGACCGCAGACCGGCGGCGCGGTCGCGCTGTCGGAAATGACCGCGCTCGTGCTGGATGCAAACGGGACGCGCCGCTGGCTGCTGTCGCAGCCCGGCCAGCCCGATCTCGCGATCCCGCTCGATGCCGAGGGGGCGGACGCGTTGTTCGACGCTTTCGCCACGCTGCCGGGGCTGCGCAGCGGACAGGTCGTGGCGGCGATGCGCCGTCCCGCGCCCGGCCAGCACCTTCTGTGGGAACGAGCAGGCCGGGGGGCTAAGCGACCAAGGCTGCATTGACACCCGCGCCGAATGCCGCCAACTCTGACCCCCTAACCGAAGCACACCGCGCAGGAGGCCCGCGCATGTCCATTCCCCAATCCGGCGGCGGGCCGATCGAGCACCACGCGCAACTGGCAGAATATCTCGAAAGCGGCTGCAAGCCACACGACGATTGGCGTATCGGCACCGAGCACGAGAAGTTTGGCTATTGCCGCGACACCCTGCGCCCCCTGCCCTACGAGGGCCGCCGCTCGATCCTCGCCGTGCTGGAAGGGCTGCGCGACGGGCACGGCTGGGCCCCGGTCGAGGAGGCCGGCAAGCTCATCGGGCTGGAAAAGGATGGCGCCAACGTGAGCCTGGAACCGGGCGGACAACTGGAACTGTCCGGCGCGCCGCTCGAAAACATCCACCAGACCTGTGACGAGGTGAACGAGCACTTGGCGGATGTAAAAGACATTGCCGACAAGGTGGGCGTTGGCTTTATCGGGCTGGGGGCCGCGCCGATCTGGCGGCACGAGGAGATGCCGGTCATGCCCAAGGGGCGCTACCGGCTGATGACCGATTACATGGACCGCGTCGGCACGATGGGTAAAACCATGATGTATCGCACCTGCACCGTGCAGGTGAACCTCGATTTCGGCTCCGAGGCGGACATGGTGCAAAAGTTCCGCGTGGCCCTCGCCCTGCAACCGGTCGCCACCGCGCTCTTTGCCAATTCGCCGTTTTTCGAGGGCAAGCCCAACGGCCACAAGTCGTGGCGGGCCCGCGTCTGGCGCGATCTCGACCCGGACCGGACGGGCATGCTGCCATTTGTCTTCGACGACGGGTTCGGGTTTGAGGCCTATGCCGATTACGCGCTCGATGTGCCGATGTATTTTGTCTATCGCGACGGCGTCTATCACGACGCGCTGGGCCAATCCTTTCGCGATTTCCTGCGCGGGGAACTGCCCGCCCTGCCCGGCGAGAAACCCACGCTGTCCGATTGGGCCGATCACCTCACCACAATTTTCCCCGAGGCGCGGATCAAGCAATTCATGGAGATGCGCGGCGCCGATGGCGGCCCGTGGCGCAGGCTGTGCGCGCTCCCGGCCTTCTGGGTGGGTCTGATGTATGACCAGGGTGCGCTCGACGCGGCCTGGGACCTGTGCAAATCCTGGACCGCCGAGACCCGTGAGGCGCTGCGCGTGGCCGCGAGCGTCGATGGGCTTCAGGCGCGGGCCGGCGACATCGCGATGCACGATCTCGCGCGCGAGGTGCTCGACATCGCCGAGGCGGGGCTGCGCGCGCGCGGGCGCGCCGGCGGCGGTGGGATGATCCCCGACGAGACGCATTTCCTCGGCACGCTGCGCGAGAGCGTGGAGACTGGCAAGACCCCTGCCGACGAGTTGCTCGAGCGCTACCACGGTGACTGGCAAGGCGACCTGAGTCGCATCTACGCCGATTACAGCTACTGAACGTCGCGCGACAGCACGCCGCAGGCATCAGTTCTCAAAAAATCGAATTTCCTTTCATCTGGCGCGCGAACCGGCCGGATTCAAGCGCGTTCGGACTGATAACGGGTCGATTTCGGGACAATCGTGACGCGGGGTTCTGCTAATTTCAACTACCGGGTCACATACGAGTCCGGATGACGCAACTACGAGGGAGTCTACAGATGTCCGATAAATTCGTCGTCGGCTACGACGGCAGTGTCGCGGCGCGACGCGCATTGGAGTTCGCGGTCGCGCGGGCAAAGGCGCAGGGCGGTGCGATCGTCCTGGCGCATGTGCTCGAATGGTCGCCATATTCGTTTCTCACACCTTCCGAGCTCGAGGAGCGGCACATGCGCCGCCGCGAGGAAATGGAGCGCGCCGAAGAGGCGGTGCTCGGGCCGGTCGTCGCGGAATTGACCGACAGCGGTGTTTCGGTGGAAACGGTGATCCGCTACGGCAACATCGCCGAGATGCTCGGCAAGATCGCCACCGAGACGGGGGCGGTGCAGATCATCGTTGGGCGCGAGGGTTCCTCGGCGCTCGAGGCACGCATCTTTGGCTCGGTCGCGGGAACGCTGGTGCAGACCGCACCGGTGCCCTGCACCATCGTGCCGTGATCGGATCAACAACAGGGATCAAAATTATGAACAAGAACATATTCTCCGCGGCGCTGGCCGCGGCGGGGCTGGCGCTCGTGGGCGCACCGGCCTTTGCACAGCAACAGGCGATATCGCTCGACGACAAGGTGAACCAGATTTTTGCCGACTCGACCGGCTGGTTCGTCGGCCTCATCTTCTCGAATTTCCCCGGCACCTCGTTTCCGTGGATCGTGATGTGGCTGGTGGTGGGTGCCACCGTTTTCACGCTCTATTTCGGCTTTGTTCAGTTCCGCGCCGTCGGCCATGCCATCTCGTTGGTAAAGGGCGACTATTCCGATCCCGACGACGCGGGTGAGGTGAGCCACTTCCAGGCGCTCGCCACGGCGCTCTCGGGGACCGTGGGCCTCGGCAACATCGCCGGTGTCGCGGTGGCGGTCAGCATCGGCGGACCGGGGGCCACCTTCTGGATGATCCTCGCGGGCCTGATGGGCATGGCGTCGAAATTCACCGAATGTACGCTCGGGGTGAAATACCGCAACGAATATCCCGACGGGCGCGTCTCGGGCGGCCCGATGTACTACCTCTCCAAGGGGTTTGCAGAACGCGGCCTGCCGGGTGGCAAGATCCTCGCGGTGCTGTTCTCGATCTTCTGCATCCTCGGCGCGCTGGGCGGCGGCAACATGTTCCAGGCCAACCAGGCGCACCAGCAGATCACCGGCGTGGTCGGGCAGTATCCCGGCTGGATCACCGGGCTGGTCTTTGCCGGCCTCGTATTCGCGGTAATCGTCGGCGGGATCAAATCCATCGCCCGCGTGACCGAAAAGGTGGTGCCGTTCATGGGCATCCTCTATGTCGGCACCGCGCTCGTCATCATCGCGATGAACTATCACCTGATCGGCTGGGCCTTCGGCCAGATCTTCGCCGGCGCCTTCACCGGGCTCGGTGTCGCGGGCGGCATGGTCGGTGCACTGATCCAGGGCTTCAAGCGGGCGGCGTTCTCGAACGAGGCGGGCGTCGGCTCAGCGGCCATCGCCCACTCGGCTGTCAAGACCAAGGAGCCGATCACCGAAGGGCTGGTCTCGCTCCTTGAGCCGTTCATCGACACCGTCGTGATCTGTACCATGACGGCGTTGGTCATCATCATCACCCAGCAGCTTGTCACCGACCCGCAGACCGGCCTGTACCTGCTCAACGAGGCGGGCAACGGCGTGCAAACCGTTGGCGGCACCTCGGGCGTCGGCCTCACCTCGGCGGCCTTCGGCAGCGCCATCGGCTGGTTCCCCTACGTGCTGGCACTGGCGGTGGTCCTCTTTGCCTTCTCGACGATGATCACCTGGTCCTATTACGGCCTCAAGGCCTGGACCTACCTGTTCGGCGAGGGCGACACCAAGGAACTGGTGTTCAAGGTGATCTTCTGCGTCTTCGTGGTGATCGGGGCGGCGGCACAGCTTGGCCCGGTGATCGACTTCTCCGACGCGGCGATCTTTGCGATGGCGGTGGTCAACATCATCGGCCTCTACTTCCTGATGCCGATCGTCAAGCGCGAGCTCGACAGCTACATGTCGCGGCTGCGCTCGGGCGAAATCAAGAAGTTCATCTGACAGCGCACCCCTTGAGACGTGCCGTGGGGGCCGCCGGGAAACCGGCGGCCCTTTCATCTTTGGCGAGACTGCATAGGTAAAGAACATGATAAGGTAGCCAGACGAAAGGAAGGTGAATGATGGACAAAGACACATACGAGAAGAAACTGCAGGCACAGCTCGACCAGTGGCAGGCCGAGATCGAGAAGTTGCAGGCGCAGGCCCGAGAGGCAACAGCCGACATGCAGGGCAAGTATCAGGAGCAGATCCGCGAGCTGCGCGAGAAGCGAGACGAGATGGAGGCGCAGTACCGGAAAATCCACGCCGCCGGCGCCGATGCTTGGCAGGACTTCAAGACCGGTGCCGACAAGGCCTGGGACGACATGGCGACAGCCATGAAATCGGCATGGAGCCGGTTCGGCTAGGGTATCCTGCCCGCGCGCGGGCCAGGCTCTCATCCGACTGAACGCGCGAAACAAGGGGGGGCCGGGCGCAGGAACACGGACGGTCAAGGCACACTCGCTCTGCGATGTTGAACCAAGCACACGCGTGGCCCACCCGCCAGGACGGCGGGGGTTCCGGCGTCGCCGCTCCCCTGTACTCAGCCGGCTCGAAGCCGCGCCGCCGCGCGGAACTCGGTCTCCTCGGTCACGGCAAACCGCCCGCCCGAGAGCTTTTGCAGTTTGCCTTCGCGCAAGAGCTGCCCGAATGAGCGCAGCCCGTCTTCGCGGGAAAAACCCTCTTCGTCGATCTCGCGCAGCTTGCCCATCAACATCGGCCGCGAGAACTGGCTACGGCCTTCGACATCGGCGAGATAGGCGGCCGCAGCCTCGAGCAGGTCGGGCAGATCGGTCGCGCCCAATTCCTCGGCAAAGGTGGAAAAGCCCTTGTCCTGCGCCTCGACCACTTCGGACCGCGCCGCGGCGGCCACCCGACGCGGACGCACCGGGGTGCGCGCCGTGTCCACGCGCTGCTCGGCCACCAGCTTGAGCGGCGCCGGGCGCGGCTCTTCGGGGCGGGTGCCGCGCGGGGCATCGGGGGCAGGCATCGCCCGACGCGGTCGAACGGCAGCGTCGAGATCGCCGCGATAGGGCGAGGCGTCCACCTTCTTCTCCAGGTCCGCACCCGCGGCCTTCTCGGCGCGGGTGGCGGCGAGCGCGGCGCGCAGGTGCTGGATCGTGTTGCGTCGCCGCATCGAGCCTGGATCAGCCATATGGCTGTCGGTCTCGTCGAAAATCCGCGACACCTCGGTCCGTTTCCCGCCCTTCGCCTGCGCCGCATGCGCAGGTTCGGCATCGGGCGTGGGGTCGTCCCTGGCGACCTTCGGTTCGTCCCAGGTCTCCGCCTCATCCTCCGCCTCGATCTCCTCGCCAAGCTCTGCATCCAGGCTCGCGAGTTCGCGTTGCAGCTCTGCCTCGTCCTCGGGGCTGAGCGCGTCAGCCTCGTCGCCGAAGATGTTGACCGTGTCCTCGCCTGCCTCGTCCGGCGAGTCTAGAAGCCCGCCCTCGCGTGCGGTCTCGACATCGGCGCGGCTTACCTTGAACACCCGCGCACCGCGACGGTCATCGGCGTCAGGCGGGGCCGCATCACCGGTCTCGTCGGTGTCCGTCTCCGGTTCAGTCGCAGCCCCGGCCTGCGCATCCACCGGCGTGGCATCTGCGAGGAGCGCGGCAAGCGTGTCCTCGAACAGGCTGTCCTTATCCCGCGCCACCGCCGTCTCGGGCGCCGGAGTTTCTGCTGCGGATGCGTCGCGTTCATCCCGGGGATATGCATCCTCGTTCGCTTCAGGCGGTGCGGTCGCGGTCTCCTGTCCGGTGGGGGCCGTGGCGTCGTCGTTCTCATCCACCTCGTCCCATGCAATCGGCCCTGACGCGGCGGTGTCCGCAAAGTCCTGGGCATGTTCGTCCTCGTCATAGGTGTCCGACGCGCCAACCACCGAGCGGATGAGGTCGAGCCGCGCGCTTAGATCATCGGTCCCGGTGGCAGGCGGGGCTACACCCGCATCATCCGCCTGCTGCACTAGCGGCTTCGCGGTCTCTTCCCGATTTGTCTCGGGTGCCGGAAACTCGTCTTCGCGCTCGAGACCTTCGGGCTGCAGCGCGTCAAGCGTCGCGGCGTCCTTCTCCGGGCCCTCCGTCTCGGTTTCGGCCTCGGATTCGAGTGTGTCCGTCGTGTCGGCTGCAAGGTCTTCTTCGGGTGTGGGCTGCTCCTCTGCCGCGGCCTCCATCTCAGGTGCAATTTCTTCCTCGGCAGCGCTATTCTCATCAGGAGAGGAGTCCTCCCCGGACACAGCCCCCGACTCGGGAGCGGTCTCCGCTCCGGGTGCGGCGCTCAGCGCCTCGGCGAGCGCCTTGCCCACGGTCGCGTTGTCCTGCGCACGCAGGACGATCCGGCCCTCGTGTTCATGCGCCTCGACCCGGCGCGCAATCTCACGCTCGGCGATACGCGCCAGCATGTCGGCATCGGGTGTCGGGGGCTCGGCCCCAAAATAGCGGTCATCGGCGGCAAGATCCCGGAAATACTCGGCAATCGCCTTCATCGTCTCGAACGACTCGTCAAACCCTTCTAGCGTGCACGAAAACGTGCCGTAGGAAACCGTCAGGATCTTACTGGAACCAACCATGTCAAATGCTCACTTTGCTTGTCTGCAAAGACAGTGTTTACCATACCCTCCGCGACCAAAGCGGCCCGATTCTTCGATCTTTACTGTATCATTTCGTGGCCCGATTGTGTCATCGCAGGTATTAACGCAACGATAATGGCGACGGGAAATGATTGTTCGCGAAAAGGAGGCAATCACACTGATCGGCGGTGCGCGTGTAGCGCGCTCCGATCTTGATGCCGCCCTGAGTCTCGCGCCCGTGGTGGTGGCCGCCGATGGTGGTGCGGATAAAGCGCTTGAGGCCGGGCTTATGCCACGCGCGGTGATCGGCGATTTCGACAGCATCAGCGCCGCCACCCGCGCCCGCCTGCCCGATGACATCCTGCATCCGCTGCACGATCAGGATAGCACCGATTTTGACAAATGTCTCAAGCACATCGACGCGCCGCTGATCCTTGGGTTGGGTTTCACCGGCGACCGGCTCGACCACCAGATGGCCGCGTGCAACTCGCTGGTGCGCCACGCCGGGCGGCGCTGCGTGCTGCTGGGCGCGCATGACCTTATGTTTCTCTGCCCACCGGTACTGGATCTGCCGCTCGAACCGGGTCGCCGCGTGTCGCTATTCCCGATGGGCGCGGTGGAAGGAGCGTCCGACGGGCTGGAATGGCCGATCGGCGGGATCAACTTCGCGCCCGACGGACGCGTAGGCACCTCGAACCGCACGGTTGGGCCGTTGAACCTGTCGGTTACCGCACCCAAGATGCTGGTCATGCTGCCGGGCAATATGCTGGAGACCGTGGCACATGCCCTGATGTCCGCCACCGCGACCTGGGAACCGGCATGAGCACGACACTGCGCAAAGGCTGGTTCAACGCGGTGGTAATCGACCTGGCGCGGCAGATGCGATGGACCTTTTTGCCGCCGCTCATGGTTTATTTCGCCGCCGGGTTCTCGGGGCTGACGGCAATCGTCGGCACCTTCTTCGTTAAGGAATATCTCGACCTGTCGGCCGCCTACCTTGCAGGGCTCGCCTTCTGGGCGGGGCTTCCCTGGGCGCTCAAGATGCCGCTGGGACACCTCGTGGACATCATCTGGCGGTGGAAATGGCTGCTGGTCTATGTCGGCGCGGGTCTGGTCGGGCTGTCGGTCCTCATCATGTACCTCCTGCTCACGCAGACCGAGATGATGACCGCAATCATGCCGATGGCAGCGTGGTATATCGCCTCCTACATGCTCGCGCCCTCGGGCCTCGTGATCCAGGACGTTGTGGCCGACGCCATGTCGGTCGAGGCGGTGCCGCGCATCGACCCCGACGGTCGTGAGATTGGGGTGGAAGAGTCGCGCGCCCTGCACACCACGATGCAGACGCTGGGCCGCTTTGCCCTGATCCTCGGGACGGTGGCGGTGGCGGCGCTCAATATCACCATGTTCTCGGGGATCGAGGCGATGGACGCCGAGGGCAAGCGTCAGGTCTACGCCACGATCTACCTCAGTGCGCTGGCGATCCCGCTGGTCTCGGTCTCGGGCGTGGTGCTGGCGGGGATGCAGAAATGGCGCGCGCGCCGGGGGTTGCTCCGGGGCGGGCTGAGCCCGGCAGAGGCCGATACGCTGTTCGAGCGACCGGGAGAGGATACAAAACCCAACCCGTGGTATTTCATCGGCGGCGCGGGGTTCGTCGCGGTCTCGCTCACCGTCGGGCTAAGCGAGATCGCCTACGGGCAGGAGATCATCTTCGCCGGATCGCTGACGATCGTGCTTCTGCTGATGCGCCAGCTTGTCGCCGTGCTACCGGTCGCGCAGGCGCGCACGCTGATCGGCACGGCCCTCATCGTCTTCATCTTCCGAGCCACCCCGCGGCCCGGTGACGGCTATACCTGGTTCTCCATCGACGAACTGGGGTTCGATCAGCAATTCCTCTCTATCCTGTCGCTCATTACCTCGATGCTGACGCTGGTGGGTATGGTGATCTTGCGCCCGCTCATGGCCAACAATTCAATTGTCTGGATCGTGGTGGCGCTGACAGTCGCAGGGGGCGTCCTGTCGCTGCCGAATATCGGGCTCTATTACGGCGTGCAGGAGGTGACAGCGGCGCTGACCGGCGGCGTCGTCGATGCGCGTTTCATCGCCATCCTCGACACAGCGATCGAATCGCCGCTGGGCCAGATCGCGATGATCCCGATGCTCGCCTGGATCGCGCGCAACGCGCCCGACGATCTCAAGGCCACGTTCTTCGCAGTGATGGCGTCCTTCACAAATCTCGCGCTCTCTGCCGGGTCGCTGCTGACCAAGTATCTCAACCAGGTCTTTGTCGTCACCCGTGAGGTGACCGACCCCGAGACCGGCGCCGTTACCACGCCCGCCGACTACAGCCAGCTTGGCCTTCTGCTCATCGTCGTGACCGCGATAACCGTGGCGGCCCCGTTGCTGGCCGTGGCTCTGGTACAGCGCTCGCGGCTCAGAAGCGTGGATTGAGCGGGAAACGCATAGTGTTGTGGGCCGGCAATCAGACTGAAGCGGCCCCTTGAGCACCCTGTGGGTAGCCGCGCAATGATGCCAGGCCGATGCGTCCATCCAGAGGTCGAACCTGTCCCCAACCGCCCGTGCGCCCTTCGCTTTGACAACCAGACGATTTTCGTGAAGGTGGGCACTCCGGGGGAGGGTGCATGATGGACAACGCGGGCCGGATGTCGCTGGGCATCCTTCTGATGATCGGGTTCTGCGTTCTGGCTCCGCTCCAGGACAGTTTCGCCAAGCTCATCGGCGGGGCGGTCGCCGTGGGGCTGGTGGCGGCCACGCGGTTCCTGTTCCAGGCGGGTCTGCTCCTGCCCGTGGCGATGGCCTTCGGTTGGCTGCATCGACCCGGGCGACGCGAGATCGGGCTCCACCTTCTCCGCGGCGCGCTCTTGCTGGTGGCCACGGCCTTTTTCTTCACCGCGCTGCGCTTCATGCCGATTGCCGATGCGATTGCCATCTTCTTCGTCGAGCCGTTCATCCTGACGCTGCTGGGCGGCCTGCTTCTGGGCGAGCCCATCGGCCCGCGCCGCTACATCGCCTGCGGCGTGGGGTTCGCGGGCGCGCTGCTCATCATCCAGCCGTCGTTTCAGGAGGTGGGGGCGGTGGCGTTCCTGCCGCTGGTGACGGCGCTTTGTTTCGCCTTCTACATGATCCTGACGCGGCAGATGGCCACGCGGATGCACCCGATCACGCTTCAGGTCTATACCGGGCTCGCGGCGCTGGCGCTGGCCGCGCCGCTTCTTTGGGTCTTCAAGGGCAGCGGCTTTGATCCGCTCGATGCAAGCTGGCCGGCGCCCGACATGCTGCGCCTGCTGGTGGCGCTGGGTGTGGTGGCAACGCTGAGCCACGTCTGCCTGAGCTTCGCGCTGTCGCTGGCACCCGCCTCGCTGCTGGCACCGTTGCAATACCTGGAAATCGTCAGCGCCACGGTGTTGGGTTTCTACATCTTCGGCGATCTGCCTGACGGGCTAAGCGTGGCGGGGATCGTGCTTATCGTGGCCTCGGGACTGTTCGTGTTCCTACGCGAGCGTCACCTGGAGCGGCGGCCTACCCCGCAGCCCTGAGACGTTTACGTGCGGTCACCGGGCCGTCGCCTTGTGCCTCGATGCGGGCGATGGCGTCGGGCAGCGGCTCGTAGGCCACCGCCATGTGATGGGCGTTGGCGTGGATCAACGTGTCAGGGTCCACGACCCAGGCAACATGGCCGCGCCAGAACAGCAGGTCGCCGCGTTGCAGAGGGGCGTCCTCGGACAGCGGGAGCCCGAGCGCGGCCTCCTGCTCGGCACTGTCGCCGGGACAAGGCAGGGCGCAGGCGAGGCAAGCCACCTGCACCAGCCCCGAGCAATCGATGCCGAGGGCGGAATTACCGCCCCAGAGATAGGGCGTGCCCAAGAGCCGCTCGGCCACCGCGACGGGATCGGTCTCGGGCACGTCCAGCGGGGCGAGATGCGCGCGCGGGGCGAACCCGTGTGGCGTCTTGGCAAAGCGGTCCGTCTCGGCGCGCACTTCCAGCCGCGCGCCCAGGCTGAGCATCGCACGCTCGCGGCTTTTGAAATCCGGGGCGGGGTAGAGATGGGTGGCGCGCGCGCAGACCCAGTGCGTCATCCGCCCTCCGGTCAGGGCAGCGTCCGGCACGAAACCCGGATAGCCGTCGCGCTGCGCCGTGACCTCGGCCCAGCCATCGCGGTGCCCCCGCACAGTGACCGCCTCGCCCATCAAAAGCTGCCGGTCACGCGGACCGTTCGGCGCGCGGCACAGATCGACCAGCGGCCAGCCGATGAGGCGCGTCTCGCTCATAGCCCCAGCACCTCGGGCAGCGCCTCGAGCAGTGCGCGCGCGCCCATGCCGACGCCGCCCTTGGGCCGGGCGGGCGCGGGCTTGGGCTGCCATGCGTAGATGTCGAAATGGGTGTAGGGCAGGCCGCCCGCGAAGCGGCGCAGGAACAGCGCGGCGGTGATCGAGCCCGCCATACCGCCCGAAGGTGCGTTGTCGAGATCGGCAATCCCCGGCTCGATCATCGCCTCGTAGGGGGCGTGGAAGGGCATGCGCCAGACCGGGTCGGCAACCTTTTCCGCCGCCCTATCGAGCGCGGCAGCAAGCCGCGAATCGTCGGTGTAGTAGGGCGCGAGATCAGGGCCGACGGCCACTCGCGCCGCGCCGGTGAGCGTGGCCATCGAGACCATCAGGTCGGGGGCCTCCTCGGCCCCGAGTGCCAGCGCATCGGCGAGCACGAGCCGCCCTTCGGCATCGGTGTTGTTCACCTCCACGGTCAGGCCATTGCGCGCGGTCAGGATGTCGCCGGGGCGAAAGGCCGTGGCGCTGACGGCATTTTCCACTGCGGGGATCAGAACGCGCAGCCGCAGGGGCAGGCCAAGCGTCATGATCATTTGCGCGACCCCCAGCACCGTAGCCGCGCCGCCCATGTCCTTCTTCATCAACCCCATGCTGCTAGCGGGCTTGAGGTTGAGCCCGCCGGTGTCGAAGCACACGCCCTTGCCGACGAGGGTAAGCGCGGGCCCCGCGTCGCCCCAGCGCATGTCGATGAGGCGGGGGGCCTGTGCTGCGGCGCGCCCGACCGCGTGGATCATCGGGAAGTTTTGCGCGATCAGGTCGCCGCCGCAGACCACCTTGACGCGGGCACCAAAGCGGGCCGCAAGATCGGTGCAGGCGGTCTCGAGCGCATCGGGGCCCATGTCGGCGGCGGGGGTGTTGACGAGGTCGCGGGTCAGCGCCTCGCCGGCGGCGATCACCTCGAGCCGGGCGGCATCCACGCCCTCGGGGGCGACGAGGCGCGCTTTCGCGGAACCCTGCTCGCGGTAGCGGTCGAAGGCGTAATGCGACAACAGCCAGCCGAGCGCCTCGACCTCCTCCGCCTCTTGCGGCAGGCCCTCGATGCGGTAAGTGCCCTCGGGCAACGCAGTCGCGGCGGCGGCGAGGTGAAAGCGCCCTCGCGCGCGGGCGGCCTCAGTGCCGTAGCCCGCCACCGCGAGAGCGATGCCGCCCGCGCCGTCGGGAACCGGTGCGGCCTGGCCAAGCGCGGCAGTGAACCCGGTGGCACGCAGCCAGTGTGCAGTTGCCTCGGGCTGTGCCGCGAGCCATGTCTCTAGCGCGTCCTCGGTGATGACATGCAGCGGGATGGCGGGCGTGCCGGGATCGGCAAAGGTTAGGGGCATCGGCGGTCTCCGGGACAGGGGTTCAGCCGCAGCCTAGCGGGGATTGCGCCGCCTGCAAGCCCCGCCGCGACGGTCGCGTGCGCAACCTCAGAACGCCCCGTCCTGCATGTGCCATATCTCGCAAAGTGACTGTTCGGCGATGCGCAACAGGCGGGCGAATGTCGCGCCAAGTGCAGTACCGTCGCCCGCGTCGATGCAGACAGTCACATCGCGGGCCACCCGCGCCATCAGCGGCATGCCTACCTCCTCGGCCATGCCAACGAGGCCGCGGCTGCCCTTACGCATCTCGGCAAAACGCGCGGCACGAAAGTCTCGCTCGGCGCGCGCAAGCCGCGCAGCGATCTCTTCCAGAGCGCGGCAGACCACGTTCTCTGCCCCGCGTGTGCCAAGTTGCATGTAAAGCGCCTCGAGACGGTCAGCGTCGAGGCGCACCCGTTCTGCCGGTTGCAAGGCCGTCACCTGTTCCACTGTCTCACCCGATCATCGATTTACCGCGCCCCCACGGACGGATGCAGGATGCGGCGCAACGGTTCTCAAATGGTTTCCGGGCAGAACAATTCTCTCTCGAATTCCGTGCAAATACCGTTTAATCGGGGCAGGCCTCGCCGCTCTGGAGACGATCATGGATCATGTGCGCCCCCTGCCGTCCTACCTGGTGCAGCGCTATCACGGCTGGCGCGCCACGGGCTATGCCGAGAACCAGGCCTGGTACCGTCACCTTGCCGAGCAAGGGCAGCACCCGCGCGCGATGGTTATCTCGTGCTGCGACAGCCGCGTCCACGTCACCTCGATCTTCGGTGCCGATCAGGGCGAGTTCTTCATCCATCGCAACATCGCCAATCTCGTTCCGCCCTACGAGACAGATGGCGGACAGCACGGCACCTCGGCGGCGGTGGAATTCGCGGTCACCGCGCTGAAGGTGGCGCATATCCTCGTGATTGGCCATTCCGCCTGCGGCGGTGCCAAGGGGTGCCAGAAGATGTGCTCTGGCCAGGCTCCCGAGCTCGAGCAGAAGACCAGCTTTGTAGGGCGTTGGCTGGAAATCCTGCGCCCGGGCTATGAGCGCGTGAAGGACGTGGACGACGAGGCGGCACAGCTCGACGCGCTGGAGCGACAGACGGTGGTGGTGTCGCTCGAGAACCTGATGAGCTTTCCGTTCGTGTCAGAGCGGGTCGCGATTGGCTCCCTGTCGCTGCATGGGTTGTGGCACGATATCGGCTCCGGCACACTCGAGCAGTATGACGCGGTCCGGGACGGCTTCGTGCAGCTGTGACGGTCGCTTCGTTGGTGACGCCGGAGACCAGGATTGCGCAAGGCGCAAACTCAATATTGCGTCGGCGGGCGCGCGCCGGGCAGGATTTTCTTGTTTTCCGAAAGCTATATGCGTATAATTCGCGCTATGGGGGAGTGTAAAACGATCGAGAGGATCGCATCGTGTTCCCGTTTTCCCGTCATGTTTGCGCTCGACGACTGACCGAGACCGGATGCGCACGCTGCGGGGCCTCCGGCCTTATCGAGGGCACGGCGCTGCGCGTGCGCGGCGGCTGGCGGCTAGCGGAGCAGATCGACCGCCACGATCACCTGCACATATTCCCCAAGGGACGGAAGCAGCCTGAGGAGGTGACGCGCGAAAGCATCTGGCTCGACCCGGTGGATTGCCCCGCGGTGGTGCACCCGCTCGCGGTGCCGCCGCACGCGCTGGGCAATCGTGAGGCGTTCCTGCTGCAACAGGATATGCGCGTGCTGATGCACGATCCCGGCCTGCGCCCGCATCTCGGGACGGGGCATGTCACCATCCGGGGGGTGATCTAACCGGGTTTCGCGGCATCACGCCTGCGGACCCACCCAAGGGCGCAGGTTTGATCCGGCCGATCTTTGCCGCCGAGGAATACGTGCTGGTCGCTGGTGGAGCGTGGGTCCAGTGCCCACCATCCATCCGCGTACTGGACCCCGCTGCCGAGGATGACGGCCTGCGGTCAGTGATCGGGGGGCGCATGATCCGCCATCTCGACGCCGGAGAGGCCGACGCGTTCCTCGCCGCGCAGGAAAGCCGCGACCAAGAGGCGGCGCGCGTTCCGGCGCGGCGCTGACCCGGCGCCGCACCCGATAGGCACGGCGCCGGGCCATGTGGCTCAGGCCGCCTGTGCCTCTTGCCCGAAGCGAGCGTAGAAGCCCTGCCCCTTGTCGGCCATCTCGCGCAACAGCGCGGGCGTGGTGAAACGGGGGCCGAATCTGGCGGTCAGTTGGTCGCAGCGCTCGGCCGCATAGGGCGTGCCAATGATGTCGAGCCAAGAGAAGGGTCCGCCCGACCACGGGGCGAAGCCCCAGGCAAGGATCGCGCCCACGTCACCCTCGCGGATATCCTCGAGTACGCCATCCTCGAACGCGCGCACCGCCTCGAGCACCTGCGCGAACATCAGGCGGTGCTGCACCTCGATGAGATCGGGCTGTTCCTCGGCGCGGGGGTATTTCTCGACGAGGCCCGGCCAGTAGCCCTGCCGCTTGCCCTTGTCATCATACTCAAAAAACCCGGCACCCGCCTTGCGGCCAAGCCGTCCCTCGCCTTCCATCCAGAAGATCACCTCGTCGACGGCCCCGTCGGGATAGTCGTCGCCCATCGCCGCTTTGGTCGCCCGCGCGATCTTGGCCCCCAGATCGATCGAGGTCTCGTCCACCAGTTGCAGCGGCCCGACCGGAAAGCCCAACTGCCGCGCCGCGTTATCGATGAGCGCGGGGGCCACGCCCTCGGCGACCATGCGGATGCCCTCGTTTATGTAGGGGATGATGCAGCGGTTGGCATAAAAGAACCGGGCGTCATTCACCACGATGGGCGTCTTGCGGATTTGCCGCACGTAATCGAGCGCCTTGGCCACGGCGCGCGGGCCGGTTTTCAGGCCCTTGATAATCTCGACCAGCATCATCTTTTCGACCGGCGAGAAGAAGTGGATGCCGATGAAATTCTCAGGGCTGTCGGACGCCTTGGCCAGTTCCGTGATCGGCAGGGTCGAGGTGTTGGTGGCGAAGATGCAGTCCTCGCCCACCTCGGCCAGCGCCTTTTTCGTGGCCTCGGCCTTGACGGCAGGGTCCTCGAACACCGCCTCGATGATCAGGTCGCAGCCCTTGAGCGCGGAATACTCGGTGGTGGCGGTGATGAGATCGAGCGCGGCCTGCTTCTTCTCCTCGGTCGCCTTGCCGCGCTTGATGCCCTTGTCCATGTAATCGGCGGTATAGGATTTGCCGCGGTCTGCGGCCTCTTGTTTCTGGTCAATGAGGACAACCTGCATCCCGGCCATGGCCGAGACAAGCGCGATGCCTGCGCCCATCATGCCGGCCCCCATAACGCCGACCTTCTTCACCTTTTGATCCGGCACGTCGGGACGGTTGGCGCCTTTCTCCAGCGCCTCCTTGTTGATGAAGAGCGAACGGATCATGGCGCTGGAACTCGGGTCCATCAACACATGGGTGAACCAGCGCGCCTCGATCTTCAGCGCGGTATCAAACGGCACGAGCGCGCCTTCGTAGACAGCAGATAGGAGCGCCTTGGCCGCCGGGAACGCGCCTTGGGTCTTGCCGTTGACCATCGCGGAGGCGCCCACGAAGGTCATGAATCCCGCCGGGTGATAGGGCGCGCCGCCGGGCATCTTGTAGCCCTTCTCGTCCCACGGCTTGACGATGGAGGGGTTCGACAGCACCCATTCGCGGGCCTTGTCGAGCAGCTCGTCGGCGGGCACGACCTCGTCCACCACTCCGGCGGACTTGGCCTTCTTCGGGTCGTTGAGCTTGCCCTCGAGCAGGAGCGGCGAAGCGGCCATCGCGCCCATCTTGCGTGCGAGCCGCGTGGTGCCACCGGCGCCGGGGAAGATGCCGACCATGATCTCCGGCAGGCCGATCTTGGCCGATCCGTTGTCAGCGGCAAAGATGCGGTGGCAGGCGAGCGGAATTTCCAGCCCGATGCCGAGCGCAGTGCCGGGCAGCGCGGCGGCGATGGGCTTGCCGCCCTTGTTCTTGTCGTCCATGCCCGCGCGCTCGATCTTGCGCAGGATCGAATGCATGTTCATCAGCCCGTCAAAGAGCCCCTTGGCCGGATCGTCGCCCGCCATTTCCTTCATCCGGGCGATGACGTTGAGATCCATGCCCCCGGCGAAACTCCCCTCCTTGCCAGAGGTGATGACGATGCCCTTGACGGACGTATCGGCGAGCGCGTCGTCGATGAGGGACTCAAGCTGCGGCCAGGCCTCCATCGTCATGACGTTCATGGATTTCCCGGGCACGTCCCAGGTGATGATCGCAACGCCGTCGGCGCCTTTGTCCATGGTGAAATCGGTCATGTCTTTCGTCTCCCCTTACACGCGCTCGATGATCGTGGCGGCACCCATGCCCGACGCGACGCAGAGCGTGGCGAGCCCGGTCCCCGTGCCGGTGCGCTCCAGCTCATCGAGAAGCGTGCCGATGATGATCGCGCCGGTGGCGCCGAGCGGGTGGCCCATGGCGATGGCCCCGCCGTTGACGTTGACGCGAGAATGATCGACGTCGAAGGCCTGCATGAAGCGCAGGACCACCGAGGAGAACGCCTCGTTGACCTCGAACAGGTCGATATCCGAGATTGCCATGCCGCTATCTTTCAGCGCCTTTTCGGTGGCGGGCACCGGGCCGGTCAGCATGATCGTCGGATCGGTGCCGATCTTGGTGGTCTGGCGGATGCGGGCGCGGGGGGTGAGGCCCCATTTCTCGCCGAATGCCTTGCTGCCCACGAGCACACCTGCCGAGCCATCGACGATGCCGGACGAGTTGCCCGCGTGGTGGATATGCTCGATCCGTTCCAGATGGGGGTATTTCAGCTTGGCCACGGCATCGAAGCCCGGCATCACCTCGCCCATCTCCTTGAAGCTGGGCTTGAGCCCGCCGAGCGACTGCATGTCGGTGCCGGGGCGCATGTGCTCGTCATGGTCGAGGATCGACAGGCCGTTCTGGTCCCTGATCTCGATGATCGACCGGTCGAAGCGCCGGTCGTCCCACGCCTCGGCTGCGCGGCGTTGCGATTCCACGGCGAGCGCGTCGGCATCGTCGCGCGAGAAGCCGTATTCGGTGGCGATGATGTCGGCCGAGATGCCCTGCGGCACGAAATAGGTCTTCATGGCGATGCTCGGATCGACGGCGATAGCCGCCCCATCGCTGCCCATGGCGACCCGGCCCATCATCTCGACCCCGCCCGCTATGTAGCCGTCACCGGCGCCTGCGCGCACCTGGTTGGCGGCGAGGTTCACGGCCTCCATGCCGCTCGCACAGAAGCGGTTGATCGACAGGCCAGGGATGCGCTCATCCAAATCAGAGGCCAGCACGGCGGTGCGCGCCAGACAGCCACCCTGCTCCATAACCTGCGTGGCATTGCCCCAGATCACGTCCTCGACGGCGTGGCCGTCAAGGCCGTTGCGCTCTTTCAGCGCGTTGAGCACATGCGCCGAGAGGCGGGCGCTCGTCACCTCGTGCAGGGCGCCATCCTTGCGCCCCTTGCCGCGGGGTGAGCGCACGGCATCGTAGATATAGGCGTCTGTCATCTCCGTCTCCTTTGTCAGGCGCGGTCAGCGGGGCTGCCGGGCATCAGGTCATAGGGGTGTTTCCAACCCGGCAGGCCCTCTATATTCGAGAGCCACCGGTCGATTTCGGGCCAGTCCTCGCGATCAAAGCCGAAAGGTTCCGGGTAGAAGAGGTAGCCGCAGCAGCTCAGATCGGCATTGGTGGGTGCCGCGCCCACGATCCAGTCGCGGCCACTCAGATGCGCGTCGAGGGCGCTATAGGCCGCCTTGAGCCGGCCCTGCATGAAGCCGATCACCTCTTGGGGGCGCCTCTCTTCGGGCAGGAAGTTCATGAGGAACCGCGTCATCCCCGCCTGCGAGCTGAGCTTGTGATTGTCCCAGAACATCCAGCGCATCACCTCGCGCGCCTCCTGCGGCGTCGCGCCGCCGAATTTGCCAGTCTTTTCCGTTATGTACATCTGTATGACGCCCGATTGCGTCAAGGTGGTGTCCCCGTCAACCAGCACCGGCACCTCGCCCATCACGTTGATTTCACGGAAATCCTCGCCGCGCGTCTCGCCGCCAAAGAAATTGACGAAGACCGGTTCCCAGTTGAGGCCGGAAAGCTCCAGCGCCAGCGCCGCCTTGTAGGCGTTGCCGCTCTCGCCGAAGCAGTGGAGTTTGATGGTCATGGCGTGGCTCCCTGTGGGGGTGTTGGACTTGGATATTTTTCGCAAGATGAAGTTTGGAGTTGTTCATCATTGATTAGCGTTGATGCGGTTTGATGGTCTCGCGTTACAGGATGGGAAGCCGATGGACGTGCAAGGTGAAGCCCTGTCGCAGCGCCTGATGCCAATTGGCCCGCGCGCGCGACAGGGTGGACCTCTGCCCTTTCATCTTGCCCCAAATATCCCCGCCGGAGGCATCCGCCCCCGGCCATATGCACCGCGGCCCAGACCATCACAGCGCCCTCGCGATCAGGTCCTTCATGATCTCGTTTGTACCGCCATAGATGCGCTGCACGCGGGCATCGGCCCACATCTCGGCGATGTCGTATTCCTGCATATAGCCATAGCCGCCATGCAGTTGTAGGCACTCGTCAAGCACTTCACCCTGCGCATCCGTCAGCCAGTATTTCGCCATCGCGGCCTTTTTCACGCTCAACTCCCCGCGCAGGTGCTCGGCAATGCATTCATCCATGAAGGCGCGGCACACGGCGGTTTTCGTCTGGCATTCGGCCAGTTTGAAGCGGGTGTTCTGGAATTGCAGGATCGGGCCGCCGAAGGCCTGGCGCTCCTTGCAATATGAAATCGTGCGCTCCACTGCGCCTTCCATCGCACCTTGCGCGCCGCAGGCGATGATCAGGCGTTCCTGCGGCAGTTGCTCCATCATCTGGTAGAAGCCGCGCCCCTCTTCCTGCCCGAGGATGTTCTCGGACGGTATTTCCACGTTGTCGAAGAACAACTCGGATGTGTCGCCCGCGTGCAACCCCACCTTTTCGAGGTTGCGCCCCCGCGCGAAACCTGTCGCGCCTTCGGTCTCGACCACGACAAGCGAGATGCCCTTTGCGCCCTCCTTCGGGTCGGTCTTGGCCGCAACGATGATCAGGTCGGCGTGCTGGCCATTGGTGATGAAGGTCTTTTGTCCCGAAAGGCGGTAAGCGTTGCCGTCGCGCACGGCGCGGGTCTTGATACCTTGCACATCCGATCCGGCGGCGGGCTCGGTCATGGCGAGGGCACCGACCATCTCGCCCGAGACCATTTTCGGCAGCCATGTCTTCTTCTGCTCCTCGGAGCCGTAGGCGAGGATGTAATGCGCGACGATGCCGGAATGGATCGGGTTGCCCCAACTTGCGAGGTTGGCGCGGCTCTGTTCGAGGCAGATCGCCGCCTCATGCCCAAAATCGCCGCCCGCGCCGCCGTATTCCTCGGGGATCGAGGGGCAGAGCAGGCCCAGCTCACCCGCCTGCTGCCAGGTCTCGCGATCCATGATCCCCGCCTTGCGCCAGCGCTCGTAATGCGGGCGCCATTCATCATTGATGAATTTCGCCGTCATCTCGCCGAGCATCCGGTGCTCGTCCGTCATCCATGTCATCGCCGGGCCTCCCTTCCCCTGGCGTCAGCGTTTGCGCGCCTCAAGCTCCGAATTGAATATGCGCAGCCGGTGCGCGAACGTGTCCTCGTCGATCACGCTGTCGAAATTCTCGAAGAGGAAGGACAGCGCTTCGCCCTCGTCCAGCCCCGCCTCGGCCGCGAATTTTCGTAACCGGCGATAGCCGTCCTCGGTCATCGCCGCGTTGAAGCGGCGGGTGAGGCGAAAGCGTTTCGGCATCTGTCCCTCCTCCCTGTAGGGTGGGTGCCACCCCACCCCGTTGTCAGAACGCCTCGGCGTCAAGCTCCATCACCGGCTCCGCACCGCTCTCGATGCGCGCCAGGTGCAGCGCGGTCGCGGGCAGGCGGCGCTTCATGTAGAAGCGGCCCGTGGCCAGCTTGGTGCGGTAGAACGCCTCATCGGACGCACCAGCATCCAGTGCCGCATGCGCCGCCTTGGCCATTCGCGCCCACATCAGCCCGAGGCAGACATGGCCAAAAAGGTGCATGAAATCATATGATCCGGCCAGCGCCGCGTTGGGGTTCTTCACGCCGTTTTGCATGAAGAACATCGCCGAAGCCTGAAGGTCCTTTGACGCCGCCTTGAGCGGGTCGAGGAACTCCTTTTTCAGAGCCTCGTCGCCCTCGTTCTCCTTGAGGAACCCCTTGACCATGTCAAAGAAGGCCATGACGTGCTTGCCGCTATCGGAGGTCAGCTTGCGCCCGACCAAGTCGAGCGCCTGCACGCCATTGGCCCCCTCGTAGATCATTGCGATGCGGGCGTCGCGGGTGAATTGCGACATGCCCCATTCCTCGATATAGCCGTGCCCGCCATAGACCTGCTGTGCCAGCACGGTCATGTCGTAGCCCTCGTCGGTCAGGAACCCCTTGATGACGGGCGTCATCAGAGAAATGAGCCCCTCGGCAGCCTCGTCCTCGCCGCGATGCGAGCGGTCGATGAGTTCCGCGCCCCAGAGCATGAAGGCGCGCGCGCCCTCGATGAAGCTCTTCTGGTCCATCAGCGAGCGGCGGATATCAGGATGCACGATCAGCGGGTCGGCGGGCCCATCGGGATTTTCCGCGCCGGTCACCGCACGGCCCTGAAGACGGTCCTTGGCATAGGCGAGCGCGTTCTGGTAGGCGACCTCTGCCTGCGCGAGCCCCTGCATGCCGACACCGATGCGCGCCTCGTTCATCATGGTGAACATGGCGCGCATGCCCTTGTGTTTCTCGCCCAGCAAATAGCCCGTCGCGCCGTCATAGTTCATCACGCAGGTGGAATTGCCGTGAATCCCCATCTTTTCCTCGATCTTGCCGCAGGAGACACCGTTGCGGTCGCCGAGGCTGCCATCCTCGTTCACGAAGAACTTGGGCACGATGAAGAGCGACACGCCCTTGATCCCCTCGGGCCCGCCGGGGATCTTGGCCAGCACCAGATGGATGATGTTGTCGGCCATGTCATGCTCGCCCGACGAGATGAATATCTTCTGACCCGTCACCTTGTAGCTGCCATCTTCCTGCGGTTCGGCCTTGGTGCGCATCATGCCCAGATCGGTGCCGCAATGTGGCTCGGTGAGGTTCATCGTGCCGGTCCAGTCGCAACTGGCCATTTTCGGCAGGTAGGTGGTCTTTTGCTGGTCCGAGCCATGCGCGAGGATCGCCGAGGCCGCGCCGTGGGTGAGGCCGTGATACATGGTGAAGGCCTGGTTGGCGGCCGAAAACATCTCGCCCACCGCCGTTCCGAGGATATAGGGCATGTTCTGCCCGCCATATTCCTCGGGCAGGTCGAGCGCGGGCCAGCCACCCTCGCGCACCTGGTCGAAGGCCGCCTTGAAGCCCTTGGGCGTCCGCACCACGCCGTTTTCCAGCACGCATCCCTCGACATCACCGACCGGGTTTAGCGGCGCGAGCACCTCGGAGGAAATCTTGCCCGCCTCTTCCAGCACCGCGCTGGTGAAGTCGGGCTCAAGCTCGGCATAACCCGGAATGTCCTGCTGCGACACGTTCAGCACGTCATGCAGGATGAACTGCATGTCGCGGGTGGGTGCGGTGTAGCTTGGCATCTGGTTGTCTCTCCCAAGAAGTAATGGCCGGGCCGGTGTCACTCGGCGGCGTCGCGGTTGTCCTTTAGCGAGGCAAGCATCCGCTCGCCCCATGTCATCTGTTCGCGCAGCTCGGCGATTGCGGTGTCGAGCTCGGCGCGCTGGCGTTCCATGTCGGCAAGCCGCTCGCGCGCGACCTCGTAGGCGGCGGCGATCTGCGTGTATTGCTGATCGCCCCGGTCGTAGAGATCGAGCAACTGGCGCATATCCTCGAGGCTGAAGCCAAAGCGCTTGCCCCGCAGGATGAGCTTGAGCCGGGCACGGTCGCGCCGGGTAAAGAACCGCCGCTGGCCCTGCCGGACAGGCGACAGCAGCTCCTTGGATTCGTAGAATCGCAGGGTGCGTGGCGTTACGTCGAACGCATCGCACATCTGCCGGATTGTCATTACGTCATCGGTCATGGCGGGGCCTCTTGCGCATCGTCCACCGACAATCTGCGCCTCCGGTCCCACCGTTACAACAGGCGTGCCGCTTTACGTAACTGATACGTCACGTCACTTTTTTGTTGACGTAAGATTAAGCAAGGTCAATTGCGCAGCATGACAATTTTCTTAGCCACGCATTACCCGAGGCTGGCCGTGGTCTCGTCGCGCAGCGCCGTGAGTTCGTCCATCGCCTCATCGATCTGGCGGCGCTGTTCCGCCAGCTCGGCAAGCTGGCGGTCGGCCAGCTCGATCCACTGGCGCATCTGAGGCTCGGTGCCTTCCTTTTCGTAGATGAGCAGCCATTGCCGGATTTCCTCGAGCGCAAAGCCGAATTTCCGGCCGCGCAGGATCAGCGTCATGCGCGCGCATTCGCGCGGCCCATACCAGCGCGCGCGCCCCTCGCGCTCGGGCAGCAACAGCTCGATATACTCGTAATAGCGCAGGGTGCGCGGCGTCACGTCGAACTTCGCGCACATTTCCTTGAAGGACAGCCGCGTCTCCGCCATGTGGTCGCTCCCCCGTTCCAGACCCCGAGCTTATGCCTGTCACGCGCGGCGTCAATGCCGTCGTCAGTTGAGAAAGCCCGGCGCCAAGAAGAAAAAGCCATAGGCTACAATAAGCGCCGGCACCGCGGAATAGGCCGTCGCCAGCACCGCCGCGCGCGGGTCGATCGCGATGGCCGGGAACAGCGCGTCTCCGTCGTTGGAGATGGCGTTGCCCATGAGCGCAGAGAACGGGATCAGCCCGTTGATGTAGAGCGTCGTCACCAACACCTGCGGCCCGCAACCGGGCACGAATCCGATGAGCACACCGATCAGCGGCAAGAGCGGCGCGACCGTGGCAAACATGGCCTCGAGGTCGAGCCCGCCAAAGGCGGCGAGGTATTCATAGGCCAGGTAGGCACCGATCACCCAGACCGAGATGAACGAGGTTTCCTCTGCCATGCGCGTGACCGGCGCGTCGCCGCTGTTGGTCATCGCCGTCAGCGACGAGGTGGCCCAGATGGCAAGGCCGACGGCGGTGCCGGTAAGCCCCACGGCCGCGACCATGCGGTCGCCGAAGACGGCACCGATCTCGGCCCCGGTGAGTTGCGTGACGCCCATGACCAGCCCCGGCACCGCGACCGCCAGGAACGCCAGATCGCGGCGCCGAAGCCGTCCGATGAGGGGGACGAGGTCGCCGGTTTCCGCGCGGCGCGCGGTGATCGGGGCGAGCCGCAGCCCATCGATGAGCCAGCCCGACACGATCCCCACTGCAAAGGATAGCGGCAGGACCACCGCGGCGACCTCGGGCCGCGTCGCGATCAGCAGGAAGGCCGCGTCGCCCATCGTCGCGGTCAGGGTCGCGACCACCGCGCCGAAAGTCACATGCCCGGAACTGTAGGCGGCAACCACGACGACCGCCCCACCGCAGCCCGGCGTCGCCCCCATCAGCGCGGCCAGCGGCACCTGCGCCCCGCGCGCCGTGCTCAGCACCGTACCGATGTTGAACCGAAAGATCCGCTCGGACCCGTAGAACAGCAGCAGGGTCGCGGCGACGAAGGCCGAGACCTGCACATAGGCGTCTACCATCATCTCGCGCGTGACCGTGCCGAACGCGCCCGGCATCAGCGCGAACGCCAGAAGCATCAGCGCCACGAGCAGCCGCCCCGGACGCAGCGGCTGTCCGAACCGGGGCGTGGTGGTGGTGGTGGCGTCGCAGGCGGTGCTGTCCATGCTCATCCCGGGACCCTTTTGTTGCGAATAATTATCAATTGCGGAAATAGGGGGTTGAAGCGGCCCCGTCAAGATCGAATAACGTGGCCCACGGTCCGATGCGGCCTGCACCACCGCGGAGAGTCGAGATGAGCGATACCAATCCGGTCCGCGACTTCATGGAGGCCCTGCCGCACGCGCGCGCGCTGGGCATGCGCCTGATCACGATGGGCCGGGGCACGGCGCGGATCGAGATGGATTACGACGCGCGCCTCGTCGGCGACCCGGAGACGGGGGTGATTCATGGCGGCGCGGTCTCGGCGCTGATGGACACCTGCTGTGGGGCGGCGGCGATGAGTCATCCTGCCTCGTCCGGCGGCACTGCCACCATTGATCTGCGCATCGACTACATGCGCCCTGCCGTGCCGGGGCAGGCGATCCGCGCCGAGGCGGAATGCTATCACGTCACCCGCTCCGTGGCCTTCGTGCGCGCCCGCGCGATGGATGACGACGCGGACCGCCCCGTGGCCACCGCCACAGGCACCTTTACCGTGGAGGGCGCGTGATGGCGCGGCCCCAACCCGAACCGGTGCAGGTGGTCAAGCAGCGCCGCGACGCCGCGCTCAAGGCGCTGGTGGACGGCGTGCCTTATATCCGCTTCCTCGGCGTCGAATTCGAACGGCGCGGGGACGAACTGACCGCGGTCATGCCGTTCGACGAAAAGCTCATCGGCAACCCGCTCCTGCCCGCCCTGCATGGCGGGGCGACGGCGGCGTTTCTCGAGATCACGGCGATCATCGGGCTGAGCTGGTCGATGCTGTGGGAAGAGATAGAGAGCGGCGCGGTCGACCCCGAGACGCTGGCCGGTGGCCGCCTGCCGCGCCTGCCCAAGACAATAGATTTCACCGTCGACTACCTGCGTTCGGGGCTGCCGCGCGATGCCTATGCGCGCGCGCAGGTCAACCGCTCGGGGCGGCGCTATGCCAGTGTCCGAGTAGAGGCGTGGCAGGACAATCGTTCTCGCCCCATCGCGCAGGCGACGGGCCATTTCCTGATGCCGCGCCGCGATGACTGAGACCGCCTGCGCGGTCACCCATGCCCGCGTCCTGAAAATCGCCATTCCTATCGTGATCTCCAACGCCACGGTGCCGATCCTCGGCGCGGTAGATACCGGCGTGGTGGGGCAATTGGGCGAGGCGGCACCGATTGGGGCAGTTGGCCTCGGCGCCGTGATCCTGACCGCGATCTACTGGGTGTTCGGGTTTCTCAGGATGGGCACCACGGGCCTGACCAGCCAGGCGCGCGGCGCGGGACAGGCGGGCGAGGTCGCGGCGCTCTTGACGCGCGCACTGATGATCGGGCTGGCGGCGGGCACCGCGGTGATCGCGTTGCAGGGGCCGCTCTTTGCGGCCGCGTTCCTCGTCGCGCCTGCGAGTGACGAGGTAGAGGGACTGGCGCACTCCTATATGGCAATCCGCGTCTGGTCGGCACCTGCGATGATCGCGATCTTCGGTATGACCGGCTGGCTCATCGCGCAGGAACGCACCCGCGCGGTGCTGGCCATTCAGGTGCTGATGAACGGCGTCAACGTGGGCCTAGACGTCTGGTTCGTGCTGGGGCTCAACTGGGGGGTCGAGGGCGTAGCGCGCGCCACGGTGATTGCCGAATGGGGCGGGCTCGCGCTGGGCCTGTGGTTCTGCCGCGATGCCTTTGGCGTGCCTGCCTGGCGCGATTGGCCGCGCGTGTTCGATCCCGCGCGGCTGCGGGTGATGGCGGCGGTCAACGGCGATATCCTGCTGCGCTCGCTGATGTTGCAGGCGATTTTCGTGTCGTTCCTGTTTCTCGGCGCGGGGTTCGGCGACGTGACGCTGGCGGCCAACCAGGTGTTGATGCAGTTTCTCAACGTAACCGCGCATGCGCTCGACGGCTTTGCCTTCGCTGCCGAGGCCATCGTCGGGCAGGCCTTTGGGGCGCGAAACCTCGGGGGACTGCGGCGGGGCGCGGTGCTGGCGAGCCTTTGGGCCCTGCTGTTTTGTGTCGGTATTGCGTCGGTATATGCGCTGTTTGGCGGCGCGGTAATCGACCTGATGACCACCGCGCCCGGGGTGCGCGTCGAGGCGCGGGTGTTCTTGCCCTACGCGGTGGCCGCGCCGTTGCTGGGGCTCGCGCCCTTCATGCTGGACGGGGTGTTCATCGGCGCGACACGCACCGGGGACATGCGCAACATGATGGCGCTGAGCCTCGCACTCTATGTGCTGGCCGTGGCCGTTCTGGTGCCCACCTTCGGCAATCACGGGCTGTGGGCAGCGCTGCTTTTCAGCTTCGTGGCACGCGGGGTCACGCTTTGGCGGCGCTACCCGGCGCTGGAGCGGGGTATGGGGTAGAGCTGGACCGGGTCGGACGGCGAATGGCTCGCCGCCACCTTCATAAGACCACCAGACCCATAGACAGATGGGAGGGTCACGCTCAAGACATGCCTCCGGCATGCCCGATGCGGGCGGTCAGAACAGGCTCCCCTGCCCTTTCGGCGGCGCCTTGTGCTTGGACGGCTTGCGTGGCGCGGGCGCGTCGCCCACGTCCAGCTTGCCATCGGCGAACTCGATCTCCAGCGCCCGCGCCTCGGCCGCCGCGACCCGCGTCGTTACCAGCGCGCCATCGCCGCGCACCACCGCGTAGCCGCGCGCCAGGGTCGCGCGATAGCCCAACGTCTCGCGCAGCCGGTCGAGCGAGCCAAGCCGGTCGCGGCGCGCGGCCATCTCGCGCCTGCCCGCCTCGGCGAGGCGCTGCGACAGCCGATCGAGATCGCGCCGTTTCTGCCCGGTCTCGCGCTCCAACGCGCCGGTGTTGAGCCGCGCCGCGGTGTTCGCCAGCCGCCGCCGCTCGCCCGCCACTGCGCGGCGCAGGAGGGACGGGCGCAGCGCCCCCGCCCCTTCGGACAGGCGCACCCGGCGCATCTGCACCGACGCGATGAGCGCCGCGGGCAGCCGCTCGCCCCAGGTATCGAGCCGCTGCCGCGCCCCCTCGATCAGCGTTTCGGGCCGGGGCAGCGCGCGCGCGAGGTCGCGCAGCCGCTGTTCGCGCAGCCCGACCGCCTGCCCCTGCGCGTGCACAAGCCGCGCGCCCTGCCCCTCCAGCCAGGCCAGCAGGTCGCGCCGCACCGGCACGGCGAGTTCCGCCGCTGCCGTGGGCGTCGGCGCGCGCTTGTCGGAGGCGTAGTCGATGAGCGTGGTATCTGTCTCATGCCCGACGGCGGAAATCAGCGGGATCGCGCTCTCGGCCGCCGCGCGCACCACATCCTCGTCGTTGAAGCCCCACAGGTCCTCGACCGACCCGCCACCGCGCGCCACGATGATGAGGTCGGGCCGGGGCAGCGCCCCACCGGGTCCGAGCGCGTTGAAGCCGCGGATCGCGCGCGCCACCTCGGGTGCGCAGCGCTCTCCCTGCACGGCGACGGGCCAGATCAGCACCTTGCGCGGGAACCGTTCGCGCAGGCGGTGCAGGATGTCGCGGATCACCGCGCCCGAGGGCGAGGTGACCACGCCGATGACGTCCGGCAGGTAGGGAAGCGCCCGCTTGCGCCCCGCGTCGAACAGCCCCTCGGCGGCGAGCGCCTTCTTGCGCTTCTCCAGCATCGCCATCAGCGCGCCGGCCCCCGCGGGCACCATCTCCTCGATCACCATCTGGTAGCGCGACTGCCCGCCGAAGGTGGTCAGCCGCCCGGTCGCCACGACCTCCATCCCCTCCTCGGGCTCGACCGCGAGGCGCGCGGCCACGCCCTTCCAGATCACCCCTGCGAGCACCGAGCGGTCATCCTTGAGGTCGAGATAGACATGCCCCGAGCGCGGCCGCGAGATGCGGCCCAATTCGCCGCGCACCCGCACGCGGCCGAACTCGCCCTCGATCACCCGCTTGACCGCGCCGGAAATCTCCGACACCGACATCTCGGGCAGGTTGCCGCGGGGGCTGTCCTCCTCGATCAGGTCGTTCATGCGCCGCGCCTCTTTCACTGCCTTGTGTCTGGCTGCGCCCCACCCTAGAACGCGGATCACGCGAGGCCAAGGAGGTGCGGGCGATGAACATCCTCATTCTGGGCGGCGGCGGGCGCGAGCACGCGCTGGCATGGGCGGCGCTGCAGAACCCCAAATGCGACCGGCTGATCGTCGCACCGGGCAATGCCGGGATCGCGCAGATCGCCGAATGCGCGGCGCTCGACATCCTCGACGGTGGCGCGGTCGCGGGGTTCTGCGAGTCAGAGGCGGTGGATTTCGTCATCGTCGGCCCCGAGGCACCGCTTGCAGCGGGCGTGGCCGACAGGCTGCGCGAGGCGGGGATCGCCGTCTTCGGCCCCTCGCAAGAGGCTGCCCGGCTCGAGGCGTCCAAGAGCTTTACCAAGGCGATATGCGACGCGGCGGGCGCGCCCACCGCCGCCTACGCCCATTTCACCGAGGCTGAACCCGCCCGCGCCTACGTGCGCGCACAGGGCGCGCCGATCGTGGTCAAGGCGGATGGCCTTGCCGCCGGCAAGGGCGTGATCGTGGCCGAAACGCAGGCAGAGGCGCTCGCGGCGGTGGACGAGATGTTCGGCGGCGCCTTTGGTGACGCGGGGGCCGAGGTGGTGATAGAGGAATTCATGACCGGCGAGGAAGCGAGTTTCTTCGTGCTCTGCGACGGCGAGACGGCACTGCCCATCGGCACCGCGCAGGACCACAAGCGCGTCGGCGAGGGCGACACCGGACCCAACACCGGCGGCATGGGGGCCTATTCCCCTGCCCCGGTCATGACCGACGCGGTCACGCAGCGCGCATTGGACGAGATCGTGCGCCCGGTGCTGGCCGAGATGACCCGGCGCGGCACGCCCTATAGCGGCGTGTTGTTCGTGGGGCTGATGATCGAGGCGGGCACGCCCCGGCTGGTGGAATTCAACGTGCGTTTCGGCGACCCGGAATGCCAGGCGCTGATGATGCGGCTCGGGGGACAGGCGCTCGACCTGATGCAGGCCACCGCCGAGGGGCGGCTGGCGGATTGCACGGTCAACTGGGCCGAGGACCATGCCATGACGGTGGTGATGGCCGCGCGCGGATATCCGGGCGACTACGACAAGGGCAGCGTCATCGGGGGGCTGGAGGACTGCCCCGAAGACAGCTTTCACCAGGTGTTTCACGCCGGGACGGCGCGCGCGGGCGGGGAATTCGTGGCGAGCGGGGGTCGCGTGCTCGCGGCGACGGCGCGCGGGGCAAGCCTGCGCGAGGCGGCAGAGCACGCCTACGCGCTGGTGGACAGGATCGACTGGCCCGAGGGTTTCTGCCGCCGCGATATCGGCTGGCGGGCACTTTAGACCCAAGGCGCGGCCCCCGTGCCCCCGCGTGATGGGGCGGCGGGTTTGACTGGCCCCGAGAATTCCGCGCCCGCGCCACAATCGCGCGCGATTGTTGCCATGCCGGAGGGATATCGCTGGATCATCGAGAAACCGTATCAGGGACGGAAACGATGAGACTTGAGAGCACCAACGACATCCACGCCTTTGTCATGGACGAACGCGCCAAGGCCGTGTCCGAGCGCGAATGGCGCCACCGGCTGCGCGGCTATGGATATGCCATCCGTGACGATGCCGAGGGGGCCTATGTCACCTCTATCCTGCGCGGCGGCGCGCTCTGCCGGCTGAACTGAGGCCAGCGCGGGGTGGCGAGACCGGGGGCGCTGCCCCCGGACCCCCCCGGAGTATTTCGGCCAGGAAGAGGCCTCAGGCCACGTGGCCCTCGGCGGCGATGGCGTCGGCGAGCGCGGCTTCGAAGAGGTCGAGCCCTTCCTCGATCAGCGCGTCCGATGCGGTGAGCGGCACCATGATGCGAACCGCGTTGCCGTGCATGCCGCAGCCGAGCAGGATCAGCCCCCGCCCGAGCGCGTGGGAGATCACCGATTTCGCCAGCGCCGCGTCGGGTTGTGCCGTGTCGAAATCGGTCACGAACTCCACCGCCAGCATCGCGCCGAGGCCGCGGATGTCCCACATCCGGTAAGGTGCCGTGCGTGCGCCGATTTCCGACAGGCGGGTGCGGAACGTCTCGCCCATCGCGGTGGCGCGGGCAAGCAGGCCCTCGCCCTCGAGCGCGTCGATGGCGGCGAGTGCCGCGGCGCAGGCCACCGGGTTGCCACCATAGGTGCCGCCGAGCCCGCCGGGCGCGACCGAATCCATCACCTCGGCGCGGCCGATCACCCCGGCCAGCGGATACCCCCCCGCCATCGACTTGGCGACGGTGATGAGGTCCGGCACAACGCCGGAATGCTCGATGGCGAACCATGCCCCGGTGCGGCCAAACCCGGCCTGGATCTCGTCGGCGATGAGCAGGATGCCGTGGCGGTCGCAGATCGCACGCAGGGCGCGCAGCATCTCGAAGGGCACGGGGATGTAGCCACCCTCGCCCAGCACCGGCTCGATGATGATGGCGGCCACGCGGTCGGGCTGGGCGTCGGTGAGGAACAGCGTCTCGAGCGCGCGGAGCGCATCGTCCACGGTGACACCGGTGCGCGCGTCGGGCATCGGCGCGCGGAAGATGTCCGCCGGGAAAGGGCCTGCGTCCTTCTTGTAGGGGGTGACCTTGCCGGTCAGGCCAAGGGTGAGGAGGGTACGGCCGTGATAGCTGCCGTTGAAGGCGATCACGCCGGGGCGGCCGGTGGCGGTGCGGGCGATCTTGACCGCGTTCTCCACCGCCTCTGCGCCGGTGGTGACGAGCAGCGTCTTCTTGGGCGCGTCGCCGGGAGCAAGCGCATTGAGCCGTTCGGCAAGCGCGACATAGGGCTCGTAGGGAACAACCTGGAAGGAGGTGTGGGTAAAGCGGTCCTCCTGCGCCTTGGCGGCGGCGATGACGGCGGGGTGACGGTGGCCGGTGTTGAGCACTGCGATGCCGCCGGCGAAGTCGATGTAGCGGCGGCCCTCGACATCCCACAGCTCGGCATTCTCGGCACGGTCAGCAAAGATCGGTGCGGCAGAGGCGACGCCGCGGGCAACGGCGGCCTCGCGGCGGGCGAGCAGCGCGGCGTTGCTGGGCGTGGCGGGCGCGGTGGCGGGTGCTTCGGACACCTTGGGCGCGGCGGATGCCTGCTTCGCGGCAGCGGGCTTGCGATTGGCCGGTTTGCGCTTGGGCTTCGGCTTGGCGGTTGTGGTCACCATGATCTGATCCGTTTCCTTGGGGCTGGGGCATGATGGGGTTATCATGCGGGCAAATGCGATTGATATTCTATTCACTATTTTAGAATATTGTCAATATTGCCTAGATACGAGGCACACCCGTCGCCCTTTGTAACTGTAATGCAATTGACATATTGTGTATTTCATCGAAACTACGTTCAGTAAATTGAACACATCGAACGCAACACACGGGCAGGCAGGCCATGACATTGGACATCGGAACCCGGCTCAGGGCCGTGCGCGAGGCACGGGGATTGTCGCAGCGCGAGCTTGCCAGCCGTGCGGGGCTGACCAACGGCACCATCTCGATGATCGAGCAGAACAAGACCAGCCCGTCGGTCGCGTCGCTCAAGAGCCTTCTGGATGCGCTGCCGATGCCGCTGTCGGATTTCTTTGCCGATGTCGAGGAGCGGTCGGCGCCGAAATATTTCTACGCGCCCGACGAGTTCACCGAACTGTCGCCACAGGAGGCGGGATTCGGCGACGGCGCGGCGCGAGTGTCGCTGCGCCAACTCGGCAATGCCAGCAGCCACACGATCCAGATGCTGCACGAGGTCTATCCGCCGGGCGCCGATACCGGGCCGGAGATGCTGCGCCACGCGGGCGAGGAGGCGGGCGTGGTGATCGCGGGCATCGTCGAGGTCACGGTGGCCGACCAGGTGCGGGTGCTCAACCCCGGCGACGGCTATCTCTTCGACAGCAATCTGCCCCACCGGTTCCGCAATATCGGCGCGGGCGATTGCGTGATCGTCAGCGCCTGCACGCCGCCGACTTTCTAGCTGAAATCCCTCGACAAAAGAAACAAAACGGAGCAGGCTACCCCCATGACACCTTTCGCGATCGCTGGCGTGCAGATGCATGTCGCAGCCTTGCACTCGAACGTGGACGCGATGCTTCACCGGCTCGACGTCCTGATGGCAAGGTTTCCCTGGACGCAGATGGTCGTTTTCAGCGAGCTGGCACCGTTCGGGCCGCTCGACCGCTTTGCACAGCCGTTTCCCAACGACACGCTGGCCACATTCCAGGAGGCAGCGCGACGCCATGGCGTGTGGCTGTTGCCGGGCTCGATGTTCGAGAAGCGCGAGGACGGGCGCATCTTCAACACGGCGGTGGTGATCGACCCCGAGGGCGAGATCGTGGCGCGTTATTCCAAGATGTTTCCGTTCCGGCCCTACGAGGCGGGGATCGCGGCAGGCACCGAGTTCTGCGTGTTCGACGTGCCCGAGGTGGGCCGCTTCGGCGTGTCGATCTGCTATGATATCTGGTTTCCCGAGACCACCCGGCAGCTTACCAGCCAGGGGGTGGAGGTGCTGCTCAACCCGGTGCTGACCGGCACCACCGACCGCGACGCGGAGCTGGCCATCGCGCGGGCCACGGCGGCGCAGTTCCAGTGCTATGTCTTTGCCATCAACGGGCTGGCGGCTGGCGGTGTCGGGCGGTCGATCGTGGTCGACCCGTCGGCGATGGTGCTGCACCAGAGCCAGGGGCAGGAGGACCTGTTCCCGGTGGAGGTCGATCTCGATCTCGTGCGCCGCCAGCGCGAGACCGGGCTGCGCGGGCTGGGCCAGGTGCTCAAAAGCTTTCGCGACCGCGAGGTGGATTTCCCGGTCTATGACCGCACGAGCGGCGCGGACGCCTACCTGCACACGCTGGGGCCGCTGAAAATCCCGACGCGAGGGGATACCGCGGGGCTGACGTCGCGCGACCCGCGGCAGGCGCTGGGGCATGCCGAGCCCTCTGGTGAGAATGCCGAGAATTTCTATGCGTTCAAGGGGATGACCGGCACCGACTGATCAATGACGACGGCACAAAGCCGCGGCGCAGCACGGGAGGGCAGCGCGATGAACACGCAGACGAGGGTATCCGCGCTTCCATCGGTGGCGGATTATTACAGCGCGGCGCAGTTACGCGCCGACCGCTGGAGCGCACTGCGCGAGGCGAGCGAGGCGCTCTGGCGGCAGGGGGCAGAGGGCGCGCGGGGCAAGGAGGCGCTGGCGCTGGTGCGCAACCTGCTTGATGCGCTGGGCCCCATCGAAAGCTATTTCGCCTTTCCCGGCGCGGCATCCTTCGAGCATCTGCGCAAGCTGCTCGAACAGCGCAGCCTCGAGGACCTGAGCCAGGCGATTCGGCGGGTGGCGCGCGCGCTTACCTCCGGTGCCTACCGCCGCCGCCACATCCCGCTGATCGCCGAGGACGGCGATGACGAGTTCGAGGACGAGACCACGCTCGCCCCCGAGGCGCGGGCGCTGGGGCGGCCCTATTTCGAAGTGCTGATCGTCGATCAGGTGAACGAGCATCAGGGCCGGTTCCTGCGGCAGAATCTGCAACGGATGCGCCGCGACGAGGATTCGTTTATCTACGAGACGGTGATCGTGCCGTCGATCGAGGACGCGCTGATCGCGATCCTGCTCAACCCCAATATCCAGGCTGTGATCGTGCGGCCGGGGCTTGCGCTCAAATCGGTGAACGCGCTCGACATCCTCAAGCGCTATCTCAACCGCGTGGGCGACGAGGACGTGGACGCGCTGCGCCCGTCGGACTACGGCCCCGAGACGTGCCGCCTCATCGCCAAGCTGCGGCCCGAGCTTGACGCCTATCTCGTCACCGACCGGTCCGCCGAGGATATCGCCGGGCTCGATCTGGGCCTGTGCCGACGGGTGTTCTACAATCAGGAAGATTTCCTGGAACTGCATCTCAACATCCTGCGCGGCGTCAACCGACGCTACAAGACGCCGTTCTTTACCGCGCTCAAGGAATATTCCAAGCAGCCCACCGGCGTGTTTCACGCCATGCCGATCAGCCGCGGCAAGTCGATCTCGCGGTCGCACTGGATCCAGGACATGGGAGCGTTCTACGGACCCAACATTTTCCTGGCCGAGACGTCGGCCACCTCGGGCGGGCTCGACAGCCTGCTGGAGCCACGCGGCCCGATCAAGGAGGCGCAGGAGGCCGCCGCGCGCGCATTTGGCTCGAAACAGACCTTCTTTGCCACCAACGGCACCTCGACCTGCAACAAGATCGTGGTGCAGGCGCTGGTGCGGCCCGGCGACATCGTGCTGGTGGACCGCGATTGCCACAAATCGCACCATTACGGCATGGTGCTCGCGGGGGCGCATGTCGTCTACATGGAGAGCTATCCGCTGCACGAATACTCGATGTATGGCGCGGTGCCGATGTCCGAAATCAAGCGCAAGCTGCTGGAATTGCGCGCGGCGGGCAAGCTCGACAAGGTGCGGATGGTCTTGCTCACCAACTGCACCTTCGACGGGATCGTCTACAACGTGCAGCAGGTGATGGAAGAATGCCTCGCCATCAAGCGCGACCTCGTGTTCCTGTGGGACGAGGCGTGGTTCGCCTTTGCCCGGTTCGAGCCGACCTATCGGCAGCGCACGGCAATGCACGCGGCCGGGATTCTAAGGCAGTCGTTGCGCACGGAGGACCATGCGCAGGCCTATGCCGCGCAGCAAAAGACGCTGAAGGACGCGCCCGACGAGACCTGGCTGGAGACGCGGCTGGTTGCGCCGCCGGATGCGCGGGTGCGGGTCTATGCCACGCAATCCACACACAAGACGCTGACCGCGCTGCGGCAGGGTTCGATGATCCATGTCAACGATCAGGGCTTCAAGGGCGAGGTCGAGGAAGCCTTTCACGAGGCCTACATGACCCATACCTCGACCAGCCCCAATTACCAGATCATCGCCTCGCTCGACGTCGGCCGCAGGCAAGTCGAGCTTGAAGGGTTCGACTTCGTGCAGCGGCAGGTGGAAAGCGCGATGGCGATCCGCCGGGCAGTGGCCGATCACCCGCTCTTGTCGAAATATTTCCGGGTGCTGGCGGCGGGCGACATGATCCCCGAAAAATACCGCGAGAGCGGCGTGACGAGCTATTACGACAGCCAGCAGGGGTGGACGGATATCTGGGAATGCTGGGCGAGCGACGAATTCGTGCTCGACCCCACGCGGGTGACGCTTCTGGTGGGAAACACGGGATGGGACGGCGACACGTTCAAGACCAAGATCCTGATGGACAAGTACGGCATCCAGATCAACAAGACCTCGCGCAACACCGTGCTGTTCATGACCAATATCGGCACGACCCGGTCCTCGGTGGCCTACCTCATCGAGGTGCTGGTGGAAATCGCCAAGGACCTTGACGACCTGCTCGACGACGCCTCGAAGATGGAGCGCATCAGCTTTGACAAGCGGGTGGCGAACCTCGTGGAGAACGTGCCGCCGCTGCCGGATTTCAGCCGCTTTCACGAGGCGTTCCGCCGCGACGGGGCGACACCCGAGGGCAATGTGCGCAGCGCCTTCTTTCTCGCCTATGACGAGGACAATTGCGATTATGTCGATCCCGACGACGCGCTGATGGCGCGGCTGGAGGCGGGCGAGGAACTGGTTTCGGCCTCGTTCATCATCCCCTACCCGCCCGGCTTTCCGATCCTCGTGCCCGGGCAGGTCATCAGCGCCGAGATCATGAAATTCATGCGCGCGCTCGATGTCAGCGAAATCCACGGCTTCCGGCCCGACCTGGGCCTACGCATCTTTACCCCGAAGGCCCTCAAGGGCGTTCGCAAGACATGATCCACCAAGGGAGGTGACACGACATGCCAAAGAAGGTCCTCAAGAACATCTCGGAAATCCGCCGGTATTTCCATACCAACAAGGACCCGATCTATTTCGTCTCGGCCACGAATTTCAACCTGCTCGGGCTCGACGAATGGGTAAAGAATTTCATGTATATCTGTTACATGGACTGTTTCGACGGACGCCATCCCAACGTGTTCGTGCCCGACGAGATGCCGCATGACGAGTTTCAGTCGATCGAGGACATCAACAACTACCTGCTTCAGCACAAGGATGTGGTGGACCTCGTCAAGCGGCGCGGCGGCAAGCCGAAATTCGTGTTCCTGATGTTCGACGAAACAACCGAGAGGTTGGTCAAGGAGCTGGGTGGCGAGCTCTGGTTTCCCAAGGCCAAGCTGCGCACGCGCTGCGACAACAAGATCGAGACGGTGCGCATCGGCGACAAGGCCGGCGTGCCGTCGGTGCCCAACACGCTGAGCGTGGTCAAGAGCTACAAGCACCTGCGCGAAGTCTGCGACAAGGCAGGGCTGGGGCACGACCTGGTGCTGCAATCAGCGTTCGGGGATTCGGGACACACCACGTTCTTCATCAAGTCCGAGGCCGATTTCCGCAAGCACGAGCACGAGATCGTCGGCGAGGGCGAGATCAAGATCATGAAGCGGATCGACTGCCGTGGCTCGGCGATCGAGGCCTGCGCCACCAAGGAGGGCACCATCGTCGGCCCGCTGATGACCGAGCTGGTGGGCTTCAAGGAGTTGACGCCCTACCGCGGCGGCTGGTGCGGCAACGAGATATTCTCGACCGCGTTCCCGCCCAAGGCGCGGCAGAAGGCACGCGAATTGACATTCCAGTTCGGCGAGCAGCTTCGCAAGGAGGGGTACCGCGGGTATTTCGAACTCGATTTCCTGATCGACAAGAAGACCGGCGAGCTGTGGCTGGGCGAATTGAACCCGCGCATCACCGGCGCAAGCTCGATGACCAACCACGCCGCCTTTGCCCATGCCGATGCGCCGCTGTTCCTGTTCCACCTGCTGGAGTTTTCCAAGAAGCCCTTCGACCTCGACGTCGAGGAACTCAACGCGCGCTGGGCCGATCCCGACATGATCGACAGCTGGTCGCAGATGGTCATCAAGCACACCGATGACAGCGTCGATATCGTCACCGACGCACCGCAATCGGGCATCTACAAGATGCTCGTGGACGGAAGGGTGGTGTTCGACCGGTTCGACTATCACCGCCGCGCGGTGGGCGAGAACGAGGCGTTCTTCCTGCGCATCCTCAAGCCGGGCGATTACCGCTATGAGGGGGCCGACCTCGGCATCCTTGTGACGCGCGGTCGGTCGATGACCAACGGGTTCCGCCTTACCGAGCGTTCCAACAAGTGGATACACGGGATCAAGAGCGCGTTCTCGGCCCGCCCGCTGCCCTCGGCGCAGGCGCTGGAGGACCCGGGCTTCAAGATCATGTAGGGTAGCGCATGGCTCTCGTCTTCCGTGCCTTGCGCGAGGAGCAGCCCGGTCCGAAACTGGCCGGGCTGTTTCGCGAATTCTGGCCCGCCTATCACAAGTGGTGGGCGAGCGAGGGGTATGTTGCGCGCCCCACCTACATGGAATGCCGCCGCGCCATCGCCACGCACATGCCCGAGATGCTGGCGCTTTTCGACACGCTGGCCGACGTCGCGGGCGGCGGCGACAGCGCAGCGCGGTTTCTCAGCTTCTACTGCCCGCCGAAATACCTCTCGGGGTGCAGCCAGGCGATCTGGCAGGGCGACGAGCCGCTGATGGTGCGCAATTACGATTACAGTTCGCGGGCCTTCGACGCGGTAGTGCTGCATACCGGCTGGAACGGGCGACGGGTGATGGGCATGGCAGACGGTCTGTGGGGGCTGCTCGACGGGGTAAACGACGCGGGGCTCGCGGTGTCGCTCACCTTCGGCGGGCGGCGCGAGGTGGGCGAAGGCTTCGGCGTGCCGCTGATCCTGCGCTACGTTCTCCAGACCTGCGAGACGGCGGCGGAGGCATGCGCCACGCTTGCGCGCGTGCCCTGCCACATGAGCTACAACGTCACCGTTCTCGACCGCGCGCGCGAGTTCGCTACAATCTACCTGACACCGGACCGCGAGGCCATCGTCACCGGCGCGCCGGTGGCAACCAACCATCAGGAGCGGGTGGAATGGGCGCAGCACGCGCGCTTTACCGCCACGGTGGAGCGCGAGCGGTTCCTGTTGTCGCGGCTGACGCTGCACCCCGACCGACAGGACCGCTTCATCGACGCATTCCTGCGCCCACCGCTCTATTCCACGGCGTTCGGGGCGGGGTTCGGCACCCTCTACACCGCCGCCTACCGCCCGCGCGCCGGGCGGATGGAGCTTCTGTGGCCCGACCTGCGCTGGCTATTCACGCTGGATGGGTTCGAGGAAGGCGCGCGGCACATCTACGTGCCCGAGGGCTGAGCCGCCTGCCCGATTACTTGTCGCGGAACTGTGCCTCGCGCTTCTCGGCGAAGGCGGCCATGCCCTCTTTCTGGTCATCGGTGGCAAAGAGCGAGTGGAACACGCGCCGCTCGAACAACAACCCCTCGCGCAGCGTCGTCTCGAAGGAGCGGTTGACCGCCTCCTTGGCCGCCATCACGGAAATCCGCGATTTCTCGGCGATCTTCTGCGCCGCCGACATCGCCTCTTCCATCAGCTTCTTGGCGGGCACGATGCGGCTCACGAGGCCTGCGCGCTCGGCCTCATCGGCATCCATGAAACGTCCGGTCAGGTTCATGTCCATCGCCTTGGCCTTGCCGATGGCGCGGGTCAGGCGCTGCGTGCCGCCAAGCCCGGCGATGACGCCGAGATTGATCTCGGGCTGGCCGAATTTCGCGGTGTCCGAGCAGATGATGAAATCGCACATCATCGCCAGTTCGCAGCCACCGCCCAGCGCATAGCCCGACACGGCGGCGATGATCGGCTTGCGGACGCGCATGATGGCGTCGCTGTCGGCGGTGAAGAGATCCTCGGTAAACACGTCCACGAAGCCCTTGCCGCTCATCATCTTGATGTCGGCCCCGGCGGCAAACGCCTTTTCCGAGCCGGTGAGCACGATGCAGCGCACCTTGTCGTTGGTCTGCGCCTCGGTGAGCGCGCGAGCCAGTTCCGACATGAGCTGATCGTTGAGCGCGTTGAGCGCGTCGGGGCGGTTCAGCTTGATGAGGGCGACGTGGTCTTCCACTTCGACGATGATCGTCTCATAGGCCATGAAGTCTGCTTTCGGTGGTTTCGGAAGGGTCGACTGGTCTGGTCAAACCGAGTCATTACCATTCTGGCGCGCCCGATCAACCTATCTTTGGCAGCGCGGGCAGTAGAAGCTGGACCGTGCGGATTGCACGATACGGGCGATTTGCGCGTCGCAGCCGGGGCCGTGACAGGGCGCGCCCTCGCGCCCGTAGACGTCAAAGGCGTGCTGGAAATAACCAAGTTCGCCATCGGCTTGCCGGTAGTCGCGCAGCGACGAGCCCCCCGCCGCGATGGCGTCGCGGAGCACGTCGCGGATCGCGGGGACTAGCCGGGCGATGCGGCGGGGCCCGAGTTTGCCTGCCAGTCGCCGTGGCGAGATGCGGGCGCGATAAAGCGCCTCGCAGGCGTAGATATTTCCCAGTCCCGCGACGATTCGCTGGTCGAGCAGCGCCGCCTTGACGGGCGTGCGGCGCCCGGCGAGCGCAGCGGCGAGATGCGTCTCGTGAAAGGCATTGCCCAGGGGTTCGGGGCCCAGCCGCGCCAGCAGCGGGTGCGCCTCGGCAGCCTCGGTCGCCATCAGGTCCATCGCGCCAAAGCGGCGCGGGTCGTTGAAGGTGATACGCGCTCGGCTCTCCATGTCGAGCACGACATGGTCGTGCTTTTCCGGGGCAGGATGGTCATGCACGAAGCGGCCCAGCGTATCGCCCGAGACGAGCATCCGCCCCGACATGCCGAGGTGCACGAGCAGCGTCTCGCCCGTGGAGAGATCGGCCAGCAGGTATTTCGACCGCCGCCGCAGCGCCAGCACGCGGGCACCGGTGAGACGCGCGGCCATGTTCGGCGGAAACGGCCAGCGCAGGTCGGGGCGGTTGACGCGTGCACGCGCGATCACGTCTCCTTCCATCACGGGCGCAAGGCCGCGTCGAACGGTGTCGACCTCGGGCAGTTCGGGCATCGGGCACCTCGGCGCGTGAAAGGGGCGCATTGTCACCCCCGGTGAGCGCCCTATAAGAAGGGCGAGGGACACAAACGGCAAGAGCCGGGGCAGGCGATGAGCGAGAAAACCACGCATTTCGGATACCAGGAGGTACCCGAATCGGAGAAGGCGGGGCGCGTGCGCGGGGTCTTTGGCTCGGTGGCGTCGAAATACGACGTGATGAACGACGCCATGTCCTTCGGGATTCACCGGGTCTGGAAGGACGCTATGATGGACTGGCTCGCGCCGCGGCCAGGTCAGCGGCTGCTGGACGTGGCGGGGGGCACCGGCGACATTTCGTTCCGGTTTCTCAAGCGCGCGGGGCAAGGCCATGCCACCGTGCTCGACCTGACCGAAGAGATGCTGGTGGAAGGGCGCAGGCGCGCCGAGGCGGAGGCACTGGCCCAGAGCCTCGACTGGGTGGTGGGCGACGCGATGGCGCTGCCCTTCGACGACAACAGTTTCGACGTCTACACGATCAGCTTCGGCATCCGCAACGTGACCCGCCCCGAGGACGCGCTTGCCGAGGCGTTTCGCGTGCTGCGCCCCGGCGGGCGGCTCATGGTGCTGGAATTCAGCCAGATCCCCAACGAGCTGATGCAAAAGGTCTATGACCTCTATTCCTTCAACATCATCCCGCGGCTGGGGCAGGCGATCGCGAATGATCGCGACAGCTATCAATACCTGGTGGAATCGATCCGCCGCTTTCCCGACCAGGAAACATTCCTCGGCATGGTGCGCGACGCGGGCTTCGGCAACGCGAAGTACCGTAATCTGAGCATGGGTATCGCCTGCCTGCATTCGGGTTGGAAGATTTGAGGGGGCCGCACAATATCCTGCGGCTCATCCGCACCGGCGCAACGCTCGAGCGCACCGGCGCGATGGGCCTCATCATGGAGGCGTTCGAGGCACCGCCGCTGGTGCGTGCGACGATGCGCACGCTCGCCTGGCCGTTTCAGTGGCTGGGCTACCCGGGCGACGCCACGATGCCGCCTGCGGTGCGCGCGCTCACGGCGCTGGGGCCCGCCTATATCAAGTTCGGCCAAATCCTCAGCACGCGACCCGATCTCGTGGGCGAGGAACTGGCGGCACAGCTACGCGTGCTGCAGGACAAGCTGCCGCCCTTTTCCCTCGACACCGCCAAGGCCAGTATCGCCGCCGAGTTGGGCCGTCCGGTAGACGAGATGTTCGACGATTTCAGCCCGCCGGTGGCCGCGGCCTCGATCGCCCAGGTGCACAAGGCGCGGCTGCGCGAAGACGGCGAGACCGTGGCCATCAAGGTGCTGCGCCCGGGGATCGAGCGGGCGTTTCGCCGCGATATCGACGCCTTCTATTTCGCCGCCCGCATGGTCGAGGTGCTGGCCCCGGGCGCGCGGCGGCTGCGGCCTACGGATGTGATCGCGCATTTCGACGGCGTTGTGACGGCCGAACTCGACCTGCGGCTCGAGGCGGCCTCGGCCTCGGAATTCGCGGCCAATACCGGCGCGGACGAGGGGTTTCGGCTGCCTGACGTGCGCTGGCACCTGTCCTCGCGCCGGGTGATGACGATGGAATGGGCCGATGGTGTGCCGTTGGGCGACAATGCCGCGCTCGACGCAGCTGGGCACGACCGCGTGGCGCTGGCGGCGCGGGTGCTGCAGCTTTTTCTCAGCCATGCGCTGCGCGACGGGTATTTTCATGCCGATATGCACCAGGGCAACCTCAAGGTGGCCGCGAATGGCGATATCCTCGCCTATGATTTCGGGATCATGGGCCATATCGACGAATATACCCGCCGCGTCTATGCCGAGATCCTCTACGGCTTCATCAAGCGCGATTACCGCCGGGTGGCCGAGGTGCATTTCGAGGCCGGTTACGTGCCGCGCGATCAGGACGTGGACGCCTTTGCCCGCGCGTTGCGCGCGGTGGGCGAGCCGATCTTCGGCATGGACGCGAGCCGCATCTCGATGGGCAGCCTGCTGAGCTATCTCTTCGAAGTGACCGAGCGGTTCGGCATGGAGACACGCACCGAGCTGATCCTGTTGCAACGCACGATGGTGGTGGTCGAAGGCGTGGCACGCTCGCTCGATCCGCAGATCAACATCTGGCAGGTCGCGCGGCCCGTGGTGGAGGATTACATCCGCGGCGAGATGGGCCCGCGTGCGGCTCTGCGCGACCTGGGGCGCACAGCCATGGTGCTGTCGCGCTACGGCCCGCGCCTGCCCGGCCTCGTCGAGGCGGCACTGATCCGGCAGGCAGCCCCGGAGACAACCACGCCGCCGCGCCGCTGGCCAGGACGGCTTTTGTGGGGCGCGGCGGGCATCGCGCTGGGCGCAGGAGCCGCGCTGCTGGGGATGGCGCTGTTCTAGGGCTCCGGGTGCGGTCGCGCGGTGCGCGGATCAAACTGGCGGCGGACGCAGGCCGATCACCTCATCGGGGGTAACGCTCTGCCCGTTATCCAGCACGAGCCGCACCTCGCCGTCGTCGAGCCGCGCCTCGGCAACGCGGCTGCGCATATGCACGTCGTGGCTTGCGACCGTCTCGCCCGCGATGAGCGACAGCACCGAGAGCGTATAGCTGCCCTCCGGCAGCGGCTGACCTTGCCGATCGCGCGCTTCCCACAGTAACGGGCCGCTCTCGGCGGGCAGCGCGGACCGTGCCACCACGGCCCCTTGCGCATTGGTGACGACCAGTTCGGCGGTGTCGGCGCTCGGATCGACGGCCACCTCGACCTCGACCGGATCGCCGGTGAACTGCACCGCCGCGCGCACCTCGGCCTCGAGCCCGATCCAACCCGGAAACTGCGCCATGCCGAGCGTCGCCATCTGCGAGCCGAGGCCGGTCAGCAACTCGTTCGTCTGCACTTGTTGCTCGACCGAGGAGAAGGTGGCGAGCTGCACCGCGAAATCGGCAGAATCGACGGGGTTGAGGGGATCCTGGTTCTGCAATTGCGTGGTCAGCATCCGCAGGAACGTCTCGAAATCCGAACTGAGCGCGCTGTTGCCTCCGGTCTCGGCCCCGTCCACGGTGGAAGGCGCCACAGGCGCAGCGGGAGCGGGGGCGATGCCTGTCAATGGTTCCATGATCTGTCCTTTCTAGAGCCTGATATCGAGCCGGTCTCCCAGCATGAGCAGCGCCGCTTGCGAGGGCGGCGCGGTGTCGGGCGGCGGGGCTGCAAGCGTGGGAGCGGGCGCAAGGTCGGGCGCACCGGGATCGGCATCTGCGCCCGGCCCGCCCTGTGCAAAATCGAACTGCGCGCCCTCATACCCGATCTCGAGGAATTCGCGTGCCAGCAGGTCGATGTTGCGGCGCATGAGATCGAGCGTCTCGGGACGGTCGGCGGTGATCGTCACGCTGAGTCCACCCTCGGAGGGATGCAGGCGCAGGCGCACGCGGCCAAGCTCCTCGGGGCTGAGGCTGAGCTCGATCGTGCCGCGCCCGGCGCCGGCCGCACCCGCCGCCGCATGAGCGATCCGAAGCGCGATCTGCCGGGGGATATCTTGCGCCGCAGCACCCTGTGGCGCTGGCGGCGAAAGAGAGGGGGCCTGCGGCGCCGAGACGTCTTGGTCGGACGCGGCGAGGGTCGGATCGGCGTGGCCCGCAAGGTCCGCGGCGATCCGAATCGCGGCGGCGAAGGCCGTGGAGGCATCGGCCTGCACCGGCGCACCAAGCGGCGGCGGGGCGACGGCGACGACCGGGAGTGCGGGCGCGGCGCGTGGCCCGGAAGCGCGTGGCGCGTCAAAGCGCCCTTTCGGGGCGGAAGATGCGACCGGTGGCGCCGATCTCTTGCCCTCGGCAGGGATGATCGGGGCTGGTGCGGGGGCTAATGATGGGAGTGGTGGTGCCTCGGGATGCAGCGTCGCGGCCCCGGGCTGCACCGCGACGGCAGCCTGCGGCACAGATGCGGCGGGCGCGGGGGACGC
>MRWG01000187.1_pt1 | contig 105237 bp, 89 predicted proteins | sample 1013341 | NCBI WGS metagenome assembly MRWG01 (sample SAMN06117577, study PRJNA244670) | biofilm metagenome | biome: Water; feature: Cathode Biofilm; material: Biofilm; isolation source: microbial consortium enriched at the cathode of a solar microbial fuel cell | place: USA: District of Columbia ...
GCCTGATGCTGTCACCCACCAGGCGCGGACGAGCTCCGCACGCTCCCGGGCACAAGGGACTGAGCTCATGCCTCCCATCCCGGAAACCGATGACGAGCATACGCGCAGTTGAGCGGGCGGGGACAAGTTTCCGACATCCGCCCCACAAACCGTCATCCTGACGAAGGTCAGGACCCAGTTCGTAAAGGGAGATTTGGGCTGGAAGGGCTCAGATCGTACTGCGCCATTATGGGGGATAAGTCCGAGATCGCGGCCACCGCGCTCTATAAACTGGGCCCTGACCTTCGTCAGGATGACGGTGCTTGGTGCGGCACTCTCACTTTCTTTTCCAACCTCCACATTTTTCCCGGACGAAGGCCTGCGCAGGCAGGCTGCAAATCCGGGATCGACCGAAGATCACTTCAAGCGATGAGATTCCCGTAGATCCGGCACTTCGCCGGGCGTCAGGCCGGGCATCGATCCGGGATGACAATGGGGAGGAATCAAAGCCGAGGGTGGCGGCGGGCGTGAAACGCGTCGTCTCCAACTGCGCCCGATCCCCCGTGCAGCTTGACATTTCACCCTGCAAACCGGCACATCGCGGCACCTGTCTAACACCGATTTCCGGACGCTTTACCCATGCACGCATACCGTACCCATACCTGCGCCCAGCTGCGCAAGGACCATGTCGGCCAGACGGCCCGGATTTCCGGCTGGATCCATCGCAAGCGCGACCATGGCGGTCTGCTCTTCATCGACCTGCGCGACCATTACGGGCTGACCCAGGTCGTGCTGGAGCCGGAGAGCGCGCACTTCGCGACGCTGGAGCGCCTGCGTGTGGAAAGCGTGATCACGGTGACCGGCGAGGTGATCGCCCGTTCCGCCGAGACGGTAAATGCCAATCTGCCGACCGGCGAGATCGAGGTGCGTCTGGCCGAGTTGTCGATCCAGTCGGCGGCCGAGGAATTGCCGCTGCCGGTGTTCGGCGAGCCGGACTGGTCGGAAGAAGTGCGCCTGAAGCACCGCTATATCGATCTGCGCCGCGAGAGCCTGCACAAGCGTATCGTGCTGCGTTCGAAGATCATCGACTCGATCCGCCGCCGCATGGTCGACGAGGGTTTCACCGAATACCAGACGCCGATCCTGACGGCTTCCTCGCCGGAAGGCGCGCGCGACTTCCTGGTGCCCTCGCGTCTGCACCCGGGCAAGTTCTATGCGCTGCCGCAGGCGCCGCAGCAGTTCAAACAGCTGATCATGGTCTCCGGCTTCGACCGCTATTTCCAGATCGCACCCTGTTTCCGTGACGAGGACGCCCGCGCCGACCGCGCGCCGGGCGAGTTCTACCAGCTCGACATGGAAATGAGCTTCGCCACCCAGCAGGACGTGTTCGACGTGATCGAGCCGGTGATGAAGGGCCTGTTCGACGAGTTCGCCGACGGCCGTCACGTGCCGGACGAGCCCTTCGTGCAGATCCCGTATTTCGACGCCATCCGCTGGTACGGATCGGACAAGCCGGATCTGCGCAACCCGATCCGGATGTCGGACGTGTCGGAGACCTTCCGCGGTTCCGGCTTCAAGGTGTTCGCCGGCATGCTGGAGAAGAACCCCAAGGTCGAGGTCTGGGCGATCCCGGCCAAGACCGGCGGCAGCCGCGCCTTCTGTGACCGGATGAATGCCTGGGCGCAGAAGGAAGGCCAGCCGGGGCTGGGCTATATCTTCTGGCGTGAGGAAGAGGGTGCCGTGGTCGGTGCCGGCCCGATCGCCAAGAATATTGGCGAGGAGCGCACCGAGGCGCTGCGCGCCGAACTCGGTCTGGAAGCCGGCGATGCCGTCTTCTTTGCGGCCGGTGATCCGAAGGATTTCTACAGCTTTGCCGGCAAGGCGCGTGACGTCGTCGGTACCGAGCTGGGCCTGTGCGAGACGAACACGTTCCGCTTCTGCTGGATCGTCGACTTCCCGATGTATGAGTGGGACGAGGAGAACAAGAAGATCGACTTCTCCCACAACCCGTTCTCGATGCCGCAGGTCGATCCGGACGAATTCCTGAAATTCGACGGTTCCGACCAGGATGCGCTGCTCAAGCTCAAGGCCTTCCAGTACGATATTGTCTGCAACGGCGTGGAACTGTCGTCCGGCGCGGTGCGGAACCACCGTCCCGATGTGATGCTGAAAGCTTTCGGCTTTGCCGGCTACGACGCCGAGACGGTGGAAGAAGAGTTCGGCGGCATGCTGAACGCCTTCCGCTATGGCGCCCCGCCGCACGCCGGTATCGCACCGGGTGTGGACCGCATCGTCATGCTGCTGGCCGGCGTGGAAAACCTGCGCGAAGTCGTGATGTTCCCGAAGGACCAGCAGGCCCGCGATCTGATGATGAACGCCCCGGCCGAAGTGGAGATGAAGCAGCTTCGCGAGCTTCATCTGCGCACCGTGGTGCCGGACAGCAAGAAAGACTGAGGCCTGGCCTCACGACCCAGAAAAAAAAGGCCCCGGAGATATCTCCGGGGCCTTTTGCTTTTCAATGAGGCGAGCGCCGGAAATCAGGGCGCCGCGGTCTCGTCATCGCTGGCGGCTTCGGAGATGCCCGGCTGCAGAAAGTGCGGCGCGTTGAACCGGTAGGCCGGTGCCGCCATGCGCCCCGTCGAGCTTGCGATCTCGATGGAATAGCCCACACCGCCGCACATACCGGGCTCGGCGGGCAGGGTGCGGTTGAACACCATCAGGGCCGCATCGGAGAACCCGCTCGTATCGAACACGCCATCCTGTCCCAGCGAAATGGCCACGACCTCATCGCCGCGGCGGCCCAGACCGATCAGTTCCAGCCCGTCCTCGCCCTCCAGCGTCACCTGGAAACGGCCGTCCAGATCGAACACCAGATAGTCCGCGCCCAGTTCTTCCAGTCCGCCCTTGGACATCCAGCGTCCAGTCTCTTCCAGCGTGTGGCGCACGGCGACGGAGCCGGAGAAGAGCGAGGCCAGATCATAGGCCCGGGCATAATTCTGCGCCCGCCAGCGCTGGATCGTCGCGGGAATGTCGGTGCCATACTCGGCCAGCGTTGCGGACGCGGTTTCAAACCCGTCCAGCGTCACGCTGTTCTCCCACAGACGACGGACCACTGTTTCGCCGTGGATGTCGGCCATGGATTGCAGCAGCGTCCACTGGGCATAGTCATGCCCGCTGATCTGCGTCGTCCAGCACAGGTGCGGCGTGTCGAAATCGGTGCCGACATAGTCGGTCGCGTCCTGGTCGCTGCCCATCGTCGCGACCTCGATCCAGGAGGCTGTGGCCTCGTAGAGCCAGTCCAGGCCTTCCTCGGCGTCATAGCCGAACTGGACGACATGGTTGAACTCGTGGGTCGCGGTGGCGCGCAGCAGGCTTTCCGCCGGAGCCTCCTTGCCCAGGCCCAGGAAATCATTGTCGATCACGAAGGCGGTGCGGGCCGCCAGGGTCTCGCGAACGTCCGGCGTGTTGGGATTGTCGAACACGGTCTCGACAGGCTTGGTGAAGCCCATCGCCCCGTCGACATGGGCGACATAGGCGCGGTAGCGGCCATTATCGTCGCGCAGCGGTTCGGACCAGCCCATCCGCTCGATCTGCGCTTCGTAGGAATCCTGCAGGGCAATACCCACGAGTTCGGCATAATGCGCCGAGGAGGCGTCTCCACCTTCCAGCGTGTAGTGGACAATGAAGTCCTCGGTCTCCAGCGTCAGCTCCGGACCGCTCAGCGTGACAACATTCTCGTTCAGCGCCTGGAGCGTGTCGACGACGCTCGCATCCACCGCGCTCACGACGATGCGGTATTCGCCGCTCGTGTCCGAACCGTGATAGCGCGAGATTTCCAGCGTGTAGGTCCCGCTGTGCGCTGCGGTATAGGCGATGGCCGAGTTCAGCGTGCCATCGCCGCGATCATCATTCATCCCGACGGGAAATCCGTCCGGGCCGTTCAGCGTCAGAACCGTGTCCAGGTCGTCGGTGACCGCATCGGCGATGATCATCACCGTCTGGCCCGCGGTCAGTTCGACCGGGTAGCTCTGCTCGCGATTGTCGGCGCCGAGCATGCCGGTGTATTCGGCGAGGGCTTCGCCTTCAATACTGGCAAAATCGAACGGCACCGGGGCATTGGGATCCAGTGCGAGGGAGAGGACGAGATCGCCCTGGCCCTGACCGTCATAACTGCCGGTCAGCACGGTATAGCGCCCGGCTTCGGCAGGTTGGTAGACGATCTGCGAGTTCAGCGAGCCATCGCCGCGATCGTCATTCTGGGCCAGGACATTCCCGCTGGCATCCAGGAGGGTGAGTGTGGTGTCCAGCGTGTCGGTGAGGGCATAGGTGGAGGCGACGAAGATGGCATCAGCGTGCAGATCGATTTCGGTGCGGACTTCGCTCGCGCCGCTGCCCAGCGTCACGACCTCCTCGCGCAAGGTCTGTGCAGCATAGGACAGGCCGACATCCGCGCCTTCGGTGAGGGCGAGCTCGAACGCGCCGGTGGCTTCCCCATAGCCCGTCACGCGGGCTGTATAGCGGCCGGTCTCGCGCGGCATGAAGGTGATGCAGGACTGCAGCGAGCCCTCGCAATCATCATTCTGCGCGACCGGCTTTCCGTCCGGACCGATCAGTGCCAGCACGGTGTCGAAATTCTCGACTGAAGACGTGCGCAGCGTCACGACCTGTCCGGCTTCCAGCGACAGTGGAAACTCTGCCTGTGGCGCCGCATCCGTCACGGCACCCGCAAACGGGCTTTCCGGCGCCTGGGCCATGGCGGCCCCGCCGGCCGATACGCCAGCCAGAATAATGATCGATAAACGCATGAATGCCCCCTGGAAACGAGTCCGGCCGCTCAGCAGGCGGCCCTTACACTCCGGAGTAGCGGCGTGCGGCGTGCGGCACAAGAAGGGGGCTGACACGAATGAGGACTCGCGGCGCAAAAGCTGCGAGTTCCGATCACTCAGCGCTCGGGTGGCGGCGGCGGTGTTTCCGGCGGCGGGGGCGCAATCCGGAACTCAAATCGCGCCGTGTTGCGGGTCCGCTCGGTCTCGCGGCGCAGTTCGCGAGCGATACGTTCCTGTTCCCGGGCCTCGCGGCGCAGCTCGTCCTGCAGGGCGCGGTGCTCGCGCAATGCTTCCTCGCGCTCGCGCTCGATCTCGGCGCGCTCGATATGGCGGTCACGCTGGATTTCGCGCAGCTCCCGTTCGGCGCGGGCAATCTCGCGCAGCGCTTCATTGGTGGCTTCGCGAATGGCTTCCCGGTCGAGATCCTCGGCGTGGATTTCCAGCGCCTGGCCGATCTGGGTAAGAACCTCGATGCGGGCATTTTCCAGCGCCCGAAGCTCCATCACGGTCTCGGCATCGGATTCGCCCCGCAGGCGCAGCACATAGCTGTATTCCTGGGCGGGGCCGAAGCGCATTTCCTCACCGCCGCTGCAGACCGGCAGCTGCAGGCCGTCATTCAGCTCGGTCGCATCATTGCCGCAAGCGCCGGTCAGGCTGTCCTTGGTCAGGCCGACAGCCTCGCGGATACGGGCCGAGGAGAAATTCGTACCGGCGAGATTGGCACCGGTAAAATCGACCTCGTCCAGTTCGGCATTCTCGAAGCTGGAGCCGGTCAGGTCGGCATCGCGGAAACTCACTTCGGTTCCGGTGACTTCGGCAAAGTTGGCGCGGCGCAGTTCGGCCGCCCGGAAATTCGTTTCGTTCAGCTCGGCGCGCAGGAAGTTGACTTGCCGCAGCCGGGCACCGTTGAAAAGCGTGCTGTTGAGCCGGGACCCGATAAAGGTGACGAACACCATTTCGGTAGCGGAAAAGTCGGTGTCTTCGAGATCGGCAGCCGAGAAGTTCACCCGTTCGATCCGCGCACCGGGGAAGCGGGCGCCGGACAGGTTGGCGCGCGAGAATGTCACGCCGGTGAGCTGGGAGGCCGGCATGTCGGCATCGGAGAAGTCGGTGTCGTTGAACCGGCTCTCGACGATGGTGACACCGGGTAGCTCGCTGTCGGCGAAGGATGCGCCCTGGAAGTTCGCGCCGATGAAGACCGCACCGGCCAGGTTCTTGTCAGAAAAATCCCAGTTCTCGAACTCGCCGCCAATGGTCAGGCCGCGCCGCGGATGGTCGCCATCACCGCCCGCAAAAGCCGGAGCTGTCGCGAGGCAGGTTGCCGCAAGCAAAGCCGAAATGACGCGTGTCTGTATCCGCATATCCACTCAGATACGGCAGTCGCCGGGGGAGTTCGACTTAAATCACAGTAACCCCGGTGCATATCGTATGAAGCCCGCCTGTCCTTGGCCAGCCGTGGCGACGGCTTTCCGTGCGGCGGACGCGCCTAATGACAGCGGGGGATATGCAGGCCGGAGGGAAGTTCCGTGGACTCATCGCCGCACGCCCGGTTCAGCTGGGACTGGGTCAGGCCGCGCGCTGTGCCGAGTTCGGCACCGGACAGGTTGGCGCCTTCCAGATTGGCACCGGTCAGATCGGCGCTGTGCAGATAGGCGCCGACCAGATTGGCACGGCTGAGATCGGCCCCGCGGAAACTGGCGCTGGTGAAGCGGCCGCCGAACAGGTTGGCGACAGACAGGTTCGCATTGTCGAACCTTGCGCCATTCATGGTCACAAGGGCCAGACTAGCCTGGCGCAGCCGGCTGCCGGATACGTCGATGCCGGGCAGGTCGAGATAGGACAGGTCGGCCTGGAACAGGTTGCAGCCGGGGCAGGACTGGCCGGACTGGACCCGGGTAATCTGTGAGGCATCCTGTGCATGGACGGCGGTCCCGAGGGTCAGGACGGCCAGGACGGCAAGCCAAATCCGTTTCATTCTGGAGCGCTCCGAACGACTGGCCTCTCGCCAAGCAAGAGACATACCGGCAGACGGGATCAATCGGCGGCCGGGCCCGTCCAGCCACAGGCGTCGCAATTGCGCGGTTCGCCATCACCGCCGACAACGGTGAAATGGCCGCACTCGGGACATGGATCGCCGGAATAGGCCGTGATGTCGCGGCTGCCGGGTCGTGTGATCGTGTGATCCTCAAGTTCGTAGTGACCGGTTTCGCTTGAGCCGTCGCCACGGCCGCTTGCGGCCTTGCGCGGGGCATTGGCGAACATCAGGATATTGTCCGGCACTTGGCCGCGGGAGAAGCCGCGCGAGATGAATTTGGCGGCGTCTTCCTGAGCGAGCTTTTCCTGCTGGACACCCTTGCCCAGACCGCCGGGATCGGCGCGGTCGGGCGAGACTTCCGCCAGGTCCTCGCGGCCCAGATAGGACACGCCCAGTTCGCGGAAGAGATAGTCGAGAATGGACGTCGCCTGCTGGATGGAGTCATTGCCCTCGACCGGACCGGCCGGCTCGAAACGCGTATAGACGAAGGCGTCGACATATTCTTCCAGCGGCACGCCGTATTGCAGGCCGATGGAGATCGCGATGGCGAAATTATTCATCAGCGAGCGGAAAGCGGCGCCTTCCTTGTGCATGTCGATGAAGATCTCGCCCAGCTCGCCATCGTCGAACTCGCCGGTGTGCAGATAGACCTTGTGACCGCCCACCGTGGCCTTCTGGATATAGCCCTTGCGCCGGTCTGGCAGTTTGCGCCGGGCGGCGGGTTTCTCGATCACGCGCTCGACCGTCCGCTCGACGATCCGTTCCTGCACCTGCGGCGCGGCATCGGCGGCATAGTCGCCCTTGTCGAAATCGATCGCGGGCAGAAGGTCGAACAGGCCCGACGCCGTGCGGCGGATATCCAGCCGGCGCAGGCCCAGCTCGGCGCCCGCATCGATCAGTGCCGACACATCGTCGATAGTTGCGTCGCCGTCCAGCTCGAGGGCGATTGCGCAGGCCCCGCCGATCTGCTGTTCGACAGCATGCGCCATGCGCATGATGCCGTGCGGTGCGACCGGTGCGAATACGGCCCGGACCTCGGCGGGCAGGGCGGGGGAATCGTGCAGCTCGCCCGTGCCCTGGGCATGGCGGTCGGCGGCGGCGATATCGGCTTCGGAAAAGCCCAGAGCCCGGCACAGGGAGGCGCCTTCGGCCTCGACCACATCGCTGGACAGGCCCAGCTCGCGGCAGACCCGGTCACCCAGCGTCCAGCGGTTGAGGGCGTGGCGGATCGAGGCGCCTTCCGCGATCGAATCCTCCAGCCGCTCCAGCACGTCCTGAGGCAGGCCGCGTTCGGCCAGCGCATCCAGCGACAGGGCCGGCGCGCCTGCCAGCGTACCGCGGCCGGCAGCATGATCCTCGGCCTGCTCGATCCGGGCGGCCGACTGGTCCAGAGCCTCCAGGCCCTGGCGGACACAGCGCCGCAGGGTGCGGCCACCGCCGAACACATCGCCGGTCGTCGTCGTGGCGCCTAGGACGGGGGCTGCGCCATCGCTGTCTGCATCCATAAGGCCCGCGACAGCGCTGTCGACAGGACCACAGGCCAGCTCGACGCCGGGACGGGCCAGCGCGGCCTTGGGCAGGAAGGGCGTTGCGGCGTCTTCCAGACGCGCGGCCACGGCCTCGAAACCGGCTGGCAGTGTGTCGAGCGGGATATCCGGGCCCAGGCCCGGTGCGCTGGCACCGGTGCCGGCCGCCGCATCGCGCAGGGCGAGGGTCGCCAGCCGGGCGATCGCCGCGGCAGCGGTACGTCCCTCATCGCTGTCATAGGCCAATCCGCAGGCAGTCAGGACTGCGCCCAGCCCGGTCAGGCTGATCGTGCCGGACGAGGCCGCGCCCTTCGGCGCGCTCAGGGCCAGGGCTGCCGCCCAGTAGCGCACGGCGTCGAACAGCAGGTCGGCGTCGAAACTGCCGTCCACACCGATATAGGCGGGCAGGTTGACGAACAGGGTCGGTCCGGCCGGTTCCGGGCTTTCATGGAAGGCGAGCGACGGGGTGCCGAAGCTCCAGACGGTTCGGGCGATGCCGGTGCGGAAATCACGGGCGCGCACGCTGCCGCCATCCTGGTCGAAGCTCCAGGCCTCGTCCTTGGCAATGGCCTCGCACAGGCCCGGCGGCACATACAGCCGCGCCTTGCGCTGTGGCAGCGGGTCGGGGATCAACGCACCCAAGGCATCGTCGCCGGTCCCCTGGCGGGCCAGCGACAGGGCGCGTTCGACGGCTTCCTCGGGAATGCCGTCCTTCAGGGCGCGGCGCATAGCGCGGGCGAGGGCGGCATTGCTGCGCGGATCGAAACAGTCCTCCGGCTCGCCGGAACAGCGCCGGCAGGCTTCGCCGATGGCCTCCAGCCGCTCGCGGGTGACCCGCGCACCGACCTCAAGGATCGAGCCGCGCAGGGCGGTTTCCGCGACACGGCGTAACTGGCCGGGCGCGGTGCGCGCGCCGGCGCGGATCTGCAGCGGCAGTTCGGGTGCTTCGGGGCTTTCCGGTGTATCGCCATAGGCCCAGTCGACCCCGCCCTCGGCGATCAGGTTCGCGTCGGGCATGACATGCCGGCCGGTCAGGCTGGCCGCGAGCTCACGGGCAAAGGTCTCCGCCATTTCCGGCGTCTCGAACGCACCCTGGCGGGCCGCCGACCAGGCCAGCGATCCGGCAAGGCGCGTGGTGACGCTTTCCAGCCCGCTTTCGGTGATGCGGGTCTCGTCATCGGCAATGTGCGGCGTCAGGCTGCCGATCACCTTCACGCCCGGGCGCGGCCTGGTGCGCAGCGGGCGGGGCGTGTCCAGAAGGTCGGCGAGGCTCTGGGCGGCGTTTGCACTCCAGTCGGCGGGAACGGTGATCGTCCGGCTGGTGGCCGCCAGCTCGGCATCGTCGCCGGCTGCGGTCACCGTACGCTCTTCCGGCGCAAGGCGTTCGCCTTGCCGGGCCAGCTGCTGCGCGAAACGATCGAAGACTTCCATGCGTCCACCCTCAGACACCGGCCGGGCCCCGGTCATAGGCCGCGAATCGCCCGGACAAGCTGCCAGTCTACCGTGTGGCGGGGCCGGTCAGAAGCCTGCGGGCGGGCAGGCTGCGACACCGTGCAGCCGCGTTCGGTACTGGACCCGCCCGCGCCATGCGGGCATATAGGCCGCAACCTGTGTCGACCGACTCGGAGCCGCTGACAATGTTCGGAACGATCGCCAAGATTTTCGTGTGGTGGAAAGACGCCACGCCGGGAACTCTCCTGACGCTGGCCATGCGCGGCGCCCGAAAGGTCGGCGAGGATGAGTACGGCAATCGCTATTTCGAGGAACGCGGCGTGACCGGCCCCGACGGCAACAAGCGCCGCTGGGTGGTCTACAAGGGCTATGCCGATGCCTCGCGCGTGCCGTCGGACTGGCATGGCTGGTTGCATCACACTTTCGAGACGCCGCCCAGCGAGGAACCGCTTCGCCGTCAGCCCTGGGAAAAGGATCACCATCCCAATCTCACGGGCACAGTCTATGCCTATCGCCCCTCGGGCAGCTTGCTGACGCCGCAGGGCCGTCAGGCATCCACCGCCGATTACGAAGCCTGGTCGCCCGACGAAGCCTGAGTTTTCCGTGGAGACCTGGCGCGGTCCTGCCACGGGTGCGTCTCGACACGGTCATAATTGTCAGGGCAGAGTACGCGTCATGAAAGCCGTCTTCACCGCCTGTCTTCTTTCCCTTGGTCTTGCCGCCAGCGCGCTGGCACAGGACAGCGATCCCATCGGCGACATGCTGCGGGGCGATGATCCCGATGCGCGCGACGGCGAGGAATTGTCGAGCGAGCCGGGTAGCATTGTCGTGCTGCGCGGGCTGGACAAGGTCACCGCCCGGACCCGCGATTTCGAGGTCACGATCGGCGAGACGGTGAATTTCGGCGCTTTGGCCATCACGCCGCATTATTGCCGCCGCCGTCCGCCGGAAGAGACGCCGGAAACCTATGCCTTCCTGGAAATCCGTGACCGCCGTACGGACGGTTTCGGTGTCGATACGGATGGCGAGGAGATTTTTTCGGGCTGGATGTTCGCCTCGCGGCCGGCCCAGAACCCGCTGGAACACCCCGTCTATGACGTCTGGGTGATCGACTGCAGGGCCTGAGCTCCGCTCATCCCCTCGGGCACGGCCGGAAACCCTGTCTGGATCTTCAAGGCGTCGGCCAGGCGCAGATGATACATCGCCCGCGGGATGGTAATCGCGCCGAACCGCTCCAGATGCTCTGTCGTGAACTGCGTATCCAGCAGGATGAAGCCGCCAGCCTTCAGTTGGGCGATGAGATGGACCAGTGCCACCTTGGATGCGTCCGTGCGCCGCGAGAACATGCTCTCGCCAAAAAAGGCGCCGCCCAGCGAAACCCCGTAGAGACCGCCGACCAGTTCGCCATCCTGCCAGCTCTCGACGCTGTGGGCGAAGCCCAGCTGGAAGAGTTCGCGATACAGGCTGAGAATGCCGTCATTGATCCAGGTCTCTTCACGGCCCGGCGCCGGCTCGGCGCAGCCTTCCACCACGGCCTCGAAGGCGGTGTCGAAGCGGATATCGAATGTGTCCTGGCGCACCGCCTTGCGCAGGGTGCGCGGGATGTGGAACCCCTCCAACGGCAGCACGCCCCGCTCGTCCGGATCGAGCAGGTAGATCCGCGGATCGTCGCGTCCCTCGGCCATGGGAAACACGCCGCGGGCATAACATTCGATCAGGTCTTCTGCGCCGAAACCGCGCATCGGGCTACCGCTCCCAACGCGTGACCGCCCGGGCAGGAACGGTCACGCCATTGCTCAAGATGCGGGGCCACGGGGCCCCGGCGGCTAGCCGTTACGCTTGGCCAGCCATTCCTCGAGCCAGCGGATGTGGTAGTCCCCGTTCACGAAGTCCGGTTCCTCGAGCAGGTCGAGGAAGATCGGGATCGTCGTCTCCACTCCGCCGACCACCATTTCTTCCAGCGCACGGCGCAGGCGCAACAGGGTCTCGGTGCGCGTACGGCCGTGAACGATCAGCTTGCCGATCAGGCTGTCATAATAAGGCGGAATGGAATAGCCCGCATACAGGGCGGAATCGAGGCGGACGCCGAGGCCGCCCGGCGCATGGAATTCGGTGACCATGCCCGGCGAGGGCGCGAAGGTCTTCGGGTTCTCCGCATTGATGCGGCATTCGATCGCCCAGCCTTCGAAAGTGATGTCGTCCTGGGTGATACCCAGCGGGGCCCCGTCGGCGACGCGGATCTGCTCGCGCACCAGGTCGATACCGGTGATCATCTCGGTGACCGGGTGTTCCACCTGCAGGCGGGTATTCATCTCGATGAAGTAGAACTCGCCATTTTCCCACAGGAATTCGATCGTACCGACGCCGCGATAGCCGATGGCTTCGATGGCCTTGCGGACCGTCTCGCCAATCTGGGCGCGTTCTTCGGGGCTGAGGGCGGGCGAGGGCGCTTCCTCGAGGATTTTCTGGTGACGGCGCTGCAGCGAACAGTCGCGCTCGCCCAGATGGACGACATTGCCGTGCGTGTCGGCGAGCACCTGGATCTCGATATGGCGCGGCTGGCCGAGATATTTTTCCAGATAGACCGTGCCATCGCCAAAGGCGGCCGAAGCTTCCGCCGAGGCGGTCTCCATGGCTTCCTTCAGCTTGTCGGCGCTTTCTGCGACCTTCATGCCGCGGCCACCGCCGCCGGATGCGGCCTTGATCAGGACCGGATAGCCGATCTCTGCGGCAATCGGCTTGGCATCCTCATAGGTCGCCACGCCGCCTTCCGAACCGGGGACCACCGGAATACCGGCTTCCATCACGGCCTTCTTGGCGGTGATCTTGTCGCCCATCATGCGGATATGCTCGGCCGTCGGGCCGATGAAGGCGAGGCCGTGCGCCTCGACGATCTCGGCGAAACGCGCGTTCTCGGACAGGAAGCCGTATCCCGGGTGGATCGCCTGGGCGCCCGTCACCTCGGCCGCCGTGATGATGGCGGGAATGTTGAGATAGGACTTGCCGGCCGGCGGCGGGCCGATGCACACGCTCTCGTCCGCCAGACGGACATGCATGGCATTGGCGTCGGCCTCGGAGTGGACGGCCACCGTGCGGATGCCCATTTCGCGGCAGGCGCGATGGACACGAAGGGCAATCTCGCCGCGATTGGCGATCAGGATCTTTTCGAACATGTCGGCGCTCGCGTCGGCTTGGGCGTCAGGAGAGGACGAAGAGAGCTTCGCCGTATTCCACCGGCTGCCCGTCCTCGACCAGGATATCCGTGATCGTGCCGGACTTTTCGGCGGTGATCGGGTTGAAGGTCTTCATCGCCTCGACCAGCAGGATGGTATCACCCTTTTTGACCGTGTCGCCGACGCGCACGAACAGGGCGGCGTCCGGATTGGGCTTCAGATAGACCGTGCCGACCATCGGCGATTTCACCGTGCCGGGCTTTTCAACGGCTTCGGCTGCAGCGGGAGCCGCGCCGGGGCCAGCTGCCGCGACGGGTGCCGGAGCCGGCGCAGCGGCCGGAACCGAAACAGCCTGCATGACCGGCGCTGCGGTCAGCTGGCGGGCAATCCGCAGACGCAGATCGTCATGCTCGACTTCGATCTCGGACAGTTCCGTCTCGCGCAGGATATCCGCGAGTTCGCGGACGAGCTGGGGGTCGATCGGGGAGCGGGAACGGGAATCAGAACTCATGATGATCAGGCCTTTGGTTCCGTCTATTGCGTTTCGAGGCATCCGGCGGCGGCAGTGATACCGAGCAGGTAGCTGTTCAGCCCCAACCCTGTAATCGAGCCCCGCGCGGCGGATGCGATGTAGGAGTGATGTCGGAAAGCTTCGCGTGCCGCTGTCTGACTCAAATGAACTTCGATGACCGGAGGTTCTATAGCGCGAACGGCGTCATGCAAAGCGACCGATGTATGCGTATAGGCACCCGGGTTGAAGACAACTGCAGACGCGTTGACGTTTGCGTCATGCAGCCAGTCGATCAGTTCGCCTTCATGATTGGACTGGCGAAACACGATGGAAAACCCCAGATCACGGGCGTGGGCGGTACAGGCCTGTTCGATGTCGGCGAGCGACATGGAACCGTAGACCTCGGGCTCGCGGGTGCCGAGAAGATTGAGATTCGGTCCGTTGAGGATGTGAATGGGTTTGCTCATGGCCTTGCCTTGAAGCCTCAAGGAGAATTACGAGGTGAGTGATATCGGGACTCACGAAAGGTCAAACGAAGCCGTGCTGCAGCTTACAGTCAATGGCGAAAGCCGGTCGATTACGGATGGCGCCCATGTGGCGGACCTGGTGAGCGACCTGAATCTGGACGGTCGGAAGATCGCTGTGGAGCGGAATCTGGAGATTGTTCCGCGGTCGCAATACGCCGGAACGGCGCTGCAGGACGGCGACCGGATCGAGATTGTCGCATTTGTTGGAGGTGGATGAGATGGATGATGCCGTAACCCCGAACGTCGCGGAGGACACGCCGCTGGTGGTGGCCGGCCGCACCTTCACCTCCCGCCTCATCATCGGCACGGGCAAGTATGCGACCTACGCCCAGAATGCCGAGGCGCTGAAGGCGTCCGGTGCCGAGATGATCACCGTTGCCGTGCGCCGGGTGAACCTGTCCAATCCGGACGAGCCGCGTCTGGTCGATTTCATTTCGCCCGAGGATTACACCTATCTGCCCAATACCGCGGGCTGCTTTACCGGCGAGGACGCGATCCGCACGCTGCGCCTGGCGCGCGAGGCGGGCGGCTGGAATCTGGTGAAGCTGGAAGTCTTGTCTGATCCCAAACACCTCTATCCCGACATGTCCGAGACGCTGCGGGCGGCAGAAATGCTGATCAAGGACGGGTTCGACGTCATGGTCTACTGCTCCGACGATCCGGTCTATGCGCGCAAGCTGGAAGAGGCCGGCTGCTGCGCCATCATGCCGCTGGGCGCACCGATCGGCTCGGGCCTGGGCATCCAGAACCCGGTCAATATCCGCCTGATCGTCGAACAGACAAAAGTGCCGGTGATCGTCGATGCCGGTGTCGGCACCGCATCCGATGCAGCCGTGGCGATGGAGCTGGGCTGTGACGGTGTGCTGATGAACACGGCGATTGCCGAGGCGAAGGACCCGGTCCGGATGGCCCGTGCCATGCGTCACGCCGTAATTGCCGGCCGCGAGGCCTATCTGGCCGGCCGCATGCCGAAGAAGCGCTATGCCGATCCGTCCAGCCCGCTTTCCGGCCTGATCTGATTCAATTCACTCTTGTGATGTTCTGTTTTTGTTCTATTCTGGTTTCCCAACAGGGAGAACCGGGATGGAACAGCGTGTCTCGCTTATCACCCTCGGCGTCGCCGATACTGCGCGCTCGCGGGCATTCTATGAGGCGCTGGGCTGGAAAGCGGCCTTCGAGAATGAGGAAGTCGTCTTCTTCCAGCTGAACGGCATCGTGCTGGGCCTGTTCCGGCGCGACAGTTTCGATCTCGACATGAAACGCGACAATGACGGGACCGGCCGGATCACGCTTGCCTATAATGTGCGTGACCGGTCCGACGTGGATCCGGCGCTCGACCGGGCGGTGTCGGCCGGAGGCAGCCTGCTGAAGCGGGCCGAGGAGGCCCCCTGGGGCGGGTATTCCGGCTATTTCGCCGACCCGGATGGGCACGCCTGGGAAGTTGCCCACAATCCGGCCTGGACAATCAGCGCGGCCGGCCATGTCGAGATGAGTGCCTGATCGCTTGTCCGGCTCGCGTTGGCGGGCATCAGGTCAGAAGGGGAGATCCGGCAAGCCCGGCGGCTCTCACCTGCGTTCATTACAGGGGATCATGCGGTCGCCGCGCAGGGGCTCGTCGATCCGGCGGCGGTCCCCCGTCGCATCGTTGACGAAGAGCCTGTGGTTATAGGTGCGCAGGGCGGTTGTGCGCCCCGGTCCGCCGCGGATCGCAAGGCGCATCTCCTGGCGTCCGGTCTCGCCGCTGCCGTCCGGGGCCGGACCGTGCAGGATCCACAGCATGTCGGTCCAGGCACCGCTTCCGGAGGTCAGCCCGTTGGAGTAAAGACCGCGACGCTCATCCAGCCGCAGATATCCGGCAATCTCGCCCTGGCTGTAGATCGTGATCTGATCGCCCGAGATGTACCAGACATCCGTCCGGTCCTTGCACCCTGTCCCGTTGCCCCAGCCCCAATCGCCCTCCTGCTGCACGTATTCGCGCAGCTCGCCCGGCATCTTGCCACAGGCTGCGGGCAGGATGGTGAGACAGGCCATGAGGGTGAGTGCGTACCGCATCGCGTCTCCGGGTCCGGTTCCGCCATTATCTAGCTGAACCGGACCGGACGCGGGCATCCCCTGTTCCGGGGACGTGAAGGTGGCTTGCAGCCCTACTCGGCGAGCGCCCGCTGCAGGGCCTGGTCGAGTGCCAGTTCGTTGGCGCCGGATACGATCGTGCCATCGACGAGGAAGAAGGGGGTGCCCGTCACACCCAGCACCTGGCCGAGCGAGCGGACCTGGCTGATGTGCTCCATGATGGCCGGGCTCTCCATCGCCTCGCGCATGCGCTCGACATCCACACCCGACACGCGGGCAAGCTGGTTGATGCGCTCGCTGGGCAGCGGGCCGGAGGAGGACACCATCGCATTGTGGAAAGCTTCATAGACGTCCGTACCCTGTTGCAGGGCGGCGATGGCCGCGCGCGAGGCTTCCAGCGAATCCTCGCCCAGGATCGGGTATTCCTTGATGATGAACTGGATGCGGTCTCCATGCTCTTCGCGCACATCCTCGACCCAGTTGTTGGCGACCCGGCAGTAGGAGCATCTGTAGTCCATGAATTCGACGATCACGATGTCGGCGCCATCCGGGCCGAGACGCGGGTCACGCGGATCGTTGTAGATCGCCTCGGACTGGGCTTCGACAGCGTCATAGGCGGCCTGCATCTCGCGGGCGCGGGCCCGGCGCTGCAGTTCGATCAGAGCTTCCTCGATGATTTCGGGGTTCTCCAGAATGTAGTCGCGCACGATATCGCGCACTTCCTCGCGCTGCGTATCGGACAGCTGGGCGCTGGCATCGCCTTGCTGGCAACCCATCAGAAGAATGGCGGCGGCGAGAATGCCCGCGAAACGTGTCATGATCGAACCCCTTGAAACCGGTAGCGCCGCACATCTAGCCGGTCTTGCCCCGCACTGCGAGGTTTTCCGGTGTAAAATCATCGTGTGAGGCTTTGAAGCGCGCCGACCGCTTGCGGGTCTGCACCGCCGCGCCTATTCGAGGGCATGATCTCGGTTCTCACACTCCCGCTCACCAGTCTGTCCCTGTCGACCGACGCCTTTGCTGCTGCGCTCGCCCGGGGTGCTTCGGATCCGACCGCGCGAACCCTGAGAGCCATGAGGGTGGGGGCGGTATTCGGTCTGGCTGAAGGCCTGATGTGTTTGGCGGGCTGGCTGCTGGCACGGATCGCGGCGCACTGGATAACCGCCGTTGATCACTGGATCGCCCTGATTCTGCTGGCCGTGATCGGCGGGCTGATGATCCGCAACGGCCTGCGAGGCGAGGGTGAGGCTGACGCCGATACGCCGCCCGCGCTCTCGGCCGGCCTTCTGGCGACAGTCGTGACTGCGCTGGGGACCAGTATCGACGCAGCCGCCGTCGGGATCGCCCTGGCGCTTGCCGGCGGCCCCGCCTGGTCGGCCCTGGCGATCGGGCTGACCTCCTTTGTCATGGCCAGCCTGGGCTACCGCATCGGTCCCAAGGTCGCCGAGCGGCTGGGCGGGCTTGCCGAAATCGCCGGTGGCACGGTGCTGATCCTGATCGGTGTCTCGATCTTCGTCAGCCACATGACCGGCGGCTAGTCGCTGTCGACATCCTCGACGACCAGAATGCGGGCCTCGCCGACAGGGTGGGCGACATGTTCCTCGCCATCGCCGATGGCCAGCGCGTCGCCGGCCTCCAGCAGCATGGATTTCTCGACGCCGGCCTCGCGGTATTTCATCTCGACGCGGCCATCGAGCACCACAAAGACCTCGTCGCCGGTATTGCGGTGCCAGCGATAGGGCTGGTCGGTCCAGTGCAGGCTGACCCCGGTGGTTCCGAACAGGGCGAGGCGCTCGGCGCCCCAGGCCCGTTCGGCGGTGAATTCGCGTGCGCGTATACGTTTCATCAGGCGATCTCGAAGACGGCATCGACCTCGACGGCCGCACCCAGCGGGAGGACAGGGCAGGAGACGGCGGAGCGGGCGTGCCGGCCCTTGTCGCCGAACACATCGACCATCAGGTCGGAACAGCCATTCACCACTTTGGGAATGTCGGTGAAGGACGGGGCGGCAGCCACGAAACCGCCAAGACGGACAACCCGCTTCACGCGCTCCAGATCGCCCTCGCAGGCGGCTTTCATCTGGGCGATGAGATTGATACCGCACAGCCGCGCCGCAGCCTGCCCGGCTTCCAGATCCATGTCGTCGCCCAGCGTGCCGGCGACCAGCCCGTCCGGGCCGATCGAAACCTGGCCGGACAGGAAGACCTGGCTGCCGGTGCGCACGAAGGGGACATAATTGGCAACCGGGGCAACCGGTTCGGGCAGGGAAATGCCGAGTTCGGCAAGACGGGCTTCGATGGCGGACATGGGGCGCTCCTTGGCTCGATATGCCGACAACTTAGTGACGTATCGGCCCCATGCAATCTGCCTGCTTGACTTGACGCGAACGTCATCCGGCACAGTGCGCACATGACGACGATGATCCGTGAAGACGAAATCCGATTCGATGCGCGCGACGGCTATTCGCTGTCGGGACGGATCATCGCGCCCGAACAGCCGCGGGCGGCGGTTCTGATCTCCTCGGGGACCGGCTTTCCCAAGGGCTTCTACCGCCGGATCGCCCTGGCCGGTGCCGAGCGGGGCTATGCCTGCCTGCTCTATGATTATCGCGGGATTGCGGGGTCGGCACCGGCGCAGATGCGCGGCTACACTGCGAATATCGTCGACTGGGGCCGGCTCGATTTTCCTGCCGCGCTCGACCGGGCTGAGGCGCTGGCGCCCGGAAAGCCGCTCTTCACGCTGGGTCATTCGGTGGGAGGGCATCTCGTCGGCCTGGCCGACAATGCCGTGAAGGCGCGTGCGCATGCCTTCATCTGTGTCGGGTCGGGCCATTGGGGGCGGCATCTGGCCTATTACCGGCCGCAGGTCCTGTTCTTCTGGTTCGCCTACGGCCCGGCCTGCCTCGCCCTGAAGGGATATATCCCGCCGGGTGGCATGTGGGGCGGCACGGCGCTGCCGCGGGATGTGTTTCTGCAATGGCGGCGCTGGGCATCCAGACCCGGCTATCTGGGCGATGATTTCGACGCGATCGGGGAACACGGTTTCGGCGCGGTCGAGGCTCCGATCCGCTCCTACCAGTTTACTGACGATCCGATTGCGACGGCAGGCGCCGCGCAGGACATTCTCGATCTTTATTCCGCTGCGCCCACCGAACTTGTCACGCTTGCCCCCGAGGACATCGGCGCCGGGCGTGTCGGGCATTCCGGGGCCTTCCGGCGCGGTGCCGAGGGACTGTGGCCGATGCCGTTCGACTGGTTCGACACAATGGCCTGATTGCCGGCTCTAGCGCTCCCGCTTCGGCTTGGCGCGGAAGGCGATGCCCTTGACGACGGCATCGCCTCCGAATTTTGCGCGGGCCTTGTCGATCGCGCGCTCGGCCGTTGCGCGGCGGATGGCATTGGGATCGAGAAGGTCGCCACTATCGGCGACGGCGGGCTGAAGGCCGGAAAAACCGATACCGATCAGGCGGTAGCGTGTGCCGTCGATCTCCGGTGCCAGCAATTCCTTGCCCACCCGGAACAGCGTGTCGGCCAGCTGGCTGGGCTCGGACAGGGTGCGCCGCCGCGTCCGGGTCTTGAAGCCGGATGTCTTGAGTTTCAGCGTCACGACCGAGCCGGAAATCGTCTGTGCCTTCATCTGGTCCGAGACGCGGACGCACAGGCGCCAGAGCTGTTTTTCCAGCGTCTCCCGGTCGTCGTGGTCGGCATTGAAAGTGGTCTCGCTCGACACGCTCTTGCGGTCGCGTTCCGGCTTGACCCGGCGGGTGTCCTCGCCGCGCGCGAGGCGAGCCAGGTGGAAACCCATCTCGCCATAGCGCCGCGCCATCTCCTTGTCGCCATGCCGGCTGATATCGGCAAGGGTGCGGATGCCGTCGCGCTCGAGCTTCGCAGCAAAGGCCGGACCGACGCCGTAGATGGCCCGGACGGGTTGTTTCTCCAGGAATGCCTGTGCATCGCCTTCGCCGATCACGGCAAAGCCGTGTGGTTTGTCGAGGTCGGATGCGGTCTTGGCCAGGAATTTGTTGAAGGACAGGCCGACGGAGACGGTGATGCCGACGGTTTCGCGGATACGGCGCTGCAGGCGCAGGAGCGTCTGGGCCGGAGGCGCGCCGTGCAGCCGTGTCGTGCCCGTCAGGTCGAGGAAGGCTTCGTCGATCGACAGCGGTTCGACCAGCGGGGTGACGTCCTGCATCATCTCGCGGATACGGCGCCCTTCGGCGACATACTTGCCGTGCTCGGGCTTGATCACCACGGCGTCCGGGCAGGCTTTCAGGGCCTTGAACATCGGCATGGCCGAGTGCACGCCATAGAGCCGGGCGACATAGCAGCAGGTCGAGACCACGCCGCGCTGGCCGCCACCGACAATGACCGGCAATTCTTCCAGGGCCGGATTGTCGCGCTTCTCGATGGCGGCAAAGAAGGCGTCGCAATCGATATGGGCGATCGACAGCGCGTTGATTTCGCGATGCCGCAGCAGTTTGTGCGAACCGCAGGCGGGGCAGGCGTCGCCGGCGCTTTCCGGCAGCGGCGTCAGGCAGGCGCGGCAATAGCCCGGATCGCCGCTCATCGCGGCTCGGCCGGCCACAGCCAGGCCGCACCCCTCACGCCGGAACTGTCGCCATGGAGATGGCGCACGACGCGCGTTTCCAGCACGTCGGAAAAGATATGGGCGGACAGGCGCTCCTGCACCGTCTCTGCCAGGCCGTCGACATTCGAGACACCGCCGCCCAGGACGATCACGTGCGGGTCGATCAGATTGACGACGCTGGCCAGCGCCCGGGCCAGCCGGTCGGCATGGCGGGCCATGCTGTGCCGGCAGGCGGAGTCCGGCGAGCGGGCAATCTCGAGGGCCGTCAGCGTAGTGCCTGTGCGGCGGGCATGGTCCTGCGCGATGCCGGGGCCGGACAGCCAGGTTTCCAGACAGCCGGTCTGGCCGCACCAGCATTGCGGGCCGGGATATTCGTCCGGCTGTGGCCAGGGCAGGGGATTGTGTCCCCATTCGCCGGCGATCCGCTGGGCACCGTCGAGCAGCTTGCCGTCGATCACGATGCCGCCGCCCGTACCGGTGCCCAGGATGACACCGAACACGATGCCGGCGCTGGCTGCAGCGCCGTCGCGGGCTTCGGACAGGGCGAAACAGTCGGCGTCATTGGCGAGGCGCACCGGGCGGTCGAGCCGGGCTTCCAGGTCGCTGCCAAGGGCACGGCCATTGAGCCATTGCGAGTTGGCGTTGCGGATATGGCCGGTCTTCGGACTGAGTGAGCCGGGATGACCAACCCCCACCTTAGCGGGTCCATAATCACTCTCCAGATGCGCAATAAGAGCAACAATAGTGTCCAGTAGTGCGCCATAATTGCCCGGCGTCGGACGCCGTTCGCGTGCCAGGATATCGCCTGCGGCATTCATGGCGGCGGCCTCGATCTTCGTGCCGCCGAGGTCGATCCCGATTCGTATCATGCCGCGCACCACCCGTGGACAAGACTGGTCTTCAAATCCGCCATTTTGTTCTTATCTTGTTCCGAAAGGGACGAAAAGTACCCGTTGACTCATGGTTGGTTAAGGAAGATCGGGTTTGATGCAGGCGGGGTTAAACACGCACGGTACAAACAGTGCATCAAACGGGAAGCGCGTCGCCGACATGCTGCAGGTCATGCCCAAAAAGGTCCTGATCGTCGAGGATAACGAGCTCAACATGAAGCTCTTCAACGACCTGTTGGAGGCCCATGGCTACGAGACCTTGCAGACCAAGGACGGCTTCAAGGCGCTCGAGATGGCGCGCGAGCATACACCCGATCTGATTCTCATGGACATCCAGCTGCCGGAAGTGTCCGGCCTCGAAGTCACCAAGTGGCTGAAGGATGACGAGACCCTGTCGGCGATCCCGGTTGTGGCCGTGACGGCGTTTGCCATGAAGGGCGATGAGGAGCGGATCCGGGAGGGCGGCTGCGAGGCCTATCTGTCCAAGCCGATCACCGTAACCACCTTCATCGAGACGGTCCGGCAGTTTCTGGACTAGGGACAGGCGTTAGCGTTAGGGGCGAACAGGTATGAGTGCGCGTATCCTCGTCGTTGACGACCAGGCCGCCAATGTCCGCCTGCTCGAAGCCCGCCTTCAGGCCGAATATTTCGACGTCTGCACCGCCACCAATGGCTATGAGGCCATCGAGACGGCCCGTCTCGAACAACCCGATCTGATCCTGCTCGATGTGATGATGCCCGGCATGGACGGGTACGAGACCTGCGAGCGGCTGAAGGCCGACAACTCCACCCGGCATATCCCGGTCGTCATGGTCACGGCGCTGGACCAGCGCGAGGACCGGATTCGCGGGCTCGAGGCCGGGGCCGATGATTTCCTGACCAAGCCGATCGACGATGTCGCGCTGTTCGCCCGCGTGCGCAGCCTGCTGCGGCTGAAGGCCGTGCTCGACGAGCTGCGCTATCGCGAGACCAGTTCGGCCATCGCCGAGCTGCAGGCCGATTTTGCCGACGATCCGGCCGAGATTTCCACCGCCATCATCGTCAGCGCCGACCCGCGGGCCGGTGCCCGCTATGCCTCGGCGCTGCCGGAACAGGTGCGCGCCCAGGTGGTCACCGATCCGGTCGAGGCGCTGGCCGAGATGCGCAAGGGGATCGACCTTCTGATCGTCGATCTCACCCATCCCGAATTCGACGGGCTGCGCCTGTGTGCGCGGGTCCGCTCCGACACGGCGACCCGTCCGCTGCCGATCCTCACAGTGGTCAGCCCGGACGATACGGCCCAGGCCGTGCGGGCGCTCGATCTGGGTGTGAACGACATCATCCACCGGCCGGTCGATGCGGGCGAGCTGAATGCGCGCGTGCGCACCCAGCTGCGCCGCAAGCGCTATGCCGACCGGCTGCGCAGCCAGCTCGACCAGAGCCTGGAAATGGCGGTGACCGACCCGCTGACCGGGCTGCACAATCGCCGCTACATCAATTCACGCCTGCGCCAGGCGCTGGCGAGCGCCGACAATGGCGGTGCGCCGGTTTCGGTGCTGATCGCCGATATCGATCACTTCAAGTCGATCAATGATCTCTACGGCCACGAAGCCGGCGACACTGTGCTGCGCGGGTTTGCCGAGCGTATCCAGAAGGCAATGCGGGCGCTGGACCTGGCCTCGCGCTATGGCGGCGAGGAATTTCTGGTGCTGATGCCGGCGGCCGGCCTGGCCGAAGCGCGGATCGCCGCCGAGCGCCTGCGCAGCGTGGTCGCGGATGCGCCCTTCCTGCTCGAGGACGGTACCGATATTGCGGTTACGGTGAGTGTCGGCCTGGCCCAGGCGCTGCCGGGCGAGGGTGTCGAGGCTGTGCTGCGCCGCGCCGACCAGGCGCTCTATACGGCCAAGCATGAAGGCCGAAACCAGGTCCAGGTCGCCAGCGCCGCCGCGGCCTGACGGCTTGCCGGTCAGAGAACCAAATAGAACGGCCCCGCCGGATTTCTCCGGCGGGGCCGTTCTGTGTCTGTCGTCGCAAGATGCGTTCGGGAAAGCGGCGGGCGCCTGTCCTACTTGATCTTGGCTTCCTTGAATTCGACGTGCTTGCGCGCGACCGGGTCGTACTTCTTCAGCACGAGCTTCTCGGTCATCGTGCGGGCATTCTTCTTGGTCACGTAGAAGTAACCCGTACCGGCCGTCGAGTTCAGGCGGATCTTGATGGTTGTCGGCTTCGCCATGGCTCTAAATCCTGTCTGCAGTCCCGGATGTCACGTGCGCCACGGCGCATGCCGTCGCGGGAGCGCGCGAACATACGCATGGGCGCGTCAGTGTCAACTGTTCTCGGCGGTCAATCGCTCTGTGCTGTCAGGCGTCTGAAGCCGAAGACCAGCACATAGGCCGCCGACACGGCGGAGAGTGTCCATAACAGCCCCCAGGGACCGATCGTGTCCATGGCGCTGCCGGCAACCGGCGGACCGGCAAAACTGCCCAGCCCGTAAGCGAAGATGAAGCCGGCATTGGCGGCCGCCACGGCACCGCCGGCAAAGCGTTCGCCCAGCAGGGACAGGCCGACCGAGTAGAGTCCGCTGGCAACCCCGGCCTGGATGAAGAGGAGGGGCAGGAGGGCCGGTGTGAAACCGCCGGCCAGCCCGATCCCCACGGGTACGAAAGTCGTCGTCACGGCGATCCAGAACAGGGTGGCGCGCCGGTCGGTCCGGTCGGCGATCCAGCCCAGCGGGATCTGGAAGCTCAGCGCGCCCATGGCGACGGCGAACACCATCATGCCGATCGTAGCATGGGTCAGCTCGATCCGCTCGCCATAGACCGGCAGCAGCGAAAAAAGCAGCGTCTCCAGCGCGCCGAAAGCCAGGCCCGCCAGGATGGCGGCTGGTGCCGAGCGGGCTGCGCCCAGCATCGCCTTGAGCGAGGAGCCGTCGCGGTCGGGCGCCACGGCCTGGGGACCGCGCAGCAGGGCCACGGGCAGGGTGCCCAGAAGGAATATGGCGGAGGCGACGTAGAAGGGCAGGTCGCCGGTCGGATCGAGCACGGAGAACAGAAGGCCGCCAATGCCGAAACCGCCCGCCAGCGCCGTGCCGTAGACACCCAGCATGAAGGCGCGCCGCGCCGGCGTGACCACCTGGTTGATCCAGCTTTCGGAAATCACGAAGACGACGGTGATATTGCAGCCGCTCAGGAAGCGCAGCGCGAACCAGATCGCCACCACCGGGAAGGCCGGAAAGAGTGCGAACAGCGCGGCGGCGACAACAAGATTTCCGATCAGCATGTAGCGCGGCGGCGCCAGCGTCATCAGGCGCGGCACCAGCGGCGCCATCACCAGGGTCGACAGGGCCGCAGCCGCGCCATTGAGACCGACCAGAACGCCGGACCCGGTCATGTATTCCAGGCGCAGCGAGATCAGCGGCATGGACAGGCCGAACACGATCCCGCACACGCCGGCACAGCAGATGGCGGCAATCAGGGCGCGCGTATTACCCCGGCGCAGATCGGTGAGTTCGGCAGCGGCGGTCATGGCGCAGCTATAGCCAAAGCGCCGCGATGCGTCTCGTGTTTGGGGCAGGGCGTTTTTTTGTTTTGCACGGCGTTGCCGCGCGGCCCTCACCTCAGTCCTCTCCCCAGGAGGGGAGAGGAGGTGCGTAACCCCTTCTCCCCCACCGGGGAGAAGGTGCCCGCAGGGCGGATGAGGGGCGGCCGCGGGAGCGGCCTTCTAGAGCGGTTCGACCCACATTTTGCCGCGGCGGTCGCGGATGTGGCGGGGTGGTTCGGGGCGGGGCGGTTGTACGCGGACCAGCTCGTCCAGCACGAAATGCGTCACGCTGGGCAGGTCGAGATCGCGGGCCTCGGCGAGCGGCACCCATTGCACGTCTTCCAGCTCGGAGCTCGGCCTGGGCGGACGGTCGCCATGCAGCGCGGCGGCATCGGCCGTGAAAAACCAGGTGTCGAAGCGGCGGGTGCGCCCCGGCGGCGTGATGGCGCGGGTGATCAGGGAGAGGGGCGCGAGATCGGGCACCACGCCGTGCTGGCGGAAGGGTGCCCAATTGGCATGGCGCGAGCGGCAGGCCCCTTCGCGGGCGATCAGCAGGCCGGTCTCCTCGGCGGTTTCCCGCACGGCAGCGGCCGCGGCCGCGCGGGCCCGGCGTTCAGGCAGGAAGCGCTGCATGATGTCCATCACGCCACGATCGAGATCGCGGGCGAAGGGCGCCGTGCCGTCGGCGCGGTCGACCCGGCCGCCGGGGAAGACGTATTTATTGGGCATGAAGACATGGCGCGAGGAGCGCCGCCCCATCAGCACCTCGGCACGCTCGCCGCGGCCGCGCGTCAGGATGAGCGAGGCGGCCAGGCGTGGCCGCATCGGCGGAACATCGCTGCGCCGGCGTTCGTCGCTCATTTGCGCTTGCCCTTGCGGCCCTGTTTCCAGGGACGGCCGGAACGGCGCCCGCCGGGCGGTCCGCCATGCTGGCGGCGCCGGCCCTTGGGCACGGGGCCTTTTTCGGCCGGGGTGAGGATGTCGAGCAGCAGGCCGCCGGTGACCGGCTGGGCCTCTTCGATCCGCACGGTGACCGGCATGCCCAGGCGATAGCGGCTGCCGGTCTGCAGGCCGACCAGGGCGTGGGCGGCCTCGTCATGCTCGAAGCGTTCGTCGCCGAGACGGCTGATCGGTACCAGACCGTCGGCGCCGGTCTCGTTGAGGCGCACAAAGGCGCCGAAACGGGTCACGCCGGTAATCCGGCCGTCGAACTCGCCACCGACCTTGTCGGCCAGGTAGAGCGCGATGAAACGGTCGACCGCATCGCGTTCGGCGGCCATGGCGCGGCGTTCCGAATGGGTGATTTCCTCGGCGATCACGGTCAGGCGCGAGCGCTCCTCGTCGGTCTGGCCGTCCGCACCCAGATTGAGGGCGCGGATCAGGGCGCGGTGCACCGTCAGGTCGGCATAGCGCCGGATCGGCGAGGTGAAGTGGGCGTAGCGGTCGAGATTGAGACCGAAATGGCCCTGGTTCTCGGTGTCGTACACCGCCTGCGACTGGCTGCGCAGCACGACCTCGTTGATCGTCTCGTAGTGTTCGGAGGACTTGGCCTGGGCGAGCAGCTTGTTGAAGCGTCCGGTGACGACGCGCTCGCCGCGGGTCCATTTCAGGCCGACCGTCGGCAGGAAGCCGGCGAGATTGTCGATCTTCTCCTTCGAGGGCTCCTGGTGGACGCGGTAGATCAGCGGCGTGCGCTTGTCTTCCAGGCTCTCGGCCGCACAGACATTCGCCTGGATCATGAACTCCTCGATCAGCTTGTGGGCATCGAAGCGTTCGCGCGTCTCCACACCGGCAACCTTGCCGTCCTCACCGACACGGACCCGGCGTTCCGGCGCGTCGATCTCCAGCGGTTCGCGGCGCTGGCGCGCTTCGCGGACCGAGAAATAGGCGCCCCAGAGCGGTTTGAGGACCTCGTCCAGCAGCGGGTCGGCCTTGTCACCGCCCTTGCCGTCGATCGCATCCTGGGCCTCCTGATAGGCCAGCTTGGCGGCGGACTTCATCCAGCCGCGCAGGAAGCGGTGAGCGCGCTTGTTGCCGTGCTTGTCGAACGTCATGCGCACGGCCAGGCAGGGCCGTTCCTCATTCTCGCGCAGCGAGCACAGATCGTTGGACAGGCGTTCCGGCAGCATCGGCACGACCCGGTCGGGCAGATAGACCGAATTGCCACGCTTGAAGGCACCGCGGTCGAGCGCTCCGCCCGGCGTGACATAGGCGGCGACGTCGGCAATCGCGACGATGACCTGCCAGCCGCCGGCATTCTTCGGATCCTCGTCCGGTGCCGCCCAGACCGCATCGTCATGATCTTTGGCGTCTTCCGGGTCGATGGTGATCAGGGGCAGGTTCCGGATGTCCTCGCGGCCGGCCATCGTGGCGGCCTTGACCGTGTCGGCCTCGCGCTGTTCGGCTTCGGAAAAGCCCTGGGGCACGCCGTGGGAATAGAGCGCGATCAGGCTGCCGGCGCCGGGCGCGCTGGCATCGCCGACGACTTCCACGATCTGCGCCGTCTTGAGGCCGTGGCGGCGCTCCTTGACCAGCTGGCAAAGGACGAGGTCGCCATCATTGGCCTTCTCCGCCTCGCCGCGGGCCGGCACGAGTTCATGGCGCGAGCGGCGGTCGACGGGCAGAAGGCGCATCGGACCGGATTTCGGTTTGCGCAGCACGCACAGCAGCTTGTGGGCGCTCTGGCCCAGGCGCTTGATCAGGCGGGCTTCATAGCCGCCCTCATTGTCCGGTGTCAGGCGCACCAGCGCCTTGTCGCCGATGCCCAGCGCCGGCTCGCCCTTGCCGCCGGCCCCTTCGCCGGGCGCCAGGCGGATCGGCGGGGCGTCGCGATCGGGACGTACCGGTTCGGCCAGCAGTTCGCCATCATTGTCGCGATCGGTGATCTCGACCACCGTCACCGAGGGCAGGGCGCCCGCCAGGGCATAGGTCTTGGAGGCGGTGCGCTTGATCGCACCGTCTGCTTCCAGTGCTGCCAGCGTGTCCTTGAGGTCGCGCTTGGCCTCGGTGCCCTTGAGCTTGAGCGCACGCGCGATCTCGCGCTTGCCGAACGCGCCTTCGCCCAGCTTGATGGCTTCGATCACCGCCTCGCGCAGGGAACCGGCTTCGTTATGCGTGTCGCCGGTCATCCGCTCTACTCCGCCTTGGTCTTCTTGGTGGCGGTCTTCCTGGCGGCCGGCTTCTTGGCTGTTGCCTTCTTTTTCGCCGGGGCCTTCTTGGCTGCAGCCTTTTTGGCGGGCGCTTTCTTCTTGCCGCCCTTGGCGGCTTTTTCCTCGACCAGCTTGATGGCCGCTTCCAGCGTCACATCGTCCGGCTCGGTGCCCTTGGGCAAGGTGGCGTTGATCTTCTCGTACTTCACATACGGGCCGTAGCGGCCGGACATGATCTTGATCGGCTTGCCGTCATGCTCGCCCAGATCCTTCAGCGCCGTGGCCGAAGCGCCCCGGCGGCCGCCATTGGCGCGCTTGTCGGCGATCACCGAGACAGCGCGGTTGAGACCGATCTCGAAGACCTCGTCGACGGTGGGCAGATTGGCATAGGTCTTGTCGTGATGAACATAGGGACCATAGCGGCCGATCGCCGCCGTGATCGGCTGGCCGTCATCGGGGTGTTCGCCCACCGTGCGCGGCAGGTCGATCAGCTTGATCGCCTGGTCCGGGGTCAGCTCTTTGGGATCCCAGCCCTTGGGAATGGAGGCGCGCTTGGGCTTGTCCTCGCCCTCGATCTCCATCTCCAGATAGATGCCGAAACGCCCGTCCTTCATGACGACCGGCTTGCCGGTCTCCGGGTGGATGCAGATCTCGCCATCGCCCTCGATCGCGGGTTCGGCATCCTGTTCGCCCATCTGGCGGGTGAACTTGCAGTCCGGATAGTTCGAGCAGCCCAGGAAGGCACCGAACTTGCCCAGGCGCAGCGACAGTGTGCCTTCATTGCAGGAGGGGCAGAGGCGGGGATCGCTGCCGTCTTCCTTTTCCGGGAAGATGTGCGGGGCCAGGGCCTCGTTCAGCGCATCCAGCACGGCGCCGATGCGCAGATCGCCGATATCGTCGACGGCGGCCCGGAACTCGGTCCAGAAATCGCGCAGCAGCTGTTTCCAGTCGAGTTCGCCGGCCGACACCTTGTCCAGCTGGGTCTCCAGCGCGGCGGTGAAATCGTATTCCACATAACGCTTGAAGAAATTTTCCAGGAAGGCGGTGACCACGCGGCCCTTGTCGAGCGGGTGGAAACGGTTCTTGTCCATGCGGACATAGTCGCGGTCGCGCAGCACCTGCAGCGTCGAGGCATAGGTCGACGGGCGGCCGATGCCCAGCTCTTCCATCCGCTTGACCAGCGAGGCTTCGGTGAAGCGCGGCGGCGGCTGGGTGAAATGCTGGTCGGCATAGGTCTTGGCGACATCGGCCGCCGAGCCCTGCTGGACTTTCGGCAGACGGTTCTCGCCCTCGTCTTCCTCGTCGTCGCGGCCTTCCTGGTAGAGCGTCAGGAAGCCGTCGAACATCAGCACCGAACCGACCGCGCGCAGGCCGGTCTTCTCGTCGGCGCTGGTGATGTCGATCGTGGTGCGCTCGAAACGGGCGCTTTCCATCTGGCTGGCCACGGCGCGGCGCCAGATCAGCTGGTAGAGGCGCGCCATGTCCTGGTCGAGACTGAGGCTCTCGGGCAGGCGGGCAAAGGAGGTCGGGCGGATCGCCTCGTGCGCCTCCTGGGCGTTCTTGGCCTTGGTGGCATACATGCGCGGCGAGGCCGGCACGTAGAGCGAGCCGTGCTCCTTGCCGATGACGTCGCGGGCCTGGCTGATCGCCTCGGGCACCATGGAGACGCCGTCGGTCCGCATATAGGTGATCAGGCCCGTCGTCTCGCCGCCGATATTGACACCCTCATAGAGCTTCTGGGCGGTCTGCATGGTGCGGGTCGCCGAGAAGCCCAGCTTGCGCGCGGCTTCCTGCTGCAGCGTCGAAGTGGTGAAGGGCGGCGGCGGGTTGCGCTTGGCCGGCTTGGCCTCGACGCCGGTGATCGACAGGCGGGCCGCCTTGATCGCCTCGACGGCGGCATTGGCGCTGGCGCGATCCTGGATCGACAGCTTCTGCAGCTTCTTGCCGTCCAGCGTCACCAGCTTGGCGCGGAACGGGTCGGACCCGGCCGTCACATCGGCATCGATGGTCCAGTATTCCTCCGCGCGGAATTTCTCGATATCGAGCTCGCGGTCGCAGATCAGGCGCAGGGCGACCGACTGCACGCGGCCGGCCGAGCGCGAGCCCGGCAGTTTGCGCCACAGCACCGGCGACAGGGTGAAGCCGACCAGATAGTCCAGCGCGCGGCGGGCCAGATAGGCGTTCACCAGTTCCATGTCGACGGCGCGCGGGTGGCGCATCGCTTCCTGGACGGCCTGTTTGGTGATGGCGTTGAAGGCCACGCGTTCGATCGTGACATCCTTCAGCACGCGGCGCTTCTGCAGCGCTTCCAGCAGGTGCCAGGAAATGGCCTCGCCTTCGCGATCCGGGTCGGTTGCGAGGATCAGGCGGTCGGCTTCCTTCACGGCGTCGGCGATCGCCTTGACGCGTTTGGCGGACTGGGTGTCGATCTCCCAGGCCATCGCGAAATCCTCGTCCGGTTTCACCGAACCATCCTTGGGCGGCAGGTCGCGCACATGGCCGAAACTCGCCAGAACCGTGTAGTCCGACCCGAGGTATTTGTTGATTGTTTTGGCTTTGGCCGGGGATTCTACGACGACGACATTCATCGGCATTTGCGTCCAGACGTGAGGCTGTGGGCCGCCGGGCGGCAGCCAAGGCGCGCGAAAGTGTTCGAGCCGACAGGTTGTGTCAACCGACGCAAAGATTCCAGCCCGCCGCACAGGACGGGCGTTGAAAGGGAAGGGTCAGCGGCCCGGAGCGACCGTGAAACAGGCCTGGCTGCGGGCGGAGAGATCGCTGCAGGCGCGGCGCGCCTCGGTCTCGGTCAGCGCCTCGAAACGGGCCCGCCACAGGCGGTCGCCGGCAACATCGACGGCGCGGGCCGCCGGCTGGGCGGCATTGAGCGCCAGGGAGAAGCCGGTGACGCGCTGCAGTTGCTGGTGCGCGGCATCGGCGGAATTATAGGCACCGACCTGCACCGACCAGGCGCCGCGCAGGAGGTCCGGCTCGTCTTCAGCCGCGCGGGCGGGCGCAGCCTGCTGTGTCACGGCCTGCTGTGCGACGGGCGCCTGCAGCTCGTCCTCATCGGCCAGCACGACCTGGACCGGCGGGGCGGTCTGGCCGGAACCCACTTCGGTCGGGGCGGCAAGATGAAGCGCGGCAACATCGATGGCGATAAGCTCCTGTTGACGCATCGGCGAGATGCGCGGCGAGGAGAGGGCGGCGAACAGGCGCGTATCCTCGCGCTGTTCCAGGGTGGCAAAGGCGGCCTCGATCAGCTCTTCGGCATGCGCATCGCGGGAGGCGGCACTGGGCCCGCCCATGACGACAGCGACGAGACGGTGCTCGCCGCGCTCGGCCGAGACGACGACATTGAAGCCGGAGGCGCGGATATAGCCGGTCTTGAGACCGTCAACGCCCTCGACGCGGCCGACCAGCGTGTTGTGATTGCGGTAGGTGCGGCCGTTCCAGCGGAAGCTCTCGGTGTTGAAATACTCGAAATAGTCCGGGAAATCGCGGTGCAGGGCGACAGCCAGGCGGGCCATGTCGCGGGCGGTGGTGGTCTGGCGCCGGTCGGGCAGGCCGGAGGCATTGCGGAAGGTCGTGTTTTCCAGCCCCAGCTCGCGCGCCGTCTGCGTCATCATCTCGGCAAACCGGCTCTCGCCACCGCCCAGGCGCTCGCCGACGGCAACGGCGACATCATTGGCGCTTTTCACCACAAGCGCGCCGATCGCGTCTTCCACACTGATCGTGTCACCGGCCGAAAAACCGAGCCGGGAGGGCACGGCATTGGCGGCATTGGCCGAGACGCGGATCTGGTCGTTCAAGCCGATCTCGCCCTGTTCGATGGCGTCGAACAGCATGTAGAGCGTCATCATCTTGGTCAGCGAGGCGGGATAGCGCGCAGCTTCCGAGCGGCGTGAATGCAGCACGACGCCCGAGGTTTCATCGACCACAAACGCGGCATAGCGCGACGTGTCGGCATGGGCGTTGTCCGGCGTGGCCAGCAGCAGGGCGGCCAGGGCCAGAAGGCTCAGGAAAAGGCGGCGTGCGGTAACCATGGCCCGCACTGTCTCGCAAGGCCGTTTCCAGCTGGTTAAGCCCGTCTCATCAGGAATTACGATATTTTTGTGCGGCGCACAAAAATCCCTTGACGATACCGGGTGTGCAGCCTATGTTTGCTGCGACTGCGAAGAGCGGTCGCAACACAAAGTTTGAACCATGACCGACGACAAGATCCAGACGACCGGCACCAAAGCTTCCGCTGCTCAAGCGGATGCCCCGGCTGCGCCCAAGGCAGCGCCGGAGACGGTGAAAGCGGTCAAGGCGTCTTCCAAGGCGGCTCCGGCGAAAGCCGCAGCGCCGAAAAAGACGGTCGGCAAGCCGGCGGCGCCGAAATCCAAGCCCGCCAAGGTCAAGAAAGCTGCCAAGCCGGCCCCCCAGGCGGCAGCCCGCACGAAAGCGAGCAATCCCATGAACCAGACCATCGAAAGCATGACCACCGCGAGCAATGAAGCGCTCAAGGAAGGTTTCGAGAAGACCCTGAAGTCCGTCACCGAGGCGAGCAATTTCCACAAGGAAACCGTCGACGCGATGATCGCGTCCGCCACGGTCGCCGGCAAGGGCTTCGAAACGGCCAACACCAATGCCGTGACCTACGCCAAATCCTTCATGGAAGACAGCGTCACCGCGACGAAGGCGTTCGCTTCGGCGAAGTCGGTCCAGGAGATCTTCGAGATCCAGTCCCAGTTCACCAAGACGGCGATGGACAACTACCTCGCCGAGCTGAACAAGACGACCGACCTGTTCTCGGACGTTTTCAAGGACACGCTGAAGCCGCTCAACGCACGCGTCTCTGCCGCCGTGGAACTCGCGCAAGCCCAGCGCTGACGCTCCGGCGAATCAAGTTTTCCTCCCCGACTGGGCCCGGTGATCTTCACCGGGCCCATTTTTTTTCGGGTCATCCCGCCTGTGGATAGAGCGGCTGGAAAGCCGTTATTCTTGGGGCGGAACGCCAGCCATGGCTTGCGTATACGGGTTCGCGCCCTGTAGCCTCGACCCCGGTTTTCCGGGTGCCGGAGGCCTGTCCTCCCCGACCGGGCCTGATATCGAACCGGTGGCTCCCCTGTAAATTGAGGGGCCTTCTTCTTATGTCCTCGCGGACGAAACGGGAAGAAAGAAATTGGCCGCCGTGCTATCTTTTCGTCCGGTACGCGGTCCCGGCCGCGTCGAGCGTCTTGTGCCACCGGACGCCCCGAACTGCATTCGGGGCCGCGATGAATAACCGAGTACGATTAAAATATGACCGAACGAAATCATGAAGATGCGGGCGAAGAAGAGGGCACGGGCCTGGCCACGAAGACACGCCCGGCGACCAAGAAACCTTCGCTTTACCGTGTCCTCTTACTAAATGACGACTACACGCCGATGGAATTCGTGGTCGAGGTTCTCGTCCGGATATTCCGAAAATCGCCCGAGGATGCAGCGAGAATCATGCTGCATGTACATCAGAACGGGGTCGGTATGTGCGGCGTGTACACGTACGAGGTTGCCGAAACCAAGGTAGCCCAGGTCATGGACGCCGCACGGCGGGCCCAACACCCGCTCCAGTGCACAATGGAAAAGGAATAGAGTGGTGCCCTCATTCTCTTCAGATCTCGAAGACAGCCTGCACCGCGCTCTGGGCTACGCCAATGAGCGTGGGCATGAATTTGCCACCCTGGAGCACCTTCTCCTCGCGCTCGTGGACGATCAGGACGCCAGCGCCGTGATGAAGGCGTGCGATGTCGATCTGGATGAGCTTCGCGCCACCCTGACCGAATACGTCGACAATGAATTGTCCGAACTGGTCGTCGACGATGACGAGGACGCCAAGCCGACGGCCGGCTTCCAGCGCGTGATCCAGCGCGCCGTCATCCACGTCCAGAATGCCGGACGCGAGGAAGTGACGGGTGCCAATGTTCTGGTCGCCCTGTTTGCCGAACGCGAGAGCCATGCGGCCTATTTCCTCGCCGAGCGCGACATGACGCGCTACGACGCGGTGAACTTCATCTCCCATGGTATCGGCCGCAAGCCGGGCGCCTCGGAAGAGCGTGCCGTGCGCGGTACCGAAGAGGCCGAGGAGGCCCAGAAGGACGGCGACGCGCTGACCGCCTATTGCGTCAACCTCAATGACAAGGCGCGCAAGGGCGGGGTGGATCCGCTGATCGGCCGCGACGCCGAGGTGGAACGCTGCATCCAGGTCCTGGTGCGCCGCCGCAAGAACAATCCGTTGCTCGTCGGCGATCCCGGCGTCGGCAAGACGGCCATCGCCGAGGGCATTGCCCGCAAGATCGTCGAGAACGAGGTTCCCGACGTGCTCGCCGGTGCAACGATCTATTCGCTCGACATGGGCTCGCTCCTGGCGGGGACCCGCTATCGCGGCGATTTCGAGGAGCGCGTGAAACAGGTCGTCAAGGAGCTCGAGGACAAGGACAATGCCGTCCTGTTCATCGACGAGATCCACACCGTGATCGGTGCGGGCGCGACCTCCGGCGGCGCCATGGATGCCTCCAACCTCTTAAAGCCGGCGCTTCAGTCGGGCGGCCTGCGCTGCATGGGCTCGACGACCTACAAGGAATACCGTCAGCACTTCGAGAAGGACCGGGCCCTGGCGCGGCGCTTCCAGAAGATCGACGTGTCCGAACCGTCCGTGCCCGACGCCATCAAGATCCTGCAGGGCCTGAAGTCCTATTTCGAGGACTTCCACGATGTGCGCTTCACCAATGAGGCGCTGAAATCGGCCGTGGAACTGTCCTCGCGCTACATGGGCGACCGCAAACTGCCGGACAAGGCGATCGATGTGATCGACGAGGCCGGTGCCCAGATGCGCCTGCAGCCCGTGTCCAAGCGCAAGAAGACGATCGGCGTGAAGGAAGTCGAAGCCGTGGTCGCGACCATGGCCCGCATCCCGCCGAAGACGGTGTCCAAGGATGACGAGCAGTCGCTGAAGAATCTGGAGACCGATCTGAGCCATGTCGTGTTCGGCCAGGACGCGGCGATCGAGAAGCTGGCAACGGCGATCAAGCTGTCGCGTGCCGGTCTGCGCGAGCCCAACAAGCCGATCGGCTGCTACCTCTTCTCCGGCCCCACGGGCGTCGGCAAGACCGAGGTGACCAAGCAGCTGGCCGATATCATGGGCGTCGAACTGCACCGGTTCGACATGTCCGAATACATGGAGCGTCACGCCGTTTCGCGGCTGATCGGCGCGCCTCCGGGCTATGTCGGCTTCGACCAGGGCGGTCTCCTGACCGATGCTGTCGACCAGCATCCGCACTCGGTGCTGCTGCTCGACGAGATCGAGAAGGCGCACCCGGACCTGTTCAACATCCTCCTGCAGGTGATGGACAATGGCACGCTGACCGACTCGAACGGCAAGAAGGTGGACTTCCGCAATGTCATTCTGGTGATGACCACGAATGCGGGCGCCGCCGATGCGCAAAAAGAGTCGATCGGTTTCAATGCCGCCAAGAAGACGGACGAGGCCGATGCCGCGGTGGAACGCCTGTTCACGCCGGAATTCCGCAACCGTCTGGACGCCGTCATTCCGTTCGCGCCGCTGTCCAGCGACACGATCGGCCGCGTCGTCGAGAAGTTCGTCCTGCAGCTGGAAGCCCAGCTGATCGATCGTGGCGTGACCTTCGAGCTGACGCCGGAAGCGACGGCCTGGCTGTCCGAGCGCGGCTATGACAGCCGCTTCGGTGCCCGTCCGCTGGCCCGGGTCATCCAGGAGCACATCAAGAAGCCGCTGGCCGACCAGATCCTGTTCGGCGAGCTGAAGAAGGGCGGTCTGGTGAAGGTCGATATCGATCCGGCCGATGCCGACCGGCTCGACTTCCACATCACGCCCGGCGACCGGCTGCTGCCGCGCAACGCCAAGAAGAGCAAGAAGGAAGAGGTCTGATCCCTCTCCATCGCTGAAACGGAAACGGCGCCCCGCGGGGCGCCGTTTTTCGTTCGGGGAGCTATTCCGCAGCCAGCCGGGTGAGGGCGCTGCGGCCGGCAGCCCGGAACGCGCGGGGCGTCTGACCGGTCATCTCCTTGAAAGCGCGGTTGAAGGGGCCGATCGATGCGAAACCGCTGTCGAGGGCGATTTCCAGGATCGACAGGTCCGCGCTGTCAGGTGCGTGCAGCTGCGCCATGGCGTGCTCGATCCGGTAGCGATTGACCAGACGGTTGAAGTTCGGCTCGCCCAGCCCCGCCGTGATGGCCCGGCTGATCCGGTAGTCCGGTTCGCGCAGCCTGCGGGCGAGGCCGGCGACTTTCAGCTCCGGATCGAGATAGAGTTGTTCGGACGTCAGTGCATCCCGGATCCGGCGGCCCAGGGCGCGCTCGTCCGCGCTGGCCGGACCGGCCGCGCGGGCCGGTGCTTCCGCCGTGAGCGGATGCGTGGCGCGATAGCGGATGGCGACGCTCATCACGACCAGGATCGCCAGGGCGCAGGCGGCCTGGATTCCGGCCATCAGCTCGGCGGGCAGCGGCGCACTGCCATGATCCAGCAGCATCACACAGGTCGACACGCACAGGCCGAAGGTCGACAGGTAGAGCAGGCGCATGCGCTTCTCGTTTCTGGCCAGTCCGCCGGACCAGCCGCGCAGCCCCTCCCAGAAGGCGAGCATCAGCACGGTCGAGCTCAACAGGGTCTGGAACCCGTCCAGCCCGTCGGCCATGGCCGGGAAATAGATGCGTTTGATCGCGTCCGGCATGATGGGGCTGAGGACGGCCTGGTCGATCACGGTCGGTGCGAAAATGCCTGCCACCAGCAGCAGCTCGACGGGGCCGATGACCGTACGGGTTCTGAATAGGCCCCGGGCAACCAGCCAGAAAACGCTGCATGTGCCGCATCCGGCAATGATGACCAGCGGTGTCGCCGGACCGAGCGCGTCGCCGAACACCTCGCGGAGCATCACCGCCGTCAGACCGGTGCAGAAAACCGCCCAGGTCAGGTGCAGGGGCGTGCGCTTCGGCATGGCGGCGATGGCAATGATCCAGGTCAGGGCGAGACCGGCTACTGCCAGCTTTATGGCTCCCGCGATTTCCAGCATGTCCCGACTCCCGCCTGTCCGTGTCGCTGCAAGCATGCGGCGTGCCAGGGGCGCCGATCAAACCTGCACAAGGGATGCGTCAGTATAGCCGATTTCCAAATCGGCAAGACAAGTGGCATCGCGCCGCCCTCAATCCCGCATGTCCGGGCGTCTCGCGACGCCGTGTACTCAAGGGATTTGTCATGTCCGAAACCGTTGCGCCCGTTGTGCGCCTGCCATCCATTCCGCTTGCCCAGCGCGTGTTGAAAAGCTCCGGCGCGCTCTGGTTCCTGGCCGTCATCGCGGGCCAGTGGCTGTTCGTCTACTACATCCTGGCCGCCTATATGCCACCGACCCTGTCGGGGGCGTGGGAGCGCTGGGACGAGATCGGGCTCATCCACGGCTTCATCGAGGGCGATCTGCCGGGCAATCTGGGCTTTATCAGCCATGTCCTGCTGGCGGCGGTGATCACGCTGGGCGGCACGCTGCAGCTCATCCCGCAATTGCGCCAGCGCGTGCCTGTCCTGCATCGCTGGATGGGGCGGATATTCCTCGCTGTCAGTGTCTTCATGGCGGTGGGCGGTATCGTTCTGATCTGGGGGCGGGGCACCCGCCTGAATGATGTGACGGGCCTGGCCACAACGATCGATGGCATCCTGATCCTGGTCGCCGCCGCGTTTGCGTTGTACTTCATCCGCCGCCGCCAGATCGACCGGCACCGGCGCTGGGCGATGCGGCTTTTCATCTTCGTCAGTGGCGTCTGGTATCTGCGTGTCGGCTACATGGCCTGGGGGATCACAACGGGCGGGGCCGGGATCGGCGAGCGCATGAACGGGCCGACGGACTACGCACTGGCCTATGCCTGTTTCCTTCTGCCCTGGGCGGTCCTGGAACTCTATCTGCGCGCCTGTGACAGCCGCGCCGTGCCGGTGAAGCTGGGTATGGCCGCGGTGATGCTGGCGGCGGCGGGCCTGACCGCGCTGGGCGTGTTCGGCGCCTGGATGGTGATGTGGAGCCCGCACGTGTGAGGGGGGACGCGAGCGCTGCGGATACCGGGGCCAGCCGCGGCCGAAGATGTAAACTCGGGTCACCGGGGCCGATTCCGGCCGTTCTCTGTGGTGTCCGTGATGCGTGTCCTGTCTGCTCTGCTTCTCTCACTCGCCGTGCCTTGCAGCGCCCTGGCCCAGACCGCTGACGGCCTGCAGGCGGATGCAACGGCCATGCTGGACCTGATCGAGCACAATTATGCCTATCCGGAACGCGTGCCGGAGGGGTGGGCGGATCACCACGCCGGCCTTCGCGATGCGATCGGGCAGCTCGAGACCCGGCGCGCGCTGCTCGGCTTTGCCGAGACGGCCCTGCACCGGCTGTGCGATCATCACGCGATCACCGGCCCGTCCTCGCCGGATTCCGCCGCGCTGGTGCCCAGCTTCACCGATCTGTGGGTGGAGGAGGCGGACGGCAATTTCCGCATCACCCAGGTCCGGCGCGGCAGTCCGGCTGCAGCAGCCGGCCTGATGCCGGGCGATGACCTTGTCGCAATCGGCGGGGTTTCAACCGGCGATGCCGTGACGGCTTTCTGGGATGGCGAACCGCCTCAGGGCGAAGCCTGTCCGGGTTATGCCGCGCGGGTGCTGGCTGCCGGACCGCGGCAGGGTGCGCGTCGTCTGACGGTGCAGCGCGACGGCCAGGCCATCACGGTCGGGATTGACGGTCTCTACACCCATGGCATTGAGCGGCCGGACGGTCCTCTTTCGGTTCAGGATATCGCGCCACAGCTGCGCCATATCGTCTTCAATGACAGTCTGGGCGATGCGGCGACGATTGCGGCGTTCGACGCTGCCGTGTCGGACGCGCCGGCGGACACGCGCTTCATCATCGATCTGCGCGAGACGCCATCGGGCGGCAATACCAGTGTGGGGCGTGCGGTCCTGGGGCACTTCACCGACACCGTCGCGCCGTACCAGCGGCATGTCCTGCCGGTCGAGGCCCGCGAAACCGGTGTGCAGCGCTCCTGGATCGAGGAGGTTTCGCCGCGCCAGCCGGTGTTTGCCGGCGAGCGGCAGGCTGTCGTTCTGGTCGGCCGCTGGACCGGCAGCATGGGCGAGGGGATGGCAGTCGGGTTCGACGCGCTGGGTGTCGGCGTGATGGGTTCGCCCATGGCGGGGCTGCTGGGTGCGATCGGCGATTACCGGCTCGAGGAGACGGGCTGGATCTTCAAACTGCCCTTCGAGCGTCTGTCGCATGTCGACGGCACACCGCGCGAAGCCTTTATGCCGCCTCTGCACACCCAGCCCGGTTTTGCCGGCGATGCAAATAACGACCCGGCTCTGGCCGCGGCTGTGGACTGGCTGAACGAAGGCTGACCCGGTGGCTTGACGGATGCGGGCAGGTCGGGAGGGATGCCTGCATGTCCGATCCAAGCTCCATCCTGCAATCCGTCTTCGGCTTCGATGCTTTCCGGCCCGGTCAGGCGGGCATTGTCGATCATATCCTCGAGGGCACGCCCACCCTGTGCGTCATGCCGACCGGGGCGGGCAAGTCGCTGTGCTACCAGGTGCCGGCCCTGCTGCTGGACGGGCCGACCATCGTGGTCTCGCCGCTCACCGCGCTGATGGACGACCAGGTCGCCGCGCTGAAGGCGAACGGCGTGGCGGCCGCGGCGATCCATTCCGGCCGCATGCGCGAGGATAATGTCGAGGACTGGCGGCGTTTCCAGGCCGGCGAGATCAAGCTGCTCTACCTGTCGCCCGAGCGCCTGATGACCGGACGTATGCTGGCAGCGCTGGAGACCGTCGCGCCGGCGCTCTTCGTGGTCGATGAGGCGCACTGTATCTCCAAATGGGGCGCCAGCTTCCGGCCGGAATACGAACAGCTCACCGCTTTGCGGACCCGCTTCCCCGACGCCCGGCTGGCCGCCTTCACCGCGACGGCGGATGCGGCCACGCGGGAGGATATCGCCGCCAAGCTGTTCGGCGGGGGCGGGGAGATCGTGGTGCACGGTTTCGACCGGCCCAACCTCTTCCTGGGCGTCGAGCCGAAGGCGAAAGCCAGGGCGCAATTGCTGGACTATCTCAAGGACCGGCGTGACGTGTCCGGCATCGTCTACTGCCTGTCGCGCAAGGATACCGAGGCGATCGCCGAGACGCTGGTCGCCGAAGGCTATCGCGCCTTGCCCTACCATGCCGGCCTCGACGCAGCCGTCCGGCGCGAGAACCAGGAAATCTTCATGGCCGAGAATGCCGTGGTGATGGTAGCGACCATCGCTTTCGGCATGGGGATCGACAAGCCGGATATCCGCTATGTCGTCCATCTCGCCATGCCAGGCTCGATGGAGGCCTATTATCAGGAGATCGGCCGTGCGGGCCGTGACGGGCGGCCGGCCGAGGCGATGATGTTCTTCGGCCTGTCGGATGCGCGCATGCGGCGGCAATTCATCGATCAGGACGGCGAGGACGATGCCCACAAGCGGCGCGAACACAAGCGTCTGGATGCGCTCCTGGCCTATTGCGAAGCGACGCGCTGCCGGCGGCTGGCATTGCTGGCCTATTTCGGCGAGACGGGCGGCAAGCCCTGCGGCAATTGCGATGTCTGTGTCGATCCGCCCCAGCTCGTCGACGGCACGCGCGAGGCGCAGATCCTGATGTCGGCCATTATGCGGACCGGGCAGCGTTTCGGTGCCGCCCATATCATCGATGTGGTGCGCGGCGCCGATACCGAAAAGATCCGCGAGCGCGGCCATGACCAATTGCCGACCTGGGGCGTCGGGGCCGACCGGCCGAAACCCTTCTGGCAGGGTCTGGTGCGGCAATGCCTGGCGGGCGGGTTTCTCGAACTCGATATCGAGGGTTTCGGCGCGCTGAAGCTGGCGCCGTCCGGCGACGCGGTTCTGAAGGGGCGCGAGCGTCTGGAGATTCGCGAGATCACCCTTTCGCGGCAGGAAAAGCGGCGTCAGAAGATCGCGGCGCTGCCCGACGATGCCGATATCGACACCGGCCTGCTGGCCGAGCTGAAAGGCCTGCGCAAGACGCTCGCCGCCGAGCGCAATGTGCCGGCCTATGTCGTGTTCGCCGATGCCACGCTGATCGAGATGTGCCGTCTGAAGCCGGCAAGCATCGACGATCTCGGCCTGGTCAAGGGCGTGGGGCCGAAGAAGCTGGGTGAGTACGGCGCGGCCTTTCTGGACGTGATCGCCCGGCGCAGCTGAGGGTTTAATTGCAGCCACGCACTCCCTCTGCGAGGTATGTGCGGGTGACAGCCCCGCCATTTCATGGCCTCAATCGCATTCGCGCCGAGGAATGGACATGCACCGGACTGGCCTGCCTTATCTTGCCCTTCTGAGCCTGGTCGCTATTCAGGTGATCTATGCTGGATATTGGGCCGTGCACGATATCTCCGCCCGGCTCGGCTTGTGGGCGGATACCGATGCGGCGAGGACGTTTGTTTCTTCGCTGACGGTGACGCAGGAAGTCCTGTTCTTTTCCCACGTCCTCATGAATGTCGTTGTGCTTTTTCTGGTGTGGAAATTGCGCTGGTGGGCGCTACCGGCCTTCATCCTGTCCTTCGTGCTCGACCGGGCGGAATGGGTAATCATGGCCGGAAATATCGTGTTCTCGAACATGGTCGCGGTCGATGCCTGGACGGTGTTTTCCTTCACCCTGCAGGGCACGATCATCGCCTTGCTTGTGGTGCTGGTGTTCGAAGGCCGGTTGCGCTGAGCGTTTTGGCAGGCGTGAATTCAAAGATGCGCGTGATGGCGGACACGCCTCTGCAAAAAAGATCCACATATTCTATGCGGCGTCCCGCTCGTTCTCCCCGGCTTTCAGGACGTAACCATGGCACCTGTCACCAAGCGTACCCTATCCGTCGATTTGCCTGATGCCCTTGTGCGTCGGGCGGCCCGCCATGTCGGCAGAGATGGCGGCTTCAGCGCTGTTCTCGAACAAGCACTCATCCAGTGGCTGGATGAACGTGATGAGACGGCCGCACCCCCGTCCGCATTCGACACGGCCAGCGCAACACAGCGCGAGATCGTCTAGGGCGTCTCGATCGCTGCGGCGATCTTCGCGGCCTGTGCTTTCAGCTCATCCATGTCAGCCTGGCCGCTGCCATGCGCGCCCAGGGCCACACCGTCCATACGCGGAATGATGTGGAAATGGACGTGAAAGATGGTCTGCCCGGCCGGCGCCCCGTTGAACTGGGTGATCACGATCCCGTCCGGCTTGAGGGCCGACTTCACCGCATTGGCGATCCGCTTGACCCGCACGATCGTCGCCTGCAGGGCCCCGTCCGTCATTTCCAGTGCATTGCGCACCGGCTCACGCGGCACGACGAGCGTATGCCCCGGGGCTTGCGGGAAAATGTCCATGAACGAGATCACGTGCTCGTCCTCATAGACCTTCACGCACGGCATCTCGCCCTTCAGTATCTTGGCGAAGATATTGTCCGGATCGTAGGGGCCTTCCAGGCTCATGCCGTGTCTCCTCGACGCAGTTCAAAAGTGTCTTTCAGATCGTCAGGCAATACGATGATGACGGCTTCGTCGACCGCCCGGAAGTGCGGAACTGACAGAAAATGTCCCGTAACATCGCGCTGCGCTTCGAATACCAATCCGGGCGCCCGGCTGTCGGCCTCGGCAGGCCGGCAGGCGGCGAGAAATCTCTCTCTTTCGGCTGCTGTGTCGATCTCTTCCGCCAGGCGGTGACACAGATCGGTCAGATCGTGCGCGGTCAGCGCGGCCTGCTTCACGGCGGTTTCGGCATAGGGGCCGATAATATGGGCGAGCTCGTCAGCGATGCGGCGCAGCCGCGCGCCATCCGACAGCTGATGGACGAATAATCGCCTTGCGCCTGTCGTCGGGTAGGGGCCGTAACACCTGCGATCGGCAAACTCCGGATCGTCCTGGGAGAGATTGCCGGCAGCGAGGAGATAGCGCCGTCCGCTCCAGGGTGTCGGGATGGAAATACGCTCGCCGGGGCCGTACAGCAGAACCCGGCTCTCCGCCTCCAGCCTCCGGGCCAGCGCCTCGACCTGATCGCCGGTCACAGAGCTTGCCAGGGCGGCCCGGACAGCGTCACGAAAATCGAAACCCTCCGGAAAGCCCAATTGCCCCGTCTGGCGGTCGCGCAGCGCTTCGCTGTAGAGGCGTGAGACGGGCAGGGGAATGTCGTGCCGCTGGAAGCCGTACCAGATGCGGCGATAGACTTCGCCCTCGACCTCGGGAATCTCGAAATAATAGGCGACCCGGTAGCGCACGCGGTATTTGAGCGCTGCGATGTCCGGCAATTGCTCGACAGGCGAGACCATGACCGCGTGCGTGCCTTCGACATAGGTCAGGTCGGAGACCAGATCGCGCACCAGTTTCGATATGCGTTGAGGCGGGATCGAAACGGGCGCGTAGAAGTCGGTGTCATGGCGGATCGCGCGGTCTTCCGCGTAGATCTCGACGGCTTCGTTGGCGAGCTTCGAGTTGGGAATGACGATCAGGGAATGGTCACGGCGGCGCCCAATGACCGAGCGCCAGTTCATGGACTCGATACGGGTATCCTCGCCTTCATACACAATGCCGCTGCCCGGGCGGAGATGACGGTCAAGCTGAAGGGCGACACCTGAAAACAGACCGCCCAGCGTGGGCTGGAGCGCAAATCCGACAATCGCCGTGATGATTGCTGATGTAGTCAGGATCGCCGTTATGTTCTGGCCAAGAAATTTCAGCGCCACGGCGCTGGCGATGAAGGTCACCAGGGCATAGACGATCACCCGCTGAGCGCCTGTCGGCTCGACGCCGAGGCCCTGGCGCAGACCGAGATTGAGCACGAGCCCGGCAACGGCCAGCGCGACGAATGCGGCTGTGAGGCCGATCGCGAGATGTTGCAGTGTGATCGGCATGAAGCTGTTGCTGAACAGCTGGTTGCCGTCCGACCAGGCAAAAATCAGCCAGACCAGCGCTGTAATGAAGGCGAGTAGCGCGAGCCGGACCATCTATTCCGTGTCCTGCCCGGTCCGGTCGCGCAGCGCTTTTGACAGGCTGATCCGCAAACGGCTGATGGCCCGTGAGAGCTTGCGGACCTCCTCAGCACCGTCTTCCGGCAATGGGTCGCCACCGCCGGCCCCGACCGACGCATCGTCAGCCCGTGCCGCCAGTGCCTGCAGGGGCAGAACGACATTACGGTGGATCGTGCCGGACAGGAGCGCATAGGCAATCACGAAAATCGCCACCAGGCCGCCTGTCAGGAGCAGGACGAGCTCGTAGGCGCCTTTCATCTCCTGCTCGATGGGTACTGTGACCATCTGGATGCCGACGGTTTCCCCCATCTGCCAGCCGAACCCGTTATTGGGGCCGTAGCGGGCGACCATGGCGGCCGGTGCGGCATCCGGTGTGGAGTGGCAGGACAGGCATGCCTCGTTCTCGATCCGGATCGGACGGGCAAGATAGAAGAGTTCGCGTCCCTCGAACTCCCAGTGCCCCATGCGCTCCACAAGCTCGGAGTCCTGCCGGAACGCGTTAATCAGCTGGATTTCGAAGGGAACGGGCAGGTCGTCGAGGCTGGTCGGATTGAGTGCTACTTCCCGGTAGGTGTAGGCGACATCTTCGGCCGAGACGCTGTCGAAAACGGTCTGGGCGGCAAAAGAGGGCACTGTTTCAGCGTGAAAATCGCCGTCATATCCGCTGTCATCCAGAAGCGGAGCGACGTTCTCGATCGTATAGCTGCGAATAGCGAGCGCAGTGGTGAGCAGCAGACGCGATTCTCGCGCCGCATCGTCGAACGCGCGGGCCTTGAGCGCAAAATAGGCGCCAAAGCCGCCTATGATCAGCGCGCCGAGAAAAACGAACGCAAGCGTGCGCCGGATTAGATTGGCTGTGTTCACACGATCCCCCATGTCCCATCCCGTGTTTAGCGGTTTCGGCGAGGGGGGCCAAGGCGCGGAAGGAACCGCTTGCGCGCTGTTCTTGCCTCACGCTGTCGTTCTTCAAGGCAAAGCGCCTGATCGACGTTCAATCACGTTGACCGCCTGAACGGGCTCTCCGCATCCTGCAATGCGATATCCGTCTCCACGGCGGCGCGTTCGCGAACGAGAAAATCGGCAACCGCGTCGCGGAAGCCTTCATTCTCGATATGGTGCGCCGAATAGACCGGGCGGGGCCGGTAGCCGCGTGCCAGCTTGTGTTCGCCCTGGGCCCCGGCTTCAACACGGTCGAGACCGCGCGCGATCGCGATATCGATGGCCTGGTGGTAGCACAGCTCGAAATGCAGGAAGGGATGGTCGTCCAGACGTCCCCAGTAGCGGCCATAGAGGGCGTTCGAACCGGCAAGGTTCAGCGCGCTGGCGATATAGCGCCCCTCCTTCCTGGCCATCACCAGGATCACCCGGTCGGCCATGCGCCGGTGCAGCAGGTCGAAAAAGGCGCGGTTGAGGTAGGGATAGCCCCATTTGCGCGACCCGGTTTCCTGGTAACAGGCGAAGAAGACGTCCCAGTGTGCCGGCTGCAGCGCGCCGCCGGAGAGATGTTCGATCTCGATACCGGCCTGGGCCTCGCGCCGCTCCTTGCGCAGGGCCTTGCGCTTGCGCGAGGAAAGGTCGGCGAGAAAGGCGTCATAATCGGCATAGCCGCGATTGGACCAGATGTACTGGCGGTCGAGGCGCTGCAGCAGACCGTAGCCTGCCAGCTCGGTCCATTCGGCCTGCGCCGGAAAATTCACATGCCAGCCGGACAGGCCCCATTGCTGCACGGTCTGGATGGCGGCGGCCGCCAGCGCGCGGCGGATACCGGCCTCGCCGGACAGGATCCGCCGCCCGGTCACCGGCGAAAAGGGCACGGCGGTCAGCAGTTTGGGGAAATATTGTCCGCCGGCGCGTTCATAGGCGTCGGCCCAGCCATGATCGAAGACGTATTCGCCCATGGAATGGGTTTTCAGGTAAAGCGGCAAGGCCCCGCGCAGCCGCCCCGATGCGTCTTCGACAATGAGGTGGCGCGGCAGCCAGCCGGCTTCTTCGCCGACACAGCCGCTGGCTTCGAGCGCTTCAAGGAAGTCCCAGCTGATGAACGGGTCGTATTCCGAGCCGGGCGGATTCGCCACGGCGTCCCAGGCGGCCGGTTCGATCCCGGACAGCCCGGTGACCGAACGCAGGGTCAGCTCCGGCGAGGACCGGTCGTCATCGGCGGGAGGCGGTGTCACAGCCCGGCAGTCCGTCAGTTCATCCGCTGACGTTCACGGCGTCGCATTTCGCGCAGATCGTCCTCGGTCGGTTGCGAAACGGCCTGGATTTCCGTGGCGCGGAACCAGGAGGTGGTTCCCTGGTCGAGGCCTTCGCGGGCCCGCATGGCGAACTGGTAGGCCCGCATCCGGTCGCCGACGGCAAAGGCCTGTTCCGCGACAGCCAGCTGGGCGAGGGCGGTATCGCCATTGCGGTCGTGCAGGATGGAGAGCTGGTACCAGGCGAAGGCGTTGTCCGGCTCGATGTCGAGCGCAACGCGCAGGTGCTGGGCCGCCTCTTCGCGATAATCCGGATTCTCGGTCGCGATCATGGCAATCGCCAGATTGACCCGCAGCAGCGGCGCGGTCGGCTCAAGCTCGACCGAACGCCGGTGCGGCGCGATCGCCTCTTCGGGATGGCCGCTCTCGAACAGCATCTGGCCGTGAAGCTCGTGGAAATAGGGATTGTCCGGTTCTTCCGCGAGCAGGCTCTCGATCTCCTCGACCGCGCGCTCCAGGCGGGCATCATGATAATAGGCCACGGCCCGGGCATAGCGCGCTGGCAGCGAAGTATCGCTCTCCGGATAGCGGAAAAAGACGTATTCCGGCTCTACAAGAAAGCCATAGATCTTGGCCTGGATGCGGCGCAGTTCGGCAATGTCTTCCGGGGAGTCCGGCTGGCCGGAATAGGGCGACGCCGCCACGCCGCGGCGCAGCGACTGGATCCGGTCCGATGACAGCGGGTGCGAGCGGAAATAGGGGAAGCGCCGGGCCTGGGACATTACTTCCTGATAGCGGAAGCGCTCGAAGAAGCCGACAAGGCCTTCCGGATTCTCGCCGGCCGCTTCCAGGAACTGAAGCGCGGCCTGGTCGGCGCTGGCTTCCTGAGCGCGGGAGTAGGTGAGGAAGGACAGGGCGCCGAATTGCTGGCTCGAGGCCATCAGCGCACCGGCAGCGCCGCCTTCGCCGGCCAGTGCGGCCAGTACGCCCAGGCCGAGGCTGACGAACATGGGGGCCCGTGCAGCGGACATGGCGTCGCCGGAGCGCGCCAGGTGGGCGCCGGTGATGTGGCCGGTTTCGTGAGCGATGACGCCCTTGAGCTGGTTGGGCGTATCGGCTTCCACGATCATGCCGGTGTGCATGAAGATGTTCTGGCCGCCCGTCACGAATGCGTTGATCTCCGGATCGGCGACCAGATAGAAATCGACATCATTGGGATTGAGGCCGGCAGCCTCGATGATCGGGTCGGCATATCCGCGCATGATATGCTCGATCTCGGTGTCGCGGATCAGCGACTGTGCCCAGCCTGCCGATTGGGCGGTCACGGCAAGACTGACAGCTGCGGCGATGGTTTTCAGGACGGACATCCTGCCTCCACTACTCGGCCCCCGCCTTTTCATGCCTGCATGATAGCAGCGCCATCCCCATGCGCTACCCGGTGATTTAGGCGCGCCGGCCCGCTGTGCAAGCCCGCGTGCAAGCCGGGGTGCCACGAAGGCAACCGGCCCGGCCTCGCTGTGCGCGCGAGAGGCCGGGCCGGTCTGAGATCAGTTGCCGAACAGGCCGGTCCGGTTCCACCAGCCGCGGCGCTTGGGCTTGTCGTCAGCCTTGGAGTCGGCCTTGCCGCCCGCATCGGCAGCGGCCGGTTCAGGCCGGGCTTCCGGTTCCGGGCTCGGTTCCTCAGCCGGCTCCGAAGCCGGTTCTTCGGTCGCGGTGTCCTCGGCCGGAGCCTCGGCCTCGGTTGCCGGCGCGGTTTCCGGTTCGGCTTTCTTGCGGCGCGGCGCCCGGCGTTTCGGCTTGGGCTTCTCCTCCGCCACCGGCTCTGCAGCCGGTTCGGCGGGCGCTTCAGCCTGGGCTTCTTCGGCCGGTGCAGCCTCGGCGTCGGCCGGCTTCTTGCGCGGCCGGCGGGTCCGGCGCTTGGGCTTTTCCTCCTCGCCAGCCGGAGCTTCGGCGGCTTCCGGCGCCTCGGCCTGGACGGCTTCCGCGGCAGGGGCCGCCTCGGCGGCGGCATCGGTCTCGTCCGTCTTCTTGCGGCGGGTCCGGCGCTTCGGCTTGGGTTTTTCTTCCGCAGCCGGTTCCTCGACGGTCCCGGCGTCGGCAACCGGCTCGGCCAGGGCTCCGGCCTCCTCGGCCGGCGCGTCTTCGATCACCTCGCGGGCTTCGCCCTCGATGACGTCGCCGTCAGCGGTCTGCTCGTCGTTCTGCCCCTCGGCAGTGCGGCGGCGGCCACGGCCACCCCGGCGGCCACGGCGGCGGCGCTTGCGGGGCTGATCGTCACCGTCTTCGGTGCCGTCTTCGTCAGAACCGGTATCGGCCGCTTCGGTGGCATCGCCATCCTCGACCTTGATCACATCCATCGCGCTGGACGTGTCCTCGCCGGAACCCGGCTTGCGGCGGCGCCGGCGGCGGCGCCGGCGGCTGGAAGCTTCGCGGCTCTCCTCGGCCTCGTCCTCGATTTCCACCGGATCGGGGATATCGATCTCCTCGATCGACTCGACGGAGAGCGGTGCGACGGGCAGTTCGTCGCCCGGTTCGCGGCTTTCCAGCGCCTCGATCGTGAATTCCGGCGCCATGATCGTGTCGTCTGCGGCCACGGCGATGCGAATGGCGAAGCGCTGCTCGATCGCCAGCAGGTGATCGCGCTTGTCGTTGAGAATGTAGATCGCAACGGCAGTCGGCAGCGAGATGCGCACGCGCTTTGCCTTGCCGCGCGTGGCCTCGCGCTCCAGGCCGCGCAGGGCGACGAGGGCGCTCGACTCGGTGGAGCGCAGATGGCCGGAACCGCGGCAGGTCGGGCAGGGGACGGTCGAGCCTTCGAGCAGGCTGGTCCGCCGCCGCTGGCGCGAGATTTCCATCAGGCCGAACTGCGAGATGCGGCCGACCTGCAGGCGGGCCCGGTCGCGCTTGAGCACGTCCTTCATCTTCTTTTCGACGGCCCGGTTATTCTTGTTCTCATCCATGTCGATGAAATCGATCACGATGAGACCGGCCAGGTCGCGCAGACGCATCTGGCGGGCCGCTTCGGCAGCGGCCTCCATATTGGTCTTCAGCGCCGTCGCCTCGATATTCCGCTCGCGCGTGGAGCGGCCCGAATTGACGTCGATGGAAACCAGGGCCTCGGTCGGGTTGATGACGATATAGCCACCGGATTTGAGCGGCGCGATCGGCGAGTAGATCGCTTCCAGCTGTGCCTCGACCTGGTGCTGCAGGAAGAGCGGCACGGTCTCCTTGTAGTGCTGCACCTTCTTGGCATGCGACGGCATCAGCATCCGCATGAAGGCCTTGGCCTCCTTGTAGGCCTCCTCGCCCTCGACCAGTACGCTGTCGATCTCCTTGTCGTAGAGATCGCGGATGGCCCGCTTGACCAGATTGCCTTCCTCATAGATCAGCGCCGGCGCGACGGACTTCAGCGTCAGCTCGCGGATATTCTCCCACAGGCGGACGAGATAGTCGGCATCGCGCTTGATCTCGGTCTTGGTACGGCTGGCGCCGGCGGTGCGGATGATCAGGCCGACACCCTTGGGCAGGTCGAGCTCGTTCACCACGGATTTCAGGCGCTTGCGGTCGGCCGCGTTGGAGATCTTGCGGGAAATGCCGCCGCCGCGCGGCGTGTTCGGCATCAGCACGCAATAGCGCCCGGCCAGCGACAGATAGGTCGTCAGCGCCGCGCCCTTGTTGCCGCGCTCTTCCTTGGCAACCTGGACCAGCAGGATCTGGCGGCGCTTGATGACTTCCTGGATCTTGTACTTGCGGAACATCTGCCGGCGGCGGCGGGCCGCCTGGGCATCGTCCACATCGTCCTCGGAATCGTCACCGATGGTTTCCGGCGCTTCCGGAGCGTCCTCGCCATCCTCGGCGTCGTCGGAAGCTGCGGCTTCCTCGACATGCGGTTCCTCGTCCTCCTCGCGCGCGGCGGAGGCTTCTTCCTCGGCGAGGGCGACACGATCCTCATAGGGGATCTGGTAGTAGTCGGGATGGATTTCGTTGAAGGCCAGGAAGCCGTGGCGATTGCCGCCATACTCGACGAACGCCGCCTGCAGCGACGGCTCTACGCGCGTGACCTTTGCGAGATAGATGTTGCCGCGAATGGGCCGGCGGGCTTCCGCCTCGAAATCGAAATCCTCAACTTTGGAACCGTCTACGACAACGACGCGGGTCTCTTCGCGATGACCTGCGTCGATCAGCATTTTCTTGGACATTAAAAGTCTCTCCTGCGCACGCCTGCAGGACGGACCGTTCCGGTGGAACGGTGGAAATCGCCGGCGGCGGCGGGGGTGTGATGGACGGGGGGCTGCCTGTCGTCGTCGATCTCGAAAACACTGGCGATCGACGTTGCATCAGGCGCTCCTCGCGCATCGGCAGTTACCATGTGCGCCTCCCGGCCTGCTGTGAGGGCGTCGGGCGCGGCGGTCGGGGCTCCGGCCTTCTGGAGGTCCGGAACGGCGATAGTGATTCCGGCGGCCCTGCAGGCTTGGCCGGTCTTGCCCGGCGGCCCGATCCGCGAACAAAAACGCGAGGTCGCCAAGGCGTTGGCAACATGCAACATTCCAAACGCGAAGAAAAGTGTTTGTCGCCGTCCCGTGATTGCAGGAAATTTCTTCGGGGGGCATCAACGAAACGTCAAGCTCCGCGCCCTAGTCTGGCAAAAAAGCCGTTTGGGAATCACGGTAGCGAAGATGGTGTGGAAATGCGGATTCGTTTGTTTGTATCGGCCATTGCGGGCTTTCTGAGTTTCGCGGGCGCAAGCCTTGCGGACCAGGAAATCCGTGACGTGCGCTTCGGCGTCGACGGCGAACGCACCCGCGTCGTGATCGAAACGGCTGAACCTGCCGATTTTCGCGCCTTCACCCTGGACGGGTTTTCCGACCGTCTCGTCGTCGACATGCCCGACATGCGCTGGTCCGTGTCCGGACTGACGACGGGCGAGGGGATGGGGCACGGCCTCGTCGATACCTTCCGCTTTTTCAACAACTCCACGTCCAGCTCGCGCGTCGTGTTCGAACTGGAGCACCCCGCCGTCATCGTTGACCAGTTCGCGCTCGATCCGAGCGATCCCGGTGGCAATCACCGCCTGGTGATCGATGTCGAGCGTGTTACGGCGGAAACCTTCGAGTCGTCCTCCGGCTTTTCCCACACCCGGGCGGAAAGCCTCGATTCCCTGATCGCGGAGCGCGTCGAGGCGGTCTATGTGCCGCCGGAACGCGAGCGCCGTGTCATCGTGGTCGATGCGGGGCATGGCGGCAGCGATCCCGGCTCCATCGGCCGGTCGGGTACGCATGAGAGCGATGTCACCCTGGAAGCTGCGCGCGAGCTGCGCCGCCAGCTTGAGGCGACAGGACGCTACGAGGTCTTCATGACCCGCGAGCGCGATGTTTACCCGTCCTGGGGCGAGCGCGTCGCCGTGATGGCGGATGTCCGCGCGGACCTGTTCATTTCGCTGCACGCGGATTCCTCGGGCAATTCCGGGGTTCGCGGTGCGGCGGTCTACACGCTCAACGACACGGCCGAGAACCGGGCCCGCCAGCGCGCCCGCCAGGATGCCGATCACACGATGCAGGTCGATGTGAACAACATCCTGGTGGAACTGGAACTGCGCGAGAAGCGCAACCAGTCCTCGGCCTTTGCCGAAGTCCTGCTGCAGCATCTCGGCTCGGCCGGGCCGCTGCTGGCCAACCCGCACCGCCAGGCGAATCTCTTTGTCCTTCTGGATCCGCGCGTGCCGGCCGTCCTGCTGGAAATGGGCTTCCTGACCAATGCGACGGACGAGAGCAATCTCACCTCGGCCAGTGCCCGGCGAACGCAGATGTCGGCGGTGGTTCGCGGCATCGACAGCTATTTTGCCCAGCGCGGCGACGACGTGCAGTTCGCCGGCAGTGACACGGTTGCTACCCGGACGCGGTAACCCTCTATGATCGCGGACCGCAGGCGGCCATAATGCGGCCGTGGTTTTGGGTATCGTGCCGACCGTCACGATGAGGGCTGCATGTCGAGCAGCGGCCAGAGGGCGTAATGAAGATTTTTACTCTGCGTAACCTGATGCGCACCGCTTTGTGGGGCGGCATCGCCGCTGTCGTGCTGGGCGTCATCGCCTTCGTGGCTGCGGCTGTCTATGTGGTGCGCGTCACCGACGACCTGCCGAATCACGAGCAGCTGGCCGAATACCAGCCGCCCATCATGAGCCGGGTGCATGCCGGCGATGGCCTGCTGATCGCCGAATATGCGCGCGAGCATCGCGTTTTCGTGCCGATCGACAATATCCCGCAGAATGTCGTCCACGCCTTCATTTCCGCGGAAGACAAGAATTTCTACGAGCATGGCGGTCTCGACCTGCGCGGTATCATCCGCGCGGCAATCTCGAATATCGGCAATGTGCTGAACGGACGCCGTCTCGAGGGCGCCTCGACCATCACCCAGCAGGTCGCCAAGAACTTCCTCCTGTCCTCGGAACAGCGCATCGAACGCAAGGTGCGCGAGATGATCCTGTCGCGCCGGATCGAGCGTGCCTTTACCAAGGACCAGATCATCGAACTCTATCTCAACGAGATCTATCTGGGGAACCGCGCCTATGGCGTGGCGGCCGCGGCGCTGAACTATTTCGGCAAGTCGCTGGACGAGCTCGAGCTGCACGAGATCGCCTACCTGGCGGCGCTGCCCAAGGGGCCGTCGAACTATCACCCCGAGCGCAATCGCGAGGCCGCGATTGCCCGCCGGAACTGGGTGATCGAGCGGATGGCGGAGAATGGCTATGTCTCCGAGGAGGCAGCCCGTGAAGCCCAGGCCCAGCCGTTGGAAACCGTCGACCGCCTTTCCGGCGCGACCTACACGGCGGCCGAATATTTCGTCGAGAATGTCCGCCGCGAAGTCTTCTCCATGTATGGCGAGGACGAGCTTTATGATGGCGGCCTGTCGATCCGCACGACGCTGGACACCTCGATGCAGCTGGCTGCGCGGCGTGCCCTGCGCGACGGGCTGGAAGCCTATGACCGCCGCCACGGTTATCGCGGTCCGCTGGCCACTATCGAAACCGGCGATGGCTGGGTCGAGCGTCTGTCCGAGGTCGAGATCCCCGGTGATCTCGACGAGGGCTGGATGCCGGCCACAGTGCTGGAAACCACGGCCGACAGGGCGCGGATCGGTTTCCTGAACGGCGAAGAAGGCGAGATCCCGATGTCGGCCCTGGAATGGGCCCGTGAGACTCTGCCGGACGGCCTGCTCGGTGCCGCGGTCAATCGCCCGTCGGATGTGCTGGGCGAGGGCGATGTGATCCTGGTCGCCTCGATTGCCGACCAGGAAGGCTATTCCGAAGGCCAGTACGGGCTGCGCCAGGTGCCGCAGATCAATGGCGGCATTCTGGCCATGGACCCGCACACCGGCCGTGTGCTGGCAATGGTGGGTGGGTATTCCTTCCAGCACAGCCAGTTCAACCGGGCCACCCAGGCGCGCCGCCAACCGGGCTCGTCCTTCAAGCCCTTTGTCTATGCCGCGGCGCTGGATCATGGCTATACGCCGGCCAGCCTGATCCTCGATGCGCCCTTTATCGCGACGGGTGGTCCGGACGAGCGCTTCTACATGCCGTCCAACTATTCGGAACGCTATTACGGCATGTCGACCCTGCGCCTCGGCCTGGAGCTGTCGCGGAACGTGATGACCGTGCGTCTGGCGCAGGAAATGGGCATGGAGCCGATCGCCGAATACGGCGAACGCTTCGGCATCTATGACGATCTCGAACCCGTCCTCGCCATGGCGCTGGGTGCCGGGGAGACCACGCTCTACCGCCTGGTCTCGGCCTATGCGACGCTGGTCAATGGCGGCCGCCGCGTCGAGCCGACCATCATCGACCGGGTGCAGGACCGCTCCGGCGCCACGATTTTCGCCCACGAAGTCCTGCCGTGCGACACCTGCGACGCGGCCGAATGGTCGCCGGAGCTGCACGAGCCGCAATTCCCGGAAACCCGCGAGGAAGTCGTCGATCCGGTGACCGCCTATCAGGTGGTCAACATGCTGCAGGGCGCCGTGGAACGCGGGACGGGCACCGCCCTCCGCCCGCTGCGCCACACGCTGGCAGGCAAGACCGGCACCACGAATGATTTCCGCGATGCCTGGTTTGTCGGCTTCGGTCCGGACATTGTCGTCGGCGTCTATGTCGGTTTCGACACGCCGTACCAGCTGGGCAACAATGAAGCGGGCGGCCGCGTTGCGGCGCCGATCGCGCGCGATTTCCTGGAAGTCGCGCTGGAGAACTATCCGGTTGCCCCCTTCCGTGTTCCTGAAGGTGTTCGCCTCGTTCCGATCGACCGCACCACCGGTGCACCGGCGGCCCTGGGCCAGTCGGGTGTGATCCTGGAAGCCTTCCGTCCCGGAACGGAGCCGTCGCGGACCTCAGAGGATGAAGAAAGCGGTCTGTCCTTTGCCCGCGACAGCGTCAGCGATGACCCGCTTGCCCTTCTGCTTTCCCAGCAGTCACAGCAGGATGAGGACGAGGAGCCGGAGGACGAAGAACTGGGCGGTCTGTACTGACCGTCTTGTCTCACGCCCCGCGCCCCTCTATCCCGGCAGTCAATCCTGTTTGAATCAGCCAGGTCATTGCGATCATGCGACCCGAAATTCAAAGTCTTTCCGACGAAATCCAGCAGGCAGTGGGCCTGCTGAGGAGGCGTCTTTGACTGGGATACTGCCCAGAAACGCCTCGACGAGCTGAACGCGAAATCCGAAGCGCCGGACTTCTGGAACGATCCCCAGAAGGCCCAGGGGCTGATGCGCGAGCGCAATCGTCTGGAGTCGGCGATCGAGACCGTTGTCGAAGCCGAGCGCGAGCTGTCCGACGCTATCGAGATCATCGAACTTGCCGAAATGGAAGACGATGCGGACATGGTCGAGGAGGCCGTGTCAGGCCTGAAACAGCTGGCCGAACGCATGCGCCGCGCCCAGCTGGAGACGCTGCTCTCCGGCGAGGCCGACGGCAATGATGCCTTCCTCGAAATCCACTCCGGCGCCGGCGGTACGGAGAGCCAGGACTGGACCGCCATGCTGGCGCGGATGTATTCGCGCTGGGCGAATGCCCATGGCTACAAGGTCGAGACCATGGAAGAACAGGCCGGCGAAGAGGCGGGCCTGAAGTCCACGACGCTGCTGGTGAAGGGCGAAAATGCCTATGGCTGGCTGAAAACAGAAAGCGGTGTGCACCGTCTGGTGCGGATTTCGCCCTTCGACAGTTCCGCCCGGCGTCACACCAGCTTCTCCTCGGTGGGCGTCTATCCGCAGATCGACGATGCGATCGAGGTCGAGATCGACGAGTCGAAAGTGCGAACCGACACTTATCGCGCCTCCGGGGCCGGCGGCCAGCACGTCAACAAGACCGACAGTGCGGTGCGCCTGACCTACGACATGCCCGGCGAGGACAAGCCGATCGTCGTGCAGTGCCAGAATGATCGCTCCCAGCACAAGAACCGGTCCCAAGCCTGGGACATGCTGCGGGCGCGGGTCTATGAAGTCGAGCTGCAACGCCGCGAGGCCGCGGCCCAGGCCGAGGCCGACAGCAAGACCGAGATCGGCTGGGGCCACCAGATCCGTTCCTACGTCCTGCAGCCCTACCAGATGGTCAAGGATCTGCGGACCAATGTGGAAACGTCGAACACGTCCGGCGTGCTGGACGGCGATCTCGACGAATTCATGGCGGCAGCCCTGGCCGCCCGGGTCGGTGGCGACGACGAGGCCGAGGGCTAGGGCGGCGAGCGGGGTTTGACGATATGGAAAGCTGGTACACCGCGCTGCGCCACATCCATATGACGACGATTGCGCTGAGCGGGATTTTCTTCCTGGTTCGCGCGATTGCCGTCAATCTGGCCGGTGCCGGCTGGCCCCGCCTGAGGCCCGTGCGCATGAGCAGTTATGCAATCGACACCGTATTGCTCGCCTCCGCAATTGCGCTGACCGTGGTGACCGGCCAATACCCCTTCGCGGACTCCTGGCTGACGGTGAAGGTCGTGCTTCTCGTCGTTTACATCGCCCTGGGCATCATCGCCTTGCGGCCAGCGCGTCCGGCACCCGTGCGGCTGATCGCGACCGCCGCTGCGGCGATTGTCTTCCTTTTCATCGTCACCGTCGCCCGGACCCATCATCCGATGGGTCTGTTCTCTGGGCTGCCGCTCTAGCCGTCTTTATCTCCGGACTGTCCCAGCAGCCGGCCGATCGCCTCGATATAGGCGGCGAAAGCCTTCCGGCCGGCGGGCGTCATGCGCACCCGGGTGAGCGGCTTGCGATTGAGGAAGCTCTTGTCGATGGCGACATAGCCGGCGTCCTCAAGCTTGCGCAGATGGATCGACAGATTGCCCTGGGTCGCGCCCAGGGCATTTCGCAGCTCGGTGAAGTCCGCGACTTCTGCGTTGGCCAGATATGTCATCACCCCCAAGCGAAGACGCCCGTGGATGATCTCGTCAATCTGGTCAAGCGGCGAAGCGGTCATGGCGGACGTTCAGCGCGCCCGCAGCGCCAGACGCCACATCACAAAACCGGGCAGGGCCATCAAAAAAAACAGACTGAGCGAGGCGATCAGGTTGAAACGCGACGGCTGGTCCATGCTCATGCCCAGCGCAACGGCGCCCAGGAACCAGCCTATTGCCACAGCGCCATACCATAATTGCCGGCGCAGGCTGGCGGCCACGAACCAGGCAGCGCCCTGCAAGGCAAAAACCACGGGAACATAGTAAAGCCAGATTGTGAAATCGCCGGTTCTTACGGCGTTATATGCAAACACGCAGACCATGGACAGGTTCGCCAGTCCGGTCGCCTGGAACGCGGCTTCGTATGCGCGGCGCGTGACGGCACTGTTTTTTTCGTGCCGGGTCGCAACCAGCACAAGAACGACAACCGTCAGAAAGCCGCCCGTGCCGAAAATGGCGGCGGCAAAGTGCACCCAGTCCGGCACGCCGACGAGTCCCGAAGTGCCCAGCCAATGGATCAGGGTTTCCAGACCATAGAACAGGCCGCCGGCCATCAGAAGCAAGCCCAAGCTGGCCTTGGGGCGCGGATCGCCTTCCGCGAGGTCTCGCAGGAAGGCGAGGTCGGCGCGGGCACTGGCGAGGTCATCGGTCATGGCGGAGCTCCCCAAATGAACCGGAGCAGCCACGAAGGGCCGCTCCGGCTTTATGCGGTGATTCAGCAGGCTGGCGCAGCTGCCGGACTGTCTTGCTGGGGCGGCGCTGGCGCGCGGGGCTGCCGGCGGCCATTGAGCCAACCGCCCAACCAGGTGTTTCGCACCAGATAGTGGTAGCTCATCAACAGTATTGCCAGCGCTACGGCAATAATGCCTGCAAGCTTGATCGCCGCGGGGACCGGCCAGTCGAAAACCAGTACCTGCAACGCCATCACCAGGGGCAGGTGCATCAGATAGACCCAGTAGGAACTGTCGGCGAGATAACGCCAGAGCCGGCTGGGCCGTTCAAAGACCACCAGCGCCACACCCGTGAGGCCGAGCGTCCACGTCCAGGTAGCCAGCGTGTAGCCGGCGGCTACTGGCAGACGGTCCAGACCCGGCGCCACGGGCATGAAATTCGGTACCAGGCCGATCTCCAGCACCAGCCAGATGGTCAGGGCAATGGCGGCACCCAGATTGATGAACCAGCTGCGCTTCCACGCTGCGAGCACGACGTCGCTGCTGCGATGCACCGCCCAACCGGCGGCGAAGGCCAGCCCATAGGCCAACAGGGCGCCCGTATTCGGAATCAGGCCGGTATCCGGCGTCGGAATTCCGAAGAAACTCCACCACTGCGGTGCCGTGGCGAACCAAGCCGTCATCGGCATGGCGAGCAGGATCAGGCCCAGCGGCGTGCGCGCCAGCCAGCGTGTGATGAAATCGAGTGCCCGGCCCGTCAGGTCGGCACGGTCCAAGAGGTGCATGATGGCGGTGAGCGGGATGCAGACCGCGTAGAAGATCACCAGCAGGTAGAGGAACCACAAGTGGGTGAGAGGGAAGGTGTCGACCGTCAGGGGCGGCGTCTCGCCCCCGGGCGCTTCGCCGCCATTGGCCTTGATGGCGCCCCAGACGAAGACCGTCGCGATCAGCGCAAAGATCGGTAGCCAAAGGCTGACGAGCGGCAGGGCGATCCGTTTGGCACGGTCGAGGGTGAAGCGGCCCAGCCCTTTCTTGTTGATAGCCAACCGGGCGAAGTAGCCGGCTATCAGGAAGAAGAGGGACATGCGGAACAGGTGCGGGACGAAAAAGGTCAGACCCATCCACTCCTGCGCCTGGCTGTCCTGGATGATCCAGATCGGAAAGCCGGAAATCATCGACATGCCGGCATGCAGCACGACACCGAGCAGCAAGGCGAAAGCCCGAACAGCATCCAGCGCGTGCAGCCGGTCTGGCGGCACGCCGCCGCCGGCGGTGAGTGAGGGGGAGGCGGTGTCGGTCATCAGGTGCTCCTGTTCGGCGTGCCGGTCCGTGCAGAAAGCGCGGTCTTCCGGCTCGATCGCGTCCAATGACCTTCAGATATCATAGACGAGTTTAAAAAACAAACTAGTCTACATGCGGCGCCTGTGGTGAGGTTCCCGGTTCGGTGCGGAACTTGCCCCCGTGCTGAAAACAAACGGAAAATCATACAAAAAAAGAGCCGACGCTGGGCGCCGGCTCCTTAAAATCTCATTCAATCCGGGCCTTAGAAGCCGGACTTCGATGCCGCAACCGGCGGCTCGAGCGAGTCGAGCGGGTCGGGCTTGCCCGGAGCCGGCGGCTTGCTGTCGGCCTTCGGTGCCTCGACCTTCGGTTTGGCCGATTTCGAAGCGTCGCCGGTCTGCATCGGGTCGGAGGCATGGCGGCAGTGGCCGTCGAAATAGGCACCGGCTTCCACAGAGAGCGTCGCGTGGACAATGTCGCCCTCAATGCGCGCGGTCGAGGCCAGCTGGACCTGGCGGGCGCGGACGCTGCCGGTCACCTTGCCACGGATCACGACGGTCTCGGCAGAGACTTCACCCGAGACAGAGGCGTCCTCGCCGATGATCAGGGATCCGGCGCGAACATCGCCATCAACCTGGCCGTCGAGCTGGATTTCGCCATCGGAAACAATCGACCCGGTCAGAACCAGATCGCTGGACAGAATGGACGGAGCTTTCGATTTCATGGCGGTCCTTTTCGGGGGAGGGGCAAACGACGCTCCGCTGTCGGAGGACGAGGTCTCTTTAGCCTTGTTGAACATACTGGCCGGCTCTCAACAAACGTTCCGGATCGATAGCCGATCCGTTGTACCAAATTTCATAATGCAGATGGGTCGCGGTACTGCGTCCCGTGGACCCCATCCCCCCGATGAGTTGTCCGCGGTCAACCGTATCGCCCCGTCGCACTGCGATTTCGTGGAGATGGCCATAACGGGTCACAAAGCCGTAACCATGGTCGATCTCCACGGTGCGACCATAGCCCGAGCGCCAACCCGCGTAAATCACTTCGCCCGGACCGGTCGCAATGATCGGTGCCCGGCGATAGGCGGCGAAGTCGAGACCGTAGTGAGAGGTGGGACGTCCGTTGAACGGATCGATCCGGACCCCGAAATCCGAGGTGCGGCGATAGGTGTCGCCGATGGGCACACCCAGCGGGCCGGAAGTGACAAAGTCCTCGAGTTCTTCCACTTCCAGCAGGCGCGCTGCGATGCGGTTGATGCGCGAGGAAAAAGCGTCATCGAGTTCGAAGTTCGGGTTGGAGCCGGCCGAGAAAAGATCGGTCTCCGAAATCGGATGGAAGGGACCGCCGCGTTCTTCGCCTTCGCGCTGATCGGCAATCACGTCCTCGATGTCCAGCCCGGTCAGGCGCAGGACAGCGCGCAGATTCTGCAGGCGGGCTTCGGTGGCGTCTTCGGCGCGGGCGAGAACGGCATCCTGTTCGCCCATGAGATAGGCGATCTGGTCTTCCGGTGCGTCGGAGGTGACGGATGCGACGGCAGCCATGGGATCGCGCGCTTCACGCGGTGACGGGTCGGCGGGCGCCGCCGCCATCAGGACCCGGCCATCGTCGAGCGCGGGCGAGGGGGACATTTCCGTCCCGGTCAGCTGCTCGGCAAAGCTGACCAGCTGACGCAGCGTCTCGTGACGCATCTGGAATTCATACGCGGTGCGATCGAACTCCTCCATGCGCGATTCCATGAAGGAGATGACCGTCGCCTCATTGGCCTGGGCCTCGGCGACCATGCGGTGATAGTAAATCCGGTCGCGCTCGATCTCGGCATCCTTTGCCGCGATGGCGCGCCCGTGGAAGGCGACGGAAACGGTCGAGAAACACAGCCATCCCGCCAGAGCTGTTGCCCCGAGGAGTGCGCCGATCTGGACGCCGGTGGAGATCGCGAAATAACGGACTTGCCCGTCACTCCGGTGATAGATCTGCCGATCCGGAAACCAGCGCTGAGCCGTTCCCCAAACAGCTTCTTTGACTCGTGATAACATGCGTTACGCCGCTTAGATTTTGCCTGCCCCAAATTCCCTGCGCGAGCATGTGACACAAAAGCCCGCTGGATATCAATACACGCCAATGCAAGAGCTGCGCCGTCTCAGACGAGGGGGCCGTAAAAATCCGCCGGCAGATCGGCACGTTTGCGCGCATCGGTATTGAAGGGAGGTTTGAGGCGCCCGCGGAAATATTTGGTTACCAGGGTCTGAAAATGTGAGGCCGGTTCGTGGCCCGATTTTTCGCATAAGTATCTGAACCAGCGGGCGCCTGCGGCGACATGCCCCACTTCTTCTTCATAAATGATCCGAAGAATTCCGGCGCTTTCGCGGTCACCGGCAGACATCAGCCGCTCGATCATGCCGGGTGTCACATCCAGCCCGCGCGCCTCCAGAACCATGGGGGCCACGGCAAGCCGGGCGTCCAATGCGCCGGCCGTGGCCTGGGCCGAATCCCACAATCCGTCATGGGCGGGCAGGGCGCCGTAATGGCTGCCCATGGCTTCCAGACGGTCGGCCACCATCTCGAAATGGCGCGCTTCGTCATCGCCGACGCCGATCCAGTCGGTGACGAATTCCGGCCGCCGGGCATCATCCAGCGCCGAATCGAGCGCGAAGCGCACGACCATGTCGAAAGCGAGGTCGATCGCATTGAACTCGATATGGGCGATCGCATGCATCAGGGCACAGCGGCCCGCCAGCGTATTAAGCCGGCGGCGCGGCACCTTGCCGGGCGCCACACAGACCGGCTCTGCAGGCCGCGCCGGACGGTCGGGCGCCTCGACCGGCCCGCCAAGCGGCACGGTTCCGCCGGTCCAGGCCCGGGCGGCAGCGCGCGCGGCCGCCGCCTTGGCGCGCGGTTCCGCCGTTTCCAGAACCTGCAGGGCCAGGCGAAGAAGCGTCTCGTCGCACATCAGGCGAGCTTGCGGGCCGCCTCGAGCACGGCGTCGGCATGGCCCTTCACCTTCACCTTGCGCCAGACCTCGGCGATTTTTCCGTCCGGACCGATCAGGAAGGTGGCGCGTTCAATGCCCATGTATTCGCGGCCATAGAGCTTCTTGAGCACCCAGACGCCATAGGCTTCGCAGATCTCGCCGGCCTCGTCGGCGATCAGTGCCACTGAAAGGTCATGCTTGGCCTTGAACTTGTCATGCTTTTGCACGCTATCCTTCGATACCCCGATGACGACCGTGTTGGCAGCCTCGAAGTCGGCTTGTGCACGGGTGAAGTCGATGGCTTCCGTGGTGCAGCCCGGCGTATCGTCTTTCGGGTAGAAATAGAGCACAACGGTCTTGCCGCGCAGATCGGCCAGGTCGATCTCGTTTCCGCCATCGGCGGGCAGTTTGAAAGTCGGAGCAAGGTCGCCGGTTTTGAGTTCGCTCATCATATCCCTCTTGCGCTTGTTGCCGTGGATGCGGGCTGATGAGTGTAAAATGCGCGTAGAAACCGGCGCGTCCAGTCTTCCCGCTGCGGTCGGGAGGCGCTGATGCTGCGCAAGTCCCTGCGCTGGAGCCTGATCTACCTGCTCGAGGCGGTCGCCGTCCTTCTGGCGCTGGCGATCTTCGGCATTGCTGCGGTCCTGTGGCGTCTGTCCAGCGGTCCGGTTGAACTCGACTTTCTGCGCGAGGATGCCCAGCGCATGCTGGCCCGGGCCTTCGAGGGCGACGTCGTGGCGCTCGGCCGGCTGCAGGCCGGTTTTGATCCCCAGACACGCGCCCTCATGCTGATGGCCGGCGATGTGACCGTTGCCGACGAGACCGGTGACGTCATTGCCAGGGCGCCGCGCATCGAGGCCGGTCTGGCAGTCGATGCTCTTTTGCTGGGCCGACTGGAACCGGTTGCGCTCAATATCCAGGGCGGCTCTCTCTCGCTCGTCCGCCGGGCCGATGGCGCTGTCGGGGCCGGGTTGGGTAGTGCCGAGCGCGTCGCCGCCAATGCGCAGCTGCCCGAACGGGGCGGCGATGAAAGCGCCAGCCTGTTCCAGCTCTTGGCCGATCCGCAGAACCCCGCCAGCCGCCTCAGCCGGCTGCAGCATGTGCGTATCGAACAGGCGGCCGTGCGGATCGTCGATGGCCAGAGCGGCATTGCCTGGTTGGTGGATGATGCCGGTGTGCGTTTCGAGCGAGACGACACGCGTATCCTGGCCGAGATCGAAGGCCAGTTCGCGACACCGTCCGGTTTTGCGCCGGTCGAGCTGCGCCTGCAGGCCGGTGCCGATCTGGAGACGCTGCTGTTCGAGGCGCGCTTCCAGCAATTATCCCCCGCCGGCGTTCTGCCCGACAGCGGGCCTCTGGCGCCGCTCCGGGCGGTGGATGCGCCGGTCTATCTGGACTTTGTCGTCGATGCGACGCGCCAGGGCGGGATCCGCACCGCATCCATCGTTCTGGATGTCGGCGATGGCGAGATCCTGACCGGCGGCGAAGCCCGCCGGATCGCCGGTGCGCACCTGTCGGCCCGGTTCGATCCGGTCGAGAGTACGATGAGTATCCATGAAGGCTGGATCGAGTCGGATGTCTTCTCGGCCCGCCTCGAGGGCGAGGTGACCGAGATCGGCGGGTACAATGGCGCTCTTCCGACGCGCGGGCGATTCGATATCCGTGTCGGCGAAGGTTTTGTGGCGCTGGGCGATGTGTTCGAGCGCGACCCGTCCTGGGAAGCGCTGATCGCCCAGGGCGAGATCCGTCTGGACGAATATGCGGCGACGCTCGACCGGCTCGAACTCGCTGTCGATACCATCCGCGCCGAGCTGGCCGGCGAAGTGTCGCTGAGCCGGGCCGGCGATGGCCGCTTCCTTCCCAATCTGCGTCTGACGGGCCCGATCGTGGGCGATGTGCAACCCGCGACCGTGCTGGCCTACTGGCCGGTGGAGCTGGCCGACAGCGCCCGCAGCTGGGTGCAGGAGCGCATTCTGGGCGGCCGTTTCTACAATGCGCGCTTCGATCTCGATCTGCGGGCCGAGGATATAGAGGCCGAGCAGATGGACAATGAGCGCATGACGCTCGGCTTCGATTTCGAGAACGCGTCTGTCCTTTACATCTCCACAATGACGCCGCTGGTCGAGGGCCGCGGACATGCCGTCCTGCGCGGCAATGCGTTCGAGGTCGCCATGCAAAGCGGCCGTATCGGCGATATCGAACTGGTCGATGGTTTCGTCGATATCCCGCGGCTCAATCCCAAAGGGGCAGTCGCCCGCTATGGCGGTGTGGCCCGCGGCGACGCGTCGGATATCCTGGCCCTGATCGACGAACCGCCGCTTCACCTGCCATCGGAATACGGGCTCGACCCGGCGCTGGTCGGCGGGCAGGGCGAGATGCGTTTCGAGATCCGCCGCGCCATGCTGACCGACGTGCCGGTCGAGGAGATTCCCTTCTTCATCGACGGCACGTTCTCCAATGTCAGCCTGAACGTCCCCGGTACGCCGATCGAACTGACCGGTGGCGAGATCGCGATATCTGCGCGCCAGGAGGGGCTGGAAGCCTCGGGCGATGCCCTGTTCGGCGAAACGCCGGTGCATATCGACTGGACCGAGACATTCGGCCTGCCGGACGATGCCGCCTCGACCCGGATCGGCCTGTCCGCCGACGTCACGGCGGCGACGCTGGATGTGTTCAACATCCCGGTGCGGCGCTATTTCGACGGGCCCATCCGCCTCACCGGCGAGGCGGTGTCGGACGGTCTGGATTTCCGGTCGATCGATCTTCATGCCGATCTGGAGCAGGCGCTGCTGGAAACACCTGGCGGCGTGTGGAGCAAGGCTGCCGGCGTGCCTGGCGAGGCCGAGCTGCGCATCTCCGTGGATGAGACCGGCCGCTATTCCGTCGACGCGCTGGCCGTGCGCAGCGAGGGGATGGAAGTGACCGGCAGCCTCGTCATGGGGGCGGAAAGCCGGCTGGAGCGCGTCGATCTCGACCGGCTCTTCATCGAGGGGCTGGCGGATATTTCGGCCCGGCTGGCCGTGCCGGAAACCGCGGGTGCGCCGCTCGATCTGCAGCTGTCCGGCCAGTATGTCGATGTGTCCGATTTCGTGGCGCAGCTAACCTCGCTGGGTGAGGGCGGAGGGGTGATGCCCGTGTCCGTGAATGCCGACATTGCGCGGCTCATCCTGTCCGAACGCTCGGTGCTCGACGAGTTCAACCTGATCTGGCGCAGCGAGGCGGCGGGTATCCGCGCCTTCTCTGTTTCCGGCCAGACCATGGACGGGTCCTTCCAGGCCGCTTTCGGCGCGAGTGAGCCCGGCGGTGCGCGCGAATTCCGCCTGCAGGCGCCGAGTGTCGAACGGGTCGCCTCGCTGTTCGGGGTGGAGTCCTATGCCCTGGGCGGACGTATGGCGATGCTGGGTTCGGCGCCGCCCCTGGGCACGGAAGGGCCCTTGTCGGCCCGGCTCGAAGTGACTGATCTGACGCTTGTCCGCGTGCCGATTCTCGCCCGGATTCTCGCCGCCGGCTCCTTCCAGGGCCTGGCGGCCCTGCTCAATGGCGAAGGGATTGTGTTCGACCGGATCGATGCCGACCTGCTCTACGAGGACGGCCTGATGACGATCGGCGATGCCCGTGCGGCGGGCAATGCGCTGGGCGTGACGGCCGCGGGGACAATCGATTTTGCATCCGAGCGAGCGGCGATCGATGGCAATCTCGCCCCGTCCTATGCGCTCAATTCCCTGTTCGGCGGGGTGCCGGTGATCGGCGATATTCTCGTCTCGCGGCCGGGCGAAGGCGTGATCGGCATCACCTATTCCGTCGAGGGCCCGTTCGACAGCCTCACCGTCTTTGCCAATCCGCTCTCGGCCCTGGCGCCGGGCGTTCTGCGCCGCATCTTCGAAGGCACGGCCGCCGAACGCGCAGCGCGTGACCGGGCTCGCGAGGCGGGTGTGGAAGAGCTTGCCCCGGAGCCGGAAGACGCGCCTGAAGAATCGGGGCCGGACGAATAGCCCCACCTCCCTCTCCCTCGGGAGAGGGATCGAGGGAGAGGGGGGAACACCGCGTATGGCGATAACGCGCCGGCATCGGGATGTCCCCCTCATCCGCCCTTCGGGCAATTTCTCCCCACGGGAGAAGGGGGTGCGACCTCGCCTCCTACGCCGGCTTGGCCAGGGCGTGGCGCTTCTTGCCGACCGAGAGCTTGATTGCGCCGTCGATAACCAGATCGTCTGTCGGCCGGGCGAAGGGGTCGCTCAGCGCGGCATCATTCACCTTGGCAGCGCCGGCTTTCATGTGACGGCGCACCTCGCCATTCGAACCGGCCAGGCCGGCTTCGACGAACAGGCCGACCAGCGTCACCGTCTCGTCCGACATGTCGAAGGTGACGGTGGGCAGGGCATCGCCCGCACCGCCACCGGCAAAGGTCTGCTTTGCCGTCGCCTCGGCCTCGCGGGCAGCGTCGGCACCGTGCAGCAGCGTCGTCGCCTCATTGGCCAGGCGCACCTTGGCCTCGTTGATCTCGGCGCCTTCCAGCGCTTCCAGACGGGCGATCTCGTCCAGCGGCAGATCGGTGAACAGGCGCAGGAAACGGCCGACATCGGCGTCCTCGGTATTGCGCCAGAACTGCCAGTATTCATACGGGCTGCGCATGTCGGCATTCAGCCAGACCGCGCCATCCATCGTCTTGCCCATCTTGGCGCCCGACGCCGTCGTCACCAGCGGCGTGGTGAAGCCGTAGACTTCCTTCTGGTCGACCCGGCGGCACAATTCCACGCCATTGACGATATTGCCCCACTGGTCGCCGCCGCCCAGCTGCAGCGTGCAGCCCGTGCGCCGGTTGAGTTCCAGGAAGTCGACCGCCTGCAGGAGCATGTAGTTGAATTCCAGGAAGGTCATCGGCTCTTCGCGCGACAGGCGCTGTTTCACCGACTCGAAGGTGAGCATGCGGTTGATGGTGAAATGCGTGCCGAAGCGACGCAGGAATTCCAGATAGCCGAACTCGGAGAACCACGCATTATTGTCGACAACAATGGCGTCGGTCGGACCGTCGCCGATCGACATCAGCCGCGAGAAGGGCTGGAGAATGCTCGCCTTGTTGGCCTCGATCTGCTCGTCGTCCAGCATGGCGCGGACCTTGTCCTTGCCCGTCGGATCGCCGATCTTGGTCGTTGCACCGCCCATCAGGATGATCGGTTTGTGCCCGGCCTGCTGCATGCGGCGCAGCATCATGATCTGCACCAGCGAGCCGACATGCAGCGAGGACGCCGTCGCATCGAATCCGATATAGCCCGTCACCACACCTTCGCTGGCGGCCTTGTCGAGGCCTTCAAGGTCGGTGGACTGGAAATGATAGCCGCGCTCGACGAGCACGCGCACGAGTTCGGACTTGTATTCGCTCATGATCGCTCTCCTGATAGAGCGCTTCTAGGTCGAGCTTTGCGCCGAGAAAAGAGGGGCCGCACATGAAACGCGTGATCGGACTGATGAGCGGCACCTCGCTGGACGGTATCGATGCCGCCCTGATCGAGACCGATGGCGTACGCATCGCGTCGTTCGGGCCCGGCGAAACCGTCGCCTATACCCGCGAGGACCGGGCGATCCTGCAGGCCGCCGTGGATGCTGCGCTGGACTGGCAGTTCACCGGCCCGGCGCCGGATTTCCGTCGCGCCGAAGCCGTGCTGACCGACCGTCATGCCGAGGCTGCCGAGTGTGTTGCCGCTGCAGCCGGACTCGACCTGGAAGCCGTCGAACTGGTGGGTTTTCATGGCCAGACCGTGCTGCACCGCGCGCCGTCGGGCGGCAGCAGCGGGCAGACACTGCAGATCGGCGACGGAGGCAAACTGGCCAGCCGGCTGGGCGTCGATGTCGTTCATGATTTCCGCACTGCCGACATGCTGGCCGGCGGGCAGGGCGCGCCCCTGGCCCCGCTCTATCACCGCGCCCTGGCCGATCATGCCGGGCTGGACGGGGCGGTTGCCGTGCTCAATCTGGGCGGTGTTGCGAATGTGACCTGGATGGCACCCGGCCGCGATCCGGTCGCCTTCGACACGGGGCCGGCCAACGGGCTGATCGATGCCTGGTGTGTGCGCCATACCGGCGAGGCGTTCGACCGCGACGGGGCGCTGGCCGCGTCCGGACGGGTGCATGACGCCACACTGGACGATCTGCTGCAGCATCCCTTCCTGGCGCTGGCGCCACCCAAATCCCTCGACCGCTGGGACTTTACCCTCGAACCCGTCCGCAATCTCGCCGCGCCCGACGGTGCCGCCACCCTGACCGCCTTCACCGCCCGCAGCGTGGCCGATGCCATCGGACGCCTGGGCCGGCCGGATCGTCTCCTGGTCACCGGCGGCGGACGGCTGAACCCCACCCTGATGCGGATGCTGGGCGAACATCTGGGCGTCGCAGCCGAACCGGTCGAGGCCGTCGGCTGGCGCGGCGATCTCCTGGAGGCCGAGGCTTTCGCCTGGCTGGCGGTCCGTGTCGAACGCGGCCTGCCCACCAGCCTCCCCTCAACCACCGGCGCCCGCCACCCCGTCTCCGGCGGTAGAATCTCACGGGTTTGAACGCCGACCTCGTCCGGTTCGCGTGCAGGAAACCTACCGGGCTTTTCGGCGGGAAGTGGCGGAAGAGAATGCGGACAAAAGCCTGCTTCCTTTCGCCTTGAGTCGCGTTACGTCTGGTACGACCTGTTTCTGCCGGAGATTGCTGCCGCATGAGCTATGACCAGATCTTCCTGTTTGTCCTGCTGGGCATTGTCTTCGCACTGCTGGTCTGGGGGCGGGTGCGTTATGATCTGGTCGCCTTTGCCGCGCTGGTGATTGCGGTGATCGGCGGGGTCGTGCCGGTGCACGACGCCTTTGCCGGTTTCGGACACGAGGCGGTGATCATCATCGCCCTGGTCCTGATCGTATCGCGGGCGATGACGAATGCCGGTGCCGTCGAACTCGTCGCGCGCTTCGTGCTGTCATCGACACGCTCGCTGCCAGCCCATGTCGGACTGATCTCGGTCGTGGGGGCGGCGTTGTCTGCCATCATCAACAATGTCGCCGCACTGGTCATGCTGATGTCGCTGGACATGGAGGCCGCGCGCAAGGCCAAACGTTCGGTCGCCCAGACCCTGATGCCGCTCTCCTTTGCGACCATTCTGGGCGGCATGATCACGCTGATCGGTACACCGCCGAACATCGTCGTGGCACAGTTTCGCGACCGGGCGCTGGGCGAGCCTTTCTCGATGTTCGACTTTTCGCCGGTCGGCCTGATCTGTGCCGTGGTCGGTATCGGTTTCGTCACCCTGGTGGGCTGGCGCCTGATTCCCAAGGGCGAAGCGCGCACCATGGCCGGGGAGGGCGCGGGCAGTGTCTTTGTCGCCGAGGCCGGGGTGAAGGCGGATTCGAAATCCATCGGCCAGACGCCGGCCGATCTCTATCCGCTCGCCGACAGCCATGATGTCACCATTCTCGGCCTGGTCCGGCGCGGCAAGCGCCTGGGCGGGTTCGCCGCCGGCGAGGAAATCCGCAAGAGCGATCATCTGGTTCTGGAAGGCGATCCGGCCTCGATCGAGGCTTTCATCGGCGCCGCCGAACTCAACCCGCCGGGCGCGGATGCGCACGAAGGTCTGACGGGCAAGTCGCTGGCGCTGATCGAGGCCATCGTGCCGCGCGATGCCCGCATTGTCGGCCGGACGGCGACCGATCTGCGGCTGCTCTACCGGCGCGGCGTGACCTTGCTGGGCATTTCCCGCCAGGGCCGCCGTTTCCGCCAGCGTGTCCGCAAACTGCCGATCCGGGCCGGCGATCTCGTCCTGCTGCTCGGGCCGGAAAGCCGGGTGAATGACGCCGCCGAATGGCTGGGCGTGCTGCCGCTGGCGGAGCGGCGCCACAGCGTCGTCCAGCGTTCCAAGGCGCTGATGACGATCGGCATATTCGTCGCGGCCGTGGCCGCGGCCGTCATGGGACTCGTGCCGCTGGTCGTTGCGCTGGCAGCCGTGGTGATCCTCTACGCCCTGCTGAATATCGTCGGACCCAGCGAAGTCTATGAATCGGTGGAATGGCCGGTCCTGGTGCTGCTGGGCTCGCTGATCCCGCTCGGCCTGGCGCTCGAGGAGACCGGCGGTACCCAGCTGATCGCGCAGGGCATTCTCTCGCTGACCGGCACCCTGCCGGTCTGGGCCATCCTGGCGATCCTGATGATGGTGACGATGACGCTGTCGGACTTCCTCAACAATGTCGCGACCGCCCTGATCGCCGCCCCGGTCGGGCTGAACATCGCGCGGTCGCTGGAGGTCAATCCGGACGCCTTCCTGATGGGGGTGGCCGTGGCGGCGTCCTGTGCCTTCCTGACGCCCATCGGGCACAAGAACAACACGATCATCATGGGGCCGGGCGGGTACCGGTTCGGCGATTACTGGCGCATGGGCCTGCCGCTGGAGATCCTGATCATTGCCGTCGGTGTGCCCGCCGTCCTGACCTTCTGGCCGCTCTGACGGTACGCCGCGAAATGCTTGTCTCGCAACGCGATCCGGTCAAAATCAGCCCATGGATCTGATCGAAGCCGTCCAGCGGCTCGCCGCCGCCCTTGCCATCGGCATTCTTGTCGGCGTCGTGCGCGGCTGGCAGGAGCGTGAGCACCGCGATGACGGTATCCGCCGTGCCGGTGTGCGCACATTCGGTCTGGCCGGTCTGCTCGGCGGTCTGGCGGGACATCTGCACGCGCTGACCGGACCTGTCATGCCGGCCGTGCTGCTGGCGCTGTTCGGTGGCGCAGTGACCTTCGTGCGGCTGCGCGAGGTCGAGATTGTCGAGGATTTCAGCCTCGCCGGCGTGACGGCAGCGCTGGCGGTCTTCGTGCTCGGAGCCATTGCCGTCTCCGGCGACATGGAGATCGCCGGGGCAGGGGCAGTGGCCGTGGCGATCGTGCTGGCAGCCCGGCGCAGCGCTCATGCCTTCCTTGAAAAGATCACCTGGCTGGAATTGCGGGCGGCCCTGGTGCTTCTGGCGATGACGCTGATCGCCCTTCCCTTGCTGCCCAACCGCACGATCGATCCCTGGGATGCGCTGAACCCGTTCGAGCTGTGGCTCCTGACCGTGATGATCGCGCTGATTTCCTGCACCGGCTATGCTGCGATCCGTATTGCAGGTCCGTCGCGCGGCATCGTGTTTGCCGGCGCCGCAGGCGGCCTGGCGTCGTCGACCGCCACCACGCTCTCCTTTGCGCGTTTCGCGGCCAAGGCACCGGACAATGCCCGCCGTCTTGCGGCCGGGGCGATCATCGCCGGCGCGCTGTCGGCCGGCCGTGTGGCAATCATCGGCGGGGCGCTGGCACCGCAGCTGATCCGGCCGCTCGGTCTTGCCATGGCGCCTGTCGTGGTGATCTTCCTGGTCGCGGCGTGGCTGCTGATCCGGCGCAGCCAGTCCGGCGCAAAGACGCCGGGACTGAACCTGGACAATCCGCTCGACCTGGCAGGCGTGCTCCGCTTCGGCGCCCTGCTGGGCGGCGTGACCCTGGCCTCCCGCCTGCTGCTGGACTGGCTGGGAGCCGGTACGCTCTATCTTGTCGCGGCGGTTTCGGGGCTGGTGGATGTCGACGCCATCACCCTGTCGACGGCACGGCTCGCCGGTGGCGAGGTGACAGCCGGCACCGCCGCTGCTGCCATTCTGCTTGCGGTGGCGGTCAATATGGTCACCAAGGCTGTGCTGGCGCTGGCAGCGGGCGGCCGCGGATATGGCATGCCGCTCGCGGTTGTCACCGGCCTCGGCGTGCTGGGCGGGGCGGCCGGGCTGGCCCTGCAGCAGATCCTTCCCGGCAGTTGATCTGCGCTGCCGATTTGCCGATTGCATCCGCCGCGGGGCCAGCGCATGATGCGCCGCCGCCTTTGTTTTCAAGGACGTGCACATGTCTTCCGGAAAATCCCAGCAATACCCCGCCAAGGCCTACAAGGACGAGGATTTCATCAATGCGCCCGAGGGGCGCCCGGTGCGGATCCTCGCCGAATATCTCGAGCCCAAGGCCCGCTTTGCCGAATACAATGTGCAGGACACGATCCTGTTCTTCGGCTCGGCCCGGATCCGCTCGCGCGAGGAGGCCGAGGCCGAACTCGACGCCCTGCGCAAGGCCGGCGACGACGAGACGCCGGCGCTGAACAAGCTCAAACTCTCCGGATACTATGAATCGACCCGCGAACTCGCGGCGCGCCTGACACAATGGTCGAAGAGCCTGCGCGACAAGTCGGGCCGGCGTTTCGTGGTCTGCACCGGCGGCGGGCCGGGCATCATGGAGGCCGCCAATCGCGGCGCGTCGGAAGCCCATGGCGACAATATCGGCCTGGGCATCTCGCTGCCCTTCGAGCAGGGCAATAATCCCTGGGTCACGCATGCGCTCAGCTTCGAGTTCCACTACTTCTTCACGCGCAAGTTCTGGTTCCTTTATCTGGCCAAGGCGCTGGTGCTGATGCCCGGCGGCTTCGGCACGATGGACGAGTTGTTCGAGACGCTGACCCTCTTGCAGACCCGCAAGATCAAGAAGCGGGTGCCGGTGGTGCTGTTCGGCACGGAGTACTGGGACAAGGTGATGAATCTCGAGACCATGGTCGAGTTCGGCACGATCGACGCGGCGGATCTGGACCTGATCTACCGCACCGACTCCGTCGACGATGCCTTCGCCTACATTACCCGGGAACTGGCCGAGCACGCCTTGCCGCATCCGGGCGGGCGGTTATAGGCCTGCCGGTTGCCGGCGCGCGGGCAGGCGGCATCACAATTTTCGTTTCCCCCTTGCCAAGTGCGGCAATTTGAATCACGTTGGTCATGTGAACAATGTTCACTAAAGATAATGATTGGTCGCACCTGGGGAGGTAACGCGCCATGGGAACGCTCCGCGAGCTGTATCCGATGCCGGAAATCGACAAGCACTGGTCGGTTCCGCAGCAATTCGATGCCACGTTCGACTTCGAATACGACGAAGGCCGCACCACGCTCATGCACCTGTACCAGAAGGGCAAGGACATGCAGTGGGATGCGGTCAACCGCATCGACTGGACGCAGGAACTCGACTTCGAAAATCCGATGCAGCTGCCCGATGAGGGCGTCGCGCTGCACGGCTCCCCGATGTGGGAGAAGATGACGAAAAAGGAGAAGATCGAGTTCCGCCGTCATGCCCAGGCCTGGAATATCTCCCAGTTCATGCAGGGCGAGCAGGCGGCGCTGATCTGCGCGGCGAAGATCGTCGAGTCGGTGCCGGATCTGGACGCGAAATTCTACGCCGCCACCCAGGTGATGGACGAGGCGCGCCATGTCGAGGCCTACAAGAAGCTGATGCAGAAATTCGGCGTCGCCTATCCGATGACCGAACCGCTGCGCCAGCTCGTCGACGAAGCGCTGCGCGACAGCCGCTGGGACTTCACCTATCTGGCGATGCAGGTCGTGATCGAGGGGCTCGCGCTTGCCGCCTTCGGCACAATCCGCGATCTCGCCCAGAACCCGCTGGCACGCATGGTCAACGCCTATGTGATGGAAGACGAGGCCCGTCACGTCGCCTTCGGCCGTCTCTCCCTGCGCGATTACTATCCGCAGCTCACCCAGGCCGAGCGCGACGAGCGCGAGGAATTCCTGGTCGAGGCCTGCTATCACATGCGCGACCGGTTCGAGGCGCGTGAGGTCTACGAGACGCTCGGCCTGCCGGTCGAGGAATGCGTCGCCTGGGCAGCCCAGTCGGAGATCCAGAAGCTGTTCAAGACGATGCTGTTCCAGCGCATCGTCCCGGTGGTGAAGGATATCGGCCTGTGGGGCCCGAAGATCCGCAAGGCCTACGAGGATATGGGCGTGCTGCACTATGCTGACCAGGATCTCGACACGCTGGCCAAGCAGGACGAAGCCATCGCCAAGGATCTGGACACGCGTCACCAGGACGTGCGCACGGCCTATGTGAAGGCGGTCGCCGGCGCCGCCGAATAAGCCAGACGCCGTATTGCCGGAAACACTCGCCTGCTTCCGGCGCGGCGCGCCTGAAGGGACCCCTTGCGGGTCCCTTTTTCGTGATCGCTCTGGTGTGAGCCCGGGCGCGGACCTACATGCCCCGGCGAGGAGGCTCGCCATGTCCGTAAAGCTTCGTCCGGCCACGCCGGAAGACATTCCCGTCCTGCAGCATTGGGACGCCCAGCCGCACGTCATCGCGGCCACGGGCAGCGATGCGCCGCCGGACTGGATCGAAGATATCGGCCTCACGAGCCCGGCCTTCCAGACGCTGATCGGCGAGCAAGGCGGGCGTCCGGTCGGCGTTGTGCAGATCATCGATCCGGCCGGGGAAACGACCCGTTATTGGGGCGATTGCGAGCGTAATCTGCGGGCCATCGATATCTGGATCGGCGAGCCTGACTGCCTGGGGCAGGGGTTGGGTACGCAGATGATGGCGCAGGCGATCGAACGGTGTTTCGCGGCGCCGGAGGTCACCGCGATCCTGATCGATCCGCTCGAGACGAATACCGACGCCCAGCGCTTCTACCGGCGCCTGGGGTTCGAGGAAGTCGGACCGCGCCGTTTCGGGGATGACGACTGCACGGTGATGCGCCTGACGCGGGCTGGCTGGGAAGGGCGGGCGTTGCCGGGTCAGTGACCCGGGTCCGTCGCAGCGGGCGTCGCCGACAGATCGATATCGAAACGGGCCTCACTGCCGGTCTGGGTCTGCTCGAAAGCGAAGTGACCGTTCAGCGACCGGGCGCGCAGGCGGCAATTGTCGAGACCGTGTCCGCCATCGCTCCGCTGCAGGGTGTCTTCCTGTTTGCCCGTGCCATTGTCGGAGATCTGCGCCGACAGACGGCCGTGGCTGAGCGTGGTCCGGATCGTCACGCGGTCTCCGCCGGAATGACGGATGGCGTTGCTGACGCTCTCCCGGAACAGCGCAAGCAGGTGCCGGTAGACGGCATAGTCGAGCGGACAGCCCGTTTCGGTCTCATCCGGTGGCCAGTCCAGTGAGAAACCGGCAGCCTCGCAGCGGGAGCGGGACTCTTCCCGCAGATCGGCCATCAGGTCAGCCAGCTCCCGCGGCTTCCCGGCGAGGCCCGTGACGATGGTCCGGATATCGGCCATGGCTTCACGCACGTCCTGGCGCATGCCGTCGGTGTCGGAACGGTGCAGGCTGATCATCAGCCGGCCGCTGACATCGTCGTGCAGGTCGCGGGCGATGCGATGCCGCTCCTCGGTCACGCCGGCCAGGTAGGCGTCACGGGTTGCGATGAGGCGTTCCGTCATGCGTATCAGCGCAGCTGCCGTGTCGAGATCGCCCGCCGCAAACGGGCGCCGCCCGCCATCGGCGTGGCGGCACAGGAGTGCCGGGGCGCCGCCCAGCGAGGGCAGGCGAAGGATTGTCCCGTTCTGTCCGATCGCCGGGACCTTAACGGGAGCAGGGTCGGTTTCGATTGCCAGTGGCTGGAAGCTCGCCTCAACGGCAGCACGCCAGCTTTCCGATCTCTGCTGATCGTTGGCGGCAAAGACAAGATCGGCGGCCCGCGAGAGGGCGTGCTGAACCACGGCCAGGCGCCTGCGCTCCTGGCGCCGCGCCAGCCATTCCCGCAGCGGGAAATACACCAGGGCAGCTCCGGCGAAAGCCAGACCGAGTGCGACATCCTGTTGCCGGGTCACGAAGGTGAGCAGGGCGATGTCGACGAGCAGGATTGCCGCAAGAAAAGCAACTGACAGGACGATGTTTCTGACCCAGCCGTCGAGGGAGAGCAGGCTGGTCCGCACGATTGCAATGCCGATACCGCAATAGATCAGAACAAACAGCGGAAAGGCGGCGTCCTCGCCCAGTGTGACTTTCACCAGGCCCGATTCGGGAAGCAGAACGGTCAGGGCATAAAGCGCAATGCCCAGCAGAATGGTCGCCAGAAGGATGATCAGCGAGGGGCGCAAGATGGTGGCCTTGCGCCCGATCCAGAACTGAATGCAGACAAGCGCGAGAAGCGCGAGGTATTCCACCATCTGGGTGTAGTAGGAGATGCGGGCGTCGACGAACTGACCGAGTGCCACCACGCTCAGCGCGGCGATTCCGCTTGCCACGGCAGCTGTTACCGCTGTTCGCGGCGTGAGCAGAGCTTTCGGGAAGAGCAGGAAGACGAAGACGAATGCGAGGCCGAAGGCGTGCAGCACGGCTCCGTTCAGCACGCTTGTCGTGGTCGCAAGCTCGGGCGGTGTGAGCAGGCCGAACTTCAGATACATCCGGTGTGTCAGCGCGGATGCGAGCAGAAGGCCTCCGACAATGCCATAGGCGAGGGCGGCCGGAAGCTGTGGCCGGGAGGCCCAGACTGCAAGGCCGAACAGGGCGCCAAGGAGGGCACTGGCAAGACCCATCCAGTCGCTGCCGTCAAAATCGCCCAGTCTTGCGTGGCGAGGGCGAACCTCACGAGTATGCGTGATACCGGACAGATCAGTGAAGCGCGCTGACGCAGGCAAGCCCGCCCGAAGGTGCGCGGCCAGCTGGTGCCGCTGTGGAGTTTCCAGCCTGGGATCCTTTGCCAAGTCGGCGGCTGGAATGACCAGTTCTGCGCCGGACACACCGCTGAATGTAACGGGGGCATCGGGGGCCAGATCGAACGGCTCCCGGTCGATCATCAGCAGGACGCTGTCGCGGGCAAGGGACCGCTCTGCGGTAAGGTTTGCGCCGTCCAGAGACAGGACAAGCCAGATGAAGCCCAGCGTCGCCAGCACCATCGCAACGGCAGTGAAGCGGGCAATGGTGTGGGGCGCTTGATAGGCCTGCCGGCGCGCATCGTTTGGCATTGAAGTGTCTATCGTCGTGCCGGCATTGGCGCCGCCCCCGTTTTCCGGCTGCTCCGCCGATTCCCCCGTCATTCGGGCAGGTTACTCCACGCGACCGGCGTGTGCAGTGCAAAACCGGCTCAGTCCTCGTTGAAACTGTAGGGCGAAGCGCGCAGCATGTGGCTGTCGAGGACGAGTTTGCGGTTGAGCGGCGGGAAGGCGCGCTGGGCACAGTCTTCCCGGTCGCACAGGCGGCAGGTGATGCCGACGGCGGCCGGGTCGACCGAGGCAACGGCGTCGGCATGGACGATCTTTGGCGCGTGCTCGAGGGCGCATCCCAGCGCGATGGCATGGACGACCGGCGGGTGCCCGGCCGGGGCGGGCGATAACTGGCCGCGGGCGAGGGAGAGCATCGCCGTGCCGTCGGGCAGTTCGAATGTCTGGGCGATCAGGCGTTCGGGCGTGTGCAGGGCGTCGTAGAGATTCCATTTCGGACATCCACCGCCGGACCGGGCGAACGGCATGATGCCGCCGCCGAACCGCTTGGATACATTTCCGGCGCTGTCGACACGGATCATGAAGAAGGGCAAACCGCGGGCGCCGGGCCGCTGCAGCGTCGTCAGGCGGTGGCAGATCTGCTCGAAACTGACTTCGAAGCGCCGCTGCAGCCGGTCGATATCGTAGCGCGTGTCCTCGGCGGTCTTCAGGAAGGGCGCATAGGGCATGTGAACTGCGCCGGCGAAATAGTTCGCCAGGCCGACACGGTAGAGCTTGCGGCCTTCCTCGGCCGGCAGGTGGGGCTCGGCAGACAGTTTATCCAGCAAATCGCCGAGTTCGAGATTGGCCAGGACGACCGCCATGTGAAAGGCGCGCGAGCCCGCAGAGAGCGCTTCGGATAGCAACAGGCGCCGGCCGTGGAAGTCGAGACGCCGGCGCGCCCCGGCCATGATATCCTCGTCCAGCACGCGCATGGTAAAACCATGGGTATGCTGCAGATAGTCGGCCAGTTGCTGTTCGCGCCGATGGGTGCGCAGACCGATCCGCTCAACGAGCGCTTCGGCTGCTTCCTCCAGTTCGGGGAAATGGTTCTGACGCGCATCCAGCGCATCGCGCACGCTTTCCAGCACGGCACCGGGGCCGCCGGTCGCAGCGCCCGGGCCCGACATGCGCGTGGCAAGGTCGGCGGTGGCCGCTGTGGTTTCGCGATAGGCCTGGAAGAGGCGGGCAAAGGCTTCGGCCGCGCGCGGCTGGCTGTCGGCAAACTCGGACAATTCCATCCGGTCGAGACCCAGGCCGGAAAGGACGGGGTCGGCCGCCGCTTCCTGCAGGTCTGCCACGAGCTGGCGGTCGCTCTCATTGGCAAAGGCGCGCACATCGACATCGAAAGCGTCGGCGAGGGCCAGCAGGACCCGTGCCGTCACCGGCCGCTGATTGCGTTCCAGCAGGTTGAGATAGCTGGCCGACAGGCCCAGCGCCTCGGCGGCTTCGGCCTGTGTCAGTCCGCGTTCGCGCCGCAGGCGGCGCAGGCGCGCGCCGGCGAAGATCTTCTCAAGGCCCTGACTGTCACTCATTTTTGTGTCCAGATTTACAAAATTACATCATGACAATGTAATTATCATACACGGCATCCTCTTTATAGGAAAAGCCATATCGACACCATCCCTGCTGTTTGACAGCTTTGTCGCAACGCAACAGGCATCTGCCCCAACCCGTCAGGGAGACAAGAATGACGACTTTCAAGGATCTGGTTCCGAGTGCTCCGGAAGGCCGTTTTGACGGTATCGAGCGTCCCTACACGCCCGAAGACGTCGCCAAGCTGCGCGGCTCCGTGCAGATCCAGCACACGCTGGCCGAACGCGGTGCGGTGAAGCTGTGGGAACTCTTGAAGACCGAGCCCTATATCAACGCGCTGGGCGCTCTGTCAGGCAATCAGGCGATGCAGATGGTCCGCGCCGGCCTGAAAGCGATCTATCTGTCCGGCTGGCAGGTTGCTGCCGACGCCAACACCGCCGGCGCCATGTATCCCGACCAGTCGCTCTATCCGGCCAATTCCGCGCCGGAACTGGCCAAGAAGATCAACCGTACCCTGCAACGCGCCGACCAGATCGAAGTGTCGGAAAACGGCAAGCCCAGCCGCGACTGGTTCGCGCCGATCGTGGCTGACGCAGAAGCCGGTTTCGGTGGCACGCTGAACTGTTTCGAGATCATGAAGGCTTTCATCGAGGCGGGCGCTTCCGGCGTTCACTTCGAAGACCAGGTTGCGGCCGAAAAGAAGTGCGGTCACCTGGGTGGCAAGGTGCTGATCCCGACCAGCCAGCACGAGCGCAATCTCGCTGCGGCGCGTCTCGCTGCGGACGTGATGGGCGTGTCGACAATCACCGTTGCCCGCACCGACGCGGAATCGGCCACGCTGATCAATTCCGACATCGACGAGCGCGATCACGAATTCATCGATTTCGACGCCGGCCGTACGCCGGAAGGCTTCTTCCGCCTGAAGGAAGGCATGGGTGTCGATCACTGCATCAAGCGCGGTCTGGCCTATGCGAAGGTGGCTGACCTGTTGTGGTGGGAAACCTCCAAGCCGAACCTGGACGAGGCCAAGCGTTTCGCCGAGGCGATCCAGAAGGCCTATCCGGGCAAGATGATGGCCTATAACTGCTCGCCCTCCTTCAACTGGGAAGCCAATCTCGACAAGGCCACGATCGAGACCTACCAGCGCGAGCTGGGCGCGATGGGCTACAAGTTCCAGTTCGTCACCCTGGCCGGCTTCCACCAGCTCAACCACGGCATGTTCCAGCTGGCCTCCGGCTATCGCGATCGCGGCATGGGCGCTTATTCCGAGCTGCAGCAGGCCGAGTTCGCCTCCGAAGCCGATGGCTACACTGCCACGCGCCACCAGCGCGAAGTGGGCACGGGCTATTTCGACAAGGTGAACCTGGCCATCTCCGGTGGCACCTCGTCGACGACGGCGATGGGTGCTTCGACCGAGACCGCGCAGTTCCACGCTGCCGAATAGAGCGCAGGCCCTGCCCGAGCCTGTACACCGGAGTGCGCACCCCCAAGGCGCACCCCGGACCTGCCTCCAACCCCACAGGAGCAAGCCATGACCCTCATTGCACCGTCCGGCGTCGAAGTTCTGGGCCATCTCGAGCCCGGCTATGGCGATATCCTCACCCATGAAGCGCTGAACTTCCTGGCCGGTCTGCACCGCCGGTTCGAGAAGCGCCGCCAGTCCCTGCTGCGCTATCGCAAGGAACGCCAGGCCGAACTCGATCAGGGTGCGCTCTTGATGTTCCCGCACGAGACGGCCGATATCCGGGCCGGCGAGTGGACCGTGCGTCCCGCGCCTGCCGATCTGCAGGATCGCCGGGTGGAAATCACCGGTCCGGTCGACCGCAAGATGGTGGTCAATGCGCTCAACTCCGGTGCCAAGTGCTTCATGGCCGATTTCGAGGACGCGACCGCACCGCTCTGGTCCAACCTGCTGGACGGCCAGATCAATCTGCGCGATGCGATCCGCCGCGAGATCGATTTCACCGACGAGAAATCCGGCAAACGCTACCAGGTCAATGACGACGCGGCGGTGCTGATCGTGCGTCCGCGCGGCTGGCATCTGGACGAGCGTCACGTCCATATCAACGGCCACGCCCTGTCCGGCTCGCTGTTCGATTTCGGCCTCTATGTCTTCCACAATCACGCAGCACTCAAGGAGCGCGGCACTGCGCCGTACTTCTATCTGCCCAAGCTGGAAAGCCGTCTGGAAGCGCGTCTGTGGAGCCTGGTCTTCCAGCATGCCGAGGACGAGCTGGGTCTGGAGCGCGGTACGCTGCGCGCCACCGTACTGATCGAGACCCTTCCGGCGGCCTTTGAGCTGGACGAGATCCTCTATGAGCTGAAGGACCATATCGTCGGTCTCAATTGCGGCCGCTGGGACTATATCTTCAGCTATATCAAACGCCTGCGTTCACGCGCAGAGCACGTCCTGCCGGACCGTTCGTCTGTGACCATGACCGTGCCTTTCATGGCGGCCTATTCGCGCCGGGTGATCTCGGTCTGCCATCGCCGCGGAGCCCACGCCATGGGCGGCATGTCGGCCTTCATCCCGGTCAAGGGCGATGAAAAGGCGAATGCCGCGGCCACCGAACAGGTGCGCCAGGACAAGCTGCGCGAAGTGAAGAACGGTCATGACGGCACCTGGGTGGCTCACCCGGACCTCGTGCCGGTCGCGATGGAAATCTTCGACCAGCACATGAAGGGGCCGAACCAGATCAATCGTCCGGCCGATCCGCACGAGCTTCCGGTGACGACCCAGCAATTGCTGGCGGCTCCCGAGGGCGACATCACGGATCACGGCGTCAGCGACAATATCGACGTTGCCATCCGCTATATCGCCGCCTGGCTGGGCGGCCGCGGGGCCGTGCCGATCCGCAATCTGATGGAGGATGCGGCGACCGCCGAGATCGCCCGCGCCCAGCTGTGGCAATGGCGCCGCTTCGACAAGTCCACCAAAGAGGGCACCGCGATCACCGCGGCCTTCCTGGAAAACAAGATCGCCGACATCTGTGCGGCCATCCAGGACGAAGTGCCCGGCCAGGACGAGTTGTGCGACCGGATCCAGACGGCGGCAGACATCCTGTCCGGCCTGGTCCTGTCGGACGAGTTCACCGAATTCCTGACCCTGCCGGCCTATGACCGGATTACGGCGGAACTCAAGGCGCCGATGCGTCTGATGGAGTTCGAGGACTGACAGAATAACAAGAGCTGATGACGGTTGGTCGTCTCAGGCGCGGGGCCCGGTCCAGGCATCAAGCCAGGATCGGGCTTCGCCGTATCCGGAGAACACCCGGAACTGGCCGCCGACCAGAAAGCCCTTGGTCTGGAACAGCATGGCCTGGTCCGTGTGTCGTTCGGCATCGAAGACATGGGCGGCTTTCAGGCGGGCCGCCGGCATGCGGAACCAGTCATCCGTCAATGACATGAACTCGATCGTCGAAAGGGCAATCTCCGCCTCGCGCCAGTCGGCGAGCAGCGCCGAATAGCCTGCGCTCTCCTCCGAGATGCGCGCCAGGTCTTCGGCAACCCCGTCGGGTGCCAGTGTCCCGGAAAAACGGACAAGAAGAAGACTGGCCGGAGAACCGGCTTCCAGGATGACGGGCATGGCACTCACCAACAACGCTACACGCCGCAAGGGCGGTATCGTCGGTAACAGCGCCATACCGAGTCGGGGAAGGCCGTGGCGCAGCCCGGCGGCTACGCATCTCAGCCCGTAATTCTAGCCTGTGACCGTGCTTGCAACCGGGCGTGTATATCCGCACAGGTCCGCGAGCTTCCAGCCTTCCGCCGTCATCTCGAAACGGCAGGAGAGATAGTCACGCCGGGAGACACCATAGGGCGGCGGAGCATCGGCGAGCGCTGTCTCGGGCGGTGGTGCGACACGGCTGTAGCGGGCCTGGGGATAGACCAGAACCTGCCGCACTGTCTCGCTGTCCGGGGCCGACGGATCGTCAATGATGCAGAGCGGTGGCTGGGACAGGATGCCGACGACCGTGCCGTCGGTGATACCATCATGGCCCCATAAATGTCCGCGTACGGCCGGCGTGCCGCCGGTCAGCGCCGAGCGCAGGGCCCCCGGAGCGGTCGCCTCGGCTAGCGCATTGGGATTGTGGCTGATCACGCCGGAAAAAGCCGCCATCTCATAGGATTGAGGGGCCCGGCAGGCGGGAACGGTCTCCGTGGCACATCCGGCAAGCAGCGCGGTGGCTCCGGTGGTGAGGACGGCAAGTCGAATACGCAAGGCTTGAACTCCGGTCACTGGGACGTCCCGCCTCCGCTATAGCCGGTTTCCCCGGCAACGGCGAGAGGCGAGGGGGGGCTAGCGGTTCTTCCGGTTCTCGATCAGATCCTCCACCACGGACGGATCCGCCAGGGTGGACGTGTCGCCCAGATTGGAGAAATCGTTCTCCGCGATCTTGCGCAGGATGCGCCGCATGATCTTGCCCGAGCGCGTCTTGGGCAGGCTGGGTGCGAACTGGATCAGGTCCGGCGTTGCTACCGGCCCGATCTCCTGGCGCACCCAGGCCTTGATCTCGGCGATATCCTCGTCCTCGGCTTTGCGCCCGCCCATCAGGGTCACATAGCAATAGATTCCCTGGCCCTTCACATCATGGGGATAGCCGACCACGGCGGCTTCCGCGATATCGTCATGGGAGACCAGCGCGCTCTCGATTTCCGCCGTGCCGAGCCGGTGGCCGGACACATTCAGCACATCGTCGACCCGGCCGGTAATCCACCAGTATCCATCGGCATCGCGCCGGGCGCCGTCGCCGGTGAAGTAATAGCCCGGATAGGCCGTGAAATAGGTATCGATAAAACGCTGGTGATCGCCATAGACGGTACGCATCTGGCCGGGCCAGGAGCGAGCGATCACAAGATTACCCTCGGCTGCGCCATTATCGGCCAGGCGATTGCCCTCGGCATCCATCAGGGCCGGTTCGACCCCGAAGAAGGGCCGTGTCGCCGAACCCGGCTTCATGTCGGTCACGCCGGGCAGGGGGGTGATCAGTGCGCCGCCCGTCTCGGTCTGCCACCAGGTATCCACGATCGGACAGCGTTCGTCGCCGACTACGCGGTAATACCAGCACCAGGCTTCCGGATTGATCGGCTCGCCCACCGTGCCCAGCAGGCGCAGCGAGGCGCGCGAATGTTTCTTCACCGGTTCGTCGCCTTCGCGCATCAGGGCACGGATGGCGGTCGGGGCGGTGTAGAAGGTGTTGACCTTGTGCTTGTCGATCACCTGCCAGAACCGGTCCGGCCCCGGCCAGGTCGGTACGCCCTCGAACATCAGCGTCGTCGCGCCGTTCGCCAGCGGGCCGTAGACGATATAGGTGTGCCCCGTGACCCAGCCGACATCGGCCGTGCACCAGTAGATTTCGCCCGGCCGGTAGTCGAACACGTATTCATGCGTCATCGACGCCCAGACCATGTAGCCGCCGGTCGTGTGCAGCACGCCCTTGGGTTTTCCCGTTGATCCTGACGTGTAGAGGATGAAGAGCGGATCCTCGGCGTTCATCGGTTCCGGATCGCAGTTCGCATCCTGTCCCGCGACCAGCGTGGCGTAGTCGACATCGCGGGTCTCGTCCCAGGCAATCTCGGCGCCGGTGCGACGGATGACGATCACCTGGTCGACATCGCCGGCGCTCTCGACCGCCTTGTCGACATTGGCCTTCAGCGGGACTTTCTTGCCGCCGCGCAGGCCTTCATCGGCCGTGATCACGAAGCGGCTCTCGCAATCGGAAATCCGGCCCGCCAGAGCGTCCGGCGAGAAACCGCCGAACACGACCGAGTGGACCGCGCCGATCCGGGCGCAGGCCAGCATGGCGTAGGCAGCCTCCGGGATCATCGGCATGTAGATCGTGACCCGGTCGCCCTTCTGGACGCCGATCGATTTCAGCCCGTTGGCCAGGCGGCAGACAGCCTCGTGCAGCTGGCGGTAGGTGATCGCCTTGTCGTCGGCCGGATCGTCGCCCTCCCACAGGATCGCCGTCTCGTCGGCGCGTTCGGCGAGGTGTCGGTCGATACAGTTGACCGAGGCGTTCAGCTTGCCGTCGGCGAACCAGCGGATATGCAGATCGTCCTTGTCCCAGGACACGTCGGAGATTTCCGTGAAGGGCGTCATCCAGTCGATCCGCCGCGCTTCCTCGCGCCAGAACCCGTCCGGATCCTCGAGCGAGCGGCGATACATCTGCGTATAGCGTTCCGCATTGATCAGCGCGGTTTCGGCGCGGCCTTCCGGGACCGGGTAGATTTCGTTGGGATCGTGATGGGACATGAGGGCACTCCCCGGGCGTTCTGGGCAGATTGTGATTGTTGGGATGCACGATAACGCGTTGCCGGTCGTGCGCAATTGCCGGTGCCGAACTAACCCTCGGCGCGCAGCGTGGTCGCCGGGTCGAGGGTGCGCAGGGCGGCGTAGTGGGACAGGAAGACCTGGCCGGACAATTCGTCGAACAGGCCGGCCTTGATCAGCCCGTCGGCCACGGGGCCTTTCACCTCTGACAGGTGCAGGCGAATGCCCGCCTCCTGAAGCCGGGCATTGATGGTGCGCAGGCTGCCGAGCGCACTCGCATCGACGAAATTCACCGCCGGGCACATCAGGACGAGATCGGTCATCTCCGGCTCGCCGGCTGCGATCCGCGCGATCAGCTCTTCCAGGAAGCGCGCATTGGCGAAGTAGAGCGCGCTGTCGACCCGCAGCGAGACCACATGCGGCGAGACGATCACATCGTGCCGGTCGACATTGCGGAAATGGTGCGTGCCCGGCACCTGTCCCAGCCGCGCCCAGTGCGGCCGCATCGTGCGCTGGAGCACCAGTCCGACCGAGACGGCAACGCCCAGCGTCAGGCCGAACTCGATACCCAGGAAGAGCACGCCGAACAGGGTCAGGAAGGCTGCCGCGCCGTCGGACCGGGAGTAGGTCCAGGCGTGCCAGGCGCCCTTGAAGTCCGCGAGCTTCCAGATGGCCGCCAGGATGGTTGCGGCCAGCGTGGCCTTGGGCAGGTGATGGAAAGCCGGGGTCAGGAAGGCTGCGACGAGCAGGATGAGCAGCGCTGTAAAAGCGCCGGCATAGGGTGTGCGGGCACCGGCAGTCTCGTTGACGACCGAGCGTGCGAAGCCGCCCGTCACCGGATAGCCGCCGGTCAGCGCCGCCGCGGCATTGGCTGCGCCCAGGCCGAAAAGTTCGCGATTGGGCTGGATGTGTTCGCGATGCTTGGCAGCCAGTGACTGGCCCACCGAGACGCTCTCGACAAACCCGATCAGGGAGATCAGGGCCGCCGGTCCGAGCAGGGCGCGCCAGGTCTGGAGATCGACAGTCGGGAATTGCAGGGGCGGCAGGCCGGAGGGCAGGCTGCCGACAATCGCGAGGCCGGTCTGTTCGTTGAGGTGCAGCGTCCATGCCGCGATTGTCGCCGCTGCGACCAGAGCCGCAGGTGCAGCGCGCACCAGGCTGTCGCTGAGGGCCTTGCCGAGACCGATGCGCTGCAGGAGGGCCGGCAGGACGCCCCGCGTCATCAGCAGGAAAGCCAGGCTGGCACCGCCCACAAGAAGAGCGATCCCGTCAAAACCGGCAAGGCCCTGGACAAAGGTCATCGCCAGCTCGGGCAGGGTCGCGCCATGCATGTCGATCCCCAGCATATGGCGCAGTTGACTGGCGATGATCAGCACGGTCGACGCGGTGATGAAGGCATCGACCACCGGCCGGCTGAGGAAATTGGCGACACTGCCGAGGCGGAACACGCCGAACAGAAGAAGAAAGAGGCTCGACAGCAGGGCCAGCGCTCCGGCCGCCGCTATCTGGTCGGCGGGATTGTCCAGACCGAGCGAGCCGACAGCCGCTGCCGTCATCAGTGAAACGACGGCGACAGGGCCGACCGCCAGGACGCGGCTGGAGCCGAACAGGGCATAGGCGATCAGCGGAGCGATGGACGCGTAGAGGCCTGCCTGCGGCGGAAGCCCCGCCAGCAGCGCATAGGCGAGGCTCTGCGGGATCAGCAGGATTGCGGTGACCACGCTCGCCAGCGCGTCGGCGCCCAGCGTCGCGCGGTCATAGGTTTTCAGCCAGCCGAGCCCCGGCAGGAAACGGGCAGCGCGATCGAGGAGTGTGTCAGACCGCATCGATCGGCAGTTTGAGGTAGCGCAGGCCGTTGGCGGCCGGTTCGGGCAGATTGCCGGCACGCATATTGATCTGCACCGAGGGCAGGATCAGACGGGGCATGTCCAGCGTGGCATCGCGCTCGGTCCGCCAGGCCACGAACTCGTCTTCGCTGGTCCGGGCATTGAGATGGATATTGCCGGCCTTTTCCTCGGCGACCGTGGTCTCCCAGGCGAAGAAGTCACGGCCCGGCGCCTTGTAGTCGTGGCACATGAAAAGACGGGTCTCGTCGGGCAGGGCGTAGATCTTCTGCACAGAGTGGTAGAGCTGGCGCGCATCGCCGCCCGGGAAGTCGCAGCGCGCGGTACCGAAATCCGGCATGAACAGCGTGTCGCCGACAAAGGCGGCGTCGCCGATATGATAGACCATGCAGGCGGGGGTGTGGCCTGGCGTGTGGATGGCCTCGGCCTCGATATTGCCGATCGAGAAGCGTTCGCCGTCCTGGAAAAGATGCCCGAACTGCGAGCCGTCGCGGGCGAAATCCGGACCGGCATCGAACAGGTCGCCGAACACTTTCTGCACGTCCGTCACATGACCGCCGATGCCGATCTTTCCACCCAGCCGGCTCTGGATATAGGGCGCCGCTGACAGGTGATCGGCATGGACATGGGTTTCCAGGATCCAGTCGACCGTCAGGCCCGCTGCTTTCACATACTCGATGATCGCGTTCGCCGAATGGGTCGCCGTACGGCCGGAGGCCTGATCGAAATCCAGCACGCTGTCGATGATCGCCGCGCGGTCCGTCTCGGGATCCGACACGACATAGGAGATCGTGAAAGTATCCGGGTCGAAGAAGGACTTTACGGCAAGCTGGGTCATGATGGTGGCGGGCTCCTGGCGGATTACTCGGACTCGATATAGGTTATGTGCATATTCATGCAAATATGAAGTTATGCGGCGCGGGGTCGCAGGCGGCGACTGTCTAGCCTATCCGGCGGGCCGGCAATAGGTGTCGTAGAGGGTGGATATCAGGTGTTCCAGCCGCGTGTCGGCGAGGGCGTAGTAGATGGTCTGTCCGTCGCGCCGCGTCCGCACCAGCCCCTTGTTGCGCAGGATTGCCAATTGCTGCGACATCGCCTGGGCCCGCATGTCCAGCGCCTCGGCGAGTTCGCCGACCGATCGCTCCTTTTCCACCATGGCGCACATGGCGAGAAGACGATTGGGGTGGGCGAGGGTCTTCATGATCTCGGACACCTCCTCGGCGACCGGCCGCATGTCGTCGTATTGCATGGTGTGCCTGCAGGAGTTTGTAGCTACAGGGGTGTGTAGGTGATTGCGGGGTGTGGGGGAAGGGGCCGGAGTAGGTTCATCTCCAAACACCGTCATCCCCCGGCTTGTCCGGGGGACCTCGACCCTCCTGCTGGACATTGGCTTCGCGACGTCATGACCGGGCTCTTCGCCAGGTTGGCGGAGGGCCCCCGGATCCCTGCTGACGCAGTGACCGTGGGATGACGAGGTATTGGCCGTATTGAAGAAGCGGCTTGCGTCGAGCTGCCCATCAACTGAAATGGGCTATTGTGTTAGCGCGCTAATACGCTATATCGGCCCTCAAGGAGACCGGACCCATGGACGACCTGTCTGAAAACACGCGCGCTTCGGCGCCGGATCTGGCGCCGCTTTGCGAGGCGCTGCTGGCCCTGCGTGATGAGCGCGAGGCCGACCGCTTCCTGCGTGACCTGCTGACACCGGGCGAGATCCGCACGCTGGTGGAACGCTGGCGCGTGGCGCGGTTGCTGGACGAGGGCGGTCATTCCTATCGCGAGATTGCCGAAATGACCGGCGCCTCCACCACGACGGTGACCCGGGTCGCCCGTTTCCTCAGCCAGGAGCCCTGGCAGGGCTACCGCACCATTCTCGACCGCCTCAAGGAGCCGAAATCGTGACCTCCCCGCGTCTGCGTATCGCCGTTCAAAGCAAGGGCCGCCTCGCCGAGGGCGGTATGGACCTGTTGAAGCGCTGCGGCCTTCGTTTCGCCTATGGCCGGGACAAGCTGCACCAGCGTGCCGAGAACATGCCGGTCGATCTGATGCTGGTGCGCGATGATGACATCCCCAACTTCGTGGCGTCCGGTGCCTGCGATTACGGCATTGTCGGCGAGAATGTGCTGCGCGAGGAACAGGCCGCCGGCGGCCGGGCCCGCGAGCTGGATGTGGCGCTGCGCCTGGGGTTCGCCGGCTGCACGCTGAAACTGGCAGCCGCCCAGGGCGGAGACATCCGCTCGTCTGCCGATCTGGCGGGCAAGGCGGTCGCGACCTCCTATCCGGCGCTGACGGCACAGTATCTGCGCGAGCGGGGGATCGAGGCGGAAATCGTCGAGATGCGTGGCTCGGTGGAAGTGGCACCCCGCCTGCGCATCGCCGATGCGATCTGCGACCTTGTCTCCTCCGGCGCGACGTTGCAGGCCAACGGGCTGGCGGCCTTCGAGACGGTGCTGGAGAGCGAGGCCGTTCTCATCCGGCGCAGCACGGGCCGGGATCCCCGGACCGACGCGGTGGCGAACGTGCTGATGCGCCGGGCCGAGGGTGTGATCGCCAGCTCGCAGACCAAATACATCATGCTCAACGCGCCCAAGGAGAGGCTCGAAGCGATCCGCAACCTCCTGCCGGGCGCCGACGCGCCGACCATCGCCCAGGTCGCTGGCCGGGACGATGTCGTGGCCATGCATGCGGTCTGCCGCGAGCGGGTGTTCTGGGAAACCCTGGAAGCGCTCGAAGCGGAGGGCGCGCGCGCCATCCTCGTCCTGCCCATCGAGAAAATGCTCGCCTGAGGTTCGTCATGCTCGACACGCTGATCTGGAAAGACGCCACAGAGGCACAACGGCGTCGGGCGCTGGCGCGTCCGGTCGAAACCGGCACCGCCGACGCGGCGGCCCGCGAGATCGTCGATGCCGTGCGGGCGCGCGGCGACGAGGCGGTCCGCGCCTACGCAGCCCGTCTGGATGGCCACGCGCCGGACGATTTCCGTGTGCCGGCCGAAGCGCTGCGCGAAGCGCGAAAGGGTATGGACCCGGCCGACATCGAAGCCGTCAAAGCGGCTGCGGACGCTGTGCGGCGGTTCCACGTCCGCCAGGGTTATTCGGGTTATTCCGTCGAGACCTGGCCTGGTGTCATGGCCTCGCGCCGGGCGACGCCGGTCGATGTGGCGGCACTTTACGTGCCCGCCGGCAGTGCGCCGCTCGTCTCGACGCTGATCATGCTGGCTGTGCCGGCCCAGCTGGCCGGTGTGCCGCGGATTGTCGTCGTGGCGCCGCCGGCCGGTGAGGGCGGGGTGAACCCGGCGCTTCTGGCCACCGCGGAGATTCTCGGCATTGACGAGGTCTATGCGATCGGCGGGGCCCAGGCGATTGCCGCCCTGGCGACGGGTGCGGCAGGCTTGCCGCGCGCCGACAAGATTTTCGGGCCCGGCAATGCCTATGTGGCCGCTGCCAAATCCTATGTCGCCGGACTGCCGGGCGGGCCGGCGATCGACCTGCCGGCCGGACCGAGCGAGGTGATGGTGATTGCCGACGACCGCGCCGACGCTGACCTGGTCGCCAGCGACCTGCTCAGCCAGGCCGAGCACGATCCCTCCGCCCAGGTGGTTCTGGTGTGTTTCGATAGCGCGACGCGCGACCGTGTAATCGCGGCGACCGAAGCCCAGCTGGCGCAATTGCCCCGGGCGGAAATCGCGCGGGCGGCGCTGGCAAGCTCCTGCACGGTGATCTGCGACACGCTGGAAGAGGCGGCCGAGGTGGCCAATGTCTACGCACCGGAACACCTGATCCTGCAGGCCGATGCGGCCGAGCGGCTGGTCGGCCTGGTGCGGCATGCCGGTTCGATCTTTGTCGGTGCCTTCACGCCGGAAGCGGCCGGAGACTATGCCGCCGGTCCCAATCACACCCTGCCGACCAGTGGAGCTGCGCGCGCCTATGGCGGCGTGACGGTCGAGGCCTTCCAGAAGACCACGACCATCCTGCGTGCCACGGCCGAGGGCGCGGCGGCCATGGCGCCCGCCGTCGAGCGTCTGGCAGCGCTGGAAGGGCTGGAGGCTCACGCGACGGCGATGCGTCTGCGCCGGGAACGGGCCGGGGCCCAGCCGGGTGTGGCTGCGGCCGGCGGTCCGCGCGCTGGCACGAAACGCCGCAAGACAGCCGAGACGGATGTCACCGTGACCGTCAATCTCGATCGCGACGGGCCCAGCCGGATTGCCACCGGTGTGGGTTATTTCGATCACATGCTCGAACAGGTCGCCCGGCATGGCGGGATCGCGCTGGACGTGGCGGTGGAGGGCGATCTTCACATCGATGCCCACCACACGATCGAGGATGTCTGCCTGACGTTCGGCGAGGCCTTGCGCGAGGCGTTGCGGGACAAGCGCGGTCTTGCCCGCTTCGGGTTCGAACTGCCGATGGACGAGACGCGGGCTGCGGTCTGGATCGATCTTTCAGGGCGGCCGTTTGCCAAATTCGAGGGCGAGATCCCCGGCGAGACCGTTGGCGAATTCCCGGTCGAGATGACGGCGCACGCCTTCCGCTCCATCGCGGAGAGCCTGGGGGCGGCGATCCATGTGAAAGTCGAGGGCGAGAATGCCCACCACATGGTCGAGGCCTGTTTCAAGGCTTTCGGCCGCGCCCTGCGCAAGGCCGTGCGGGTCGAGGGCGATGCGCTGCCGTCGACCAAGGGAATGCTGGCATGACCATCGCCCTGATCGATACCGGCTGTGCCAATATCGCCTCGGTGCGGTTTGCACTGGAGCGGGCGGGGCTGGACCATGACGTGGTCACCGAACCGGCCGGTGCGGCGGACTGCGACCGCATCATCCTGCCCGGTGTCGGCGCGGCAGGACCGGCCATGGAGCGTCTCAAGGCGCGCGGCTGGAGCGAGACGCTGCCGCAGGACGGCCGGCCGCTGATGGGGATATGCTTGGGGATGCAGCTGCTGTTCGAGCACTCGGCCGAGGGCGATGTCGACGGGCTCGGACTGTTGCCGGGCCGGGTCGAGCGCCTGCCGCGGCCGGACGGGCTGGTCTGGCCGCATATGGGCTGGAATGCGCTGGAGGGGTTCGCTGTCGGCGAGCCGCTGCTGACCGGCATTTCGGCCGGATCCCATGCCTATTTCGTGCACGGCTACTACGTTTCCGCCGGCCGGGTGACGCAGGCCCAGTGCGACTACGGCGTTCCGGTCTCGGCGATTGTGCGTCAGGGGCAGGTCTCCGGCTGTCAATTCCATCCCGAGCGCTCCGGAGCCGTGGGCGCGCGTATCCTTTCCAACTTTGCGGGTATCAAGGCGTGATCCTCTATCCAGCCATCGACCTTCTCGACGGCCGCGTGGTGCGGCTGCACAAGGGTGAATTCGACGCCGTCACGGATTATGGCGACGACCCCGTTGCCGTCGCCGAAAAGTTCGGCGAGGCCGGCGCCAGCTGGATCCATGTCGTCGATCTGTCCGGCGCCCGTGATGGCCAGCGCCGGCAGAGCGATACGATCCGCGATATCTGCCGGACGGGGCTGCGGGTGCAGACCGGCGGCGGGGTGCGTTCGTCCGAGGATGTGGAAGATCTTCTGGCGATGGATGTCGAACGGGTGATCGTCGGTTCGCTGGCGGTGACGGATCCGGAAAAAGTGTCCGGATGGCTGGCCCGTTATGGCAGCGAACACATCACGCTGGCGCTGGATGTGCGGGCGGTTGGCGGGCAGTACCGCCTGGCCTTGAAGGGCTGGACGGACCTGGCGGAGACCACGCTGGACGATGTCGTGAAAGCGTATGACGGTGCGAAATTGCGCCACGCACTTGTCACGGACATCGGACGTGACGGTGACCTTTCTGGCCCGAATGTAGGACTTTACCGCTACATAAGTGCCCAATTCCGTGACATTGCCTGGCAGGCCTCCGGCGGCATCGCGTCCCTGGACGATATCACGGCCGTGCGGGATGCGGGTGTTGCCGGGGCGATTTTCGGCAAGGCCTTGTATGAAGGCCGGTTTTCTCTTGCGGAGGCGTTGATATGCTCGCAAGACGGATAATCCCCTGCCTCGATGTCCGCGACGGCCGCGTCGTCAAGGGCGTGAAATTCCGCGACCACGAGGATGTCGGCGCGATCGTCGATCTCGCCCGCCGCTATTCTGCGGCCGGTGCCGACGAGCTGGTCTTCTACGACATCGCCGCTTCGGCCCGCGGGGCGACGGTGGAGCCGGAATGGGTGAGCAAGGTGGCGCGGGAGATCGATATTCCCTTCTGCGTCGCCGGCGGGATCCGCAGTGTCGACGATGCCCGCGCGCGCCTGTTCGCCGGCGCCGACAAGATCTCGATCAATTCCCCGGCGCTGGAAAGCCCGGACCTGATCGACCGGCTGGCGCATGAATTCGGCAGCCAGTGCGTTGTGCTGGGGGTCGACAGTCGCAAGATCGAGGGCAAATGGCGGGTGCACCAGTATACCGGTGACCCGGACAAGACCCGCACCGATGAACGCCGTACGCTGGACTGGATCGCCGAGGGCCTTGACCGCGGCGCCGGCGAAGTCGTGCTCAACTGCATGGACATGGATGGCGTTCGCGACGGGTATGATATCGAGCAGCTCGCTGCTGTGAGGGCGATCTGTTCGACCCCCCTGATCGCATCGGGCGGGGCCGGCCGAAAAGAACACTTCAAATCCGTGTTCGAATTGGCCAATGTCGACGGCGCGCTGGCGGCCAGCGTATTTCACAAAGGGGTCATGGAGATAGGCGATCTGAAGGCCTATCTTGCCGCCGAGGGAATCAGGGTCAGACCATGATTGAAGCGAACACCCTGGACTGGAAGAAGTCCGACGGGCTCATTCCGGCCATTGTCCAGGATCATGCCACGCGCCAGGTCCTCATGCTGGGCTATATGAATGAAGAGGCGCTGGCGAAGACGGTCGAGACCGGCAAGGTGCACTTCTTCTCGCGCTCCAAACAGCGCCTGTGGAAGAAGGGCGAGACCTCGGGCAACACGTTCAAACTGGTGACCATTGCCGCCGACTGCGACCAGGACACGCTGCTGGTCGAGGTGAAGCCGAAAGGCCCGGCCTGCCACACCGGCACGGTGAGTTGTTTCGGCGACGATCCGGCGCCAGGCCTGGGCTTCCTGGCGCATCTGCGTGCGATCATCCGCAAGCGGCGGAAGGACAAGCCGAAGGGCTCCTATGTCGGCGGGCTGATGGCGCGGGCGCCGAAACGCCCGGCCCAGAAAGTCGGCGAAGAGGGGGTCGAGGTGGCCATGGCCGCGGTGTCGGAAAGCAAGGCCGCGCTGAAAGCCGAAGCCGCCGATCTGCTCTTCCACCTCATGGTGCTGCTGGAAAGTCGCGACCTCTCGCTTGAGGATGTCGTCGGCGTGCTGCGCAAACGCCATGCCGTGCGCGCGGAAAAGACGGGGCGGAGCTAGAAGGGCTCGCCCCGTTTACGGGGGAGCTGTCCGCGAAGCGGACTGAGGGGGCGGTGCGAAGCGGCGCAGAGCGCGCCAGCGCGCACCTGTGACTCACCCCCTTCGACCTCACCCGGCCGGAGGCCGGGCTCGGCCACTTCCCCCGCTGACGCAGGGGAAGCCTTGGGTCTGATCTTTGGGGAGGCGTGAAATGGCCAGAACCGGGCTTGTTGCACTGGTCGTTGCAATCGGTACAGCGGTGCCGGCCAGCGCCCAGGATGTCATCGTCGTCACCGGCGACCGGACCGGCGAGGCGCGCCAGGAGAGCGTGCTGTCGCTCGGCGTGATCGGTGCGGCGGAGATCGCGGAGATCGCCGCCCAGCATCCCGCTGAACTTCTCAACCGGGAAGCCGGGGTCTTCATCCATCGCGGCAATGGTGCGGAGCATCTCACCGCGATCCGCTCGCCCGTCCTGACGGGCGGGGCCGGGGCGGGCGGTTTTCTCTATCTGGAAGACGGGATTGCCCTGCGCGCACCGGGCTTTGCCAATGTGAACGGGCTGTTCGAGGATATCGGCCCGCTCGCCGGTGCGGTGGAAGTGCTGCGCGGGCCGGGGCCGTCGCTCTATGGCTCCAACGCCTTGCACGGTCTGGTGAATACGCGCACGCCCGACCCGGCCGCAACGCCCTCGCGCTTTGTCGCCGAGGCCGGCAGTTTCGGACGCTATCGCGGCGAGGCCGTGCTGGCGCGGCCGGGCGAGACGGTGTCCTCCCTCATCGCGGTGTCAGCCCGTCACGAGGAGGGCTGGCGCGAGGCGGCCGGTCTCGATCATGTGCGCGCCCTGGTGCGGGCCGACGGCGAGACGCGTGGCGTCGACTGGCGCTTCACGGCCGCCCTGGTGCAGCTGAACCAGGAAACGGCGGGCTATGCCGCAGATTATCGCGACCGTGCCACAGCGCGGGCCAATGGCGATCCGGAAGCCTTCCGCGACGCCATCGCCGGCCGGATGAGCCTGGCCCTGCGCGGTCAGGCATCGGAGGGCTGGACCTGGTCGCTGACGCCCTATTGGCGCGCCAATGCGATGGATTTCCGCATGCATTTCTTCCCCACCGATCCGCTGGAGGAAAGCGGGCACCGTTCGGCGGGCGTGCAGGGCGCGCTGCATCGCGAGCGCGGCGCCTGGCGGTTCACACTGGGCAGCGATCTGGAATGGACGCGCGGCTGGCTGTCGGAAACGCAGGAAAACCCGACCCGCTTCTCCTTCGTCCAGGGCGATCACTACGACTATGCCGTCAATGCCCGGGTGGCCGCGCTCTATGCCCGGACCCGCTGGCAGGCGAGCGAGCGGTTGAGCCTGATTGCCGGCGCCCGCTGGGAGGCGACGCGCTTTGACTATGACAACCGTCTGGCGGACGGATCGGTGGGCCGCTATCTGCGCCTTCCCGACCGAAGCGATGATTTCTCGACCTTCGCGCCAGACTTCGGGTTTCTTTTTGAAGTTACAGAAAACGCGTCATTATTCGGCCGTGTTGCGCGCGGGGTGAGGGCGCCGCAAACTGCCGAGCTCTACCGGCTGCAGCCCGGCCAGACGATTGCCGGGATCGAGCCGGAAACCCTGGACAGTGCGGAACTCGGCTGGCGCCAGGATATCGGCGCCGGGCGGATCGAGATCACGGCCTTCGCGATGGAAAAGTCCAATGTCTTCTTCCGCGATGCCGACGGGTTCAATGTCACCGACGGCGCCACCGATCATCACGGTGTCGAGTTCGATATCGCCTGGCCGCTGACCGGCGCGCTGGAAGCCGGATTGACCGGCACCTGGGCGCGCCACACCTATGCCTTCGACCGTCCCGTCAGCGCCGCCAGCGAGGGCATCGCAAAGGGCAATGATGTCGACACGGCGCCGCGCTGGCTGTGGACCGGCCGCCTCGCCTGGACGCCCGTGTCGCAGGCGGACGTGTCGCTGGAATGGACCCATGTCGGCGCGTATTTCACCGATGCCGGCAATCTCAACACCTATGAGGGCCACGATCTTCTCACCCTGCGCGCGCAATACCGCGTCACCGGCCGCACCACCCTCTACGGCGCCATCCGCAACCTCACCGGCCAAGCCTACGCCAACCGCGCCGACTACGCGTTCGGCAATGCCCGCTACTTCCCCGGCGAACCGCGCGGTGTCACTGTGGGGGTTCGGGTGACGGGGTAGGAGGAGGGGCGTGGTGCACCAAAGGAAGGGCCTGATGGAGCACAGCGCCATCCTTCCCCTCGATGGGGAAGGTGGGCCCTCCGTAGCCTCGGCGAAGGAGGGGTCGGAAGGGGTGAATCCCGGCGCCGACAGGTTTGCTGGAAACTTCCGATACCTCGCTGCCACCCCATCCACCACGCCTTCGGCGCGGTCCCCCTTCCCCATCAAGGGGAAGGATGGCGGGCGTCGGCACAATCAGGTCGCCAACCGGGAGAACCGCATGAAACACTTTCTGACCGCCGCCACAGCCGCCCTGGCCCTCACGGCCACGGCCGCCGCCCAGGATTATTTCCCGCCGCGGGGCGATGCGGACTGGGAGCGGCGGGAGGCGGCGGAGATGGGGCTGGATCCCGTTGCCCTGCAGGCCGCCGTGGATTTCGCCATCGCCAACGAGACCGCGCCGCCGGACGGCTGGACGGGGGTCGATGTGCGCGATCTGTCTGTCATGGTTCCGCTGACCTGGGCGTTCGAGCCCTTTTCCAGCCCGGTGGGCGAGTTGCGGCCGCGTGGCGGTCCGGCGGGGATCATCCTGCGCGATGGTTATATCGTGGCCGAGTGGGGCGATCTGGAACGGGTCGACATGACCTTCTCGATCTCCAAGAGCTTCCTGTCGCACACGGTGGGGCTGGCGGTGGATGACGGGCTGATCGCCAGCGTCGACGATGCCGTCTCCGGCTATGTCGCAGACGAACGTTTCAGCACGGAGCACAATGCGCCGATCACCTGGGACCAGATGCTGCGCCAGACTTCGGGTTGGTGGGGCACGCTGTTCGACAAGCCGGCCTGGGCCGACCGTCCGGCGCGCGACAATCCCGCGCGCGATCTCGTTGCCGGTCCGCCCGAGCCGGGTTCGGCCTGGGAATACAATGACGTACGCGTGAATGCTCTGGCGCTGGCTGCACTGCATGTCTGGCAGCGCCCGCTGCCGGATGTGCTGGCCGAGCGGATCATGGACCCGATCGGCTCGTCCGGCAGCTGGGAGTGGCATGGCTATGAGAACAGTCATGTCGAGATCGGCGGCGAGACGATGTGGTCGGTGTCCGGCGGCGGCCATTGGGGCGGCGGCATGATGATCTCGGCCTATGACCAGGCGCGCTTCGGTCTGCTGGGGCTTCATCGCGGCAATTGGGATGGCGAACAATTGCTGTCGGAGGGCTGGTATGAGCGTTCGCTAACGCCGACCGATGTGATGCCGTCCTATGGCTATATGAACTTCTTCCTCAACACGCCGGGCGATGAACGCGCGGCGATCGCCGTGGAGGAGGCGCCGGCCGGAAGCTTTGCCTATCTGGGCGCCGGCGCGAACATGATCTTCATCGATCCCGAACACGACATCGTAGCCGTCGTCCGCTGGATCGATGCCGGCCAGCGCGGCGAGTTCATCCGCCGGCTGATGCAGGCGGTGGAGGAGTAGGGGCAGAGGCGGCGAGCGCCGGTCAACCTGTCCGTTTGTGCTATTGCGCATCGCGCGAAACCGCGCCCAATCTGCTGCGATGACAGCAGAGCCAGGGGGATGGCGTGGATCGCTTGTGGATGACGACGGCGCTGGCCCTGTGCCTGGCCGCGGCAGGACTGGATGGGGTTTCGGCCCAGGCGGCCGGGCAGGCTGTTCCGGGAACAACTCCGGCCGCAACGGCGCCGGCGGAACGCTCCGACGATGAGTTGTGGAACGAGCTGAAGGCACTGTCCGGCTCGCCGGTCGAGGACGGGCTGTGGGAGGCCGCCGAGGCGGCGACCGAGCATGTCTTCGGATCGGCGCTGGAGCGCGAGACCGGCGAGAAGGTGTTCGAGACCATCGCCGCGGCGCTGGAGCGCGACTGGCGCGGCGCGGCACAGCTGGCGGGGCCGGAAATCCTGTCGGCCTATCTGCCCGGCGTGGGCCAGTATATCGAACTGGTGCAGAGCGCCGCGCAGCAGATCGACCGGGTGACCGATGAATGGGCCGCCCAGCTTTACGATCACGACTCCTATCGCTGGGTGGAGGAGCAGGTGGCGGCGGAATACACCCGTCTGCGCGCGCCGATGGTCGACCAGCTGAACGAGCCCTTCTACGGCTATATCGACGATGACAGCTATGCCTTCATGCCCAGCTATGCGCTGCCGGTCGGGTCGCAGGCCCAGATCCGGGCGCGGGCCTTCGAGGCGCAGCTGTTCGAGCGCTTCATGCAGCAGCCCTTCATGGATGAGCTGACGGCGACGGACTACACCTCCAATGGCGGCGGGGTGGGCGGGCTCTATACCCGGTCCTATCCGGCGATGGTGCGCGAGATCCTGGGCTATGAGCCCGAGCCGCGGCGGCTGTTCAATTATTTCTACCACCGCGCCACGCGGCAGAATCTCCAGACCTATTTCGACCTGCACGAATATGTCGAGGCCGAGCATATGCGCCGCCGGGCGCGCGAGCGCCGGCAGGCGGTGATCGATGCCTATCGCGCCGCCCTGGCCGAGCAGAACACGCCGCAGCCCTATCTGGTGATGGCGTGTGGTCCCGCGTCCGGTTTCCAGCCCGGTTTCGACGGTGAGGTGCGGGAGGATGAGGGCAATCGCCGGGTGAGGGAATTCCGGACCCAGCTCTATGCGGCAGCCGAACAGAACGGTGTCGATGCCTATGCCATCGAAGCCCAGATGGCGCAGTCGGTGTCGGCCGGGCTCCTGACCGATGTGGCCTTCGAGTTCGATACCTCCAACCTGGAAGAGCGCCCGCTGGGCGCACGATACAATGCCCCGGTCTCGCTGCACCTGACGCCGGATATCCTGGGCATTGTCTGGTCCGGCAGTCCGGCCTCCTTTGCCGGCGCGGCGCGGACATCGCACCTTGCCCTAGGCAAGGCCTATCTGGACATCGGCCCGGAATTGCTGCAGGACCGGTTCGCGTCGGCGCAGGCTGTCGCCCGTGTCGAGGACAGTGCCGCACCGCTGGTGGTTACCGTGACCGGGCTCGACTATCAGTATGCCCACAGGCTGTTTCCCAATCGCGGTATTCACGCTCGGCTGGGAACCGGAGTGCAGGTCTGTTTCGAGGGGGAGACCCTTATCGATACGACAATCCGCACCGAGGAATACCATGTGCGGCCGAACGATATGAGCCTGAACAGTTCCCGCGCGATGGGCGTTTCGACGATGGAAGGTGTTGCGCGGACCCTGTCCCGGCTTGCCGACATGATCGCGGCGCAGGGCAATCCGCGGCTGCAGACCTATCTGCGCGGCGAGGCGCCGCAGCACATGCTGACCGGCGCCGCTGCCGAGCGTGCCGCGCAGATCGCGCGCGGTCAGCGCCGGATGGCTGCCGCTTCAGCCCCCGCCTCCGCGCCGCCCGCCATGCCGCGTTCGACGGTCGAGCGCATGCGCGAGCTGGAGGAATTGCGCGACGCCGGCATGATCGATGCGGACGAGTTTGCGCGGTTGCGGTCCGAAATCCTCGGCGCGCTGACCAGCGGAGACTAGCCCCGCTATTCACCGCTGCGGGCTGAAGCGTTCGGTCATGGAGTGGCGTGAGCCGGGATGGGTGAGGCGGGCATAGGTGACGACGTCCTGGCCCTGGAAGGTGCGCCGTTCCAGCACCAGGCAGGCCGCGCCGGGCTCGACGCCGAGGCGGCGGGCCAGCTCTGCATCGGCATTGACGGCGGAGACCGTGTGTTCGGCTTCGGTCCAGGGCGCGGCGCGCAGCAGCCAGCCGCCGGGGCCTTCGGTGTCGAAAGCGGCCTGGGCGGCGCCGGGCAGGAGGGCGAGATTGATCCAGCGCTCCTCGAACTCGACGATCTCGCCATCGGCCGTGTGCAGGCATTCCACATGCTGCAGGCGGGCACCGGGCGGCAGGCGCATGGCTTTCGCGATCCCGGGCGAGGCGGGCACCGTATCGTCGGTCTCGCAGATATAGCCATAGGCCTGGCCGCGGGCCGGAATAGCCTTGGCCATGTCGACGATCTTCAGCAGGGCGGCGGGCGCGTCGGGCTGGGCCACGAAGGTCCCGGCGCGGCGGCGGCGGACCAGCAGGCCGTCCTCGGTCAGCTCACGCAAGGCGCGATTGACCGTCATACGGGCTGTGGCGAGCGATTGGGAAAGGTCGGCTTCCGAGGGCAGGCGGTCGCCCGGCTTCCACGCGCCGGAGCGGATCTGCGCCGTCACGGCGCGCTTGATCTGGTCGTAGACCGGTCCGCGTCCGTCCAGTTCGATGGCCTCGATCTGCGGCATCAGCCCCCTCCGTCCAGCAGGTCCGCAAGGGCGTTGCGATAGGCGGCGAGCGCGCTTTCGCGCGCCCGGGCGCGGCCTGCTGTCACCTGCGCCTGCCCCCCGACATGCACCGAGCGGACACACCCCTTGTCGCCGCAGAATATCCAGCTGTCCAGCGAGGCATCCGCAGATCGTCCCGTCAGATGGGGATTTTCCGTGTCCAGTTCGACGAAATCGGCGCGCTGGCCGGGCGTCAGACCCGCGGCGGGCTGTTTCAGGGCCCGGGCCCCGCCGGCCAGGGCGGCCTCGAACAGGGTGCGGCCGGTCGAGCGGCCGGGCGCGGCGAGGGCATTGCGGCGGCGGGCCGTGAGGCGGACGCCGTATTCCAGCAGGCGCAGCTCCTCGGCGAGATCGATGCGGATATGGCTGTCAGAGCCGATACCGATCCGCCCGCCAGCGTCGAGATAATCCCGTGCCGGGAAAAGCCCGTCGCCCAGATTGGCCTCGGTCAGCGGGCACAGGCCGGCCACCGCGCCGGAGCGGGCGAGGGCGGTTGCCTCGCTGGCGTCCATATGGGTCGCGTGGACGAGGCACCAGTCGGCGTTAACCGCGACATGGTCCATCAGATGGGCGACCGGGCGCTGTCCCGTCGCCGCGATACAATCCTCAACCTCTTGTGTCTGCTCGGCAATATGGATGTGGAGCGGGGCGCTTTCCACAAGTGGCAGAATGGCAGAAATATCCTTAACAGGGGCGGCGCGCAGGGAGTGCGGCGCCAGGCCCAGCCGGGCATGGGGCAGGGCTGCGACATGCCTCCGCGCGGCCTCGACAAGCGCGGCATAGCTGTCCGGATCATGCAGGAAACGGCGCTGGCCATGGCTGGCCGGAGCTTCGTTGAAACCGCTATAGCGGTAATAAACGGGCAGCAGGGTGAGGGCGATGCCGGTCGAAGCGGCGGCGGCGCAGATGCGCCCGGCCATCTCGGCGCGGTCGTCATAGGGCGTGCCGTCGGGACCGTGATGGAGATAGTGGAATTCGCCCACCGAGGTGAAGCCGCTCTCCAGCATCTCCACCTGGACCCAGGCGGCAATCGCCTCGACATGGTCCGGGGTGAGGCGGTCGTTGAAGGCGTACATCAATTGCCGCCAGGACCAGAAACTGTCCTCACCCTCGCCGCGGCGCTCGGTGAGGCCGGCCATGGCGCGCTGGAAGCTGTGCGAGTGCAGATTGGCGAGGCCCGGCACGACTGTGCCCAGCCGGGTGGCGTCCTTGGCGGGCGGTGTATCCGTGTCGATACCGGCGATCAGGCCGGCCGCATCGACACGGATCGTAACGCCATCGGCCCAGCCATCGGGCAGGAGGGCGGACTGGCAGTAAAATTCAGCCATGGCGGCATGACCCCGCTGGACAGACTCGGTTTGAGGATTTTATTGTATAGACAATTAGCCGCATGCAAAGGCCGTCCCATGCAATTCGACCGTCTTCTCACGAATGCGCGCCTGGCGACAATGGTGCCGGGCGGTGCCGCCTATGGCGCCGTCGAGGGCGGCGCGATCGGGATTTCCGGCGAGCGGATCGCCTGGGCCGGACCGATGTCGCAAGTGCCGGGCGAGGCCGCCGTCACCGAGAATATGGACGGGCGCTGGATCACGCCGGCCCTGGTCGATTGTCACACCCATCTCGTCTTTGCCGGCGACCGCTCGGACGAGTATGAACGCAAGCTGGCGGGCGAGGATTATGCCGCCATCGCTCGCGCCGGCGGGGGTATCCGCAAGACGGTCGAGGCGACGCGCAAGGCCGGGGCGGCCGAACTGGCTGCCGGGGCGCTGTCGCGGCTGGATGCCTATGCCCAGGAGGGTGTCGGCACGGTCGAGATCAAGTCGGGTTATGGCCTCACCCATGACAGCGAACTGGCGCAGCTGAAAGCGGCGCGCGGCGTCGGCCTGGCCTCGGGCATGCGCATTTCCGCGACCCTCCTGGCGGCGCACACCGTGCCGGTGGAGTATGAGGGCCGCTCGGGCGCCTATATCGACGAGGTCTGCATCCCGCTGGTGCGCGAGGCCGCGCGGACCGGGCTGGCCGATGCGGTCGACGCCTATTGCGAGGGCATTGCCTTCTCGCCGGAAGAGACGCGCCGCCTGTTCATTGCCGCCAAGGCGGCCGGCCTCCCGGTGAAACTGCATGCCGACCAGCTCTCCGATACCGGCGGCGGCCAGCTGGTCGCCGAGTTCGGCGGCCTGTCGGCGGACCATATCGAATACACGAATGAGGCGGGCATTGCCGCGATGGGCAAGGCGGGCACGGTGGGCGTGCTGCTGCCCGGCGCCTTCTATGCCCTGCGCGAGACGCAAAGACCGCCGGTCGAGGCGATGCGCGCGGCCGGTGTGCGGATGGCCGTGGCGACCGACGCCAATCCGGGCACCTCGCCGCTCGTCTCGCTGCTGACGGCCGCCAACATGGCCTGCACGCTCTTCCACCTGACCGTGGAGGAGGCGATCGCCGGCATTACCCGCGAGGGCGCACGGGCGCTGGGTCTGGCCGGCGAGATCGGCACGATCGAGGCCGGCAAGGTGGCGGATCTGGCTGTCTGGGACATCGAGCGTCCGGCGGAACTGGTTCAATGGATCGGAAAACGGCCCCTGCATGGCCGTATCCTGGGAGGAGAATGGCTGTGAGTTCGGTGACCGTAACCCCCGGCAGGATGACCCTGGCCGACTGGGCCGCAATCTGGCGCGGTGCCGGCGTGACGATCGATCCGGCCGCGAAAGCGGATGTCGATGCCGCAGCGCAGACTGTCGACGATCTCATCGCCTCGGGCCGGGCGGTCTACGGGCTCAATACCGGTTTCGGCAAGCTGGCCCAGACCCGCATCGCCAATGAGGAACTGGCAACGCTGCAGGAAAGACTGGTGCTGTCGCACGCTGCCGGTGTCGGCGATGCGCTGCCCGAACCGGTCGTGCGCCTGATCCTGGCCCTGAAGATGGCCTCGCTGGCCCGCGGCGCCTCGGGCGTGCGCTGGACCACGATCGCGGCGATCCAGGCGATGCTGGACACCGGCGTGCTGCCGGTGATCCCGTCCCAGGGCTCGGTCGGGGCCTCGGGCGATCTCGCACCGCTGGCCCACATGTCCGCCGCCCTGATCGGCGCCGGTGAGGCGACGTACAAGGGCGAGCGCCTGCCGGCCGCAGACGCGCTGAAAAAGGCCGGGCTGGAACCGGTCCGGCTGGGCCCCAAGGAAGGACTGGCGCTCCTGAACGGGACCCAGGCTTCGACGGCGCTGGCACTGGCCGGCCTGTTCGAGGTGGAAAGCGGTTTTCAGGCGGCGCTGCTGTCCGGCGCGCTCTCGGTCGAGGCGGCCAAGGGCTCGGTCGCGCCGTTCGATCCGCGCATTCATCAGCTGCGCGGTCATCCCGGCCAGATCGATGTGGCAGGGGCGCTGCGCGGTTTGCTCGAAGGGTCGGGCATCCTCGCCAGCCACGAGAATTGCGACAAGATCCAGGACCCGTACTGCCTGCGCTGCCAGCCGCAGGTGATGGGCGCCGTGCTGGACCTTCTGCGCCAGGCCGGCCAGGTGCTGGAACGCGAAGCCAATGCCGTCACCGACAATCCGCTGGTCTTCACCGATACCGGCGAAGCGATCTCCGGCGGCAATTTCCACGCTGAACCGGTCGCCTTCGCCGCCGACCAGATCGCCATGGCGGCCTGCGAGATCGGCTCGATCTGCGAGCGCCGCGTGGCGCTGCTGACCGATCCGGCGGTTTCCGGCCTGCCGGCCTTCCTGACGCCCAATCCGGGCATCAATTCCGGCTTCATGATCGCCCATGTCACGGCCGCGGCGCTGGTCTCGGAGAACAAGCAGAAAGCCTACCCGGCCTCGGTCGACAGCATTCCCACCTCGGCCAACCAGGAAGACCATGTCTCCATGGCCACGCATGGCGCCTTCCGCCTCCTGAAAATGGCGGAGAACCTGCACAATGTGGTGGCGATCGAGACGCTGTCCGCCGTGCAGGGGATGGAGTTCCACGACGGGCTGATCTCATCGCCGCGGCTCGAGGCGGTGCGGAGATGTTTGCGCGAGGCGGTTCCCGCCTACGGCGACGACCGCTATTTTGCGTCCGATATCGCCAGCGCCCGAAGCCTGGTGACGGGCAGGGGGCTCGTCGCGGCAGCGGGTGAATTGCCCGGGATTGCCTAGATGAATGTCTTCTTCGAGAAACGCGGAAGCTCGCCGCTGATCGTGTCCATGCCGCATTCGGGAACCCATCTGCCCGACGGGATGGCCGAACGGATGACCGAGGCGGCACGCGGCCTGCCGGACACGGACTGGCATGTGCCGGAACTCTACGATTTTCTCGACGAACTCGGCGCGAGCACGATCCGCGCCACCCATTCGCGCTATGTCATCGATCTCAATCGCGACCCGACGGGCGCCTCGCTCTATCCCGGCCAGGCCACGACGGAACTCGTGCCGACGACGCTGTTCGACGGGACGCCGGTCTACCGGCCGGGCGAGGAACCGGACGAGGCCGAGATCGAGCAGCGCCGCACGGATTACTACGATCCCTACCACCGCGCCCTGACCGAGATGATCGTCAAGGTGCGCATGGAGCACGGCTATGTCGTGCTGTGGGACGCGCATTCCATCCGCGATGAAGTGCCGCGCCTGTTCGAGGGTGTGCTGCCGGATCTCAATCTGGGCACGAATGGCGGGGAGAGCTGCGACCGGACCATCGAGCGCTGGGCGGTGAAGGCGATGATGGATCACGAGGATTATGCCTCGATCGTCAATGGCCGCTTCAAGGGCGGCTGGATCACGCGCGCCTATGGCCGCCCGGGGCTGAACGTGCATGCCCTGCAGATGGAACTCGCCCAGTCGGCCTATATGGACGAGGGCGAACCCTGGATATTCAGCGAAGACAAGGCGGGCAGGCTGCGCCTGGCGCTCAAGGACACAATGAAGGCGGCCCTGAAGGCTGCTGCGATGCTCTATTCCGGAGAGGTAAAGTAGTTGGCGCCTGGCTGTGGCAAGAATGTTCTCCGATGGGTGAAAGACAAGCGAAACGGTGCGAGCGCGTCATCCTTCCCCTTGATGGGGAAGGATGACGCGCTCGCACCGTTTCGCTTGTCTTTCACCCATCGGAGAACATTCTTGCCACAGCCAGGCGCCAACTACTTTACC
>MRWG01000188.1_pt1 | contig 105226 bp, 106 predicted proteins | sample 1013341 | NCBI WGS metagenome assembly MRWG01 (sample SAMN06117577, study PRJNA244670) | biofilm metagenome | biome: Water; feature: Cathode Biofilm; material: Biofilm; isolation source: microbial consortium enriched at the cathode of a solar microbial fuel cell | place: USA: District of Columbia...
GCGCTAGCTTAGCCAAATCGCCTGTCCGGGGGGCGGACATGCGATGGCGCGGCGGCCTTCGGCCTTGATTCCGCGCCGGGACCAGATGGTCCAACGTCCGCTCAAGGCCATCCAGCAACTTTCCTTCCGTCCGCGCGCCTCACCCACCCGCCGGGAACACGAAACACCGGTCGCGGCGGATCATCAGCCACAGCGGCTTGCCCGGCTTGGGCAGGAACACGTTGGGCACGCTCGCCTTGATGAGCGAGCCGTCGTGGTCCATGCGAAACTCCACCAGGCTTTCCGACCCCATGAACCGCGCCCGCGTCACCACCCCGCGCGCAGGCGTGCCATCGAGCGGCGTGGGGTTGGGCCCGCGCCCGTTGCGGTCGAAATCGATCTTGATGTGCTGCGGACGGATCACGATCTCGACCACTTGCCCGTCGGGCACGCCAGGGGCGAGAAACTGGCCAAAGGGGGTCTCGGTCAACGCCCCGCGCACGGTGCCCCGGATCACGTTGATTTCGGAGAAGAACGCCATCGCGCTGCGATCCATCGGCGCGTTGTAGACGTTGTAGGGCGCGCCCTGCTGCACGATCCGCCCGTCGCGCATCAGCGCGATCTGATCCGCCATGCGCATCGCCTCCTCCGGCTCATGCGTGACCAGCAGGACGGCGGTGTCCTCCTCGCGCAGGATGTCGAGCGTCTCGTCACGGATACCATCGCGCAGCCGGTTGTCGAGCCCCGAGAACGGCTCGTCCATCAGCATGATCCGCGGGCGCGGCGCCAGCGCACGCGCCAGCGCCACACGCTGCTGCTCGCCCCCCGAAAGCTCGTGGGGGAAGGCATCGATATGATGCGCCAGATGCACCCGCTCAAGCAGTTCGATCACCCGTGCGCGCCGCGCCCGTCTCGGCCCGTCGAGGCCAAATCCCACGTTATCGGCCACGCTCAGATGCGGAAACAGCGCGAAATCCTGGAACATGAGGCCGATCCGCCGCCGCTCGGGTGGCACGCGGAAGATCGTGTCGCACACCAGCTTGCCATCGACATGGATCTCGCCCGCGTCCTGCATCTCGACGCCCGCGATCATCCGCAGGGTCGTCGACTTGCCGCAGCCCGACGGTCCCAGCAGGCACATCACCTGCCCCGGCATGACCTGCAGCGATACGTCGTCTACCACCAGCCGCCCGTCATAGCGGCGCGTGACGTTCCTGATTTCCAGCCGGGGAGTGGGGCTTTGCACCGGTGTCTCTCGCCATCTATCCGACCGATTTGATCGGCCTTTGACCGCAGCCAATAGCAACCCCACCCCGCCCATGCAAGCACCGCCGCCCCTGCGCCGTTGACAGCATGGAATCGAAGTGCTTGTGTGCCCACGGATTTTTCATACCGGAGTTTGACTCATGCGATTTGTCACAGGTGCCGCTCTGGCGCTCAGCCTTGCGCTTCCCGCCCATGCCGAAACTGACCGCGAGGCACGGCTCGCCGTCGCGCGCGACTATGTCGAGGCCAGCATGGCCGACATGAACATCCAGGAGTTCATCCGCCAGATATGGCAGCCGATGGTGCAGCAGATGGCCGCCAACCGACAGGCGCTCTCGCCCGCGCAGGTGGCCGATATCGAGGCGCTCTTTTCCGAGGAGTTGACCGCGCCCCTGACCGAAGTCATGCGCCGCCAGGACGAGAACCTCGCCGATCTACTGACGCTTGAAGAATTGACGGCACTGCACGATTTCTACACTTCCGAGCATGGCGGCGCGGTAATGCGCAAGATGCCGCGGCTGGCACAGGCGCAACAGCCGATGATCTCCGCGGTGCTGCAGGACGCCATGCCGCGAATGATGCCCAGGATCGAGGAGATCACCACCCGCGCGCCCAAGGCGGATTAGACCCGCGCCAGCACGGCCCGCGCCGCGCGCAGTCCCGGGGCCTCGCCCCCCTCGCCGAGGCGCTGCATGGTGGCCTCCATCGCCGCTTCTTGCGCGTCCGGGTGCTCCATCACCTGCAAGAGCGCCGGCGCGATCGCCTCGGGGCGGCAGGCCCGGCCGATGAATTCCGGCACCGCGCGGGTCTCGCTCACGAGGTTGACGAGGGTGAGCGTATCCACCCGGATGAGCCGTGACAGGATCGCGCGGCTGAGCGGCGCCATGTCGTAGGCGATCACCATCGGCGTGCGCGCATGCGCAAGCTCCAGCGACACGGTGCCCGACGCCGCGAGCGCCAGGTCAGCGGCGTGAAAGGCGCGGGCCTTCTCGGCGGCATGGTCGGGGTCATCGGGCGACAGGATCAGCGGCTGCGCGGGCCAGTCCGCCACCGCCGCGCGGACCAACGGCACCATCGCCGTGGTGGTGGGTAGCACCAGCCGCGCCTCTGGCCGCACGTCCAGCACCCGCCTGATCGCCGCGCCGAAAACCGGGGCGAGCCGCGTCACCTCACCCCGCCGCGAACCCGGCAACACCAGCAGGAACGGCGCGTCGCCGATCCCGTGGCGGGCGCGGAACGCTGCCACCTCCGCCGCGTCGGGATGCGGCTCGGCCACCACCGGGTGGCCCACGAAATCGCAGGCCATGCCCGCGGCCTCCATCAGCGGCGGCTCGAACGGCAGAAGCGCCAGCACCTGATCGACATACTGCGCCATCCTTGCCGCGCGCCCCGCCCGCCAGGCCCAGACCGAGGGGGCGACGTAGTGCACGGTACGGATGGCCGGATTCGCGGCGCGCACCTGCCGCGCCACGCGCAGACCGAAATCCGGGCTATCGATGGTCACCAGGACGTCCGGCGCGGTCTCCAGAACGGCGGCGACGGTCTGCGCGAGACGGCGGCGCAGGTGCAGGTAGCGCGGCAGTACCTCCGCCAGCCCCATCACGCTCAGATCGTCCATCGCGAACAGGCTGTCGAGTCCCTGCGCCTGCATCATCGACCCGCCCACGCCGAAGAATCGCGGCGTGGCGAGCGTCTTGAGACCGGACATCAGTGCGCCGCCCAGCCGATCGCCGGACGCCTCACCCGCGACGAGAAACACCTTCACCCCTGCCCCCCGGACGACCCGCCGTCGCGCACCCACAGGAACAGGCCCGCGCCCGCCAGCACCTCGATCACCCGCGCACGGTCGAGCACCATTACACCACCCGCTGCAATCACGATACCGGCAAGCCCTGCCTCGGCGGCGCGCGCGGCGGTATCGGGGCCGATCACCGGCATGTCCACGCGCATCTCCTGACGGGGCTTTGGCGCCTTGTATAGAAACGCGGGCGTGGCCTGCGCATCCGCCGCGCGCCGCCAGTCGACGGCTGCATCGAGCGCGAGGTCTAGCGGGTTAAACGCCCCCAGTGCGAGATCGGCCAGCATGGCGTCGGTGCCGCGCGCGTCCTCGCGTGCGACGACCGTGCCACCGCGCAGGACCACCGCCTGCCCGGTATCGCTGCGCCCCATCTCGGCGAGCGCGGCCTCGGCGGCGGGCAACGCGATCGCCACGCCCTCGGGCAACGTGCCGGTCAGAAGCCCCACCTCCGGCAACAGGTCCGGCGCGATATCCGCCGCGCCCACCACGGCGATCCCGGCCTCCTCGATGATCGCCACGATCTCGCGCAGGGTGCCGTCGTCGCCCTTGGCCATCGCTGCCGTCAGGCGTGGCACCAGCGGCGCGGTGGCCGCGTCGATGCGGCTCGGGTCCACCTCGGGCCGCCGCATGGCGCCCGCCATGCACAGCCGCATCACCCCGCGCGCGCGCAGTTCCGCCAGCAAGCTGCCGAATGTCTCGAGCCGAAAGCCCAGCCGGGGCATATCGCCGGTGACCTGCGAGGGAAACTGCTCCACCTCGCACAGCACAGGCACCTCGCCCCGCGCCAGCAGCACCCGCACCAGGTGCGGCGGCACGCCGCCCTGCCCGGCGATAAGCGCGAGGCCCACCGGCCTAGCCCTGCCCGGGAGTGAGGTAGGAGCGGTCGGAATGCGCGGTCACGAAATTGACGATGCGGCGCACGTAATCGCTCGTTGTCTCCTCGCCCAGCCTGCGTGCGCGGTCCTGGAACGCGCCCTCGCCCTGCGCCAGCATCTGGAACGCGGCGCGCAGCGCGGTGATGTCGGCGCGCGGCACGCCGCGCCGCTTGAGCCCCACGAGGTTTAGCCCGTCGAGATAGCCGCGCGGCCCCTGCACCAGGCCATAGGGGATCACGTCGTTGGTCACCATCGTCACCGCCCCGATAATCGCGCCGCGGCCGATACGCACGAATTGATGGACCCCCGACAGCCCGCCGATGATGACATCGTCCTCCAGCACGCAATGCCCCGCGAGGGCCGCGTTGTTGACCACGATCACCCGGTCTCCGATCTGCACATCATGGGCCACGTGACAGCCCGCCATGAACAGGCCGTCGTCGCCCACGCGCGTGACGCCGCCGCCGCCCTCGGTGCCGGTGTTCATGGTGACGTGCTCGCGGATACGGTTGCGCGCGCCGATCACCAGCCGCGTCTCCTCGCCACGGTACTTCAGATCCTGCGGAATCTCGCCGATGCAGGAGAACGGAAAAATCAGCGTGCCCTCACCGATCTCGGTCGCGCCGGTCACCACCACGTGGGACTTGAGCGTGACACCGGGAGCAAGCCGCACCCGCGGGCCGACATGACAGAACGGCCCGATCTGGCAGCCCTCCCCGATCTCGGCCCCCGGCTCGACCACCGCCGCCGGGTGGATCATCGTCTCGCTCATCGCGTCAATCCTTCGGCATGTCCATCATGGCGGTGAATTCCGCCTCGGCGGCCACTTCGCCCGCGACCGAGGCCACGCCCGCGAATTTCCAGACCTTGCCGCCCGGCTTGCCCCGGCGCGTCTCGACCTTGAGCTCCAGCACGTCGCCCGGCACCACCATGCGGCGGAACTTGGCCGTCTCGATGGCCATGAAATAGACCAGCATGTTGCGGTCCTCCAGACCCAGCGCACAGCCCACCATGACCGCAGCGGTCTGCGCCATCGCCTCGATGATGGTCACCCCCGGCATGATCGGGTGGCCCGGGAAATGGCCCTGGAAATGCGGCTCGTTCATCGAGACGTTCTTGAGGCCGCGCGCCGAGTTGAAGCCGTCGATATCGACCACACGATCCACCAGCAGGAACGGGTAGCGATGCGGGATAATCCGCTGGATCAGATGGATATCCGCGGATTTCAGCGGCTCGCTCATGGCACGTCCTCTCAAAGTTGCGACGCGCTGTCCCTAGCAAGTGCGCCCGCGCGGGGCAAGCGCGGCGCGCGGCTACTCCTGCGGCGCGTCGGGCGGCTCGGGACCCTCGCCGATGCGGGCGTCGATGCGCGAAACGGCGATATCGGTCACGTCGGCCACCTCGGCGCGCAGGATCACGCTGCGCACATCCAGCAGCGCCACCGCATCCGCCTCGTTCAGGATCTCGCCCAGAACCGGCTGCACCACCCGCATGAACTGCACCGGCGCGAGATCACGCTGCCGTTCCAACTCGCGCGAGAGCCGCTCGCTCTCGCGGCGCAGTTGCGTCACCTTGGTATCGAACGCGTCGGCCATCTCGCGGAACTCGTCCGGCGGGGTGGTGGCGCGCAACTCCGTGAGCTTCTGCTCTTCGGCCTCGAGCTCGGCGGCCACGCGATCGTTGCGCGCGATCAACGCGTCACGCTCGGCCTCGATCCCGGCCTGGAGCTTCTGGCCATAGGCGGTTTCCGCCAGCAGCCGCTCGATGTCGATCACAAGCACATCGCTCTGCACGACGCCCAGTTGCTGCGCCCGCGCGGGCGCATCGGCGCCCCCCGAGAACAGGGCCAGAAACGTTGCGAGAAAGAGCCCCGCGCGCATGATCAAAAGTCGGTGCGAACCGTCAGGTTGAAGCTCTGCTCGAAATCGCCCGGCTCCTTCTTGAGTGCGTTGGAGAAGTTCATCCGCAACGGCCCGAAGGGCGAGCTCCAGAACACCGACAGGCCGATGACGTGGCGTGGCTCGAACCCGGTGGCGGCGAGCGTGCCAACCGCCGCGCTCTTGTTGTCGACACCCCAGATCGCGCCGACGTCGTAGAACGCGCCACCGGTGATACCGTATTCCTCCGGCAGACCGATGGGGAATTCAGCCTCGAGCTTCAGCGCCGCGTAGTAGTCGCCGCCAAGATGCTCGTTGCCCTCGACCGGGCCCATCCCGTTGGGCTCGAACCCGCGGATCACCTGATCGTTGAAGCGGTTGAGGAATCGGCTGTTTTGCCCGCTGTTGAACTCGATCGCACCACCCTCGACGATGGCACGCAGCGTCACTTCCTCGTTGAGCACCGCGGTCTGTCCGACCAGCCGCAGGGTGGTCTTGATATACTCGTTATCCCCACCGAGCCCAGCCAGTTCCTGCCCGAAGGACAGAAGTATCCCCGAGTTGGGGTCGAGACCGGTGCGGCGCGTGTCAAAGCTGTAATCATAGCCCACGGCACTGGTCCAAAGGTCGCCCTGATTGATCTCGTTCTGGAGAATGCCACTGTTGCCGTTGTAGTCCGACATCTCCTCGTAGCGACCGTTGTAGAACAGGCCCAGACGTCCATTCTCGCCGGTGGGAAAGGTCAGGCTGGGGCGGAACACACCGATGGCCGTATCGAACAGGGCGTTGTCGCTGTCGGTCTCCTGGAACGCGAAGTCGAGCCCGAACGCCACGTCCCGCCCCAGGAAGGCGGGTTCGACGAAGCCGATGTTGTAGTTGAGCGTGTCGCCCGTGCCCAGGATGTTGAATTTGAGTTCCTGCCCCCGCCCGAGGAAATTGCGCTCGGACAGGCCGAATTGCAAACCCAGACCCGAATTGGTCGAGAAGCTGGCACCGACCGAAACAGAGCCGGTCGTGGTTTCCTCGACATCGGTCTCGATCACGACCTGGTCGGGGCGCGACCCCTCGCGCGCGTTGACATCGACATTCTCGAAGAAACGCAGCGCACGGATGCGCTCGGCCGCCTGCCGGATCGCGCGCGGATTGAACGGATCGCCCTCGGCGGTGTCGAACTGGCGCCGGATCACCCGGTCAAGCGTGGTGGTGTTGCCCTCGATATCAATACGCTCGACGAACACGCGCGGTCCCCGCTGGAGCACGAATTCAACGTCGAGCGTCAGCTCGCGGTCGTTGCGCGTCACCCGTGGCTCGACGCGCAGGAAATCCACGCCCTGCTTGACGCCCAGCCGCTCCATCCGGGCGATGGCATTTTCGACCACGTTAGGGGAGTAGACCACGCCAGAGCGCAGCTTGAGCGTGTCGTGATACGGCTCGGCCTCCACGCCGTCATACTCGCTCACCGTCGTCACCTCGCCAAAGCGGAACTGCTGCCCCTCTTCAACGTTAAAGGTAACGAAATAACCGTCGCGTTCGCGCGCCAGCTCGGCATTGACGCCGGTCACGCGGAAATCGACATAGCCCCGCGAATTGTAGAAGTCCGTCAGCACCTGCCGGTCAAAGCTTATCCGATCCTCTACGAAGGTATCCCTGCTGATGATCGCACGCAAAAGCCCCGCCTGCTTGCTCTGGATCGCGCGGCGCAGGCGACGGTCGGAATAGACCCGGTTGCCGGAAAAGCCGATACGCTTGATCTCGATGGCGCCGCCCTCGAAAATCTCGAAAACGACGTCCACCCGGTTGTCGCTACGGCGGATCACCTTGGGCGTGACCCGCGCCGAGATGCGCCCGTTCTGAGCATAGGCCTCGGCGATGGTGGCGGCGTCGCGCTCGGCCTGCGCGGGGCTGAACACCTGCCGCGACCGGCTCTGGATAAAGCCCGACAGCTCCTCGTTCTTGAGCTTCTTGTTGCCCTCGAAGGCGATGCGGTTGATGGTCGGGAACTCGGTCACGCGAATGACCAGGCGGTTGCCCTGCGGATCGAGCTCGACGGTCTCGAACAGGCCGGTATCGAGAATGCGCTGATAGGCAGCGTTGAGCTCGCCCGCGCTCACCGTCCCGCCCCGCGCGATCTCGGCATAGGACAGGATCGTATCGCCCTCGATCCGCTGATTGCCCTCGATTGCCACCTCGGTAAAGCGGTATTCTTGGGCCTGACTCTGCGAGGCAAGCCCGACCAAGGCGAGCGACAGCACCGCAACTAGGTGGAAAAGACCCTGCTTCAAAAAGGCGGCAAGCGGCCGTGCCGCGTCACAATCGCTCATCGGTCAAACCCAGTCAGACATCCCATTAACCGAAGTCACTACCCGGTCTGTCAGGGCTTGTCAAAACGCGAATGACCGGGTCACAGCGTGCCGAGATATCCCGCCGCCATCAGTGCCGCGGCCAACGTCGCGGCAAACAGCAACAGATCGGCATTGACGGCGACCAGCACGCTTGCGCCGCGATATGCGTCCCTGAGACTTGGCATGATCCGCTCCTTCGCGCATAATTCCGGACATTGCCGAGCTTGCCTGCCCGCAATGACGAATTTTTGCTCGAATCGTGGCAAGAATCGGGCGCGCACACCGTGTCAGCGCGCCGCCATGAAGGCCGCGAGCCGCGCCAGCCCCTCCTCGATATCTGCCGTCGCGCGCGCATAGGAAAAGCGCAGCGTTCCCGCCCCGCGGCCGGGGTCGAAATCAAGCCCCGGTGTCACCGCGACGCCCGCGCGTTCGAGGATTTCGGCGGCCAGCGCGCGGCTGTCATCGGTCAGGTGGCGCACGTCGGCATAGACGTAGAATGCACCGTCGGGTGGCGCAATCCGGTCAAAGCCCGCCTTGGGCAGCCCCTCCAGCATCAATGCACGGTTGCGGGCATAGACCGCCCGGTTGGCCTCCAGCTCCTCGTGGCAGTCCATCGCCGCCAGCGCCGCGATCTGGCTGGCATGTGGCGGGCAGATAAAGAGATTCTGCGCCAGCCGTTCGATAGTGCGCACGTGATCCTCGGGCACCACCATCCAGCCGATGCGCCAGCCGGTCATCGAGAAATACTTGGAGAAGGAATTGATGACATAGCAGTCGTCGGTGATCTCCAGCGCGCTCACCGCGCGGGCCTCATAATGCAGGCCATGATAGATTTCGTCGCTGATGAATTGCCCCCCGGCCTGTTGCGTGGCGCCAATCAGCGCCGCCAGCCGGTCGCGGTCCAGCATCGTGCCCGATGGATTGCCCGGGCTCGCCACCAGCAGCCCTGCCAGATCGCGGCCCGCGAGGTCTCCGGGCACTGGTTGCAGGCGGTTTTCCGCCGACGTTTCGATATCGACGGGCACGAGGTCCAGCGCGCGCAGGATCTGGCGATAGCTTGGATAACCCGGAGCGCCGATTCCCACCCTGGCGCCCGCATCGAAGAGCGCGGTGAACGCAAGGATGAACGCCCCCGACGATCCCGGCGTGATGACCACGCGCGCGGGGTCGAGATCAACGCCATACCATTCGCCGTAATGCCGCGCGATGCGGGCGCGCAGCTCCGGCAACCCCAGCGCCACTGTATAGCCGAGCGCGCCCGCCTCCATCGCCGCGGCCAGCGCCGCGCGCGCACCCGCAGGGGCCGGGGTGCCGGGCTGCCCCACCTCCATGTGGATGATCCGCCGCCCCGCCTCTTCGGCGCGGCGCGCGGCCTCCATGACGTCCATCACGATGAACGCATCGACCTTGGATCGGCGGGCACGGCGCATTACATTCCTCCTCGAACGGGTGCGGCACGCCTCCGTTTCACTGACAAAGGCAGGCAAGGTCAATGCAGCCAATCCGATTTATCGCCGCACTGCTGGTGCTGGTCGTGACGCTCGCCGCCCCGGCGCGCGCCGTCACGCTGTTGCGCGATCCCGATATCGAGCACGGGCTGAAGATGCTGGCCGAACCGGTGCTGCGTGCCGCCGGGCTCAGCCCCGAGCGGGTGGATATCCTCGTGCTCGACGCTCCCAGCCTCAATGCCTTCGTCGTCGATGCCAATTCCATCTTCCTGCATTCCGGGCTGATCCTGCGGATGGACAACCCGGCAATGCTGCAATCGGTGATCGCCCACGAGGCCGCGCATATCTCCAACGGCCACCTGATGCGCCGCCCCATCAACCTGCGCAACGCCCGCAACGCCGCCGCACTCGGCACGATCCTCGCAGGCATCGCGGGGGCCGCCGCGGGCAGCGGGGAATTCGCCGCCGGTGCGGCGGCGGGGATACAGGGCGCGGCGATGCGCAGCTTCTTCTCGCATACCCGCGCCGAGGAAAACGCCGCCGATACCAGCGGGATGCGCTATCTGAACAGCGCCGGCGTGAACCTCTCAGGCGCGGTGCAGGTGATGGATCTCTTCCGCGGACAGGAATCGCTGTCGCTGACGCGGCAGGACGCCTATGCGCGCACACACCCATTATCGCGCGACCGGTTTCGCCGGGTACGCGCTCTGGCCGAGGCGCAATCGGGCGAGGCCAGACCCGACCGCGAGGCCGAATACTGGTTTGCCCGCACCAAGGGCAAGCTCTCGGCCTTCCAGCGCTCGCCGAAATGGACGCTGACGCGCGCGGGCGAATCGGGCTTCGAGGATGTGCGCCTTATGCGAGAGGCGGTGGCGTATCACCGCCTCTCTGATCTCGGTCGTGCGCTGCCGGCCATCGACGCCGCCGTCGCGCGGCGGCCCGATGATCCCTACCTGCACGAGTTGCGCGGCCAGATCCTGATGGAAAGCCGCCGGATCAAGCCCGCGGTCGCCGCCTATGCCCGCGCCGCGAACCTCGCGCCACGCGATGCGCTCATCCTCGGCGCCTACGGGCGCGCGCTGCTTGCCGACGGGCAGGTACAGCAGGCCGCCCGCCGGCTCGAGGAGGCCCGCGCCCGCGACGGGCGCGACATCCGCGTGCTGCGCGACCTGGCTCAGGCCGAGGCGCAGATGGGCAATCGCGGCATGGCCTCTGTCCTCACCGCCGAGCGTTATGCGATGGCAGGCCGTCTCAAAGATGCTAGGATACACGCCGAACGCGCCAGCGGCCTGCTGCCTCGGGGCTCGCCAGGCTGGCAGCGCGCACAAGACATCCTTGCGGCCGCGGACGCCGCCGAGAAACGGAGAAAGTGACAAAGTGACCCTACCCTACCGACTCGTGACCGCCGCCCTGCTCTCGCTCGGCATGTCCCTGCCCGCCCATGCGCTCGACCTCGACAATCTGAGCAACGCCGACCGCGCGCTCCTGCGCAAGGAAATCCGCGCCTACCTGCTCGAGAACCCCGAAGTCATCATGGAGGCGGTGGCCGTCCTCGAGGAACGTCAGGCCACCGGTCAGGCAGAGGCGGATGTTCAACTCGTGCGCGCCAATGCCGAAGCGCTCTTCGACGCACCCCATGACTGGGTCGGTGGCAACCCGGACGGCGACATCACGCTGGTCGAGTTCATGGATTACAGATGCGGCTATTGCCGCCGGGCTTTCGAGGACGTGAAAAACCTCGTGAAAGAGGATGGCAACATCCGCTTCATCCTCAAGGAATTTCCGATTCTCGGCGAGGAATCGGTCGCCGCGTCGCGCTTTGCCATCGCCACGAAACAGGTGGCTGGCGACGACGCCTACAAATCCGTGCATGACGCGCTGATGACCTATAATGGCGCGATGAACGAGGCCGGGTTCACCCGCCTCGCCGACGCGCTCGGGCTCGACGCAAACGCCATCATCGCCGAGATGCAGAGCGACGCCGTGACCGAGGCGATCGCCGCCAACCACGCGCTCGGACAGCGTCTGCGCGTCAGCGGTACGCCCTCCTTCGTGATGGATGACCGGATGCTGCGCGGCTACCTGCCGCAGGACGCGATGCAGCAGGTCGCCGACGAAATCCGCGCGCAATAGGCCATGCCACACGCCTGGACCGGGGCGGCGCTATTGACCGTCGCCGCAGTCACCGCTGCGAGCGCGCAGGACGTGCCCTCGACCTCGCGCAGCCCGCTGGGCGAGGCGATTCGCGCAGCGCTCATCGCAACGCCGGACCTGCTCTCGGGGCTAACCGCCACGCCACGCCCGCCGCTCGATCTCTACGGGGCCGAGATAGCCCGCGATCTCGACCTGCTCGCCCGCGCGGCGCCTCGCCTCTTCGATCCCGACCGGCCCGGTCTCGGCCCGGCGGGCGCGCCAACCCGGATCGCCTTCTTCACCCGCGCCGACTGCGCCGACTGCGCCACGGCACAAGCGGAGTTGCAGGCGCTCGCCGCACGGATGGGCTTTCGCGCCACGCTGTTCGATATGGATCGCGACGCCGACCTCGCCCGCGATCTCGGACTCGACATGGCCCCGTCCTACGTTCTGCCCGACAGGATGCTGCGCGGCGCCATGCCCACCATCGTACTCGAACGCTACCTCACTGAGTAGGCCCGCCTCAGCCCCCGATCACCGGCAGGTCCACCCCCGCCAGCGGCGACAGCGCGCGGGCGGGCCCGTCGGTGATCGCGATCACCTCCTCGTGGACCATGATCCGCCCCGGCGCGGTCGCGAGAACCGGCTCCAGCGTGATGACCATGTCGGGAAACAGCACCGTCTCGTCACCCGCCATCAGCGACAGCCCCTCGGTCAGCTGCATCCCCAGCCCGTGCCCCAGCCGCCCGTCACCCTCGCCCACCACATCCGCCATCGCGCGCCATACATCGCAGGCCCGCGCCCCGGGCCGCGCCGCCGCCAGCCCCGCCTGCGTCGCCTCGATCAGTCGCGCATGGGCCGCACGCTGCGCCGGGCGCGCATGAGCGATCGCGAAATTCCGGTCGAAATCGCAGAAATACCCGTCGCACACCGCGCCCGTATCGAGCATCAGCACGTCCCCCGCCGCAAGCGGCCGCGCATCGGCCGGCGAGATCACGTCCGCGTAGCCCTCCGGTCCCGCACCCCCGGCGAGGTAGGGCACCCAGTCGGCCCCCTCCTCCAGCAGCAGCCGCTGGAAATCGCGAAACACCCGGTCGAGCGGCACGCCCGGCCCGGCGATCTCGCCCACCCGATCAAAGGCCCGCCCGGCAATGGCACAGATGCGCGCAATCCGGTCAATCTCCGCCGCCGACTTCACCGCCCGCAGCCCCGCCACGATCCCGCGATCATCGTTGAACTCCAGCTTGCTCACCGCCTTGAGCCGTGCGAAATCGCCCAAAGGCATCCGCAAATGGCTCTCCGGCCCCGAGGGCACCCCCACCGGCCCACCGATCTCTCGCAAGGCATCGGCCAGAAGCGGCACGCCGTCGCCCGCGGGCGCGGGCCAGGTGCGGATATCGGCAATCCATGTGCGCGCCATCAGCGCCGCGCCGATTTCCGGGATCACCGCCACCGGATCGCCCGAGGCAGGGATCACGAGAAACCAGTCCCGGCTCGGGCTCTCCCAGAACCGGGTAAGAAACCCGCTGAAATAGCGGAATTCCGGCTCGGTAATCAGCAGTAGCACCCCCAGCCCCGCCTCTGCCATGCCCGCCTGCGCCCGTGCCAGCCGCGCGCGATACTCGGGCTCTCCAAAACCGCTCACGCCTCGGGCTCCTCGCTGATGATGGCCAGCGCCCGCGTCTCAGGCCCCAGCCCCATCGCCATCAGCGCGGCCACACCCGCCGCCCCCGATTCCGTCGTCGCCATGCCCCTTTCGGCCAGCGCGGGCAGCACGCGCGCCGCCTCGTCCTCGGTCACGGTGACAAAGGCGTCGGCATCCCGCGCCAGCCCCTTCAGCGCTATGAACGACGGCGCCTTGCAATCGAGCCGCCCCATGGCCGAGACCGGGCCCCCGGTCTCCACCGGCCGCCCCGCTCGGATGCTCTCGATCAGCGCGGGCGCGACTTCCGGCTCCACCACCACGATCCGCGGGCCATCCCCCCAGACCGCCGGGACATGCGCGGCCACCGCCGCCGCCATCCCGCCGACCCCGGCCTGAAGCGCGATCACGTCGAAGGGCGCGGGCGATTGCGCGGTGATCTCGGCGGCCATCGCCAGGTAGCCCTCCATCAGCCGGTGCGGCAGCGCCATGTATCCCGGCCACGAACTGTCGGACAAAAGCGTGCCGTCGCCCGCTGCGGCCGCCGCCTCCGCCGCCGCCATGCTGCCCGCATAATCCACCCCGGCGCGCACCACCTCCGCGCCCTTGCCCCGCAGCCGCGCGGCAAAGCTCTCGGGCACCGTCTCGGCCAGGTAGACCACCGCCCGCGCGCCAAAGACGCGCGCACCCGCGGCCACAGACAGCCCGTGATTGCCCGCGCTCGCGGTGACGTATGACCGCCCTTCCAGCGCGCGGCCCATATCCTCTGCCCCCGTGGCCGCGGCGTCGCAGGCGATGACGTAGGCCGCCCCCAGCGCCTTGAAGCTGCCCAGCCCCATGCGCCCGCGTTCGTCCTTGACCCACAGGTCCGGGCCCAATCCCGGCATCGCCACCAGCGGCGTCTCTGCCGCCGCCGGACAGCGCGCCAGCAACCCCTGCACCGCCGCCGCATCGACGCTCGGCCACGGCGCCCCCGCCAGACCACGCTCGTCCATGCCCGTACCACGCAGTGAATTTTCCAGGATATCCATGGCTGCCCTTTCCGTGTTTCGCGCATCTGAGCCAAACCCGAGTGCGAAATCAATCCTTCAACCCCTTTCCCGGTCACGATCCGGTGAAACCGCCGCTTGACGCCGGGTCGTCGGCATCGAGATGCTGACAGACCGGTCGAATATCAGCAAGATATTGCGAAATATAGGAATTTTTTCACCACCTCCTGACACGGATCACCCGAATTCCCACCTCGGTTGCGTGAAACGGCGCAAACCGCGCCCCCGAAACCCGCAGGAAAACGCCTGCAGAAAAGGAGGAAAGAATGACCTTTCGTGACCTCGCACTCGCCACGGCCCTGACCAGCGCAGCGGCCCTCGCCGCACCCACGGCATTTGCACAGGACTCCGCGCAGCGGATCGACGATCCCGCTGTCGGAAGCCAGGTGGATAATCTGCCCAGGGCAAATGCCGATCTGCCGGAGATTCCAAACAATATCGACGTGGAAGCGGCTTCACCGTCCGAACTTGACCTCATGGGCAAGGACCTGACCGAGGCCGAGAAAACCCTCGTCAAGAACATCCTTGTCGAGGCCGAAAATGGGGCCACGCTCAGCTCGGTGGATGACTATGTCATTGGCGAGGTGAGCGGCACCATGGGCAATGCGGGATCAGACCACCTGATCTATGTCGATGTCCGCCAAGAGGCCGGTCTGGCGGCCGACCGTCTTGCCTTCCGGGCAAGCGCACTCAGTGTCGAGGAGGTCGGCGACCTGGAATACGCAATGACCCTCAAGGATCTGCGCAAGAACGTGGCGGAACGCGTTGCCACGCAGCGCATGTAACCCGGCCAGCGGGCAGGGCGAGCCTGTCCTGACCCAGTGGCCCGTCAGCGGCCCGGCCTCGTGCCGGGCCGCGTTTTCCTCATCTGGCCCGAAAAACACGAGCCAAAGCCCGCCGATGTTTCGCACGGGCTGGCGTTCAGGCAACTGACCGCCGATGCGCGAGGGCCGTTCTCGCGGGAATCTGCCAACTGGCACGCCATTCCGCCGACCGATCTTGAGAGCGCCCGAAGGCGTACCCAGTCTCGAAAGGCCAAAACGGCAACGAACGCACTCCGCCAAGGTGCGATCTCGAGAAATGCACTGGCAAGCGAAAGGAGAACCACCATGAAACTCCGGACCATCGCAACAACCCTTCTGCTGAGCACCGGACTAGCTACCATTGGCCACGCCCAAAGCGTCGGCGTTGGCACCGACGGAAGTGCAGGCGTGGGTGTCGGCGCAAGTACAGGCGGCACTGTCGACGGCAATGTGGGCGCGAGCGCCGACACAAGCGGAACCGCGAGCCTCGGCATCGACGGCGACAGCTCCGGCGATGTCGGCGCGGGCACAAGCGGGCGCGCCCAGCTCGGTGCCGCACTCGGCCTGGCCGGGAAAAACGCTTCGGAAATCACCGGGGCGACGGTCGTGTCTGCCGACGGTCAGGTGATCGGCACCGTGCAAGGCGCCCGGACCGACCCCGCGGACGGTAGCGTGCAAGCGCTTGTTTCCCTGGACGAGTCGGTCGGCCTGTCCGTCGAGACGCTGGCCTTCGAGGCCGCAAGTCTGAAGGCAGAAAGCGAGGACACGCTGGTCAACGCCATGACTGCCGCCGAATTGCGCAGCAATGTCGAAGCGCAGGCCTCGGGCAATGCCCGGGCCACCGCCTCGAACGACTAGGCATCGCAACACCGCAACCGGGCCGTTCCATACCGGCCCGGCGCCCCCCGGCTGCCTGCGGGCAGCCGGGTTCTGCCCCTTTCCCCCGGCCCGCCGATCGCATAAACAGGCGCGCAAAGCGCCAGCCGAGGGGACACCACGCCGATGCAAGAGCCCGATATCACGCCCGACCTGATCGCCGCCCACGGCCTCAAGTCAGAGGAATATGACCGCATCCTCGAAATTCTCGGGCGCGACCCCTCCTTCACCGAAATGGGCATCTTCTCGGCCATGTGGAACGAACACTGTTCCTACAAATCCTCCAAGAAATGGCTGCGCACCCTGCCCACCTCCGGGCCACAGGTAATCTGCGGACCGGGCGAAAACGCGGGCGTGGTCGATATCGGCGACGGGCAGGCCGTGGTGTTCAAGATGGAGAGCCACAACCACCCCTCCTATATCGAACCTTACCAGGGGGCTGCGACCGGCGTGGGCGGCATCCTGCGCGACGTCTTCACCATGGGCGCGCGCCCTGTTGCGGCGATGAATTCATTGAGCTTCGGCTCCCCCGACCACCCGAAAACCCGCCAGCTCGTGCATGGCGTGGTCGAGGGGATCGGCGGCTACGGCAACTGCTTCGGCGTGCCCACGGTGGGCGGCGAAGTCCGCTTCGACCCCGCCTATGACGGCAACTGCCTCGTCAACGCCTTCGCCGCCGGATTGGCCGACGCGGACGCCATCTTCTACTCGGCGGCCTCCGGCGTTGGCATGCCGGTGGTCTATCTCGGGGCCAAGACCGGCCGCGACGGCGTCGGCGGCGCGACCATGGCCTCGGCAGAGTTCGACGAAAGCATCGAGGAAAAGCGCCCCACCGTGCAGGTGGGCGACCCCTTCACCGAAAAGCGCCTGATGGAGGCCTGTCTGGAGCTGATGGCCACCGGCGCGGTGATCTCGATCCAGGACATGGGGGCGGCAGGCCTCACCTGCTCGGCGGTGGAGATGGGTGACAAGGGTCGTCTCGGCATCCGCCTCGATCTCGACCGCGTGCCGCAGCGCGAGGACGCCATGAGCGCCTACGAGATGATGCTGTCCGAGAGCCAGGAGCGCATGCTCATGGTGCTGCGACCCGAGAAAGAGACAGAGGCCCGCGCCGTGTTCGAGAAATGGGATCTCGATTTCGCGATCGTCGGCGAGACCATCGCCGAGGATCGCTTCCTCATCCTGCATGGCAACGACACCAAGGCCGACCTGCCGCTCTCGACGCTCGCCTCCTCCGCGCCCGAATACGACCGCCCCTACACCGACCCGGAGGCCCCCGCCCCGCTCGACCCCGACAGCGTCCCGGCGCTCGATCCCATCGACGGGCTCAAGGCGCTGATCGGCTCGGTCAATTACTGCGCGCGGCAATGGGTCTACGAGCAATACGATACGATGGTGATGGCCGACACGGTGCGCACGCCCGGCCTCGGCGCGGGCGTGATCCGCGTCCACGGCACAGAAAAGCTGCTGGCCTTCACCTCGGACGTCACCCCCCGTTACGTCGCCGCCAACCCCGAAGAGGGCGGCAAGCAGGCGGTGGCCGAGGCGTACCGCAACCTCACGGCCCTGGGCGCCGTACCGCTCGCCAGCACCGACAACCTCAACTTCGGCAACCCCGAGAAACCCGCGATCATGGGCCAGTTCGTCGGCGCGATCCGCGGCATCGGTGCCGCCTGCGCAGCACTCGACATGCCCATCGTGTCGGGCAACGTCTCGCTCTACAACGAGACCGACGGCACCGCGATCCTGCCCACCCCCACCATCGGCGCGGTGGGCCTGATCCGCGATCCCGACACGGCCATCCTCGGCCAGGCGCGCGAAGGCCATGTGGCGTTGGTGCTTGGCGAGACGCATGGCCATCTCGGGCAATCGGCGATCCTCTCGGAAGTGTTCAACCGCGCCGAGGGCGACGCGCCCCCCGTCGATCTCGAGGCCGAGCGCCGCCACGGCGATTTCATCCGCGACAACCACGCCCTCATCAAGGCCTGCACAGACCTCTCCGATGGCGGGCTCGCGCTTGCCGCCTTCGAGATGGCCGAAGCGGCAGGCGTGGGCGTCCATCTCGACGCCGACGACATGGGCACGCTCTTCGGCGAGGACCAGGGTCGCTACCTGATCGCCTGCAATTTCGACCAGGCCGAGGGGCTGATGATCGCGGCTGGCAAGGCAGGCGTGCCACTCACGAGCGTGGGCCGGTTCACTGGCGACACCGTGCGCATGGGCCGGGTCGAGGCGCCGCTTACCGAGCTTTCAGCGCTCTACCGCGGCACCTTTGGCACGGTTTTCGGGTAGGGCCGAAACGCCCCTGAGCCCGGGTGACGGGAAATGCGCGCACCCCGAGATTTCGGGATTGACGGCGGCGCGCAGCTTGCCTATCCAGCCGCTCACGCGGTTGTAGCTCAGTTGGTTAGAGTGCCGGCCTGTCACGCCGGAGGTCGCGGGTTCGAGCCCCGTCAACCGCGCCACTCTTTATCCCGTTTGGATGATGTTCCGCACCCGTCCGATGCCTGTCAGACCACCAGAACGGGGATGTCAGATAGCCCTGTCACCTTGTGCGAGACACTGCCGAGCAGATAACCCTCGACCGAGCCCATGCCGCGGCTGCCGATCACGATCAGGTCGTTCTCGTGTTCCTTGGCGAATTTGACAATGGTGCGCGAGGTGGGGCCGGACTTGATGAACGCGCGGACCTCGGCAAAGCCGGAGTCGATCGCGTGCTTCTTGGCATAATCAGCAACTTCGCGGGCGTGGGCCGACATGATATCGTCGAGATTGCCGGGGTCGGATGGCCGCACCATCGACAGCGACGCCTCGAGCATCGAGTGGTGGCGGTAAACCGTCAGGATGGTCAAAGCCGCGTCGGTGAGGTGGGCCATTTCCATTGCCTTGTCGAGAGCATTCTTCGCGTTGGGCGAGCCGTCGAAGGGCACAAGAATCGATTTGAACATGGACGTTCTCCTCGGGGTTATTTCGCGAAGGCCAGATCGCGCAGGAAGAGCGCGATCTGCGGGAAGTAGATCAGCGCCACGGCGACCGAGAGCAGGATGAAGATAAAGGGCGGCGTGCCGCGGATCACCTCCCAATACGGCCGCTTGAATACCGCGATAGCGGTAAAGATGTCACAGCCAAAGGGCGGCGTGGCCGAGCCGATGGCGACCTGAAGCGTGATGATCGTGCCCACCAGCACCGGATCGAGGCCCACGGAGTCCACCACCGGCGCGAAGATCGGCACCATCACGAGGATCACCACGATCGGATCGACGAACATGCAGCCGATGAAAAAGGCGATGGAGATGACAAAGAGCACGCCGATCTGTCCCATCTGGTCGATGCCTATGGACCCGAGGATTTCCTGCGGAATCTGGGCAAAGGAAATCACCCATGAAAACGCCGCCCCGACACCCACGAGAATGAACACCACCGCCGTAATCAGCCCGGTGGATTTCGCCGTGTCGTAGACGCCAGAGAGGTCAAGCGAGCGAAACACCAACACTTCGAGGATGAGCGCGTAGAGCACGCAGGCTGCCGCCGCCTCTGTCGGGCTGAAGATGCCGCCATAGATGCCGCCGATGATGATCAGCGGAAAGCCCAGCGGCCAGAGCGCGTGCTGAATGGCACGGGCGCGGTCCGGCCAGCTTGTCTTGTCCTCGGTGGGCACATTGTTGCGCACCGCGTAGATCCACGAATAGATCGAGAACAACAGGAGGATCAGCAGACCCGGCCCGATGCCCGCGATGAACAGCTCGGCAATCGAGGTGTTGGAGACGACGCCATAGATAATCATCCCGATGGATGGCGGGATCAGGAACGCGATGTCCGACGAATTGACGATCAGCGCGAGGATGAAACTGTCGTTATAGCCGGCCTTCTGCATCCGGGGCCGCAGCGGAGAGCCGATGGCGACCACCGTCGCCTGGGTCGAGCCCGAGACCGCGCCAAACATCGTGCAGGCCGCCGCCGTCGATACCGCGAGCCCCCCCTTGAGGTGGCCCACGAAGGCCATCACGAGATCGATCAGCCGCCCCGCCGATTGCCCGCGCGTCATGATGTCGGCGGCAAAGATGAACATCGGTACCGCGATCAGCGAGGCGGGGCGGATACCCGCCATGATCTGTTGAATCATCGTCTCAAGCTGACCAAACCCGCCGAACAGCGTGTAGAAGCCCACGAAGGCCCCGACGATGAGCGGGATCATCATCGGAAAGCCGAGGAGAAGCAGGACGATCATGATCGAGAAAATCGTGACAGCCATGGCTCAGACCTCCATCTCGTTGTCGTCATATCCCTCAAGCACGGCGGTCGAGAGGTAGATATCCTTGGACAGGATGTTCTTGATGGCCGTGAGCAGGTATTGCAGCCCGGTCATGAAGAAGCCGACGGGCACCCAGACAAGGGTGATCCAGACGGGGATTTGCAGCGAGGGCAGGACACGGCCGCGCCCGGCCTGCGTTAAGATGTAATTGAAGGAGTAATAACAAAGCCCCAGCATGAACACCGCCGTCACCAGCGCGATCACGATCATCATGAGTTTGCGCACCTTGGGCGGCAGCGCGTCGTAGATGGCCGACATGCGGATGTGCCGGCCCTGGCGCGCGGCATAACTGATCCCCGCAAAGGTGATCAGGATGATCAGGATGCGGTTAAGTTCTTCGGAAAAGAAGATGCTGTTCTGAAAGACGAAACGCCCCACCACGTTGGCGACGGTATTGGCCGCCATGAGAAGAACGCCAACCGCAAGCATGATCGCCTCGACGCGCGCAATCAGGTTGTCGATGGTGCCGAGAAATCCAGGCAGCGTCGAAGAATAGGCGTCCGCTGACGGTGTGGCGCGTATCGGTTCTTCCGGCGGTGACGCGCCGTCCGTTTCAGGCTTGTCGTTCACGGCTGACCCTCCCCGTGAATATCAATTGTAAAATATGGGTGCGGGGGCGGCGGGATGCAGGCCGCCCCCGATGTGGTGCCGGTGTTATTCGGTCACGGCTTCGAGGTCGGCCTTCATCTGGTCAAGGATCTTCTTGCCGCTCTCACCGGTCATTTCGATGAAGCGGTCTTCGACCTGTTTGCCAGCCTCGATGAACGGCTGACGCTGCTCTTTGCTGAGCACGTTGATTTCGATCTCGGGCTTGGCGTCCTTGATTTTCTTGATGCTCTCTTCGTGCAGCCCTTTCTGGTAGTCGATGATGTGATCGAACGCCACGTCGATGGCATCCTGCACGACCTGTTGCTCCTCGTCCGAGAGGCCGTCATAGAAATCCTGATTGGCCATCACGGCGGTGGTAAAGTTGTTGTGGCCCAGACAGGTGATGACCTCGGACACCTCATACATGTTGGCGGACCAGTTCCAGAACATCGGGTTTTCCTGCCCCTGAATGATGCCGGTCTGGAGCGCGCCGTAAACCTCGCCCCACGGCAGCGGCGTGGGTGTCGCACCAAACGCCTGATAGCTTTCGACAAGCAGCGGGTTGGTCATCACGCGCACCTTGACCTCGTTGAGGTCTGCCGGTTCGGTCACCGGTTCCTGCGTGGTCACACAGACCTCGCCCTCTGGGAACATGGCCAGCAGCTCCAGCCCTTGCTCAGCATAAAGCTCGGGGAACATCTCGTTGACCGCCTTCGAGGTGCGGAAAAATTCACCGAGCGCCTGGGTGTCCTGCGGCAGCAGGTAGGGGACGAAAAAGACCTGCGCCTCGGGGATGAGCGAGCCGGTGAAACCCGGGCTCTGATCGACGAATTGCAGGATGCCGGCCTGCGCCTGTTCCATCGTATCGGCGGATTCACCGAGCGTGCCATAGGGGAAGAGTTGCACCTGGTGGTCGGAATTGGCCTCGACCTCTTCCTTGAATTTCTGGGCAAAGACGCCCTGCACGTCCTCAAGCGCCTCCTCAAAGGCGTATCGCCATGTATCGGCGGTCGCGGCGGTCGCGCTGAGGGCCAGAATACTGGTGGTGGCGAGCGCCGTGAATGTGCGTTTGACGAATGGGGTCATAATTTTCTCCCTGCAGTTAACCTACCCTTCGAGCCTGTCTCGAACTGATCCACATGTCAAATGAGTCCACTAAGCCATTGTTAAAATTAACAATACACCGGCGTTGAGCGAGAGTCGCGCATGCCGTTCTAGACGTGTTTCAACGCGCGCGCGCGTCGAGGAACGGCTGTAGGGCGGTGCAGGTGGCGGTGGGGTTGGTGTCGGGAAAAAAATGGCCGCCGGGGATCGCCTGTGCCTGCATATGGCGGCATTTCGCGGCCCACGCGGCAGGCACGTCGTAGTGCCGCGCCATCGCACCCTGCGCACCGTAAAGGACCAGCGTGGGACAGGCGATGCAGGCGTCCGCATCGGCGCTGTCATCGGCCATGTCACGGGCGAGCGTGGCGCGATAATCGTTGCACATGCCCCGGATGGTGTCGGGGTCGCGCCAGGCCGCGCGGTATTGCGCCAGTTGATCCGCATCGAAATCCGCGAGCTGCGCGCCGCCCCACCCCAGCAGACAGGCGTGAAAGAACGCGTCCGGGTCGGCCTCGATCATGCGGTCGGGGAACGGGTATGGCTGGGCAAGAAAGAACCAGTGGTAATAGGACTGCGCCACCGGCCAGCGCAGATCGGACAGCAGGGTATGCGTTGGAATGATGTCCATCAGTACAAGGCTGCGCACGCGGTGGCCCGCATCGAGCGCGAGCCGGTGGGCTACGCGCGCACCCCGGTCATGGCCGACGAGGTCAAAGCGGTCATGACCGAGGCTGTCCATGAGACCCGCCATCTCGCGCGCCATCGCGCGGAAGCTGTAGGCGTCAAGACTGCCGGGCTTGGCCGAGACGCCATATCCAGGCAGGTCAGGGCAGATCACGGTGTGGCTCAGCGCCAGTTCCGGTGCGATATGCGCCCACATGGCGCGGCTCTGCGGAAACCCGTGCAAAAGCAGCACCGGCGGCCCCTCGCCGCCCATGCTGTAGCCAACGTTATCGGTCTGGTGATCGGTGAAGCCCGGGATCATCTCGCCAGCGCGTCAAGCACCCGTGCCCAGCTTCGGATACCCTTGTGAAAGCTCGTCACGTTGTACTTCTCGTTGGGCGAGTGGATCGCGTCATCCTCTTGCGCAAAGCCGATCAGCATGGCGTCGAGCCCGAGTATCTCCTTGAAGAACCCCGCGACCGGGATCGAGCCGCCCATGCCTGTAAGCACCGCCTCGCGATTCCATTCATCCGACAGCGCCTGCCGCGCGGCCTCGAATTCTGGGCGGTTGGTGTTCATCACCACCGCAGGAGAGCCGTCGAGGTCCTGGTTCCAGGCGATTTTGGCGTCCGGGGACAGCCGGTCCTCCACATGCTTGCGAATTTTCCGGCGCAGCGTGTCGGGGTCCATGTCCCCGACAAGGCGACAGGTGAGCTTGCAATGCGCCTTGCTTGGGATCACCGTCTTGGTGCCCGCACCCTGGTAGCCGCCCCAGAGCCCGTTGATTTCCAGCGTGGGGCGTGCCCATTGCTGCACCAGCGTGGAATAGCCCGCCTCGCCATGCGGCTGCGTCATGCCCACCGAAGAGAGGTATTCCTGCTCGTCGAAACCGCAGTCTTCCCATTGGCGCAGCAGCTCGTCTGGCACCTCGTGCACGCCCTCGTAAAAGCCCTCGACCGCGACGCGGCCCTGATCGTCATGGAACGAGGCTATGATGCGGGAGATTTCCCGCAACGGGTTGAGGGCGGGGCCGCCGTAATGGCCGGAATGCAGGTCGATGGTGGGGCCCTGGATGGTAAATTCGTCCTTGAGCATGCCCCGAAGCTGCGACGCGATCGACGGCACGCCGGGCGCCACCATAGAGGTATCGCAAATCAGCGCGAGATCGGCGGAAAGCTCGTCCGCGTTCTCGCGCAGGAAGGGGATGAGCGAGGGCGAGCCCGATTCTTCCTCGCCCTCGAAGAAAAAAGTGATCCGGCAGGGCAACGTGCCGTTGACCGCCTGCCATGCACGGCACGCCTCGACAAAGGTCATGAGCTGCCCCTTGTCATCCGAGGCACCGCGCGCGCGGATCACGCGGCCCTGATCGGTGTCCTGGATTTCGGGGGCGAAGGGATCGCTGTGCCACAGATCGAGCGGGTCCACGGGCTGCACGTCGTAATGGCCGTAGAACAGCAGGTGCGGCCCGTCGCCCTCGACATGGCCTACCACCATCGGGCGGCCCGGGGTGGCGCGCTTTTCCGCCTTTACACCAAGGCTTTGCAGGTCGGCCACGAGCCAGTCGGCGGCGGCCTCGCAATCGCCCGCATGGGCCGGGTCGGTCGAGATCGAGGGGATGCGCAGAAGCCCCGTGAGCCGGTCGAGCGCCGCGTCGAGAGAGGTGTCGATATGCGCAAGCGTCGCGGGTAGGGTCATGGGCCGGGCCTTTCGGACTGTTTTATGCTGTGGTCAGCGGCGAGGGTAACAGGCGCGGCGGCGCTGTCCAGACGCTTGACCCATGTCAATGTGAGGGGTCGCGGCGTTTTGTAACCTGTTCTCATCCGGGTGATACGGTATACAAGCCCCCGGAAATTGACTAGATAATGGGCATAGGGGCGAAGCACCCACGGCTCTCGAAGGGAAGGACATGCCAGTGGATTACGCGGCCAAGCTGGATCAGGCAATCGCGCGTCTGCACGAGGAGGGGCGCTATCGCACCTTTATCGACATCGAACGCGAGAACGGCAATTTCCCGCATGCCACGTGGTGCAGGCCCGACGGGTCGGACCAACCGATCACCGTCTGGTGCGGCAACGACTATCTCGGCATGGGGCAGCACCCGGTGGTGCTCGAGGCGATGCACGAAGCGATCGACGCCACCGGTGCCGGGTCTGGCGGCACGCGCAACATTTCCGGCACCACCGTCTATCACAAGCGGCTGGAGGCGGAACTGGCCGATCTGCACGGCAAGGAGGCGGCGCTGCTGTTCACCTCGGCCTATATCGCCAATGACGCGACGCTGAGCACCCTGCCCAAGCTGTTTCCCGGCCTCATCATCTATTCCGACGCGCTCAACCATGCGAGCATGATCGAGGGCGTGCGCCGCAACGGGGGCGCCAAACGCATCTTCCGGCACAACGATGTGGCGCATCTGCGCGAGTTGATGGCCGCCGACGATCCCGCCGCGCCCAAGCTCATCGCCTTCGAATCGGTCTACTCGATGGATGGCGATTTCGGCCCCATCGAGGCGATCTGCGATCTGGCGGATGAATTTGGCGCGCTGACCTATATCGACGAGGTGCACGCGGTGGGCATGTATGGCCCGCGCGGCGCAGGGATTTGCGAGCGCGACCGCCTGATGCACCGGCTCGACATCATCAACGGCACGCTGGCCAAGGCCTATGGCGTGATGGGCGGCTATATCGCCGCGAGCGCCAAGATGTGCGACGCGGTGCGCTCCTACGCGCCGGGCTTTATCTTCTCGACCTCGCTCGCCCCGGCACTCGCGGCGGGGGCGCGGGCCTCGGTCGCCTTTCTCAAGACCGCCGAGGGGCAAAAGCTGCGCGAGCGTCACCAGACGCAGGCGAAGATCCTCAAGACCCGGCTCAAGGGGCTGGGCCTGCCAATCATCGACCACGGTAGCCATATCGTGCCGGTGATCGTGGGCGACCCGGTGCATACCAAGGCGCTCTCGGACATGCTGCTCGATGGCTACGGCATCTACGTGCAGCCGATCAATTTCCCCACCGTGCCGCGCGGCACCGAACGGCTGCGTTTTACACCATCGCCGGTGCATGGTCCCCGCGAGATGGATGCGCTGGTGCGCGGAATGGATGCACTATGGAGCCAGTGTGCGCTGAATCGCGCCGAATGCGCCGGGTGATGCACGCAGACGTGCAATGCCGCTTGCCTTGTGTTAACGTGTCCTAAACAAAAGGTTGTAAGCCGAATCGTAGATATCGGTTCCTAGGCAGGGACATGCAAGAGGCTCGTGGCACATGATAGGCCGCCGTCGGACGCTCGACACGAACACCGAAGAGGCCGATATCCGCGGTTTCGACGCCTATGACCTGCGTCTTGGCGACCTGATGCGCGGCGAGCGCGCCACCCTTGGAAAATCGCTTCTGGATGTCGAGCGCGAGTTGCGCATCCGCGCCAATTACGTGGCCGCCATCGAGAATGCCGACCCCTCCGTTTTCGACACACCCGGCTTCATCCCCGGTTACGTGCGCTCTTACGCGCGCTATCTCGGCATGGACCCTGACCGCGCCTTTGCCGCGTTCTGCACTGAATCGGGGTTTTCCATCGCGCATGGCATGTCCGAACAGGCGTCGTCACGCTACCGGCCCGCCGCGCCCCGGAAGGAACCAAAGTCCAGACCTGCGGCGGGCGATTCCCTGTCGGGCATAGGCACACCCTTTGCCCCCGCGCGCGAAAGCGTGCTGTCGCGGATCGAGCCGGGCGCCATCGGCTCGGCCTTGGTCCTGGTCGCGCTCATCGGGGCCATCGGCTATGGCGGCTGGAGCGTGCTTCGGCAGGTGCAGCAGGTCCGGCTCTCGCCAGTAGAGAACACGCCGCTGGTGCTTGCCGAACTCGATCCACTGGACCGAGCGGTAGACACGGACGCGGCCCCGAGCGGATTCGAGGCCCCGCGCGAGGACCGGCTGACACGGCTCTATCGGCCCAGCCCGCTCGAGGTGCCGGTGATGGTCGCGCGCGACGCGCCGATTTCGATGCTCGACCCGAGCAAGGTGGGCACGCTGAGCCCCGCCCCGCCCAAGGCTGACCGCGACAGCGCCATCGAACGCGCCCTGCTCGCGGCACAGCAGACGACCGATGATGCCCCGACGGTGGTGCCAAAGGTGGTGGAAGGCGCGCCCGACAAGGTTCAGGTCGTCGCCGTACGCCCGGCCTGGGTGCGGGTGCGCGCCGCCGACGGCAGCGTGATCTACGAGGGAATCATGAACGCGGGCGATACCTACGAGGTGCCCGGCACCGAGGAGCCGCCGACCATCCGCGTGGGCGAATCCGGCGCAGTCTATTTCGCCGTGAACGGCGAGCATTACGGCCCCGCAGGCCCGCGCGGTGCGGTAACCGCGAACCTGGCGCTGGCCCCCAATGCGCTGACCGAGCGCTACGCGCTCGCCGACCCGGACTCGGATAACGACCTGATGCGCGTCGTCGCAGAGCTGCCCCAAGAACCGCAGCAATAGCCCGGTTGTCCCGACAGGCCCGGCAGGCTATCTGGACCGGGAGAGCATCCCAACCCAACGGGGCCAGCCATGACGCACAATCCCATCCGCCCGTGGCGCAATATCGAACGCCGCCAATCCCGCCGGATCATGGTCGGTTCGGTCCCGGTGGGCGGCGGGGCACCGATCACCGTGCAGACCATGACCAACACGCCCACCACCGACGTGGCCGCCACCGTCGCGCAGGTGCAGGCCGCCGCCGAGGCGGGGGCCGACATCGTGCGCATCTCGGTGCCCGATGCGCCGTCGTCGCGGGCACTGCGCGAGATCGTGCGCGAAAGCCCGGTGCCAATCGTCGCGGACATCCATTTCCACTACAAACGCGGCATCGAGGCGGCGGAGGCGGGCGCAGCCTGCCTGCGGATCAACCCCGGCAATATCGGCGACGAGCGGCGCGTGCGCGAGGTGATCGCTGCGGCACGCGATAACGGCTGTTCGATGCGGATCGGGGTCAACGCGGGATCGCTGGAAAAGCACCTCCTGGACAAGTATGGCGAGCCCTGCCCCGACGCGATGGTGGAATCCGGCCTCGACCATATCCGCATTCTTGAGGACAACGATTTCTTTGATTTCAAGATCAGCGTGAAGGCGTCCGACGTGTTCATGGCCGTCGCCGCCTACATGCAATTGGCCGACGCGACCGACGCGCCGCTGCATCTCGGCATCACCGAGGCGGGCGGGCTCATGTCCGGCACGATCAAGAGCGCGATCGGGCTGGGTAACCTGCTCTGGGCCGGGATCGGCGACACGATCCGCGTAAGCCTGTCGGCCGACCCGGTCGAAGAAGTGCGCGTCGGCTATGACATCCTCAAGTCGCTAGGGCTGCGGCACCGGGGCGTCAACATCATCTCCTGCCCATCCTGCGCGCGGCAGGGCTTCGACGTGATCGCCACGGTGTCGGAGCTGGAAGAGAGGCTGGCGCATATCAAGACGCCGATGAGCCTCAGCATCATCGGCTGCGTGGTCAACGGCCCCGGCGAGGCGCTGATGACCGACGTTGGATTTACCGGCGGTGGCGCGGGGCACGGCATGGTCTATCTCGCAGGCAAGGCAAGCCACAAGATGTCGAACGACGCGATGATCGCGCATATCGTCGAAGAGGTCGAAAAACGCGCCGCCGAGATCGACGCGAGCGCAGCGCAGGCGGCAGAATAAGGCCGGAAAAACCGGGGCATTCCGGGCCAGGCATGGATGGGGCGCCCACGGTTTGACCGCGCGGGAGATGGCCTGCTCTCACGCCCCCCGCACCCCGATCCGACAGCCGGTCCCGGCGGCGCTTACCGCGTCTCGTCCTGTCCGGTGTCGCCGTCGTCGTCCCCCGCGTTCTCGGTCTCCGGGTCGTACCCGCTCGCACCTTCCTCCAGGAGGGTGACGTGGGTGCTGTCGGTTTCGGGATCGTAGGCGAGGCCGTAATTGCTGTGCCCATCCTCGCGCACCCGATGCCATTCGTGCCACGCAGCATAGGCAAAGATCGCGATGAACGGCGCAAGCAGGACCAAGGCGAACGCGCTTGTGGGCATGGTCACCTCCCAGCGCGGCACGTGGTGAGCGGAAAAGTGCGTGCCATCCTCACGCGTTGGCTTCGCGGATCTTCTCGGCGGCGGTCTTGTCGTAGGCCACGCCGCTCTTGTCGAGAAGCTGGTCGAGCTCCCCCGACAGCGTCATCTCGGTCACGATGTCGCAGCCGCCCACGAACTCTCCCTTGACGTAGAGTTGCGGGATCGTGGGCCACTCGGAGTAATCCTTGATCCCCTGGCGGATGCCCTCGTCGGCAAGCACGTTCACGTCGGCGAAATCGACGCCCATGAAATTGAGCACCCCCGCCACGCGGCTGGAAAAGCCGCATTGCGGCATGTCCTTGGTGCCCTTCATGAACAGCACCACGTCGGAGGCGCTCACGGTTTCCTGGATGCGGGTCTTGGCGTCGGTCATTTTTTGCGGTCCTTGGGTATGAAGAGTTTCGCGTAGGTCTGCGGATCGCGGGAGATGCGATAGGTCATGGATTGCCCGCCGCTCACCCCGGAGGAATAGTGCGATTCGATGATGCTGTCGCCGGATCCCGGCTCGGTGCCGCGCCCGGCCCCGCTCCCGCTCTCGCGCTCCTGGCGCAGAACCTGCGCAGCGCGCAGCACGGCCAGCAACAGGACGAGACCTGACAGCACCGTGATGATCGCTGCACCCGACATCAACCGGGGGCCTTGGTGGTCAGCGCGAGCGCATGGATCGCGCCGTCGGGGCCATCCATCCTGCCCTTGAGAGCGGCATAAACGAGACGTTGCTGCTGCACGCGGTTCAACCCGCGAAAGCTCTCGTCGATGACTTCGGCGGCGAAATGCACGCCGTCATCGCCCTCGACGGTGATGCGGGCATCTGGCAGAGCCTCGCGGATAAGCGCCTCGAGATCGGAAGCGAGAAGGGCCATCGGCTTGTCTCCCTTGTGTCCTCTGCAGCAGATGTAGACCGCCGGGGGGCCGCGTGCAAGGGACGCTCAGATTTCCTCGCCCTTCTTCAGAAGTTCGTCGATCAGGGCACGCTGCAACGCGCCGCTGTCGCCACCGCCATATAGCAGCCCGCCCGAGGAATAGAGCGTGCCAAAGCTCTGCGCGAGGTTCACGACCTGTCCGATCCCCGAGATGAGCTGATCCTTCTTCAGGGCCGCCAACGGGTGAATATAGGCCGACCACAGGATCTCCTTGGCGATGGCATAGCGGGCGTCGAGCGCGCTGTCGAAATTGGCCTGCATCATGCGCGTCATCTGGTCGGGCGTGAGATCGGCGCTGCGCGCGACCGGGGTGATGGCGCGCATCCGGTCGGCGCTCTCATCCGTGACGACGAGCACCTGCACATCTTCGATGATCAATTGCCAGACCGCGCCGCCCCTCTGCGCCTCGGGGTCGAGCGCGCGGATGATCGCATCGAGCCGGTCGAGGGTCAAGGCCGGCTCGGTTGCCGCATCCGGCGGCGTGCCGGTCGCAGGCGGTTCCTCCGGCGTGACCTCTTGTGCAAGGAGCGTGAACGGCAACATCAGCAGGGCGGCGAGCAGCGTCAGGCGGGGCATGGCGTGTCCTTCATCCCGGCTGTTCCAAGACTGCCACAGGGGCCGGGACCGCGCCACGGCCCTCGCCGAAACGTGAAGGGGCCACCTGTCAACGGGACCGACCTGCCCGAAAGCAAAAGCCCCCGCCGGGGCGAGGGCCTTTGAAAAACAATGGCAGCAGTGGCGCGGTTGACGGGGCTCGAACCCGCGACCTCCGGCGTGACAGGCCGGCACTCTAACCAGCTGAGCTACAACCGCCCGCTGCCTGCCCGGTCGCCCGGGCGTGACGCGCTTCTAAGCGCCGCCCGGTCCCGCGTCAAGCAGCTTTGGCTCGCGAAATCGCTGTTTTCACGGCGGGCGCCGACCGGGCTTGGAATGGTGGGTGATGAGAGACTCGAACTCCCGACATCTTCGGTGTAAACGAAGCGCTCTACCAACTGAGCTAATCACCCTGCCCGCGCCTGATAGCCAAGCGCCCGCCCGCGCACAAGGGGCTTGTCGACACGAGGCCCACACCGGCGCCTTACAACGGCCAGAACACCAAAAGCAGCGGCATCGCGACGAGCACGACAAGCCCCTCGAGCGGCAGGCCCAGCCGCCAGTAATCCCCGAACCGAAACCCGCCCGGCCCGAGGATCATGGTGTTGTTCTGGTGCCCCACCGGCGTCAGGAACGCGCAAGAGGCCCCGATCGCCACCGCCATCAGGAAGCTGTCTGGATTGGCGCCCAGCGTCGCGGAAATGCCCAGCGCGACGGGGCAAAGGACGGCGGCGGTGGCGGCGTTGTTCATCACGTCGGACAGGAACATCGTGGTCACCAGCACCACCCCCAGCGCGATCACCGGATTGCCCTGCGACACGGTCCCGACCAGGAACCGCGCCAGCAGATCGGCGGCGCCGGTGCTCTGCATCGCGCCGGCCACCGGGATCAGCGCGCCCAGCAGCACGATCACCGGCCAGTCGATCGCGGTATAAACCTGCCGGAGCGGCACCGTGCGCAGCACCATCGAGGCCAGCACCCCCAGCGCGAAGGCCGCCGCCGAAGGCAACAGCCCCAGCGTCACCAACGCGATCGCCGAAACCATGATCGCTCCGGCCATGATCGCCATGCGCTTGTCGGGAATGCGCAGGTCGCGCGCGCCCAGCGGCACGCAGCCGGTCTCCTTGACGAAGCCGGTCACGGCCTCCGCCGCGCCCTGCACGAGCAACAGATCGCCGGATTTGAGCTTCAGCGTCCGCAGCCGCGTGCGCGGCGGGTGGCCCTCGCGCGACACCGCCAGCAGGTTGAGCCCGTGGCGCGTGCGCAGCCGCAGGTCGCGAGCCGAGCGCCCGACGATGGTCGCACCCGGCAGCACCGCCAGTTCGCGCAGCACGATCTGGCCATCACCGTCGCGCGACCGATCCTCCTCCGCGTCCTCCTCCTCCTCGGTGTCCGCGCGCTCCGCGTCCTCCGCCGTATCGCCAGAGCCTGCGCGCCCCTCTTCGTCCTCGACCACCTGCGCCGCCGCCGCCTCCGCATCTTCGAGCGAGATGCCAAACACCGACACCGCCTCGCCCAACGCCTCGACATCGGCCTCCAGAACCAGCACGTCGCCCGCGCGGATGCGCCGCCCGCCATGCGGCGCGGTCAGGCGCACGCCGTTGCGTATCAGCCCGACCACCTGCGCGTCGCTGTCCTCGATCTCGCGCTCAAAACCGCGCAGCGTGAGGCCCACGGCCTTGCTGTCGTCGGGCACCGTCAATTCGGTGAAATACGCCCCCGTATCGAACCCCTCCCCCGCCACGGATTTGCGCTCCGGCACCAGCCGCCAACCGAGCAAGGTAACAAAGATGACGCCCGCCCCCGCCACGGCCACCCCGACCGGTGCAAAATCGAACATGGCGAACTGTCCCAGCCCCGCCTCCTCGCGAAAGCCCGAGACGATCAGGTTGGGGGGCGTGCCGATCAGCGTGGTCATGCCCCCCAGGATCGTGCCAAAGGCCAGCGGCATCAGCACCTGCCCAGGCGTCAGGTCCAGCCGGTCCGACAATTGCATCGCCACCGGCATCAGGAGTGCCATCGCACCCACATTGTTCATCACCCCCGACAGCGCCGCCCCCAGCCCGACCAGCGCGCCCATGCTGGCCAGCCGCCCGGTATCGCGCGGCAACAGCCCGCGCGCCAGCCAGTCTACCGCGCCGGTGGTCTGCAACCCGTGGCTCAGGATCAGGACGCAGGCGACGGTGATCACCGCCGGATGCCCGAACCCGGCAAAGGCCGCGCCCGCGGGCACCAGCCCGGCGATCACACAGGCCATCAGCGCAGCGAGCGCCACCACGTCATGGCGCAGCCTGCCCCACATGAACAGCCCGAGCGTAGCCGCGAGGATCGACAGAATGAGCACCTGGTCGAGTGTCACGGCGCCGGCCTTTCAGACGGGGCGCGCGCGCTCAGCGCGCCGATCGCTTGCCAAACTCGCTGTCCAGAAGCGCCCGTATCTTGCGACCGCCGCCACGCAGCGCGGCCTCCACATCCGCATCGGAATGCCTGATCGAGTGGGGCTGCATCCCCTCGGGGCGCGCCTCGATGGTGCACAGGATGTCATCGCCACCCCCCTTGGCCGCGTTCACGTCGGCCAGGTGGACCTCGACCCGCGTCAGGCGCTCTGCCAGATGCCCCAGCGCCGCGGTGACGATGCCCTCGGCGATCTCCGCCAGCCTGTCATCGCCCTGAATATGCGAGTCGGTGTTGAGCTGAAATTGCATGCCGGACCTCTCTTGAGTGTGACGGATGTGCCGTGACCCGGGCCACGATACCTCTGGGTACCCGAAATCACCGCCCCGGACCACCGCAAACGCGCCAGCCGCCAGCCTGTCACCACTACAGGGGAAATGGTGGGTGATAAGAGATTCGAACTCCTGACATCTTCGATGTGAACGAAGCGCTCTACCACTGAGCTAATCACCCGTGCGCGGCTATTTAGCGTCACTTCCGGGGGTCTGCAACCACCTCTTTCGCATCTTTGTCGTCCGCCGTTCCGGCCTCCGCGCCGCGGGCGGCATTCTGCCGGATACGGGCGATGATCACGCGACCATTGGCCATCTGCTTGGTGCGGTTGATCTTGACCTTGCCCATCGGCGCGAGGTTGAGCTCGCGCCCCTCGGCGAGCGCCTCGCCGATGAGCGCCAGCGCCGCCTCGAGCACCGGCTTGGCAAATTTCTTCTTCACGTCCGAGCGCGCGACCACCTGCGCCAGCAATTCCTGCCGCTTGAGATCGGGCAGCACCGGCTCGGGCGCGGTCTCCGCCACCACCACCGGCTTCGGCGCGGCGGCCGCGGGCTTGGCCGGAGGCTCGCTGCTCTTGCGCGAGGTGGTCGCTGCCTTTGGTGCGCCGCCGCGCGGGCCTGCCTTCGTTGCCATGAAACGCCTCGATCCTGTGCTCAAATTGGTGCTTTTGCAGCAACAGCCTAACGCCCCAACGACGACAATTCCACCCAACAGTTGACCTTGCGAGCGCTGAAACCCTATCGTTGACAGCGTCGCAAAATCATACTGGGGAACAAAGTCTTGAAGAATCTTGCTTGCGCCATCGCATGTGCCACCACATTCGCCGCCTCGCCCCTGCTTGCCGGGGCGCTCAGCGACCCGGTGGTCGAACCCGAGGTCATCATCGCGGATACAACCGACAACTCGCAGGATGTCGGACAGCTCATCATCCCGTTGATGCTGCTGATGATCATCGTCGGGATGGGTTACGGCCACTGACACCGCGCGCATCGTCCAGACGGTGATCGGTCGGGGGCGGTGCCCTCTTTCACCGTTTCTCGACCGGCGCTCGGCAAGGTGTGCACACGCACCGCGCCTGAAGCGGAGGCGCGCGTTGCAACGTCCCACGCCGCCCGAATGCCTATTCCCTGATCGCAAATACAGAACGGCGCGAGGTTGCCCCCGCGCCGTTCCTGCTTTCGACCAGGTGCACCGCGTCAGTGCGCCACCGTGCCCCGCGTCTCGTCATCGCCGGATTTGAGCGCGGCCTCGGCGACGGCGGCCTCGTGGGCCTCCTGATCCCAGTCCACCGGCTCGGGCTGCCGTACCAGCGCCAGCTTGAGCACGTCGCGCACGTGATCGACGGGGATGATCTCCAGCCCCTCCTTCACGTTGTCGGGGATCTCGGTCAGGTCCTTCTCGTTGTCGCGCGGAATGAGCACCGTCTTGATCCCCCCCCGCAGCGCCGCGAGCAGTTTTTCCTTCAGCCCCCCGATGGGCAGCGCGTTGCCACGCAGCGTGACCTCGCCGGTCATGGCGATGTCCTTGCGGATCGGGATGCCCGTGAGCACCGATACGATGGAGGTGACCATCGCAAGGCCCGCCGAGGGTCCGTCCTTGGGCGTCGCCCCTTCGGGTACGTGCACGTGGATGTCCCATTTCTCGAACTTGGGCGGCTTGATGCCCAATTCCGGTGCCACGGACCGCACATAGGAAGAAGCCGCGTCGATCGATTCCTTCATCACGTCGCCCAGGGTGCCGGTGGTCTTCATCCGGCCCTTGCCCGGCAGGCGCAGCGCCTCGATGTTCAGAAGCTCACCGCCAACGGAGGTATAGGCGAGGCCCGTGACCACGCCGACCTGATCGCTCTCCTCTGCCAGGCCGAACTTGAACTTCCGCACGCCCAGGAAATCGGCAAGGTTCTCGGGCGTCACGGTGATCGTCTTGTCCTTACCCTTGATGATGCGCGTCACGGCCTTGCGCGCGATCTTGGCGATCTCGCGTTCGAGGTTCCGCACACCCGCCTCACGGGTGTAATAGCGGACAATATCGGTCAGCGCCGCGTCGGTCAGCTCGAACTCGCCCTTTTTCAGGCCGCTGTTCTTGATCTGCTTCTGCAACAGGTGCTGCTTGGCGATCTCGCGCTTTTCGTCCTCGGTATAGCCCGCCAGCGGAATGATCTCCATCCGGTCCAGAAGCGGCGACGGCATGTTGTAGCTGTTGGCCGTGGTCAGGAACATCACGTTCGAGAGGTCGTATTCCACCTCGAGATAGTGATCGACAAAGGTCGAGTTCTGCTCGGGATCCAGAACCTCCAGCATCGCGCTCGCCGGGTCGCCCCGGAAATCCTGCCCCATCTTGTCGATCTCGTCGAGCAGGATGAGCGGATTGGTGGTCTTGGCCTTCTTCAGCGACTGGATGATCTTGCCGGGCATCGAGCCGATATACGTCCGGCGGTGGCCGCGAATCTCGCTCTCGTCGCGCACGCCACCCAGGCTGATGCGGATAAACTCGCGCCCCGTCGCGCGCGCCACCGACTTGCCCAGCGAGGTCTTGCCCACGCCCGGCGGGCCCACGAGGCACATGATCGGCCCCTTGAGCTTTTTCGAACGCTGCTGCACCGCGAGGTATTCGACGATCCGCTCCTTGACCTTCTCCAGCCCGTAGTGATCGGCGTCCAGCACCTCCTGCGCGCGGTTCAGGTCCTTCTTGACCCGGCTCTTGGTGCCCCACGGGATCGACAGCATCCAGTCGAGGTAATTGCGCACCACCGTCGCCTCGGCGCTCATCGGGCTCATGTTCTTGAGCTTCTTGAGCTCGGCCTCGGCCTTTTCGCGCGCTTCCTTGCTGAGCTTGGTCTCGTTGACGCGCGCTTCCAGCTCGGCGATCTCGCCCTCGCCGTCCTCGCCGTCGCCCAGCTCCTTCTGAATGGCCTTCATCTGCTCATTCAGGTAATACTCGCGCTGCGTGCGCTCCATCTGGCTCTTGACGCGGGTCTTGATCTTCTTCTCGACCTGCAACACGCTCATCTCGCCCTGCATCAGGCCATAGACCTTCTCCAGCCGCTCGCTCACGCTCAGCGTCTCCAGAAGCTCCTGCTTGCGCTCGACATCAAGGCCCAGGTGCCCCGATACCAGATCGGCAAGCCGCGCCGAATCCTCGGCCTCGCTCACCGCCGCCAGCGCCTCGTCGGGGATGTTCTTGCGGATCTTGGCGTAGCGCGCGAATTCCTCGGCCACCGTGTGCAACAAAGCCTGCGTGGTGGTCGGATCGCCCGGCATCTCGTCGATAAGCTCGGCTCGGGCGGCAAAGAATTCCTCCTGCCCGAGAAACTCGACAATACGCACCCGCCGCACGCCCTCGACCAGCACCTTCACGGTGCCGTCGGGCAGCTTCAGCAGTTGCAGCACATTGGCCAGCACACCGACGCGAAAGATGCCGTCCTCGGCGGGGTCGTCGTCGGCGGGGTCGATCTGGCTCGACAGCAGGATCTGCTTGTCGTCAGACATTACCTCTTCCAGCGCGCGCACCGATTTCTCGCGCCCGACAAAGAGCGGCACGATCATGTGCGGGAACACCACGATGTCGCGCAGCGGCAGCACCGGGTAAGAGGCGTTGAGTTGGTCTGTCATGCTCGGTTTCCTGTCTCTAGCAAGAGGGCCTGCCCCGGCTCGGCGGCAGCGAGGGCCCTCTCCGTTGCGTTACCCCTCATTTGGGGCGTGCACCCCCGGGTTTCAACGAATTGGCGCGCAGAATGCCTCGACAGGCCCCGCCGCACAAGGCCACATCGGTCGCGCCATGTCGAATTGCCGCGCCATCCGCCGGGCTGCTGCCGTCACAGCGGCGCAATATCGCCCTCCGCCCGCGCGGCGTGAAACTCCGTCTCCCACGCCGCAAATCGCCCCCCGGTGATCGCCGCGCGCATCCCTGCCATCAATTCCTGGTAATAATGCAGGTTGTGCCAGGTCAGCAGCATCCCCGCGATCATCTCGCCCGAACGATAGACATGGTGCAGGTAGGCGCGCGAATAGCCGCGGCAGGCGGGGCAGGTGCAGTTCTCGTCCAGCGGGCGGGGATCGTCGGCGTGCCGCGCGTTCTTGAGGTTGACCTGCCCCCGGCGCGTCCACGCCTGCCCCGTTCGGCCCGAACGCGACGGCAGCACGCAATCCATCATGTCCACCCCGCGCTTGACCGCGCCGACGATATCGTCGGGCTTGCCCACCCCCATCAGGTAGCGCGGGCGGTCCTCCGGCAGCATGCCGGGCGCGTAATCGAGGCATTCGAACATCGCCTCCTGCCCCTCGCCCACCGCCAGCCCGCCGATGGCATACCCGTCAAAGCCGATCGCGCGCAGCGCCTCCGCGCTCTCCTCGCGCAGATCCCGCTCCAGCCCGCCCTGCTGAATCCCGAACAGCGCATGACCGGGGCGGTCGCCAAACTTCTCGCGCGACCGCGCCGCCCAGCGCATCGACAGCCGCATGCTCTCGGCCAGCCGCGCGCGGTCGGCGGGCAACGCCGGGCACTCGTCGAACGCCATCACGATATCGCTGCCCAGCAACGCCTGTATCTCCATCGATCGTTCCGGGCTCAATTCATGGCGCGACCCGTCCACATGGCTGCGAAATGTGACCCCCGCTTCGGTCAGCTTGCGCAGCCCCGACAGGCTCATGACCTGGAATCCACCCGAATCGGTCAGGATCGGCCCGTCCCAGTTCATGAACCGGTGCAGCCCCCCCAGCCGCGCCACCCGCTCCGCGCCGGGGCGCAGCATCAGGTGATACGTGTTGCCCAGCAGGATATCCGCCCCGGTGGCGCGCACGCTTTCGGGCAGCATCCCCTTCACGGTGCCGGCGGTGCCCACCGGCATGAAGGCAGGCGTGGCAATGTCGCCACGCGTCGTGCGGATGACGCCCGCGCGCGCCAAACCGTCGGTTGCCATGAGCGAATAGTTGAATGATGCTGACATACCGCTTCCCGTAACAGAGCGGCACCATATCCGACGAATCCGCGACCATGACAAGGAGGCCGCGCCAATGAGCGACACGCCCACATCACCCCAGCCGCTGCAATTCGGCTGGGAGGAATGGATATCGCTGCCCGATCTCGGCGTGCCCGCACTGAAGGCCAAGGTCGATACCGGCGCGCGCACCTCGGCGCTCCATGCCTTCGATATCGAGACCTTCGGCCCCGCCTCGAAACCCAAGGTGCGTTTCACCGTCCACCCGATCCCGGGGCGCGACGATCTCGTGATCCCCTGCTCCGCACCGATCCTCGACCGGCGCGAGGTGGCTTCTTCAAACGGCGAGCGCGAATTGCGCTACGTGATCCAGAGCGTGCTCGCGGTGAACGGCGATAGCTGGCCCATAGAGATCACCCTCACCAACCGCTCCACCATGACCAGCCGGATGCTGCTCGGGCGGCAGGCGCTCAAGGATCACATCTCCATCGTCGCCACCGACCGCTTCCTGCAGCCCGAGCTCAGCTATGATGTTTACCACACGTCGAAAATGCGCGCCGTCCAGCCCAAGCGCGCCCTGCGCATCGCCGTGCTATCGCGCGAAAACAATTATTCCACGCGGCGCCTGGTCGAAGAGGGCGAGAAACGCGGCCACACCGTAGAGGTGATCGACACCACCCGCTGCTACATGGCGATCAACGCACTGGCCCCCGAGGTGCATTACGACGGCAAGCGCCTGCCCCGTTACGACGCGGTGATCCCGCGTATCGGCGCCTCCGTCACCGCCTATGGCGCCGCCGTGATCCGCCAGTTCGAGACCATCGGCACCTTCTGCGCCAACACCTCCGCCGGAATCATCGCCAGCCGCGACAAGCTCTACGCCCACCAGTTGATGGCGCGCGCGCAGGTCGGCATGCCCAACACCGCCTTCGCCGCCTCGCCCAAGGATACCGGCAACCTGATCGGCCTCGTCGGCACCGCGCCGCTGATCGTCAAGCTGCTGGAATCGACGCAAGGCAAGGGCGTGGTCCTCGCCGAGACGAAAAAGGCCGCCGAATCGGTGATCGACGCCTTCCGCGGGCTCAAGGCCAATTTCCTCGTGCAGGATTTCGTGCGCGAAGCGGCGGGCGAGGATATCCGCTGCCTCGTGATCGGCACCAAGGTCGTGGCCTCGATGAAACGCACCGGGGCCGAGGGCGATTTCCGCTCCAACCTGCATCGCGGCGGATCGGCCAAATCGGTGCGAATCACCAAGGCCGAGCGCGAGACCGCGATCCGCGCCGCCCGCGTGTTCGATCTCAACATGGCGGGTGTGGACCTGCTGCGCTCCGAAACCGGGCCCAAGGTGCTCGAGGTCAATTCCTCCCCCGGCTTCGAGGGGATAGAGACCTCGACCGGCAAGAACATCACCGGCGCGCTCTACGAGATGATCGAGACGCGGGTGCGCCCCGCCCCGGTCCGGCGGCGCAAGACCACCGCGCGGTGACCCCCTCGAACCGTGCGGTTCGTGCGCCGAACCGTGAGGTTCGCCCTCTGGACGCGGGCGGGGTTAAATCTTATATGTTTTATCGGAAACACTGCAGGAGCCGTCCGTCATGACCGCAACAGAGCCCCTCGAAGGCGCGCCGCTGATCGCGCCCTCCAGCACCGATCACCCGCTCTACGACCAGGTGGTGGAGGCCTGTCGCTCCGTCTATGACCCTGAAATCCCTGTGAATATCTACGATCTCGGGCTGATCTACACGATCGACATCTCACCCGAAAACGCTGTCGGGGTTGTGATGACGCTGACCGCGCCGGGTTGCCCGGTCGCCGGCGAAATGCCCGGCTGGGTCGCCGACGCGATCGAGCCGCTTCCCGGCGTGAAACAGGTCGACGTCCAACTCACCTGGGAGCCGCCCTGGGGGATGGACATGATGTCAGACGAGGCCCGGCTTGAACTAGGCTTCATGTAACGAAATCAACGAACTGGAAGGATATCCTCATGTTCGGCACCCCCGGAAAGCAGGCCGTCTCCATAACGCCCGCTGCCGCCACGCAAATCACCAAACTGATGGGACGCGACGGCCATCAGGGTTTGCGCATCGGCGTCAAGAAGGGCGGCTGTGCGGGCATGGAATACACGATGGAGTATGTGACCGAGATCGACCCCCACGATGAGGTGGTCGAACAGGACGGCGCGCGCGTACTGATCGCCCCGATGGCACAGATGTTCCTGTTTGGCACCGAGCTCGACTACCAGACCTCGCTCTTGGAATCAGGCTTCGTCTTCAATAACCCCAACGTCACCGAATCTTGCGGCTGCGGAGAGTCGATCAAGTTCGCAGATATGTAATCTTAGCCGCGTAACTCATTGCCAAAAGGCGATTTTTCATGAAACGCAAACTCGCCGCCGGCAATTGGAAGATGCACGGCACCAATGCCAGCCTGACCGAGATCGCCGCGCTCGTCACCGCCCATCCCGCGCCCGGCGCCGATATCCTTCTCTGCCCGCCCGCAACGCTCCTCGCGCGGGCCGCGGTCCTTGCCGCCGACAGCGCCGTGATGATCGGCGCGCAGGATTGCCACCCTGCCGCCTCGGGCGCGCATACCGGCGATATCTCTGCCCCGATGCTGGCCGACGCGGGGGCAACGGCGGTCATCCTCGGCCATTCCGAACGCCGGGAAAATCATAGTGAAACCAATGAGTTGATCGCCAAAAAGGCGCGCTCGGCCCACGCCGCGGGTCTCACGGCGGTAATCTGCCTCGGCGAGACGCTCGCGCAGCGCGAGGCCGCGCAAACCCTTGAAATCATCGCCACCGATCTGCACGCTTCCCTGCCCGACAGCGCCACCGCCGCCAACACCGTCCTCGCCTACGAGCCGGTCTGGGCCATCGGCACCGGCCTCACCCCGACCGAGGCGCAGATCGCCGAGGTCCACGGCCTCATACGCAGCCTGCTCAGCGAGCGGCTTGGCGAGACAGAGGCCGCCGCGCTGCGACTGCTCTACGGCGGGTCGGTCAAGCCCGGCAACGCCGCCGGGATATTTGGCATCGCCAATGTGGACGGCGCCCTGGTCGGCGGCGCTAGCCTCAAGGCCGCCGATTTCTCTCCCATTATCAACGCCCTGGAAGCCACAGTTTAACTCGCGTGGCTTCATCTTGCCAAAAGTATTCCGGGGGAGTCGGCCCGCAGGGTCGGCGGGGGCCGCGCCCCCATTCTCCGCTCACAGCGGCAGCATCGTGGTCGACTTGATCTCTTCCATCGACAGCAGCGCCGTGACCGTGTGGATCTTCACCTCCGCGATCAACGCCTGGTAGAACACGTCATAGGCTCGGGCATTGGTGACACGAACCTTCAGGATGTAGTCGATATCGCCCGCAAGCCGGTGCGCCTCCATGACCTCTGGACGTTTCTTCAACGTTTCCAGGAATTTCGCCTGCCACTCCGCGTCATGCTCCGACGTCCGTACCAGCACGAAGAAGCACGCCTCCAGCCCCAACGCCTCGGGGTCGAGCAGCACCGTCTGCTGACGGATGACGCCCGCCTCGCGCATCTTGCGGACGCGGTTCCACACCGGTGTTTTCGAGGAGCCCACGGCGCGGGCAATATCGTCGAGCGACTGCGCCGCATCGCGCTGCAACTGCCCTAGGATTTTCCGGTCAAGCTCGTCTATCCGGATCGTCATTCCACCTGCCCTCCAAAACTGGAACACTCCACCACGATCCTCATCAGAATGGAACGTATGTCCTTATTGCTTATGGCATCTGGCGTTCTGGAGGGAATATTTCCTATATTCTTGGTGAAGTCAAACAGTCCCGGACCCATGTCACCATGCCCAGCCAACTCGCCCACCGCGCTGTAACCCCCGTCGCCCTCGTCGGCGCGGGCCCCGGCGGCATCGACTTGCTCACCATCCGTGCGCTGCGGCTGATCGAGGCGGCGGACGTGGTGATCCATGACCGGCTGGTGAGCGGCGACATCCTCGCGCTCGCCCATGCGGACGCCCACGTGATCGCCGCAGGCAAGCAGGGGTTCGGCCCCACCACGCCGCAAGAGGCGATCAACGCGCTCATCACCGGCCACGCGCTCACCGGCGCGCGGGTCGTGCGGCTCAAGGGCGGCGATCCGGTGCTGTTTGGACGCCTCGACGAGGAGATTGGGGCGCTCGAGGCGGCCGGCCTGCCCTACGAGATCGTGCCCGGCGTCACGGCAGCCTCGGCCGCCGCCGCCGCCATCGGCCAGAGCCTGACGCAACGCGGGCGCAACTCCGGCCTGCGGCTGCTCACCGGCCATGACATGCAGGGCTTTGCCGATCACGACTGGCGCGCGCTGGCCCACCCGGGCGAGGTGGCGGCCCTCTACATGGCCAAGCGCGCCGCACGCTTCGTGCAGGGCCGGCTGATGATGCACGGCGCAGCCCCCGACACGCCTGTGACCCTGGTCGAGAACGCCGCCCGCGCCGACGAGCGCATCCTCGCCACCACGCTGGCCGACTGGCCCACCGACCTGGCCGATGCCGGGCTGGACGGCCCGGCGCTCACCTTCCTCGGGCTCGCCCCGCGCGAGGCCCGTGCCCGCATTCCGCAAACGACCCCGCTGACCAGACAGGAGCTTGCCTGACATGCCCCGCGCCTTCACCCCCAAGGTCGTCACCGCCAATGCCCTCGTCGAGGGCGACGTGGTCTATCTCACCTCCGATGACCGCTGGACGCGCGACCTCGCCGAGGCCGAGCTGCTGACCGACGAGGCCGATGCCGATCTGCGCCTGTTGCAGGCGCAGGCCCGCACGTCCGAGGTGGTCGGTGCCTATCTCGCCGACATGCGCCCCGGCGCGAACGGCCCCGAGCCCGCCCATTTCCGAGAGGCGTTCCGCGCCACCGGCCCCTCCAACCGCTTTCATGGCAAGCAGTCCGAAGGGCTGCGCCGCGCCTGACCCACGCGACACGCGCAGGAGACCGAAGATGTATCGCTATACCGAGTTCGACACCGCCTTTCTCGCCGAGCGCAACCGCCAGTTCCGCGCGCAGGTCGAGCGGCGGATCGACGGCCACCTTACCGAGGACGAGTTCAGGCCGCTGCGCCTGATGAACGGGCTCTACCTGCAGCTGCACGCCTACATGCTGCGCGTGGCGGTGCCCTACGGCTCGCTCGACGCCGCGAAGATGCGGCAACTGGCCTATCTCGCCGAACGGTGGGACAAGGGCTATGGCCACTTCACCACGCGCACCAACATCCAGTATAACTGGCCGAAACTGCGCGATGTTCCGGACATGCTCGACGCGCTGGCCGAGGTGGGGATGCACGCCATCCAGACCAGCGGCAACACCATCCGCAACGTGACCTCGGACCATTTCGCGGGGGCCGCGCCGGGCGAGATAACCGATCCCCGCCCGATCGCGGAACTGATCCGGCAATGGTCCACCGACCATCCCGAGTTTCAGTTTCTGCCGCGAAAGTTCAAGATCGCGGTCATCGCGTCCGAAACCGACCGCGCGGTGATGAAGAGCCACGATATCGGCGTGAAGATCGTCAAGCGGGACGGCACGCGCGGTTACGAGATATGGGTCGGCGGCGGCATGGGGCGCACGCCGATGGTGGCGCGGCTCCTGCGCGAGTTCCTGCCAGAGGCCGACCTGCTGCCCTATCTCGAGGCGACGGTTGCCACCTATAACCGCATGGGCCGGCGCGACAACAAGTACAAGGCGCGGATCAAGATCACCGTGCACGAGCACGGGCTCGACGCATTCCGCGACGAGGTCGAGGCAGAGTTTCCCGATCGCCGCGCGGCGTTCACGGGCGTCGATCAGGCGTGGCTCAGTGATATCCGCGCGCGCTTCGTCACGCCCACGCTCTCCGAGCGCGATGCCGCCCCCTATTACGCCGCGCGCGTCACAGACCCGGTGCTCCGCGCCTGGGCGGATACCAATGTGGTGCCGCACCGGCATCCCGATCACGGCATCGTCAGCATCAGCCTCAAGGCGCATGGCGCGACGCCCGGCGACGCCTCGGCCGATCAGATGCGGCTGGTGGCCGACCTGGCGGAGCAGTATGGGCACGACGACATCCGCGTGAGCCACGCACAGAACCTTGTGCTGCCGCATGTGGCGTTGGCCGACATACCGGCAGTCCACGCCGCCCTGCGCGAGGCGGGGCTTGCCACCGGCAATATCGGCCTCGCCTCCGATATCATCGCCTGCCCCGGCATGGATTACTGCGCGCTTGCGACCGCGCGCTCGATCCCCGTGGCGCAAGGTATCGCGACACGGCTCGAAGAACTGAAGATCGAGCACGATGTAGGCCATCTGCAAATCAAGATATCGGGCTGCATCAATGCCTGCGGCCACCACCACGTGGGGCATATCGGCATTCTCGGCCTCGACCGCGCGGGGGTGGAGAACTACCAGATCACCCTCGGCGGCGACGCGTCGGAGAGCACGGCAGTCGGCACCCGCACCGGTCCCGGCTTCGCCTATGACGAGATCGTGCCGGCGGTGGAGCGGCTGATCCTCGCCTATCTCGACCTGCGCGAGGGGCCCGACGAGACGTTTCTGCAAGCCTATACCCGGCTCGGCATGGCCCCGTTCAAATCCGCCCTCTATGATCACGAGGCCCGTGCCCATGCCGCAGAATGAGCTGACAAACCGGGTGACCGCGCTTAACGCGCGCTATCGTCACCATTCGGCGAGCTCGGTGCTCGCCCGCGCGCTCGACGATCCCGAGGCGGGGCAGCTGGCGTTGGTGTCAAGCTTTGGCGCCGAATCGGTGGTGCTGCTGCACATGGTGGCGGTGACGCGCCCGGCAACGCCGGTGATCTTCATCGACACGGAGATGCTGTTCGCCGAAACGCTGGTCTACCAGCAAGAGCTGGCCGAGCGGCTGGCCCTGCGCGATCTGCGTATCATCAGCCCCGAGGCGGACGACGTTGCGCAAACCGACCCCGACTCCACCCTGCACCGGCGCGATCCCGACGCCTGCTGCGCGCTGCGCAAGACGCGGCCGCTCCTGCGTGCGCTCGACGGCTTCGACGGCTGGATCACCGGGCGCAAGCGCTACCAGGCGGGTACGCGCGCCACACTGGAATTTTTCGAGGTCGAAGAGGGGACGGGGCGCATCAAGGTCAACCCGCTGGCCCACTGGGCGCGCGAGGACATCCAGACCTACATGGAAGAAAACCGCCTGCCCCGGCACCCGCTGGTGGCGCGCGGCTACCCGTCCATCGGCTGCATGCCCTGCACCACCCCCGTCAGCGCGGGAGAAGACCCGCGCGCAGGCCGCTGGCGCGACCACGACAAGTCCGAATGCGGCATCCACATCGTGGATGGCCGCGTCATTCGCAAAGGAGTCTCCGCATGAGCACCATCGTCACCGACCGGGGCTTTGGCCCCGATGACTGGACCGCGCCCATCGTGGCGCTGGAGGATGCCCGCCCCGGCGTGGGCATCAATCTGCCCGCGAGCGCCGATCCGATGGAACTCGCCGGACGGCTCCGCGACACGCCGCTGATCCGCGTGAACTTCTCATCCTTCGCCGACGGGCGCGGCTTTAGCATCGCGCGACGGCTGCGGCTTATGGGCTACAAGGGGCGGCTGCGCGCCGGTGGCCACGTGATCGCCGATCAATACGCGATGGCGCGGCGTTCGGGCTTTGACGAGGTCGAGATCAGCGACGAGATCGCCGCCCGCCAGCCGCAGGATCAGTGGCAGTTCCGCGCCAACTGGCAGGCGCATGACTATCAATCGCGGCTGCGGGGCTGAATATCGCCTTCACCTGACCTAGGTCAAAGATTAGAAGAGGATGTCGGTTTAGACGCACCGGCAGAGTGAACCATGACCGAGATGAGCCCAGTGACCCAGACCACCGCCGCCAAGGCCCCCAAGGCCCCGACCCTGCCCGACGCACAGACCGTGACCTCGGTTCGGCATTACACCGACCGGCTGTTCGCCTTTCGCGTCACACGGCCTGCGTCCCTGCGCTTTCGCTCGGGCGAGTTCGTGATGATCGGGCTGATGCAGAAGGACGAGAAGACGGGCCGCGAGAAGCCGCTCCTGCGCGCCTATTCCATCGCCTCGCCGTCTTGGGATGACGAGCTGGAATTCTACTCGATCAAGGTGCAGGACGGCCCGCTCACCTCGCGGCTGCAACATATCGAGCCGGGCGACGAGATCATCCTGCGGCCCAAGCCGGTTGGCACGCTGGTGCATGACGCGCTCCTGCCGGGCAAGCGGCTGTGGCTGTTTGCCACCGGCACCGGCATCGCGCCCTTCGCCTCGCTGCTGCGCGACCCGCAGACCTATACCGATTACGAGGAGGTGATTCTCACCCATACCTGCCGCGAGGTGGGCGAATTGACCTATGGGCGCGAACTGATCGAGAGTATCCGCGGCGACGAGATGCTGGAGGAACTGATCGGTGAAGGCTTTGCCGACAAGCTGCGCTATTACCCCACCACGACGCGCGAGGAGAGCCCCAAGATGGGCCGCATCACCGACCTGATGCGCGCGGGCGAGGTGTTCGATGATCTCGGCGTGAAACCGCTCGAGCCCGGAACTGACCGCGCGATGGTCTGCGGCAACCTCGCCTTCAACCTCGAGATCAAACAGATGCTCGAGGATTACGGGCTGCGCGAGGGCGCCAATTCAGAGCCCAAGGAATACGTGGTGGAAAAGGCGTTCCTCGACTGAAACGCCTCCGCTGAAATGAGAAAACCCGCGCAAGGACAATGGCTTGCGCGGGTTTTTTCATACCTGATCCGGCTTCAGTAGCCGAGCGCCTCGCGCGCCGTTTCGAGCGCGCCCCGGAGCAGGTCGGGATTGTCCTTCGCGGCCTTGATCCCCTCGATCAGCAGGTTTTCCTGCATCGCCCCGAGGTCGGCGCCCTTGATGAGGTTCAGGGCGCGCTCCATGTCGAACCCCTCGGCGGTGAGCGCGTCGGGCGTCCTGCCCGCATCCTGCGCCTCCGGCTCGGGCAGGCTCTCGGTGGAGTCTTCCGGCACGGCGTCGGCGGCGGGATCGGGCGCACCGTCCACAGTCTCGGCCCCGGCTTCCGCTGGCTCGCCGCTCGTATCCGTGGCCGCGTCGGCGGCATCGCCCGCCGCATCGGTCGCACCGGTTACCGCGTCTTCCGCGGCATCAACGGTGTCGGTCGCGGTCTCGGTTACCGCCTCGGCTGCGTCGCCCGCCGCTTCCTCGGCGGCCTCGACCGCCGCGCCCGCCGCGTCCCCGGCGGCCTCTGCCGCCTCCTGCGCAGCTTCGGTCACGGTGTCGGCCGCCTCGCCGGCGGTCGTCTTGGCCTCTTCCAGCGCCTCGGGCGCGTCGATCTCGCCTTGCGAGACCTCCTCGACCACGTCGGTCACCGATTTGCCGGTTATCAGGAGGTATCCACCGCCAAGAACGGCAACGGCCACCACGATCCACACAAGGTTCTTCATCGCCATCTCCCAGATATGACTGAGGCCCGCCGCCCGTGCCGCGGTCCCCATTTTGTCCTTGTCTCACAGATGAGGGCATCGCCCCGGCACCTCAAGGGGAAAAACCATGCCGCGCGCCCCGATTGGCCGGATTTTGCCGCTTGAAAGCTGCCGCCCCCCCGTTTACCTTCCACGGCCAAATCCATCATACGATCGCAACGACAAAAGGACCAAAGCCATAGCCCGCAGACCTCACAACGCGCCTCCGACGCGCGATACCGGCCCCCGCGTGAACGACCGCATCCGCGCCGAAGAAATCCGCCTCATTGGCGCTGACGGAGAGAACGTCGGCGTTGTCTCGCCCGCAAGGGCGATCGAGATGGCCGAAGAGGTCGGGCTCGACCTCGTGGAAATCTCACCCAACGCGACGCCGCCGGTCTGCAAGATCATGGATTTCGGCAAATTCAAGTACGAACAGCAGAAACGCGAGGCCGAGGCGCGCAAGAAGCAGAAGACCATCGAGGTCAAGGAGGTCAAGTTCCGCCCCGGGACCGACACCCACGACTACGAGGTCAAGATGCGCAACGTGCTGAAATTCCTCGAAGGCGGCGACAAGGTAAAGATCACGCTGCGCTTTCGCGGGCGCGAGATGGCGCACCAGAATCTCGGGCGCGACCTTCTCGAACGCATCGCGGGCGATGTCGAGGGCGTGGGCCGGATCGAGAATATGCCCAAGATGGAGGGGCGGCAGATGATCATGATTATCGGCCCGGGGGCCAAGTGATCCGGGCCGCCGCCACAGCCCCATGAGCGGCGCCGTGGCCGGGCATGAATACCGTGTCCTGCCCGCGCCGACGCGCGGGCGCAAGGCGCCGGGCATCAAGACCCCCGAAGACCGCTTTGCACTTGGCATCGAGGACATCCTCAACGAAATGGCGCGCGACGGCTGGCGCTACCTGCGCAGTGACATCCTGCCCAGCCAGGAGCGTCAGGGCCTGACATCGACGACGACGGTCTACCGCTCGGTGCTCGTGTTTGAACGCAGCCTCGCGCCAGCGGCCCCACCGGAGCCGGAACCATCCGAAGAATTCGTGGCCGAGGATGTGGCGCGTTCGTTGGTCCCTGATCGTCCCGACGGCTGAGTACAGAGCGAAACCCTTTGCAATCAGGACCCTGGCTGGCATTTGCGCGGCGCGCGAAGATTTGACCGTCGCAGTGACGCCACGCGTTTTTTTACCGCTCCCCCCTTCTAATCCGCGCGTTTTGGCATACACTCTGCGCCCTGACTCGGAAAGGTTCGCGCATGTCCAAGACTGATCCCTTCGGCTTCGATCTGTCCGTTTCCTCGGCCAAGCGCAAGAAGCCGCGCGGGCGGCGGGCGATGTCCGGCGCGTCGGAGACCTCGACCCGCGTGTGCGAGCACGAGGGTTGCGACGAGGCGGGGCTCTACCGTGCGCCCAAGTCCCCGGACGTGCTCGACGACTACTACTGGTTCTGTCAGCAGCACGTGCGCGAATACAATCTCAAGTGGAACTTCTTCGAAAGCACCACCGAGGCCGAGCTCAACGCGCAGATGTCGCGCGACAAGGTCTGGGAGCGCGAGACCAAGCGCCTGTCGGACCCCGAGGCGCGCGCATGGGCCCGGCTCGGCATTGAGGACCCGCACCAGGTGCTGGGCGAGAACGCCACCCGCAACCCGGGCCGCAAGCAGACCGGCAAGCGCAAGCTGCCGCCGACCGAACGCCGCGCACTGGAAATCCTGGAGGCGGGCGATGACTGGTCCAAGGCGGACCTGCGCAAGGCCTACAAGTCGCTCATCAAGGTGCTGCACCCCGACATCAATGGCGGCGACCGAAGCCAGGAAGAGCAGTTGCAGCAGGTGGTCTGGGCCTGGGACCAGCTAAAGGACAGCCGCAACTTCAAGTGAGCCGGGGCAACCGCGTGTCTTGTGTGACCAGATCACAGACCACGCCCGGCGATCGGGGCGATAATCACTATCGTAAACAGGCGCTGATCGCGCGCCTCCAACCACGAAGGCGACACCATGCTCAAGAAAAATGTCGGAACGATCGACCGCGCGCTGCGCATCATCCTTGGCCTCGCGCTCCTGGCCGGGTTCTTTCTCAACAGCGGCGGGGCCTATAGCTGGCTCTACCTCATCGGAATCATTCCGCTGGCCACAGGGCTGATGTCGTCCTGCCCGCTCTACTCGATGTTCGGGATATCGACCTGCCCGATCGACCGAAAGTGACATGAACGTGCCATCCTCTGGCCTGGCCTGAGGGTGACGCGATACCCTCACTTCCGTCGGGGGTATCGTGCCCAATTTCGCAGCGCGTCCAAACGGACCCGAGCAAGACGCTCCGGGTGACTAGGACGCGTCAGCGTCTTCCTCCGAGCCGCGCACGCCCAGAAGCTGATCCATGCTCACCGACGGCTGGTCGCAGCCCGCCTCGCCGACAATTCGCGCGGGCACGCCCGCCACGGTCTTGCACGGCGGCACCTCTTGCAGGACGACCGAGCCTGCGGCGACGCGGCTGCAATCGCCGACCTTGATATTGCCCAGAACCTTGGCGCCCGCGCCGATCAGCACGCCGTTGCCGATCTTGGGGTGGCGGTCTTCTTCCTCCTTGCCGGTGCCACCGAGCGTCACCGAATGCAGCATCGACACGTTATCGCCCACCACCGCCGTCTCGCCGATGACGATCGAATGGGCGTGGTCGATCATGATGCCCTTGCCGATCCGTGCCGCGGGATGGATATCGACGCCGAACACCTCCGAGCAGCGCATCTGAAAGAACCGCGCAAGATCGCGCCGCCCCTGCCCCCAGAGCCAATGCGCGATGCGGTAGGCCTGGATCGCCTGGAACCCCTTGAAGAACAGCAAGGGCAGCAGGAATCGGTCACAGGCCGGGTCGCGGTCGTTGACAGCCACGATATCGGCGCGCGCGGCGAGCCCGATCCGGTCATCGGCGCCCAGCGCCTTGTCGCAGATCTCACGCAGTATCTGCTCGGGCATCTCGGCGGAGGCGAGCTTGAGCGAGATGCGATAGGCCAGCGCCGACTCAAAGCTGCCGTGATGCAGCACGCTGGAATGAATGAGGCCACCCATCAGCGGCTCGTCGGCGATGGCCGCCTCGGCCTCGCGGGCGATGCGCGCCCAGACGGGATCGAACTCGGCCAGTTTGGTCTTTGTATGCGCCACGGGACATGCTCCTCTGGATCGGTGCGATCATAACAGATAGGCAGGGCAGGTAAAATGCAAAGGGCTGTCGCCGAGGATCACCGTTATGAATGACACCGAGCGCGCCCGCTTTCGCGCTCGCATCACCGCGCGGCTCGCCGAGATCGACGAGGAGGACGCACGCGGACGCGAAGGGCAGGCCACGGTCACGCTCGACCAGCAGGCCATCGGGCGGCTGAGCCGTCAGGACGCACTACAATCGCAGGCCATGGCGCGCGCCACCCATGCCCGCCGCGACGTCGAGCGGCGCCGCCTGCGCGCCGCGCTCGACCGGATCGACGAGGGCGAATTCGGCTATTGCGAGGACTGTGGCGAGGAAATCGCGCCGGCGCGGCTCGAACTTGACCCCGGCACAACGCGCTGTATTTCCTGTGCGGCGGGCTGAGCCGCCCACGTCACGGCAGGAGCAACGGATGACCGAGACCAGAAGCGCCCTGATTGTCAGCCACGGCCAGCCCTCCGAGCCGGATCCGGCGGAACGCGACCTCGTGCGCTTTGGCACCCGCGTGGCGCGCGCCCTGCCCGGCTGGCACGTGGGCACGGCCACGCTGGCCAAGCCCGGCGCACTCGACGCGGCCTTGGCAGTGGCGGGCCCGGCGCCGGTCGTCTATCCGATGTTCATGACCGAGGGCTGGTTCACCGGCGAGAACCTGCGCAACCGGCTCGGCAATGCACCGGGGGCGCGCGTGCTGCGCCCCTTAGGCGTTTCGCCGGACCTGCCCGGCCTCGCCGCCGACCTGATCGACGACCAGATCGCCCGCGCCGGGTGGAACCCCGGTGAGACGCGGCTGTTTCTCGCCGCGCACGGTTCTGGCCGCAGCCCCAATTCGGCCCGCGACACCCGCGCCTTTGCCGCGGCGCTCGCCCGCCACATCGCGCTGGCAGAGATCAGCGTGGGCTTTGTCGAGGAGCCGCCATACCTCGCCGATGCCGCCACCGGCATCGGCGAGCGGAGCCTGTGCCTGCCGTTCTTTGCCGCCGCCGGGGGGCATGTCACGGATGACATTCCCGAAGCGCTCGACAAGGCGGATTTTTCCGGGCTTCGGCTCGCACCCCTGGGCCTTGCCCCCGCGGTGCCTGATCTGGTGGCCCGTGCCATCGCGTCGGACCGTTAGCGCCACCGCATTGCGTTGGCGCCAACAGGCAGGAATTTGCGCTAACAGTTATCGCTAACATCCTGACTTGACGCTGAAAATTTCCGTTTTCCGGGTTTTCGGGACCGACGCCTGCGTTTATACCGCAGCCAAATCCCGGATCAGGAGAGCCCAATGACCATCACCGTCGGCATCAACGGCTTCGGCCGGATCGGCCGCGCCACTCTGGCGCATATTTCCGAAAGCCTGCGCAACGACATCAAGGTCGTGAAGGTAAACGCCACCGGCCCGCTGGAGACGGCCGCGCACCTGATGCGCTATGACAGCGTGCATGGCCGCTTTCCCCATCCAATCACGGTCGAGGGCAACACGATGGACCTCGGACGCGGCCCGATCGAGATGTTTTCCACCTACGACATGACCGCGCTCGACTGGGAAGGCGTGGACGTTGTGATGGAATGCACCGGCAAGTTCAACGACGGGCTGACCGCCAAGACCCATCTGGAGCGCGGCGCGCGCAAGGTGCTCTTGTCGGCACCTGGCAAGAACGTGGACCGCACCGTTGTCTACGGCGTCAATGACGGGCTATTGCAGCCGGGCGAGCGGATGATCTCGAACGGCTCTTGCACCACCAACTGCCTCGCGCCGCTGGCCAAGGTTCTGCACGAGAGCATCGGCATCGAGAGCGGCATCATGACCACGATCCACGCCTATACCGGCGATCAGCCCACCCATGACCGCCGCCACAAGGACCTCTACCGCGCCCGTGCCGCAGCAATGTCGATGATCCCCACCTCCACCGGCGCGGCCAAGGCGCTGGGCGAGGTGTTGCCCGATCTCGCCGGGCGGCTCGACGGCTCGGCCATCCGGGTGCCAACGCCCAATGTGTCGGCGGTGGACCTGACCTTCGTGGCACAGAAGGACGTGACCGCGGCGGACGTGAACGCAGTGGTGGCCGAGGCCGCCGCGGGGCCGATGGCGGGTGTGCTCGGCTACGATCCCGAGCCCAAGGTCTCGGTCGATTTCAACCACACCGAGGAGAGCTCGATCTTCGCCCCCGACCAGACCAGGGTGACGGGCAAGCGCCTGGTCCGGGTTCTGGCGTGGTACGACAACGAATGGGGATTCTCGTGCCGCATGGCCGACGTGGCCGTGGCGATGGGGCGGTTGCAATAAGCCCGCGACGCTTGCGCGATTGCGTCCCGTCGGGCATACCCGGCGGGATCATTTCGCCAGGGACATCCCGATGACCAACCGCATCGCCATCGTGCTGGTTCTGCTGATCGTCGCGGCGGTTGCTTATGACGTGCAGCGCAACGACCACGCCGGCCTGCTGTTCCTGGCGCGCAAGTTGATCGACCTGATCGAATACCTTGCATTCTGGCGCTGACAGAGTTCGAATGACGCGCGCTTGACAGGAGTACGTTTTCGTTTATCTTCGCAAATGATTGTTAGCGCTATCAAACATCCGGAGGAACGATCATGGCACTCAGACTGGCCATCAACGGCTTTGGCCGGATCGGGCGCAACGTGCTGCGCGCGTTGATGGAATCAGGGCACACGGATATCGAGATCGCGGCAATCAACGATCTCGGCCCGGTCGAGACCAATGCCCACCTGCTCGAATTCGACAGCGTGCACGGCCGCTTTCCCGGCCCCGTCACCGTCGCGGGCAACACGATCGACGCAGGAGGCGGCCCGATCCGCGTCAGCGCCGAGCGCGATCCCGAGTCACTCGATTGGTCCGATATCGATATCGTGCTGGAATGCACCGGCATCTTCACCGACCGAGACGCCGCCGCACGGCACCTGAAGAACGGCGCACGCCGCGTGCTCGTCTCCGCCCCCTCGAAAGGGGCGGACCGGACCGTGGTCTACGGCGTCAACCATGCCAGCCTGACGCCGGAGGATATCGTGGTCTCGAACGGTTCTTGCACCACCAACTGCCTCGCGCCGGTGGCAAAAGTGCTTCACGAGAGCCTCGGCATCAAACGCGGCTTCATGACAACGGTGCACAGCTATACCGGCGACCAGCCGACGCTCGACCGGATGCACAAGGATCTCTACCGCGCACGTGGCGCGGCGCTCAACATCATCCCGACAACCACGGGTGCTGCGCGCGCCGTGGGGCTGGTGCTGCCCGAACTCGACGGACGCCTCGATGGCACGGCGATCCGCGTGCCCACACCCAACGTGAGCGCGGTGGACCTGACGTTCGAAGCGGGACGCGACACGAGTGTCGACGAGATCAACGCCGCCATCGCCGAAGCAGCGCAAGGGGCGCTCGAGGGCGTGCTCGACGTGACGGGCCGTGAGCTGGTGTCGTCAGATTTCAACCACAACCCGATGAGCGCCATATTTGCCACCGATCAGACGCGGGTGATGGATGGCAATTTCTGCCGGGTGCTGGCGTGGTATGATAACGAGTGGGGCTTTTCCAACCGGATGCTCGACGTGGCCGCCGAGATGGGGCGGCGCGCGGGGTAAGTAACCGCCGCTCTCAGGCGAATTTCGCGATCAGCGCATCGCGCACCGGGGCCGTGACAAATTTTGACACGTCGCCGTTTAGCCGCGCGATCTCCTTGACCAGCTTGGACGCGATCGCCTGGTGGCCCGCGTCGGCCATCAGGAACACCGTCTCTACCGTATTGTCGAGCGTCCGGTTCATACCCACCATCTGGAACTCGTATTCGAAATCCGCCACCGCCCGCAAGCCGCGCACGATAAGCTGCGCGCCCACGTCATGGGCGCAGTCGATCAGCAGGTTGTCGAACGGATGGGCGACGATCTCGGTGCCGGTCTGCTCGGTGAGCTTGACGCATTCCGCCTCGATCATCGTGACGCGCTCCTCCAGCGAGAAGAGCGGGCCCTTGTCCCGGTTGATCGCCACCCCGATCACCAGGCGATCTACCAGCATGGCGGCGCGGCGGATGATGTCGATATGCCCCAGCGTGATCGGATCGAAGGTGCCGGGATAGAGGGCGATGCGCATCTGGCCGCTCCGTTGTTGCGGTGTCGCGGCACGCAACGATATTGCGCCGCCGAATGCAACCCCCTCAATAGCCCATTATCATCCCTTCAAGTGCCGTCTTTTCCAGCGACAATTCGTCGAGCCGCGCCTTGACCACGTCGCCGATTGTGACGATCCCCACGAGCTTGCCCTCTTCGACCACCGGCATGTGGCGGAAGCGGCCATCGGTCATCCGCGCGAGCACCGCGTCCGAGGTGTCCTGCCTGGCGCAGCAGACCGGGTTGCGCGTCATCATCTCGCTCACCGTCTCGGTCAGGCAGCTCGCGCCGCGCACCGCCAGTGCGCGAACGATGTCGCGCTCCGACAGGATGCCGTCGGCAGCCTCGCCATCGGCGGACACAACCAGCCCGCCGATCCGGCGCTCGGCCAGGATACTGGCGGCCTCCGCGATCGGCGTGTCGGGCGTGACGGTGATGACCCCGTCATCGCCCTTGGACTTGAGAATCTGCTGGACCAGCATCGCGACGCCCTCCAAAATGAAAATTGCGTGAACGAAGCGTGAGCCACAACAATATTCCTGTCAAGCCTGCGCCTCGAGCCGCGCCACCTCGGCGCGCATCCCCTCGACAAGCGCCGCGGCAAAGCGGTTTTGTCGTTCCAGCCGGCGGTCGTCGGCGTGGCGCACGAGGTAGAAGCTGCGGGTGAGCGTGAAGAGATCGGGCAGCACCCGCCGCGCACCGCGCAGCCAGGGCAGAGAGAAATCGTGCAGCACGCCGATCCCGCCGCCTCTCGCGACGAGGTTAAGCTGCACCGAGACCGAGTTGGAGGCCAAATCGACCCGGTCGATCCCCGCCTCGCTGAGGTAATCGAGCTCGCGATCAAAGATCATGTCGGGGATGTAGCCCACGATCCGATGCGCGCGCAGATCCTCGAGCCGCGCGATCGCCGAGTGTCGGCGCAGGTAGCGCGCGGTCGCCGCGAGGTGCAGGTGGTAATCGGTGACCTTCTGCACCGAGAGCCGTCCAGCCGTGGGCGGGCTCACCGCGATCACCATGTCGGCCTCGCGCCGGGTGAGGTTGAACACCCGCGGCAGCGCGACGATCTGGATTTCGAGGTCCGGGTTTTCGGCGGCGATCTCGGTACAAACCTGCGGCAGCACGAAATTGGCGCAGCCATCGGGCGCGCCGATCCGAATTTGCCCGGCAAGCCCCCCCGCCTGCCCGGCCACGTCATGGGCGGCGGCCTCCATCGCCTGCTCGGCGCGGATCGCGTGCTCCATGAGCCGCGCCCCCGCCTCGCTCAGTGCGTAGCCGGTGGGCGACTTGGCAAAGAGCGGGGCGCCGAGCGCCTCCTCGAGCCGCGCCACCCGCCGCCCCACGGTGGCCGGATCGATCCGCAGCACGCGCCCCGCCCCCGACAGGCTCTCGGCGCGCGCCACCGCCAGAAAAATGCGCATGTCGTCCCAATGCGGCGTCACGGGCGCGTATCCTTTGCAATAATGCAAATCGGTATTGGAAACTTGCCCCTTTTACGGTGAGTTTTGCAAGGCTACCTTGATGCCAACGCGCATTTCAGGAGGAGATGACGATGAAAGAGCTTACCCACTACATCAACGGTCAGCATGTGAAGGGCGCCTCGGGGCGCTTCTCGGACGTGTTCAACCCAGCCACCGGCGACGTGCAGGCCCGTTGCCCACTCGCCAGTCCCGAAGAGATGGCGCAGGCCGTGGCCGCCGCGCGGGCCGCACAGCCCAAATGGGCCGCCACCAACCCGCAGCGACGCGCGCGGGTGATGATGGAATTCGTGCGGCTGCTCAACCGCGACATGGACAAGCTCGCCGAAGCGCTGAGCGCCGAGCATGGCAAGACCTTCCCCGACGCCAAGGGCGACGTGCAACGCGGGCTCGAAGTGGTGGAATACTGCATCGGTGCGCCGCAGATGCTCAAGGGCGAGTTCACCGACAGCGCCGGTCCCGGCATCGACATGTATTCCATGCGCCAACCCCTTGGAGTTACAGCAGGAATAACGCCGTTCAACTTCCCGGCCATGATCCCGATGTGGATGTTCGCGCCGTCGCTCGCCTGCGGCAACGCCTTTATCCTGAAACCAAGCGAGCGCGACCCCTCGGTGCCCTTGATGCTGGCGGAACTGATGGAGGAGGCGGGGCTGCCCAAGGGGCTCTTGCAGGTGGTGAACGGCGACAAGGTGGCGGTGGACGCGATCATCGACGACCCGGTGATCCAGTCCATCGGCTTCGTCGGGTCGACCCCGATCGCCGAGTATATCTATGGCCGCGGCTGCTCGAATGGCAAGCGTGTTCAATGCTTTGGCGGGGCCAAGAACCACATGATCGTCATGCCAGATGCCGATATGGACCAAGCCGCCGACGCGCTCATTGGCGCGGGCTATGGCGCGGCGGGCGAGCGCTGCATGGCGATTTCGGTGGCCGTGCCGGTGGGTGACGAGACTGCCGACCGGCTGATCGAAAAGCTGGTACCGCGCATTGAAAAACTCAAGGTCGGACCCTGGACCGCAGGCAACGACGTGGATTACGGCCCCGTCGTGACGGCGGAGGCCAAGGCGCGCATCCTCGGGCTGGTCGAGAGCGGAATTTCTCAAGGAGCTCAATTGGTTGTCGATGGGCGGGGCTTCAAGTTGCAGGGGTATGAGGACGGGTTCTTTGTGGGGCCGCACCTGTTTGACCGGGTGACGCCGGAGATGGACATCTACCGGCAGGAGATTTTCGGGCCCGTGCTGACCACTGTGCGCGCGGGCAGCTACGAGGAGGCCCTGAAACTGGCGATGGACCACGAATACGGCAACGGCACCGCGATCTTTACCCGCGACGGCGATGCCGCCCGCGATTTTGCCAATAGAATCAACATCGGAATGGTGGGTATCAACGTGCCGATCCCGGTGCCGCTGGCCTACCACACATTCGGTGGATGGAAGAAATCGGGCTTTGGCGATCTCAATCAGCACGGGCCTGACGCGTTCAAGTTTTACACCCGCACCAAGACCGTCACGTCGCGGTGGCCGTCGGGGATCAAGGATGGCGGCGAGTTCAACTTCAAGGCGATGGACTGAGACAGGCCGCCCGAACCTGTAGGTTCAGGCGGTGAACCGGGAGATTCGGCGGGGGCACCGTGACGGTGCCCCCACCCCCCCGGGGTGTTTCCACGACGAAGAAACGCGGCGCCCAATGCTTTTCCCTTGGCAGCGCCCCTTCCCCCGGTGTTTTCTGGCGGGGAGGGACAGGGGAGGCAGGGCATGGCGATCACGCATCCGGATTTCACCATCGGCGTCGAGGAAGAATACCTGCTCGTCGATCTCGACAGTCTCGCGCTGGCCAACGCGCCCGAGGGGTTGATGGAGGCGTGCAAGAGCGAGCTGGAGGACCAGGTCAGCCCCGAATTCCTCAACTGCCAGATCGAGATCGGCAGCCGGGTGTGCAAGACCATCGCCGAGGCGCGCGAAGACCTGAAGCGCCTGCGCAGCACCGTGGCGCACCATGCCCGCGCCCACAACCTCGCCCCTATCGCCGCATCGTGCCATCCGTTGGCCGACTGGCGCAGCCAGACCCATACCGACAAGCAGCGCTATAATGACTTGCAGCACGATCTGGCGGGGGTGGTGCGGCGGATGCTGATATGCGGGATGCATGTGCATGTCGGCATCGAGCCGCCCGACCGGCGCATCGACCTGATGAACCAGATGAGCTATTTCCTGCCGCACCTCTTGGCGCTGAGCGCGTCCTCGCCCTATTGGCAGGGGCAGGACACGGGGCTGGCGAGCTATCGCCTGACCGTGTTCGACAACCTGCCGCGCACCGGGCTGCCGCCGCGGATGGAAAGCTTTGGCAGTTTCGAGCGCTCGGTGCAGGTGCTGGTGGACATGGGGGTGATCGAGGATGCGTCGAAAATCTGGTGGGATTTGCGCCCCTCGTCGCGCTTTCCCACCCTGGAATCGCGCATCTGCGACGTGCAGCCCCGGCTGGAGGATACGCTCACCCTTGCCGCGCTCACGCAGGCGATCGCGCGGATGCTGTGGCGGCTGGCCATTCGCAACCAGCGCTGGCGCATCTACGACGCCTTCCTGGTGAGCGAGAACCGCTGGCGCGCGCAGCGCTATGGCACCACCGAGGGGCTGATCGACCTTGGGCGCGGCGAGATCGTGCCGATGGAGGAGCTGGCAGCAGAGATGATTGAGCTGGTGGCCGAGGATGCCGAGTTCTTCTCGTCGCTGCCCGAGGTGACGCGGCTGCACGACATGGTGGCGGGCGGCACCAGCGCCGAGCGCCAGCGTGCCGTGGCCCGCGCGGCGCGCGAGGGGGGCGCGGACGAGAAGGAGGCGTTGCGCGCGGTGGTCCGCCACCTGATCGAGGAATACCACGCCGACCTGTGAGCCAGCGTCGATGACAATCCTGTGAGCGGATGGGCGGAAAATGCCGCCGCCTCTTCGGATTTGCGGTTATCTTACCTATATAGCGCGCATATCCCCGACATAGAGGACCGAGCAAAGTGACGCCGAAATTCACCCGCCGCACCGCCATCACCACCGGCCTCGCCGCGCTGGCCACGCCCGGCCTGCTGCGCGCCGAAACAGTGGTGAACCGCCGCAACGTCTCGGCCTTTGTCAAACGCGACTGGCGCGATCATTTCGACAGTCTCGGCCAGGGCTGCCTGCTCGCCGATATCGACAGCCGTGCGGTGCATTACTGGGGACCGGATAACGAGACCTATGCGCTCTACCCATCCTCGGTGCCGATGACCGAGGATCTGACGCGGCGCGGCTATACACGGATCGTGCGCAAACGTGTCGGCCCCGACTGGACACCCACCCAATCCATGCGCGAGCGCGACCCCACGCTGCCCGCCTACATGCCGCCCGGCCCGGGCAACCCGCTGGGCACCCATGCGCTCTATCTCGACTGGCCCGCCTACCTGGTGCACGGCACCCATGACACCCGCAAGATCGGGAGACAGTCCTCCTCGGGCTGCATCGGCCTCTACAACCGGCATATCGAAGAGCTTTTCAGCATGGCGCAGGTCGGCACACAGGTGCTCTTGCTGTGACCGCGCGGCCCTTGCAAACTATCAGCGCCCCGGGTTACCCCTCGGGGCGTTTTCTATTGTCACATCAGGTTCGGAGGCGTTGCGCCTTGCAACAGTTCTGCAATAGTTGTTAATTAAACAACCGTTCATTTCAGCGAACAGGAGCCGGTGATGGATTTCGCCCTCACAGAGGAACAGACCGCCATATTCGACATGGCCCACGCCTTCGGGCAGGACCGGATCGCGCCCCACGCCCGCGACTGGGAGCGCGAGGGCACCATTCCCAAGGAGCTGTGGCCCGAGATCGCGGCGCTCGGCTTCGGCGGGCTCTACGTGAGCGAGGACTCGGGGGGATCGGGGCTGGGCCGGCTGGATGCGACGCTGGTGTTCGAAGCGCTGAGCATGGCCTGCCCCTCGGTCGCCGCGTTCCTGTCGATCCACAACATGTGCGCCAAGATGATCGACAAGTTCGGATCGGACGAGATCAAGGCGCGGGTTCTGCCCCGCGCCATGACGATGGAGACGGTGCTCTCGTACTGCCTGACGGAGCCGGGATCGGGCTCGGATGCCGCGGCATTGAAGACCCGCGCGGAGCGGACGAACGAGGGGTATGCACTCAAGGGCACCAAGGCGTTCATCTCGGGGGGCGGATATTCGGACGCCTACGTGGTGATGGTGCGCACTGGCGGCGACGGCCCCAAGGGTATCTCGACCGTCTATGTCGAGGACGGCACGCCGGGCCTCAGCTATGGCGGACTGGAAGACAAGATGGGCTGGCGCAGCCAGCCAACGCGGCAGGTGCAGTTTGACAACTGCAACATTTCCGCCGCGAACCTGGTGGGTGAAGAGGGTAAAGGTTTCAGTTACGCGATGAATGGGCTGGATGGCGGGCGGCTCAACATCGCCGCCTGTTCGCTGGGCGCGGCACAGCAGGCGATCGATATGACGCTGGGCTACATGGCCGAGCGCAAGGCGTTCGGCAAGCCGATCAGCGAGTTCCAGGCGCTGCAATTCCGGCTGGCCGACATGGAGATCGAATTGCAGGCCGCGCGCACATTCCTGCGGCAGGCGGCGTGGAAGCTCGACACCGGCGCGCCCGATGCGACGAAGTTCTGCGCGATGGCCAAGAAGTTCGTCACCGAGGCGGGCAGCCGCATCGTCAACCAGTGCCTGCAACTGCATGGCGGTTATGGCTACCTGGCCGATTACGGGATCGAGAAGCTGGTGCGCGACCTGCGCGTGCACGAGATCCTGGAGGGCACCAACGAGATCATGCGCCTGATCGTGGCGCGGCAGATGCTGGCGGACCAATGAGCGACGATATCCATATCCGCAAGGAAGGGCGCGCGGGGCGGATCACGCTGACACGGCCCAAGGCGCTCAACGCGCTGAGCTACGAGATGTGCACGGCGATCGAGGCGGCGCTCGACGGCTGGCGCGACGACCCGGAGGTGGCGCTGGTGCTGATCGACGCGGAGGGCGACAAGGCATTTTGCGCGGGCGGCGACATTCAACAGCTCTATGACACGGGCCGCGCCGGGGATTTCGCCTATGGGCGGAGATTCTGGGCCGATGAGTACCGGCTGAATGCCAAGATCGCGCGCTATCCGAAACCCTACGTGGCGCTGATGCAGGGATTTGTCATGGGCGGCGGTGTGGGGATTTCGTGCCACGGGTCGCACCGTGTGGTCTGCGACAGCACGCAGGTGGCCATGCCGGAATGCGGCATTGGGCTGGTGCCGGATGTGGGCGGCTCTCTGCTGCTGGCGCGGGCGCCGGGGCGCTCGGGCGAATACCTCGGGGTGACCGGCACGCGAATGGGGCCGGATGACGCGATATATTGCGGTTTTGCCGATAGTTACATCCCGAAGTTGAAGTGGGACGAGATGCGCGCCGCGCTCGTCGAGAGCGGCGATCCGAGCGTGATCGACGGGGTTTCCGAGACCCCGCCGGAGGGCGATTTGCGGGCGCAACAAGCCGAGATCGACGCGCATTTCGGCGGCGAGGGGCTGCATGACATCCTCAATTCCCTGCGCGCAAGCGACAGCGATTTCGCGAGCGGCGCGCTGAAGGCGATAGGGCGCGGCTCGCCGCTGTCGATGGCCTGCGCGGTCGAGATGATCCACCGGCTGCGCGGGCCCGGCGCGGATATCGGGCGCGCGCTGGGCCTGGAATACCGGTTCACCTACCGGGCGATGGAAACGGGCGATTTCCTGGAAGGGATTCGCGCCGCGATTATCGACAGGGACCGGAACCCGCAATGGAAACACGGGCTTGACGCCCTGCCGGGCTATGCGGTGTCGCAGATGTTGATGCCGCTGGGGCCGGATGCGCTGATACTGGAGGAGGAGGCAGAGACATGAAGATCGGATTTATCGGGCTGGGAAACATGGGGGCGCCGATGGCGGCGAACCTGGCAAAGGCCGGGCACGCGGTGACGGGCTTTGACATGGCCGAGGTCAGCGTCGAGGGCGTGGAGATGGCCGCAAGCGCGGCAGAGGCGGCGCGGGGGGCGGAGGTGGTGATCACCATGCTGCCCAATGGCGACATCCTGCGCCGCGTGGCAGGCGAGGTGATCCCGGCGATGGACAAGGGCTCGGTGCTGCTCGACTGCTCGACCGTGGATGTCGCGAGCGCGCGCGACGTGGCCGAGAAGGCGCAGGCGGCGGGGCTGTCGGCGCTCGATGCGCCGGTGTCTGGTGGTGTCGGCGGCGCGGCGGGCGGCACGCTCACCTTCATGGTTGGGGGTGACGAGACGGGCTTTAACATCGCCCGTGAACTATTTGATATAATGGGTCAAAATGCGGTTCATTGTGGCACTTCTGGCAATGGGCAGGCGGCCAAGATATGCAACAACATGATCCTCGGCGCCACCATGATCGCCACCTGTGAGGCGTTTGCCCTGGCCGACAAGCTGGGCCTCGACCGGCAGGCGATGTTCGACGTGGTCTCGACCTCGTCCGGTTCCTCGTGGTCGATGAACACCTATTGCCCGGCGCCGGGCATCGGCCCCAAGTCGCCCGCCGACAATGACTATACCCCCGGCTTTGCCGCCGACCTGATGCTCAAGGACCTGCGGTTGTCGCAGCAGGCGGCCGAGGCGGTGGATGCCGACACGCCGATGGGCCGCGCGGCCTGTGATCTTTACGCACGGTTCGTCGAGGAGGAGGACGGCAAGGGCCGCGATTTCTCGGCCATGCTGCCCCGGTTCGAGAAGCGCGGACGCGGTTGATGGGCTGGCGCGCGCGGGCGACGGGGCTGCCGCCGCTCGGCGCGGCGGCAGCGGCGGCCCTCGACGCGCTCTCCCCGATGGAGGTGCCCGAGGGCACGGTGCTGTTTCGCCCGGGCGAGACGGTCAAGGGTTTCGTCATCGTGCTCCGGGGGCGGGTCGAGGTCTATCTCACCGGGCTGTCGGGGCGCGAGATCCTGCTCTACGAGGTGACCCCGGGGCAAAGCTGCGTGCAGTCCACGCTGGGCCTGATGGGCGGCGAGGACTATTCCGGCGAGGCGGTGGCGCGCACGCCCGCCGAGATCGTGCTGGTGCCGCGCGAGATCTTTCTGCGGCTGATGGATTGCGACCCCGGCTTTCGCGGCTTTGTCTTTGCCGCCTTTGCCGAGCGGCTGCAATCCATGATGCACCTGCTGGACCGGGTGGCGTTTCAACGGATCGAGACGCGGCTGGCGCAATGCCTGCTGGCGCGGGCCGAGGAGGGGCGGCTGCGGGCCACGCATGCCGAGATCGCGGTAATGATCGGATCGGCGCGCGAGGTGGTTTCGCGCCGCCTCGACGCGCTGGCGCGGCGGGGGATCGTGGCGCTGGAGCGGGGCACCGTTCGCATTCTCGACGCCGGGACGCTGGCCGAGCTGGCCGAAGCGGAGCAATGAAGCGGGGCGGCGCGCTGCGCCGCCCCCCCGGGGTAACGACCCATACTCGAACCCCACCTCTTACGGCTTGGGCGGCAGGATCACCCGGTCCACCACGTGAATCACGCCGTTCGATTGCTTCACGTCGGCGATGGTGACGTTGATGGTGCGCCCGCGCTCGTCCTCGAGCATGATCTTGTCGCCCGAGTAGGTCGCTTGAAGCTCGCAGCCGCCGAGCGTGGGCACGACGTGCATGCCGCCGTCATCGTCGATCATGCCCTTGATCGCATTGGCCATCGCATCGGCGCCGACCACGTGGCAGGTGAGGATCTGCGTGAGCTGCTTCTTGGCCTCCGGTTCCAGCAGCGCCTCGACTGCGCCGTCGCGCAGCATGCCGAACGCCTCGTCGGTGGGCGCGAACACGGTGAACGGCCCCTCGCCCGAGAGCGTCTCGACGAGATCGGCGGCCTTGACGGCGGCGACGAGGGTCTCGTGATCGGCGGAGTTCACCGCGTTCTCGATGATGTTCTTGTCGGCGTACATCGGCGCGCCGCCGACCATCGGGTTATCCATCCCGGCCAGCGCCACGGTTGCCGTGAATGCAAGCGCGCCGGTGGCGGCAAAAATCTTGGTGCGTGTCATGTCGTGTCTCCTCGGTTGGTTGCCATGCCCCCGACCTTCTTGGCCGGAGGTCACGGGGAGGCACGCAGCGGGCAGGTCAAGAGTTTCAGATTTTTTCGCAGGACGCTCAAGGCGGTGCTGCGCCGGCGGAAGCGGGGCTGAACAGGGGGCCGTCAGGGCTTCGCTCCCATGCGTGGAATCGAGACGTGCTCGCGTCTCTTTCGACCCCTGCGCCCCGCGTTGGTCGCCGGATGACAGGCCCGGGAATCACGCGCGCGGCGTCATCCGCAGCCATATCCCGTCGCGCCCGCGCACCGTCAGATGCGCGACCGGCATGGCGGGGCGCCCCTCCACCGGCGCGAACCGGAAGGCGCGCACCAGCATCGCCAGCAGAAGCGGCCCCTCGATCATGGCAAACCCGGCCCCGGTACAGACCCGGCTGCCGGCGGAAAAGGGGATATAGGCCCGACGCAGGCAGTCGCGTCCGTTCGCGGCAGCAAAACGCGCGGGGTCGAATTCGTCGGGCCGCTCCCACAGCCGCTCGTGGCGGTGGAGGTGCCACGGGCTCAGCACCACCTGCGCGCCGGGGGGCACATTGCGGCCGCGAAACCGCTCGGGGCAGGTCGCCTCGCGCACCATCATCGGCACCGGCGGGTAGAGGCGCAGCGTCTCGCGGAACACGTCGCGCGCCACCCGCAGCCGCCCCATGTCGGCAAACTCCGGCGCGCGGTCGCCCATCACCTCTGCCGCCTCGGCGGCCACCTTGTCCTGCCACTCGGGATAGAGCGCCAGCAGGTAGAGCGCCCAGGCGAGCGCCGAGGCGCTGGTCTCGTGTCCGGCGAGGAAGAAGATCGCCACCTGATCGACCATTTCCGCGGTGGTAAACCGCTCTCCGGTCTCGGGGTCGGCGGTCGTCATGATCTTGGTGGCGAGGTCATCCGGCGCGGTCCCTGCGGTAATCTCGTCCATCCGCGCCGCCGTCAGCCGCTCGATCAAGCCCCTGATCCGCCGCGCCGTGGCCCGCGTCTCGCGCCGGTGAAAGCGCGGGAACCAGTGCGGCAGCGGGATGAAGGCAGCGAGGTTGAGCACCGGCTGCGTGCGCTGATGCGCCTTGAATTCCTCGAAGACCCGCGCCGCCGTCGCGTTCTCGATCGGGATGGAAAACAGCGTGCGGAATATCACGTCCGCCGCCGCGTGGCTGGTCTGCGCCTCGACCTCCACCGGGCTGCCATCCGCCAGCCCTGTCAGCCGCGCCACCGCCCCCTGCCCCGCGTCCACCATCGCCGGGAACGTGTCGCGCAGCCGCCCACCCTCGAAGGCGGGGTCGATAATGCGCCGCTGCCGCTTCCATGTCTCGCCGTTGGTGACAAAGACCGACTGCCCCAGGAGCGGGCGCAGCCCCTCGCTCACCCGGCCGGATTTGGGGAAATCGCCGGGCCGCTCGCGCAGCACCAGATCGACGAGGGCGGGCTCGTTGCACAGGTACGAGCGAAAGAACGGCGTGCGAAATTCGGCCATCCACGCCCGGTAGAGCCGCGCGGGCTGCGCCGAGAGGATATCGGCGCGAAACAGCCGCAGGTAGCGCCAGAGCGATACGCGGTCCGACCGTGCGGGTGGCTTGGGCGGGATCATGGCGCCACGCTCCGATAGCCGGACGTGGCCCGTTCGATCCGCGCGGGAGAGGGCGCGCGCCCGGCGAATCGCGCGGCCAGCGTCTGCGGCCCGGCGGTGATCGCGAAGTAATCGTAATCGCCGGGGCGGTCGAAAGCGCAGAGATACTGAAAATGCAGCCGGAAGAAGCGCCAGCGAAGGCTGCGCCAGCGCGCCGGGCTGAGCGTCTGCGTGAACGCCGCCGAGATGACCAGCGGCCAGCGCTTTCCCTCCGGTGCCACGCCGCTCACCGCCACCGGGTCGCAAAGCGCGAATGCACAGCCATCCCCCGGCGCCGTCACGTCGAGCCAGAACAGCTCGTCTCGCGTGCTGAGATAGGCGAGGTCGGCGCGCAGCCGCCATGCCCGCGGCAGGAACGATACCATCGGCACCACCTGCCCGAGGCTCAGCAACGACAGCGCCGGGCCGGTCGCGGGCACGCGGCCTTTGCGGATCAGGTCGGCCAGCACCGACACCGCCAGATGCGCGCCCGAGGAATGGCCCACCACCAGCACCTCGTCGCACCCGCCCTTCAGGGCCTGTGCGATCGCATCGCCGAATTCCGCCATCCGGGTTTCCAGCTCTGGCGGGTTTGCCCCGAGCCACCGCGCCGACCAGGCGTAGTCATGCATCAGGTAATAGGCGAAGAACCGGCCATCCAGGCGCCGGAACGTTTCCAGCACCACCGGCACCGCCACCAGCCCGCCCCACGCGGCCCAGGGGTGCAGGACCGCCAGCACGCGCCCCAGAAGCCACGCGGCGAGGAGTGCCAGTGCAAGCTGCGCGAGCAGGAACCCCACGGGGTAGAGCGCCGCGATGACCGGCCCCTTGCGCAGCCGCATCAGCCGCCAGAGCGCCCCGGTGCCGATGTAGATGGCCGCCGTGCGGATGAGTTGCAGATAGGTGCCGGCCTTGCCCTGGTCCATGCTGTTCTTGACGATGTCGGACCAGACCAGCACCTCGATCCCGGCCTCGGTCCGGGCCCCCTCGATCCGCGCGTCGACGCCCCAGCCGAACCGGTCCTTGCCGATGGCGGACCGCAGCGCGATCTCGTGGCCCGAAACCTGTGCCTGCGCCGCCGCCTGCTTGCGATAAAGCTCTCGGTAGCGGCGCGGCGGGATCGGGTCGTAGCCGGGGATGTAGAAGACATGGCGGCGGCGCACGGCGGTCATGGCTTGCCCCCGCGCGCCGTCCCTGCCCCCAGTCTCGCACGTAACCGCATCCATTCGCGTCCCTGCCTCACCGCCCCACCCTAGCGCCGAAATCCGGCAAGCTTAAGGCCCGCGCGCGGCATGCGCGCCACAGCCGCACCCGATCGTCGTTTTCTTCCCCCATGACAGGGGCTTGACGCCGGGCGAAGAGGCTCTCACTCTGGCACGGTTTGCATCACAGACCAGTACCGAGGCCCCCTTGAGCACCCAGCTTGCCGATACCGTCGCCCTCCTGCGCGAGCTTGTCGCCTTTCCGACCATCTCGGAGGTGAGCAATCTCGACATGATCGCCTATCTCGGCCACCGGCTGGAATCGTGCGGGGCGCGCGTCGATATCTTTCACGACGAGATCGGCCACAAGGCCAACCTCTTTGCCACGTTCGGCCCCGAAGCGGATGGCGGCATCGTGCTGTCGGGTCATTCCGACGTGGTGCCGGTGGCCGAACAGGACTGGGCCTCGGACCCGTTCGACCTGATCGAGCATGACGGGCGGCTCTACGGGCGCGGCACCTGCGACATGAAGGGCTTCATCGCCACCGCCGTCTCGATGGCCCCGTTGCTCGCGAAGCGTGCCCTCTCGCGGCCGCTCCACCTCGCGTTTACCTATGACGAGGAGGTGGGCTGTCTTGGCGGGCAGGCGCTGATCGAGAGCCTGAGCGCCCGCGGCATCCGCCCGGGCGTCGCCATCATCGGCGAACCCACCTCGATGCGGGTGATCGAGGGGCACAAGGGCTGCTACGAATACACCACCCGGTTCTACGGGCAGGCCGGGCACGGCTCGGCGCCCGAACGGGGCGTGAACGCGGTGGAATACGCGGTGCGCTACGTCAACCGCCTGCTGGAACTGGCCGAGGCGCTGCGCGCCCGCGCCCCCGCGGGCAGCCGTTTCGATCCGCCCTGGAGCACGATCAACACCGGCTCGATCAAGGGCGGCGTGGCGCATAACGTGATTGCCTCGAACGCGGCGGTGGAATGGGAAATGCGCCCCGTGCAGCGCGCGGATGCCGACTTCGTCAAGGACGACCTGCGGCGCTATTGCGAGGAGATGCTGCTGCCGCGGATGCAGGCGATCTTTCCCGATGCCAACATCACCACCGAGACGATCGGCGAGGTGGACGGGCTCGAACCCGCCGAGATAAACGAGGCGCGCGACATCGTGATGGAGCTGACCGGTGCCGACGGACCCGAACTCGTCCCCTTCGGGACCGAGGCGGGGCTGTTCCAGAACTACGGCACCTCGGCGGTGGTGTGCGGGCCGGGATCAATCGAGCAGGCGCACAAGCCCGACGAGTTCATCTCTCTCGACCAGTTGCAGCACTGCATCGACATGCTCTGGCGCCTGGGCGACAAGCTCGACGCCTGACGCCCCGAAACCGCAGCCGCACCGGAGCGCGGCTGCGGGCATCACCAGACCTCGTCCCTCGTGCCCTAGCCCAGCGCCTCGGAACAGCGCTTGCAGGTGCCGGGATGGGCATGGCGGCCCACGTCGGGAAGGATCTTCCAGCAGCGTTGGCATTTCTCGCCGCCCGCGCGCTCGAACACCACGCCGATATCATCGACCTCGGGCATGCGGAACGCCTCTGCCGGGCGCGGATCGGCGGTCAGCACGATATCCGAGGTGATGCAGATATCGGCGAAATTCACCGACTTCAGCGCCTTGAGCGTCTCGGCATCGCGCACATGCACCACCGGCGCGGCCTCGAGGCTGGCGCCGATCACCTTGTCGGCGCGCTGCACCTCCAGCGCCGCCGTCACCACCCGGCGCGCGCGCCGCACATTGGCCCATTTCGCCGCCAGCGGCTCGTCGAGCCAGTCGGCGGGCGTGTCGGGCATGTCGTGCAGGTGCACGCTGTCGCCCTCGCCGGGGAAGCGCGACAGCCACACGTCCTCCATCGTGAACACCATCACCGGCGCGAGCCAGGTGGTCAGCCGGTGGAACAGCAGGTCCATCACCGTCCGCGCCGCGCGGCGGCGCGCGGTGTCGCCGTCGCAATAGAGCACATCCTTGCGGATGTCGAAGTAGAAGGCGCTCAGATCGAGGGTGCAGAAGTTGAATACCTGCTGGAAAACCCCTTGGAAATCATAGGCATCATAGCCCTTCTTCACCTTGTGATCCAGCTCGGCCAGCCGGTGCAGCATCCAGCGCTCCAGCTCTGGCATCTCCGAGGGCTCCACCCGGTCTGCCTCGGTGAAATGGCTCAGGGCGCCGAGCATGAAGCGCATCGTGTTGCGCAAGCGGCGATAGCTGTCGGCCACGCCCTTGAGGATTTCCGGCCCGATCCGCAGGTCGGCGGTATAATCCGCCTGCGCCACCCACAGCCGCAGGATATCCGCGCCGTATTGCTTCGTCACGTCCTCGGGCGCCACGGTATTGCCGAGCGATTTGGACATCTTGTTGCCCTTCTCGTCCAGCGTGAAGCCGTGGGTCAGCACGCCGCGATAGGGCGCGTGGCCGATGGTGCCGCAGGCCTGCAACATCGAGGAATGGAACCAGCCGCGATGCTGATCGGTGCCTTCGAGGTAGAGATCGGCCATGCCGTCCTCTGACCCGTCCTCGCGGTCGCGCAGCACGAAGGCGTGGGTGGAGCCGCTGTCGAACCAGACGTCGAGGATGTCGTCGACCTGTTCCCAGGCCGCCGGATCGACGATGCCATTGAGGAACCGCTCCTTGGCCCCGTCCTTGTACCACGCATCCGCGCCCTCGGCCTCGAAGGCGTCGAGGATGCGGGCGTTCACTTCCTCGTTTCGCAAAAGGTATTCTGGATCAGTTGGTTGCGCGCCTTTCTTCACAAAACAGGTGAGCGGCACACCCCATGCCCGCTGACGGCTCAGCACCCAGTCGGGCCGCGCCTCGATCATCGAATAGAGGCGGTTGCGGCCGGTTTTCGGCGTCCATGTCACCAGCTCGTCGATCGAGCGCAGCGCGCGCTCGCGGATGGTGGTGCCATACTCGTCCTGCCCGTCGCCCACGGGCCGGTCGATGGCGGCGAACCATTGCGGCGTGTTGCGGTAGATCACGGGCGCCTTGGAGCGCCAGGAATGCGGGTAGCTGTGCTTGATCTTGCCGCGCGCGAGCAGGCCACCGACGGAGGCGAGCTTGTCGATCACGGCCTTGTTGGCGTTACCCTCTTTCCCTTTGCGGTCAAGGATATGGGTGCCGCCGAAGAAGGGCAGATCGGGGCGGAAGGAGCCGTCGTCGAGCACGTTATAGGTGATGACCTGATCGAGCATGCCGAGGCCGCGATAGAGCTCGTATTCCTCCATCCCGTGGGAGGGCGCGCAATGGACGAAGCCGGTGCCCTCCTCGTCGGTGACGAAGTCGGCGGCACGGAAATCGCGGGGGGCATCCCATTCGCCGTTTGAGCCTTCGGCATTGGCGAGGGGGTGGGATAGCTTGAGGTGGCTCAGCTCATCGGCATCGACACTGCGCACCCTGTGGTACATGCCTTCCTCCAGCCGCGCCCGCGTCATGACATCCCCGGCAAGCTTGTCCGCGAGGATGAAGCGGTCGCCCACATTGGCCCAGCACTCTCCGGGCGTGCCGGTCACTTCGTAGAGGCCGTAGGAGATATCCTCGCCATAGACCACCGCCTTGTTGGACGGGATCGTCCAGGGCGTGGTGGTCCAGATGACGACATGCGCTCCGATCAAATCGTCAGAGCGATGTTTGACATAATCTTGGGTCTTCTCAATTTCAGATCGAGCGCCTTCAACCAACAGAGCAACGTCCTTGGCATCCTGTTCGTAGTCGGCTTTCGACACCTCGAACTTCACCCAGACCGTAAAGCTCTCCTTGTCGTGGTACTCCACCTCCGCCTCGGCGAGCGCGGTTTTCTCGATGGGCGACCACATCACCGGCTTGGAGCCCTGGTAGAGCACGCTCGACATGAGGAATTTCTGGAATTCCTCCGCGATGATCCGCTCGGCGCGGAAATCCATCGTCAGGTACGGCTTGTCCCATTTGCCGGTGATGCCGAGCCGCTTGAACTCGTCGCGCTGCACGTCGATCCAGCCTTCGGCGAACTTGCGGCATTCCTGCCGGAAATCGACGGTATCGACCTTGTCCTTATCCAAACCTCGCGCGCGGTACTGCTCCTCGATCTTCCACTCGATGGGCAGGCCGTGGCAGTCCCAGCCGGGGATGTAGCGCGCGTCGCGGCCCATCATCTGCTGCGAGCGCACCACCATGTCCTTCAGGATCTTGTTCAGCGCGTGGCCGATATGCAGGTGACCGTTGGCATAAGGAGGGCCGTCATGCAGGGTGAACGGCTGACGGCCCTCGGCGCGTTCGCGCAGGCGGTCATAGATGCCGATCTCTTCCCACCGGGCGAGCCATTCGGGCTCGCGCTTGGGCAGGCCCGCGCGCATCGGGAAATCGGTTTGCGGCAGGTTCAGGGTGGCTTTGTAATCGGGGTAATCGGGCGTGTCAGAACACATGGGTGACGTCCTTTGTCACTGGGTGTTGGAATTCTGCGGGTGGGGGGCGGCGCGATGGCTCGAACGCCTGTGATCCCGGCGGCTCGTCAGGGTCAGAGCGCCGGGCATGTAATTCGAATGACGATCGCTGCGCATGTCATCATGGCCCGCCTTATAGGCGCGCGCCCGGCAAGCGTCCAGAGGCGCGACCCTCGCTTTCTTGAAAAGAAAGCGTGACGAAATCCTTTCGGGATTTCGCCCGCCGCCATCCCCCCTTGCCTCGCGCGGCTCAGCGGCGCATTTACAGGTCATGACCACCGCCCTGCCCCCACGCTTTGACATCACCCGGCCCGAGATCGAGCGGGTGGTCACAGTGTTTTATGCCGCGGTGCGCGCGCATCCGGGCCTAGGTCCGGTATTCGCGGCCCACGTCACCGACTGGCCCGCCCACGAGGCGAAGGTCGCCGATTTCTGGGCCAACACCATCCTGCACGAGCGCGGCTATGACGGCAGCCCGATCGCCGCGCATGTCCGCGCGGGCAACGTGCAGCCGGGGATGTTCTCGACATGGCTGGCGCTCTTCGACAGCGTGCTCGCCCGCGAGTTGCGCCCCGAGCAGGCCGCCGCGTGGTCGGCCCTCGCGCACCGCATCGGCCGCTCCATGCGCGCCGCCGTGGTCGACCGCGAGACCCATCCCGGCGGTGTGCCCAAACTGCGCTGACACAGGCAGAAATCCGCCAGAACGCGCCATTTCGACCGGCTGGATACAGCCGATGGCAGAAACGTGCCGCTCAGTGGCAGGTAAAACGGCACGCCGCCGCCAGAAATCGCGGCTTCGGCGGCGCCCCCTCTGCAGAACGATCGCCACGATCTACCATTGGCGTAGTGAAAGGAGGAGCCATGTATACTCCCGCCCCAAACGACGACCTGCAAAGCCATGTCCGCAACACCGCGGACCCTTATAACGCGAATCCGAGTGGCAACACCGGACGCGGCGGGCTGATTGCCCTGCTGATGATCGTGGTGGTCATCGGCGGGATCGTGGTCCTGAGCAGCATCGCAGCGCCGCCCGCCCAGGCACCTACCCCCGCACAGGCACCGGCCCCCGAGAGCATCACCGGCGGAACAACCGCCCCGGCCGAATGACCGGACAGGGACGCGGGGCCGGCTTGTCGGCCCCGCCGCGGTCGTGGCTCAGGGGTCGCATCCCATCCGCTTGATGATCCGCGCGTTGATCCAGGCAAGCGCCGCCAGTGACAGGCCGAGGCCGAGAAACGCCGCCACCCGCCACAGGCCGGCGAGCCCGCTCATGTCGATGACGAACACCTTGGCCACGGTGAGCGCGACCCCCGCCATCGCGATCCGCCGCAAGCCTTCGGAGCGCTTCAGCACCGCCAGTGCCAGCAGCGCCAGCGCCACCGCCATCAGCGCCACGGTATAGGTATAAAGCTCGCCCTCCAGCACCCCCGGTACGCTCAGGTCGGGCCCCTGCCACAGCCTGCGGATTTCCAGCGCGCCGTACCAGGCGGCGTAGCCCGAGGCCGCGACGGCGAAGCCCCGGCACAGCAAGCGCGGCAGGTGATCCATCCGCCACGCTGCCACCGCGAGGATCAGCGCCACCGGCAGGTAGGCGGCGGCGAGGCTGTCGAGGATTGGCGGTCCCTGCACCTCTTCGCGCCGCCACATGAACGGGGCGAGCGGATTGGTCAGCACGGCCTGCGCGACCAGCAGCGCCACCGCAACCGTCCCGGTGACGACCGCCAGCGCGGTGCGTAGCGCCCTGAGCGCCGCGCCCGCCCCGCGCAGCCGCCAGAGCTGCGCCAGCGCCACCGACAGCCACACCGTGGCCATCAGGCCCAGCCCGGCATGGCCCATCGCCCCGACGGTGCCCAGCACCCGCATCAGCACCACGCTCAGCAGGATCGCCGCGACGGTCCAGATCGCGCTTTCGACCACACCGCGTGTCACCTCACGACCCCGCGCGCCCAACTGCCACCAGGCCGCGGCCAGCAGCGCCAGCGGCCCCAGATGCGCCAGCGCCACGTCGCCGCGCCCGGCCTCGTCGACCGCCCAGTCGATGCCGGGATCGACCACCAGCCGGTAGCCGATCACCGCCACGCCCGTCTGCGCGAACAGCCCCAGCAAGGCGAGGTCGAACCGCCGGTCGATGAGCGCCGTGGCCAGCACCATCACCGCCAGCGCCAGCGTCAGCGCCGCCTTGCTCAGCACCACGAAAAGCGCCAGCGCGATGAGCGTGAGCGCCGCGCCCGCGAAGATCGCCGCCACCAGGCGCGGGTCGGGCGTGCGCGGCGCAGCCCGCGCCGCCAGCGCCACCATCAGCGCCGCCATGCCCATGATGTGCAGCGCCCAAGGATAGCCGCCCAGCATCGCCCCCGGCTGCCACGACAGTTCCAGAACCAGCGCCACGCCCGGCCCCGCCAGCGCCGCGCCTAGCGCCCACAGGATCGCCGGCGCGGCCCCTGCCGCGCCGCGCATCCGCGTGGCCAGCAGCAGCGACAGCACCGCGCCCGCCGCCATCAGGACCGTCGCGCCGATCGGCACCGGGGCCTCGGGCAGGCGCGCGGCGTGGAACACCGACACGAGCGGCCCGCCCCGCTCGCCATCAAGCGCCACCAGCGCCAGCACCGCCGCCACCGGCAGGGCGGGCAGGTCGGCGATGCCGGGCGCGGCCCGCGTGCCAAGGGTCAGCGCCGCCGCCATCCCCGCCAGCAGCCCCAGCGCCAGCCAGGCAAGCACCTCCGTCTCTGCCTCTGCCGCCACCAGCAGCGCGGCGCCGCTCGCCAGCGCCACCGCGACGGCGGCAAGCAGCACCGGCAGGCCCGGCCACGCGCCGCCCCCTGCCACCAGCCGCTGCCCGAGCGACGGTGCGGGATGGCGCGGCACCGGGTATGCCCCGGGCAGCAGCACCGCCGCCAGCACCACCAGCGCCCAGAAGCCGAGAAAATGCTCCGCACCCACGCCGCCGAGATAAAGCAGCGCCGCGCCCGCGACGGCGACCGCCAGCGCCAGCCAAGACAGCCAGCGCCAGCCCCGCGCGGCATCCACCGCCAGCCCGACCACGGCCAGCAGCGCGAAATACGGATAGAAGAGCCACGCCGCGGCACTCTCGCCGCCGACGAGGAACGGTGCCGCGCCCGCGCCCAATAGGCCCAACGCGCCCAGCACCGGGCCGTGGAACCAGCCCAGCACCACGGCGAGCGCCGCGACCGCCACCAGCCCGGCCAGCGCCGCGCCCGGGTCGATCAGTCCGTAAAGCGCCCGCGCCGCCAGCACGCCCGCGAACAGCACGATCAGCCCGGCGCCCGCCAGCCCCGAGGGCACCGACGCCGCATCGCCGTGCCGCCGCCGCAGCAGGTCGCCCGCGACCACCAGCGCCGCGCCGAGGCCCAGCGCCGCCAGCACCCGCATCGCAGGCGTGAGCAGCCCCCGTTCGACCCCGTATTGCACGAGGAACAGGCCCGCCAGCGCCAGCGACACCCCGGCCACGGCCACCGCCCAGTTGCCCCGCAGCCAACGCCCGAGCCGCGCGGCAAGGCCGGGGCGTTTCGGGGCCGCCACCTCCGCCCCCTCCGCCGCGTCCGGCGCGGGTGACGTGGGCGGGGCGTCGTCTTCGGCCTCTGTCCCGGCGGGGGGCGCCGCGTCGGGGATGGCAGCCGCTTCCGGCACGCCGCCGCCCGCCAGCGCCGCCTCCAGCGCCGCCACCCGGCGACGCAACCGCGCCTGCCCGACCAGCAGCGCCGGGATGCCGATGACCACCAGCCCCAGCACCCCCAGCGCGACCAGCGCAGCGAACATCTCGACATCCATGCCTCAGCCCTCCCCGCGCGCGAACAGGCCCGCCAGCGCGCGGCGCACCACGCCGCCCACCGTCGGGCGCGCCACCGCGATGCGCGGCAGTGGGCGGCACAGCTCTATCGCCGCCAGCCCGACCCGCGCGGTGAGCGCGCCGTTGACCACCCCCTCGCCGAAGCGGCGCGACAGCTTGGACAGCACGCCACCGCCCGCGACGCTGCCGATCATGTCGTCGCCCACCGCCACGGCGCCGGTGGCCACCAGGTGCGCGACCACCGCGCGCGCCAGCCGCCAGCTTCCCAGCGTGCCGGTGCGCCCGCCATAGATGGTGGCCACGGCGCGGATCATGCGCAGGTTGGCCACCAGCGCCGCCACCACGTCGGCGAGTGCCAGCGGCACCAACGCGGTGACCGTTGCCACCTGCCGCGCCGCCGCCTCTACCGCGGCCAGCGCCGCCGCATCGAGCGGCGCGAGCAGCTCGGCCTCGGCCAATGCCAGCAGCGCCTCGGCATCGAACTGCTCGTGCGCGCGCTCGTCCAGCCGCGCGAGGCCCCAGGCCGCCTCTGTCCGGGCCGCGTAGAGCCGCCGAAGCCGCGCGACCACCTCGCGCGCCGCGCCGAGATCGTCCCCCGCCTGCGCCGCTTCGGCCCCGGCGCGCAGCCGGTCGAGCCGCCCGAGCCGGGCAAAGCCCGCCGCCTCGCGGATCGCGATCAGCACCGCAACCAAGGCGAGCGCCGCGCCCAGCACGGCCACACCCCGGCCCAGCAGCGGCGACCGCTCCATCAGCGCGACCGCGAAATCCCACGCCGCCACCGACACCACCACGCCCAGCAGTGCCAGCGCCAGCGCCCAGAAGGCGCGCACGAGCCACGAGGGCCGCCGCGCCAGCCCGGCCATCGCCGCGCGCATCGCCCGGCCCTCGGGCGGGGCGGCCTCGTCGGGCACCGGCGGCGCGCGGTCCGGCGCGGCCTCCTCCTCGCCCTCGAGGTCGATCAGCAGCGGCCCCTTGCTCATGCCTGCGCCTCCCCGCGTTGCCAGACCATGCGGATATCCGGCAGGCCCTCGTCATTGCCGCCGCCGCGCCGGTCCTGTGCCGCCTCGGCAAAGCCTGCCCGGGCGTAGAACGCGCGCGCGCGCCGGTTCGCCTGCAACACCCACAGGTCGAGTACGCCCGCCCGCGCCTGCGCGTCGGACAGGAGCGCGCGGCCCACCCCCTGCCCGCGCATGTCCGGGGCCACGTGCAGCGCGTGCACCCGCGTGGCCCGGCGCAGGATGAACCCCGCGATCCGGCCCCGCAGCCGCGCCACCCGAACCCGGCCGCGCCACGTCTCGCGCCACAGCAGGTGCAGATCCTCGACCCGGCTGCGCGCGCAGGGCTGGCCGGGAGTGCCCCGCGTATAGGCCCACAGGATCGCCGCCAGCCGCGGCACCTGCCAGATATGCGCGCGCGCCACCCTCACAGCCGGTCCCCGAAGAGGAACTGCGCGGCGCGGTCGAGCCGGATATGCGGCGGCCCCTCGCCCGCGCGCAGCGACAGCCGCGCAGGCGCAAAGCGCATGGTGCCGAAATCGCCGTCGGGCCAGGTCTCGGCCCCCGCCCGCGCGGGCGACAGGATCGCCGCCGGATCGTCGGGCAGATCGCCGGGATGGAACGCCGCCTGCCCGCCCTCGGGCACCCGTCCGCGCACGCATTCCACCTCCGCACCGCCGTGGCGGCGGGTTTCCTCCACCGTGGCGCGCAAGGCGGCGATGGCCATGCTGCGCACGTCGGCGCCCGCGAACTGGGCCCGGTCACGCGCCTCTCGCAGCATCGCCTCCATGATCGCGGCGAGGCGCGGATGCTGCGCGTGGTGCAGATGGTCGGCCTTGGTCGCGGCAAACAGCAGCCGCTCCACCCGCCGCCCCTGCAACAGCCGCGTGAGAAAGGCATTGCGCCCGGGCCGGAACGTACCGAGGATCTCGGCCATCGCGCGGCGCGTCTCCTCGACCGCAACCGGGCCGCGATGGATCGCGTCGAGCAGGTCCACCAGCACGATCTGCCGGTCGATCCGGGCGAAATGCGCGCGAAAGAACGGGCGCACCACTTCGCGCTTGTAGGCCTCGAACCGGCGCACCATCTGTGCCGCGAGGCTGCCGCGCCCTGCGCCCTCTGCCCCGGGCAGCGGCGCAAACGTGACCACCGGCGCGCCCTCCAGGTCACCCGGAAGCAGGAACCGCCCCGGCGTGCAATCGGCGTGCCCGGCGGCGCGCGCAGCACGCAGGTAGGCGGTGAACGCCGCCGCGAGGCCCTGCGCCTGCCCCTCGTCGAACGCCGCCGCCGGATCGACACCGGCCAGCGCCTTGCGCCAGGCCGCACCCTCCGCGCGCGTCTCGGCGCGCGCCAGCGCCTCGCGCGACCAGGCGGCATAATCCTTGTCGAGGAGTGCAAGGTCCAGCAGCCACTCGCCCGGATAGTCCACGATGTCGAGATGCACGGTGCGCGGCCCGGCCAAGCCTGCCAGCATCCCCGCGGGCTGCACCCTGAGCGACAGCCGCAATTCGGAGACGGCGCGCGTGCTTTGGGGCCAGTGCGGCTCGGGGCCGGCGAGCGCGGCGAGATGCGTCTCGTAATCGAATCGCGGCAGCGTGACGTCGGGCTGCGGCTGCAGGTAGGCCGCGAGGATGCGCCCCTCGCCCGCCGCCGCAAGCCCGCCCATGCGCCCGCGATCCAGCAGGTTGGCCACCAGCGAGGTGATGAACACGGTCTTTCCGGCCCGCGCGAGGCCGGTCACGCCCAGCCGGATCACCGGCTCGAACAGCGCGCCCGAGACGCGCTCGCCAAACCCCTCGATCCCCCGCGTCAGCCCCTCGGCAAGCCCTGCAATCGCCACGCACCGCCCCTCTCGTTGCTTGGTCCCGAGAATAGGCACGCCCGCGCCCGCGTGCCAGCACCGAATTCGGGTCATGGCCAAGCCCGCAATTCCCCGCTAAGAGGGCCGTCAGACCACAGCGGAGCCCGCCCGATGACCGACGCAGAGCATCCCCAGATATACCTCGTCACCCCCCCCGCCTTCGAGATTGTGCCGTTCATAGACCGGCTTGCCGCCGTGCTCGACGCGCATCCCGTGGCCTGTCTGCGCGTGGCGATGGCCAGCGGCGACGAATACACCGTGGCCTCCTCGGCGGACGCCTGCCGCGAAGCGGCGCACGCCCGCGACGTGGCGGTGGTGATCGAGCGGCACGTGGGCCTCGTCGGGCGGCTCGGCCTCGACGGTGTGCACCTCGCCGACGGCGCGCGCGGGGTGCGCGCGGCGCGAAAAGACCTCGGGCCCGACGCCATCGTCGGCGCGTTCTGCGGCACCTCGCGCCATGACGGGATGAGCGCGGGCGAGGCCGGGGCCGATTACGTCGCCTTCGGCCCGGTGGGCCAGACCGCGCTTGGCAGCGGCACGCAGGCAGAGCGCGAAATCTTCGAATGGTGGTCCGAGATGATCGAGCTTCCGGTGGTGGCCGAGGGCGCGCTCGACGCGGCTGCTGTGGCCTCTCTCGCCCCGGTCAGCGATTTTCTTGCCTTCGGCGAGGAAATCTGGCGCGAGGAGGACGCCGGCGCCGCCCTCGCCCTGCTCACCGCCGCGATGCGCTAGAGTGCCCGGGAAGCCCAGAACCGGTTCCCGCTTTTGAGCGATACGCTGTAGGGCGGCGCGCGATCCCGCTCAATGCGCCCCGTGTCACGCCTATTGCGTGCGCGCCGCGACCCGGCGCATGGCCATCGCCATCTCGTGCACGAGGCTCGCGGCCATCGAGCGGAACGCCATGATGTCATAGGCGTCCGTCTCGGCCCGCGTCACCGCGCCGGCCATGTGCGCCACGTCGGTGCGCGCCGTGCGCCCCACGCCGAAGACGCTCTCGCGCAGGTCGAGCGGCGTCAGCCGCGCCATCACCGCCGTCGCGCCCGGCCCCTCGATCCGCAGCACCGCCCAGGCGTCGGACTGATCGGTGAGCGCGGCATGTTTGGCCAGCGCCGCGTCGGGCTCGGGCCCGACGAGCAGCGCGAGATCGCGCCCGAACCACTGCACCGCGCCACCCGCGCCCGCGATCACCTCTCCGGGTTCGGGCCAGCCCAGCCCGTGCGCCTGCGCCAGCGCCCGGCCCAGCGCAGCCTGCTGTCCCTTGTAGGGGGCCAGCACGGTCACCCATCCCGGCGCCGCCTCCGTCAGCCGCAGCGCGCCCGCCGTCACCGGCACCAGCCCCGCGCAGGGGGTCATCTCCACCAGATCAACCACGCATCCGCCCTCCTTCGGGATCGACCCATCCGGGCGCGCATACCTCGCAGATCGTCGCCGATCCGCGCAGGTGGTCCACAGCGCGCACCCGCTCTCCGATCCGGGCGCGCCCGCGTGCGAGGAATCCCAGCCCGATCACATGGCCCAGCGTGGGCGAGTAGCAGGCGCTGGTGATATAGCCCTGATCGTTTGCCGCCACCGGCTCGGCCGCCTCGTCGAAGAGATGCGCACCGGGCAGCAATTCCTTGACCGCGCCCACGGGTTTGAGGCCCACCAATTGCTCGCGTCCCTCGTCCATCAGGCCCTCGCGGCTCGCCGCCGGTTTGCCGATGAAATCCTTCTTGCGGCTCATCATCCCCTGCATGCCCACGTCAAAGGCCGTCACCCGCCCGTGGATCTCGGCATGGGTGATAAATCCCTTCTCGATGCGAAGCACGTTGAGCGCCTCCATCCCGTAGGCGCCGCCGCCCAAGCTCTCTGCGCGCGTCACCAGAGCCTCGAAGAGCGACGCGCCGAACCGCGCGGGCACCGCGATCTCGTAGCCCGTCTCGCCCGAGAACGAGATGCGGAACAGCCGCGCCGCCACGCCGCCCACCGCGACCGGGCCGCAGCCCATGAAGGGCAGATCGTCGAGCGCGCCCGGATCGTCGAGCACATCGGCCAGCACGTCGCGCGCGCGCGGGCCCGCCACGGCGAACTGCGCCCATTGCTCGGTCACCGACACCGCGCGCGCGTCCCACCGGGGCCGCAACACCTGGCCTGCGAAATCCGCGTGGCGCATCACCGCGCCTGCGGCGGCGGTGGTGGTGGTGACGAGGAAATGATCCTCGGCCAGCCGCGCGCAGGTGCCGTCATCCATGACGTGCCCGTCCTCGCGCAGCATCAGGCCATAGCGCACTCGGCCCGGCGCCAGTTTGGACATCGCGTTGGTATAGAGGAAATCGAGGAATTGCGCGGCGTCCGGCCCCTGCACGTCGATCTTGCCCAGGGTCGAGACATCGCACACGCCCACCGCCTCGCGCACCATCATGACCTCGCGGTCGCAGGATTGCCGCCAATGGGTCTCGCCCTTGCGGGGGAAATAGCTGGGCCGATACCACAGCCCCGCCTCGATCATCGGCGTGCCGCGCCGGATCGTGCCCGCGTGGCTGGTGGTGAAGCGCTCGGGCGCGAATGTCTTGCCCTTGCCGCCCGCGCCCATCGCCGCGATGGGCACCGGCACGAAAGGAGGGCGAAAGGTGGTGGTGCCGGTCGCGGGGATCGACCGCCCGGTCGCCTCGGCCAGCACGGCGAGCGCGCCGACGTTGGAATTCTTGCCCTGGTCGGGGGCCATCCCTTGCGTGGTGTAGCGCTTCATGTGTTCGACCGAGCGGAAATTTTCCCTTGCGGCCAGTTCGACATCCTTGACCGTCACGTCGTTCTGGAAATCGAGCCAGGCCCGCCCGCGCCCCTCCACCTGCCACAGCGGCAGGATGTCAAAGCTGCCGTCCGAGGCGGGGGGTGGCTCGATCGCGGGGACCTTGAGGCCGAGGTCTTTCGCCGCGTGCCGCCCCTCGGCCAGCCCGCTCTCGAGGCAGGCGCGCGTCGAGAAATGCCCGGCGGCAGCCCCCGCCACGCGCATCCCAGGCACCGCCCCCTCGGGCGGCAGGAAGGCGGCAAGCCGGTCGTCCCAGACGGGCCACGCGCCCGTGTGACAGGCCAGGTGCACCGTCGGGTTCCACCCGCCGGAGACGGCCACGGTATCGGCGGCGATGCGTTCCTCGCCCCGCGCGGTGGCGATGCACACCGCCTCGACCCCGCGCCGCCCGGCGGTGCCGGTAACCTGCGCGCCGGGATAGAAGGTCACGTCATGGCCGCAGGTGGCGTGCGCGCGCGCATCAACCAGCGCCGCGACGTGCACCCCCGCCTCCTGCAGGTCGGCCACGGTGCGGTGGGCGCTGTCGTTGTTGCCAAAGACCAGCACGCTGCGCCCCGCCGCCACGCCCCAGCGATTGAGATAGGCGCGCACCGCGCCCGCCATCATCACGCCGGGGCGGTCGTTGTTGGGGAAGGCCACAGGCCGCTCCAGCGCGCCTGCCGCCAGCACCGCGCGCCGCGCCGCGATCCGCCAGAAGCAACCGGCGGGCGCGTGCGGGCGACCCTCGATATCGGGGGCGGTCCGCTCCAGCGCGCCGAAGGTGCCGCCATCATAGGCCCCGGTCACCGCCGTGCGTGTCATGATCCGCACGTTGGGCATGGCACCGAGGCCCGCCGCCATCTCCGCCGCCCAGTCGCCGCCATCCTGCCCGTCGACCTCCTCGGTCTCGGCCAGCAGGCGACCGCCAAGGGCCACGTCCTCCTCGGCGAGGATCACGTCGGCGCCCGCCTCCGCCGCCGCAAGCGCCGCCATCAGCCCGGCGGGCCCGCCGCCGATCACCAAGAGGTCGCAATGGGCATAGGCGCGCTCGTATCGGTCCTCGGCCGGCTCCCCCGACAGCGCACCGAGACCGGCGGCGCGGCGGATCGCGGGCTCGTAGACCTTTTCCCAGAACGCGCGTGGCCACATGAACGTCTTGTAGTAGAACCCCGCGCCGAAGAACGGCGCCATCAGGTCGTTGACCGCCAGCACATCGAACCCGAGCGAAGGCCAGCGGTTCTGGCTGCGCGCGACCAGCCCCTCGTGCAATTCGGTCGTGGTGGCGCGGCAATTGGGCACCTGCGCCGCGCCCAGGCCGAGCGTGACCAGCGCGTTGGGTTCCTCGCTGCCAGCGGTCATCACGCCGCGCGGGCGGTGATACTTGAACGACCGGCCCATCACCCTGACGCCGTCGGCCAGTAGCGCCGAGGCCAGCGTGTCCCCGGCAAAGCCCGTGTGCCGGTGCCCGTCGAACGAGAATGACACCCGCCGCGTCCGGTCGATGCGCCCCTTGCCGTCGATCCTCATGCCCCGGCCTCCGCGCCCGCCAGCACCACATCGGCGATCTCGTGGGTCACGGTATCGCGCGTGACCACCAGCCACGCGCCGCAGCCCTGCCCGTGATACCAGAACTCGCAGCTTTCGCCCGCCGGGTTGTCGCGGTTGTGGAGGTAGTCGTCCCACGCCGCACTCCACGCCGCGCCCTCCGGCTCGGGCAGCGCCGCGCCGCGCACCGAGAACTCGCGCAGATCGCGCATCCCGCAAAGCGGACAGGATATCCTCACGAGCCTCGCTCCTTCATCTTGTCGAAAATACTCATGCCCACGTCCCGTCCCTCGCGCCTCAGTGCAGGTTGTGCTGGCTGCCGGTGGCTTCCTCGTCCATCAGCCCTGCCCCCGTCGCGAACCGGTCGAGGCGCAGCCGCGTCGCCGCCGGGTGCGGATTGTCCGTGGCGATGAGATGGGCAAGCGCGTCGCCCGATCCCGGCACCGCCTTGAACCCTCCATAGCACCAGCCGCAATTGAGATAGAGCCCGTCCACCGGGGCACGGTCGATGACGGGCGAGCCATCGGGGCTCATGTCCATGATCCCGCCCCAGCTTCGCAGCACCCGCGCCTGCCCGATCATCGGCACCATCGCCATCCCAGCCTCCATCACGTGCTCGGCCATCGGCAGGTTGCCGCGCGCCGCGTAGGACGGATAGAAATCGAGATCGCCACCAAACACCAGCCCGCCCTTGTCGGACTGGCTGATATAGAAATGCCCCATGCCAAAGGTCACCACATGATCGAGGCAGGGCTTCAGCCCCTCGGTGACGAAGGCCTGCAACACGTGGCTCTCGATCGGCAGGCGCAGCCCGGCCATCGCCGCCACCTGGGATGAGCGCCCCGCCACGACAATCGCCACCTTCTTGGCCTTGATCGCCCCGCGCGAGGTCTGCACGCCGCGCACGCGCCCGCCCTCGATGTCGATCCCCGTCACCGCGCAGTTCTGGATCAGGTCGACGCCCCGGTCGCTGGCAGAGCGGGCAAAGCCCCAGGCCACCGCGTCGTGGCGCGCGGTGCCGCCGCGCGCGTGGTAGAGCCCGCCATAAACCGGGAAGCGCGCGTTGTCGAAATCGAGGAACGGCACCAGCTTGCGCACGCCCTCGCGGTCGAGCAGTTCGGCGTCGTCGCCCTGGTTGCGCATGGCGTTGCCGCGCCGGGCAAAGGCGTCGCGCTGGCCGTCGGAATGGCACAGGTTGAGCACACCGCGCTGGCTCATCATCACGTTGTAGTTGAGATCCTGTTCCAGCCCCTCCCACAGCTTCAGCGAATGGCTGTAGAATTCCGAATTGCCCGGCAGGCCGTAATTGGCGCGCACGATGGTGGTGTTGCGCCCGATATTGCCGCCGCCGAGGTACCCCTTCTCCAGCACCGCGACATTGGTGATGCCGTGCCGCTTGGCCAGGTAATGCGCGGTCGCGAGCCCGTGCCCGCCGCCGCCGATGATGATCACGTCATAGGCCGGTTTGGGTTCGGCGTCGCGCCAGTGGGCCTGCCAGCCCTTGTTGCCGGTGAGCCCTTCTTTAAGTATCCGCAGCGCCGAAAATCGCATGTCGCCTCTCCGATGGACCGCCAGGCACGGCCCCGTGCCAACAGGGCTAGCAGGGCGGGCGCGAACCGGCCACCCCGCTTCGCGCCATTTTCTGGTCCATGCGCGACGCGCGCCTCACAGCCCCATCGCGCGATAGCTCTCGGCCACCCGGGCGATCGACACGAGATAGGCGGCGGTGCGCAGGTCGGTCACGTCCTCGCGGCCCCGCCAGACCTCGCGCATCGACTGGTAGGCGGCGCGCATCGTGTCGTCGAGGCCCGAGCGCACCAGCTCCAGCTCGCCCGCGCCGCGCAGGTATTTCTGCTTGAAATTGGGCGACATTTCCCACGCGTCGCCGATCCCGCGGTTGAGCCGCTCCAGCTCCTTGACGATCAGTTCGTGGCGCGCCTCCTCCTGCCGCCGCCCGATCCGGCCGAAACGGATATGGCTGAGGTTCTTGACCCATTCGAAATAGGACACCGTCACACCGCCCGCGTTGGCATACATGTCGGGAATGATGACCGTCCCCTTGTGGCGCAGGATGTCGTCGGCCCCGGCGGTCACGGGGCCGTTCGCGGCCTCGATGACGAGCGGGGCCTTGATCCGCTCGGCATTCTCGAGGTTGATGACCCCTTCCATCGCCGCCGGCACGAGGATGTCGCATTCGTGTTCGAGCACCTTCGAGCCGTCGCGGACATACTTGCCCTCGGGGTAGCCGTCGACGCCGCCATGCCGCGCGATCCAGGCATGCACCGCCTCGACGTCGAGCCCCTCCTCGGAGATCAGCGCGCCGTCGCGCTCGATGATCGCAGTGACCTTGCAGCCGTCCTCTTCGCTGAGGAACTTGGCCGCGTGATAGCCCACGTTGCCGAGGCCCTGCACCACCACGCGCTTGCCGTCGAGCGTGCCCGACAGCCCCGTCACGGCCACGTCCTCGGGGTGGCGGAAGAACTCGCGCAGCGCGTATTGCACGCCGCGCCCCGTCGCCTCTGTCCGGCCCTGGATGCCGCCACCATTGACCGGCTTGCCGGTGACGCAGGCGCGGTAGTTGATGTCGGTGGTGGCCATGCGCTTGTACTGGTCGGCGATCCACGCCATCTCGCGTTCGCCCGTGCCCATGTCGGGGGCGGGCACGTTCTGCGCCGGGTGGATCAGGTCGCGCTTGATCAGCTCGTAGGCAAAGCGGCGGGTGATCTGTTCGAGCTCGTGCTCCTCCCACTCGCGCGGGTCGATGCGCAGCCCGCCCTTGGAGCCCCCGAACGGCACCTCGACGAGCGCACATTTGTAGGTCATCAGGGCCGCGAGCGCCTCGACCTCGTCCTGGTTGACGCCCATCGCGAAACGGATACCGCCCTTGACCGGCTCCATATGCTCGGAATGCACGCTGCGATAGCCGGTAAAGGTATGAATCTGCCCGCGCAAACGGACCCCGAAGCGCACCGTGTAGGTGGCGTTGCAGACCCGGACCTTTTCCTCGAGCCCAGGCGCGAGGTCGGTGAGCGCCACCGCCCGGTTGAACATCAGGTCCACGCTTTCGCGGAATGTCGGTTCCCTCTTGGCTGTCATCGTTACACTCTCCCTGTTGGCCTGCGGTCAGCCGCCGCATATGGGGCGATGGTTACGGGATGCGATTGCGATGTCCAGCACGAATCAAGGCGGGGCGGGCGGCCCGGGTGCGCGGCGGGATGGGCGGGTCACGCACCATTGTCATCAGCCGACAAACAATCCGACGCTTTCTTTTCGATTGTCATTCCAGATAGTTAACGCCACCTCCCCGTCGCGCTTGTGCCTTATTTCAACCATATTCCGGCGCGATGAACCCTTGTTGATCCTCTGCCTGCCTGCGGAGGATCGGCGTAGGATACCGAAAGGTGATCGACATGGGTGAGTATATCGCACGACCCCCACGAGCGGGGGCGGCTGGCCGTTTCCTCCGGGACGAGGGTGGCTCGGTGACGGCCTTCGCCTTCTTCGTCTTTCTGATGATGCTCTTGGTGGGAGGGCTCGCGCTCGACACCATGCGCCACGAAATGGTCCGCGCCCGGATGCAGGTCACGCTCGATCGCGCGGTGCTCGCCGGCGCGAAATCCTCTGATGCCGCAGAGGCCCGCGCCACCGTCGAGGATTACTTCGACAAGGCCGAGCTCGCGCAATACCTCGAGGCGGAGCGGGACGCCGATATCCAGATCTACCTCAACTCCGCCCGCGTCGCTGCGCGTGCCTCGGGCACGCTCGATACCTATCTGATGAAGCTCGCGGGGGTCGAGACGCTGGGTGTCGGCGGTGTGTCGGCCGCCGAGGTGCGCGTCCCCAAGCTGGAGATCTCGCTTGTGCTCGACGTCTCCGGCTCGATGGGCGGCACCAAGATTTCGCGCCTGAGGGACGCCGCCAAGCAATTCGTCTCGACCATTCTCGAAAAGTCCACACCGGGCAACGCGGTCATTTCTGTCATCCCGTTCAGCTGGTCGGTGACACCGCCGAAGACCGTGTTCGACACGCTTGCGGTGGATATCACGCACAATTACTCCACCTGCCTGCACTTCCGCGAGGCCGATTACGGGCACGCCACGCTCACCTCCGGCGCCTCGGCGCTCAGCAACGGCGTGCCGGTGAACCAGATGGTCTATACCTCGCTCTACGGCGGGTTCGACAATCTCAATGAAAGCTGGCGATCCTGTTATACCGACGAATACATGCAGTTCCTGCCCTATTCGATGGACGAGGCTACCCTGCACGCCAAGATCGACTCGCTACAGGCGGGCGGCAACACCAGCGGTCATGACGGCATGAACTGGGGTGCGGCGCTCTTGGATCCGACGTTCCGTCAGGTCTCGGCGCAACTGATCAACACCGGCGAAGTGGATGCGTCGCTGTCGCACGTGCCCTCGGATTACAACGAACCGGAAACGCTCAAGGTCGTGGTGATGATGGGCGACGGGGCCAACACCACCTCGTATTTCTTCGACAAGAGCGCACCGAAATACCGCGGAAAATTCTCCGACCTGTTCGAAGTGAAGTACCAGGACCGCGAGTTCAAATACGCCTACCACATCTACAAGTACTGGAAGAGTAACGACGAGAGCAAGTGCGGCAGGAACAGGTGGGAATGCGTCTACGAGGCCAACGGACCCGAGGAATCGGTCTATTACCTCCGCTACCCTTATGGCGGCTGGTATTACAGCATCGACGACAACGACTGGATGACCGATCAGGAATTCGATGATCTCGAACACACGCTTGCCGGCTACATCTCGACCGAACAACTGAGCTGGGAAATGGCATGGGGCCGCATGTCGCCGAACTGGTACGGTGAGATCACCGGCGACTGGACCCCGTGGAACGACTATGTCGGCTCCGAGTATGTGGACGGCTATGCCAAGGACAGCCGGATGCGCGATGTCTGCGGGGCCACCAAGACGCATGGCGTGGTGGTCTATTCCATCGGCTTCGAGGTGCCTGTGGGCGAGCGCGCCGAACAGGTGCTGTCGGATTGCGCCTCTTCCAGCAGCCACTACTACCGCGCCAACACCACCGATATCAGCGCGGTGTTCAACTCCATCGCCGCCAACGTGCAGAACCTGAGGCTGACCCAATGATCGCACGCCTTGGCAGCCGCCTGCGTCGTTTCGGCCGTGACCGGCGCGGCTCGGCCTCGGTGGAATTCGTGATCCTCGCGCCGTTCCTGATCGGCTTCATCCTGTTCGCGATCGAGCTGGGGATGCTGTCGCTGCGCGCGGCGATGCTGGAGCGCGGGCTCGATATCGCGGTGCGCGACGTACGCCTCGGCACCGGCACCGCGCCGGGACACGACGAGATCAAGCAGATCGTCTGTGACAACGCCTCGGTGATCGCCGATTGCGACGCCAATCTGCGGCTGGAAATGATCCCGACGGACCTGCGCAATTTCTCGACGCTCAACGGCGCGCCCGACTGTACCGATGCCTCGGAGCCGTCCAAGCCGGTGCGCAACTTCATCCCCGGCGGCCAGAACCAGCTCATGCTGCTGCGTGTCTGCCTGAAATACAGCCCCCTCTTCCCCGAGGCGATTCTGGGCGATGCGCTGATCAAGGATTCCAGCGGCGACGTGGCGCTCACCACCGTCTCGGCCTTCGTGCAGGAGCCGATCTGATGCGCTGGCTCGCCCGACTCGCACGCCGCCTGCGCCGCGACGAGCACGGAACGGTCGCCGTGGAAACGGTGCTGATCGCGCCGCTGCTGATCCTCGGGCTGTTCTTTTCCTACGAGGCCTACGGCCTGTTCCGCCAGCAAAGCCTGCGCGAGAAGGCCACCTATACCGTCGCCGACATCCTGTCGCGCGAAACCGCGATCGTCGACGACACCTATATCGACAACGTCAAGCGAGTCTTCGACATGATGAGCGGCACGGCGGATTCGCAGTTGCGCATCTCGGTGGTGCGCTATCGCAACGACCCGAGCCAGGGGATCGACGAGTTCGACCTGCGCTGGTCAGAGGTGCGCGGCACGGGGACCATGACCGCCCTCACCGACAGCGTCGTGCGCAACGCGCATGACACCTTTCCGATCATGGATGACGGCGAAGAGATCATCTATGTCGAGAGCCGCGGCACGTTCACCTCGCCGGTGACCACCGGGTATTTCAACGAGAACCTGCTTGCGACGCGGATGTTCGTGATCCCGCGGTTCGCGCCCCAGATATGCTTTACCGGGGTTTGCGTGCCGGGCACGAGCTGACGATCAGCCGTCCTCGCGCCGCGCGATCCGTTCCTGCATCAGTTCGGCAATGAGCCGCGCCGGCGTGCCGGGGGTGACGCCCCCCACGCCCACGCGCCGCCCGATGCGCCACCACAGGCCCGGCTCCCAGACAAAGGATCCGCCCTTGCGCAGCGTCAGGGTAAAGCCGTTGGAGGGCTTGAACGCAAAGGCCCCGCGTGCCACCGCCACCACGTCGTCCATCCGCGCAAGCACACGGCCGTCGCTGCTGGTGAGCGCGTCACGTTCAAGCACCAGCCACGCCGCCGTCGCGCGCCACATTCGCCGCGCGAGCCACAGCGCGCCCAACCCCATCGCCACCAACGCCACCTGCCATTGCGGCGTGAGGGTCTGGCTCAACGCGACCCACAGCAGCATCAGCCCCAGCGCGCCCACCGAGCCCACGCCAATCGCGCGCCGCCCCGGCGAGGCTGCGAGAACCAGGCTGCGCTCAGCGTCATCTTGATCGGTCATGCCTTGGCCCCTGCCCTCATTGTCCTGCCGCGTCCCTTACCGCATGTTGCGCGAAAGGGCACCCGCTTTCGCACGGGCGGTCCGGGGGCGTCACAGGCCGATGGCGGACCATAATGACCGGAAACTTTATCGGCGTTGGAACAAGATCACCAAAAGCGCCAATAATGACGATCCCAACATCAATAGAAGGGAAACCGCGTTGAGAAGTGGCGTCGAACCTTCCTTCAGGCGGTCGAACATGGCGATGGTAAGCGGCGCATCCGATCCGACCAGCATGAGCGTGGTGTTGAAGTTCTCGAAGCTCATCAGGAAGGCCACCACCGCCGCACCGACCACGGCTGGCATCAGGAAGGGAATGGTGATCGTGCGCACAGCCGTCAGGCGCGTGGCGCCGAGATTCAGGGCGGCGTCTTCCAGCGTGCGGTCGAATTTCTGCAAGCGGGCGGTGATGACCAGCGTCGCGATCGTGGTGATGAATGAAAACTGTCCAAGAATGACCAGGAGCAAGCCGGGCCGCAGGGCCTGGACGTCGATCTGCGCGACGTTCCATATCCCGTTTGCGAGCGTCGAGGAAAACACGAGGATCGAAATACCCAGAACGATACCGGGGATGACCAGGGGCAGCAGCATGAGCACATAGAGCGCGCTCTTGCCGCGGAAATCATAGCGATTGAACAGAAACGCGTTCGAGGTTCCGACACTTACCGACAGTATCGCGACGCAGATCGCGACGAAGGCAGACGTGCCCACCGCGCGCAGGATGCCGCGTTCGTGGAAGACTCCGATTTGAGGAAGCTCGTCGCCGAAGAACCAGTTCCAGGTGAAGCCTTCCCACGGGAGCGACGGGAATTGGCTGTCGTTGAACGCAAAGACTGCGACGACGGTCAGGGGCAGCGCAAGATAAAGGAAGAACAGCAGCACGTACCCGCCGTAGATCACGCGAAAACTCCGGGATCGGGGAATGGTCGGGATCATGGGTTATCCCATCGTTTCTTGCAGGGTGCGACCAGTCAGGCGCAACACGCCCCAGACAATTACCGAAGACAGCACCAGCAGCATGAAGCCGAACGCCGCGCCAAGCTCCCAGTTCGAGCGGACGATGAACTGGTTGTAGATCATCTCGGTGAACCAGAGGCTGTCCTTGCCGCCCAGCATGGTCGGCGTAAGGTAATTTCCCAATGACAGCATGAATACGACGATGCAGCCAGAGACGATCCCCGGCATGGCATGGGGGATGATGATCTCGCGCAGGACCGACACCCCGTTGCCTCCGAGATCGTAGCCTGCCTCGACCACGCTGTCGTCGAGGCTTTCGAGCGTCGTGACCAGCGGCACCACCATGAACAGCATGGACGTATAGACGAGGCCCACCATCATGGCCGCATCGTTATACAACATCTCTACCGGTTGATCGGCCAGACCGACCCATTGCAGCAGGCTGGAGATCAGGCCGGTTTCCCGCAGAAGGATCATCCACCCGAAGGTGCGCACCAGTTCCGAGACGTAGAAGGGAATCAGGCAGAGCATGAACAGCACCTGCTGCAACCGGCCCCGGGCCATCTTGGCGATGTAATAGGCCACCGGAAAGGCGATCAGCAGGGTAATGGCCGTGGCGAGGACAGACATCACCGCCGTCCGCCAGAAGGTTCTCAGGTAGAGTGGCTCCGTCAGTGCCTTGTCATATTGCGTCAGGCTGGTTTCGTAGACGCCAAAGCTGATGCGTTCGCGCAGCGAAATCAGCAGCATGTCGATATGTGGAATGACGATCAACAGCCCGAGCCACAGGACAAGCGGCGTCAGCAACAGGACGAATCCGATCCGGGCGTGAGAGCGCATCAGACCGCCCCGGCAAAGCACGTCGCCTGTGCCGCGCCCCATCCGACATGCACCGTGTCGCCGCGTTCCAGATTGGCGAATTCGCCGGTCTGGGGCAGCGTGACCTCAAGCGTTTCGCCGACGTCATTGTCGACCAGAACGCGGGATGCCGCGCCATTGAATAGGGTGCTTGTCACGGTGCCCTTCATGCGGTTGTCGAAATGGGACAAGGCCTCGGCGCTGGCCGCCAGGTGGATCGCCTCCGGCCGGACAAAGATTTCCGCGGTGTCGCCCCTGGACAGGGTCCCCGACCCGGTCGCGCGCACTGCAAGGCCGGTATCGGTTCGTATCTCCAGCACCGCACCGTCGACCCGGTCTATTCGACCCTTCCAGCGGTTCGCTTCTCCGATGAAGCCGGCGACGAAAGGCGTGTCGGGACGGTAATAGAGATCCTGGCCCGTGCCGACCTGCTCGAACCGTCCGGCATTCATCACGGCAATCTGGTCGGACATCACCAGCGCTTCGGACTGGTCGTGTGTGATGTAAACGAAGGTTGTGTCGAAGGCAGCCTGAAGCGCCTTCAGTTCGATCTTCATATGTTCGCGCAGTTTCAGGTCCAGTGCGCCCAAAGGTTCGTCAAGCAGCAGCACATCAGGTTCCAGCACCATGCAGCGGGCGATGGCGACACGCTGTTTTTGCCCGCCGGACAGTTCGTCCACCTTGCGCGCGCCGATGCCCGGCAGGCCGATGCGGTCCAGTGCTTCGTCAACCTTGCGGGCGATTCGGTCCCTGGCCATCCCCTGTCGCCGCAGCCCGTATCCGATATTTTCCGCGATGGTCATCATGGGAAAGAGTGCGAGGTGCTGGAACACCATGTTCACCGGCCGCTTGTTCGGCGGCGTGTCCAGAACCGTCTCGCCCTTGATCCGGATGTCACCCGAGGTGGGGTCGAGAAACCCCGCGATCATTCGCATGATCGTCGTCTTGCCACAGCCGGATGGTCCGAGAATCGAGAAGAAACTGCCCGGTGGCACCGAAAAGGATACGTTGTCGACGGCGGTCGTCTCGCCAAAGCGTCTCACCAGGTCGACGCATTCAAGATCGGGGGTCATGCAGGGGCCCGTAGATATGGCGGCACCCTGTAACAGGGTGCCGCGTTTTGATGGGCGATCAGTTCGCGGCCTGAACGCGGTCCAGAACTCCACCTTCGATGGCTTCCAGACCGGCCGGAACCGGCGGATACCATTTGATGTTATCGACCGCTTCCGGTGGGAAGCTGGCCTGGTACTTGGCCTTCAGTGCATCCTCGGCGAATTCGTCGGCCCCTGCGGATGCGGTGAAGTTGCCCGCCACAGAAGTGATTTTCGCCGCGATTTCCGGCTGCATCACGAAGTTGATCCACGCATAGGCCGCCTCGTCGGACTGGCCCTTGGACGGCAGAACGAAGGTGTCGATCCAGCCCAGCGCGCCCGAGGCCGGCGCAACGAAGGTGATGTCGGCGTTGTCCTCGTTCAGCTTCCAGCCGCCCGTGTCCCACGCCATCGACGCCGTGACTTCGCCGGAACGCACGAGGTTCATGAGTTCGTCGCCACCACTCCAGTAGGTCTTCACGTTGGACTTGCACTCGGTCAGCTTGGCTTCGACCTTTTCCATGATTTCCTTGTACCTGGCCTCGTCTCCATACGCGGCAAAGGGGTCTTCACCCATTGCGAATGCAAAGCCGATCAGCGTCGGACGCTTCAGCCGGTAGGAGACCTTGCCTGCCAGTGCCGGATCGCACAGATCGGTGTAGTCCTTGACCACGCCACCCGCCTCGGCCGTGTTGATCACCAGACCGGAGGTGCCCCAGACATGCGGCACGCCGTAAACATCGCCGTTCACCGTGGTGTTCGCCATCGTGGCTTTCAGCATCGAGGGAATGAAAAGCGACTCGTCAATCTTCGACATGTCGATGGGCTTGTAGATACCGAATTCCATCTGCGGCCCCATGACACGGTCCTGCGAGGGCTGAGCCAGGTCAAAGCCGCCACCGCCGGTCGCGCGCAGCTTGGCAATCATCTCTTCGTTGTTGGACTTGGTCACCTCGACCGTGTGGCCGGTCTGTTCTTCAAACATCTCAACGACTTCGTCGGGTGCGTAGCCGCCCCAGGTCAGGAGTCGAAGCGTATCTGCCGAGGCCGCCTGCGTCAGGCCCAGAACGGCCAGGCAGGTTGTCGTGAGCAATGTCTTGTTCATGGTCTTCCTCTCTGATGGATGGATCGTTTTCGTGCAGGATGGTCAGCATTCACCGAATGGTCAAACTCTTTCGGGAGCTGGCGTGTTATCACCGAGTTTCTTAACATCTTCTTGAACAACCTTTGCCTGTTCGCCGGTTTTCACGGCCAGCGGCACGCGGCAAGGTCATCAGGGTCGGAAGTTCGGTAACGGAAGGAACCGCACCGGGTTCGTCCGAGCAGGCCGTTGGATTGCGGGCTGGCCACTGGCGTTAAGTGCGGTTCGAGGCCGAGCCGGCGGGGAAAGATGCGGGTTTGCGTCGCGGTGTAGGCGCTGCCATTGTCCGACAAGACCTCGATGACCTCTGGCACGCGGTAGGTGTCAAAGCGCTTCTCGACGGTCTCCAGCTGCATGTCGCGCACGTCTGATCCGCTATGCCGGCATTGGCGACAGCGCGCCAGGCGATGATCTCGCGGTCATGGGCATCGATCAGGAACGCGGCCCGAATGACATCCCCATTCCAGTAGGTGAATTCCGGCCCAACCAAGCTCGCAGTTGAAACGAGGCCGTCATTCGCTCCGAGAACAGCAGCGCGCAACCAGCCGATGCGTTGCACCATGTGGGTTTCGGAATGGGAGAGCCTGCTCATCTTAAGGAGCCTTTTGAACTATGCGGCGGTAGATTTGGGCTGCGGCGGGCGGCTCGCTGTTGCATCGGCCGGGCTGCCCGCGGCCTGGCTTGTCTGTCCCGGCACGATCCTGAGCGCCCGCAGTGCGTTCAGGATGACGGCAACGTCGATCACCTCCTGCAACAGCGCGCCCTGCACGGGCGTCAGATATCCGAAGGCGGCGGCGATCATGCCAAGGACCGAGAGACCTATCCCGGCCGCGACGCTCTCTAGCGCGATGCGTCTCGAACGCTGAGCGACCTCGATCCCCGGCAACAGGCGATCAAGGTGATCCACCAGCAGCACGACATCCGCCGCCTCCGCCGAAGCCGCCGCTCCGCGCGCGCCCATGGCGACGCCGATGTCAGCGGCGGCCAGCGCGGGCGCATCGTTGACGCCATCACCAACCATCATCACCGGGCCGTTCTTGTGCTCCGTGAGAACCAGAAGCACTTTCTGATCGGGCGTCAGATCGGCCCGCACGGCGTCGAGCGCCAGCCCCTCCGTCACGGCCTCGGCGACGGCGCGGCGGTCGCCGGTCGCCAGCAGGATGCGAGCGATCCCCAGCCTGCGCAGTCCTGCAAGCAGGTCGGCCGTACCAGCACGCAGCGCGTCGGCCATGACGAGATGACCCATCAGCTTGCCGTCCACGGCGAGTGACACGACCACCGATCCCGCCTCGATGACCGCGCCTTCAGGGTCGGCAACACCGGCCTGCGCAGCAACGAAGCCAGCGCCCCCCACGACAACGCTTCGTCCATCGACGGTTCCCGCGACGCCTTCGCCGGGCGCCTCGACGACGTTCCGGGGAACCGGCAACGCGGTGCCGCGCGCTTGCGCCGCCGCGACGATGGCCTGGGCGATCGGATGTTTCGACGCCTGGTCGAGAGCTGCCGCGAAATACAGCATCTCGTCGTCGGACATGTCGCCATACCGGTTGATCGACACGATCTGTGGTCGCCCGCGCGTCAGCGTGCCGGTCTTGTCCAGGATCAGCGTCTTGATCCGGGCCAGCGCCTCGAGCGGCTTCGCCCCCTTGATCAGCACCCCGAAATGCGCCGCCCGCGACAGCCCGGCCACCAGTGCTACCGGCACGGCGAGGATCAGCGGACAGGGTGTCGCGACCACGAGAACCGCAACTGCGCGGATCGGATCTCCGGTGAACCACCAGGCCGCTGTCGCCAGCGCGAGCGTGACGGCCAGGAACAGCAGCGACCAGCGATCGGCCAGCCGTGCCATCGGCGCCTTGGACTTCTGCGCCGCCTCGACCAGCCTGACGATCCCGGCATAGGTGCTGTCGGTGGCCCGCAGGGTGACGCGAAGATCGAAAGCCTCGCCCGCATTGGTAGAGCCGCTCATCACGTCCTGCCCGTGTTCCAGCCGGACGGGCATCGACTCGCCCGTCAGCGCGGACTGGTCCAGCATCGCGCGCGCGCTCTCGACCGTTCCGTCCACGGGCGCGACGTCGCCGTGCCGGACCAAGAGCAGGTCGCCCGGCGCGATGTCATCCAGTGGCACTTCATCCAGCGCGCCGTTCCGGTGGCGGGTGGCGGTGCGGGGCACACGGGACAAGAGATCGCTCATCTCGCGCCGGGCGCGACCCTGCGCGAAGCTTTCCAGGAAGGTACCGCCCGAGTACATCAACGCGACCACCGCGGCCGCAAGCGTCTCGCCGAATAGAAGTGCTGCCGACATCGACAGCGCCGCCACGATGTCGAGCCCGACCTCGCCCTTCGAGAGGCTGCGCACGATCTCGACGCTGAGGGCCGCAAGGACTGGGACGACACCTGCCGTCCACGCGATCATGGCAAAATCCGGCTGCGCCACCAGCCAAAATGCAAGACCGGACACCAGACCGAGCAAGGCCAAGCCCAACAGGGCGACGTTCAGGCGGTCATGAAACGAGGATGTCATCTGGTGCAATTCCCGGCGTCAGCCTCGCGCCCGGGGACTGGACGGGTCTCGAACAGCCGTCCCACTCGCGTTTCGCGAAGCAGAGTACCCTCACGCTCAATGAAGAGGGCACTCAAATTACTTCTACGCGCCAATTGCCCGCCCTCCAAGCTTCCTTTCACCATGAACGCCGTCGCCCAGGCGTCAGCCTCGGCACATGTCTTTGCCACCACCGTGACCGAGGCGGGCGACGCGAGCATGGGCGCACCGCGGTTCGGGTCCATGGTGTGTGACAGGCGGCGTCCCTGGACCTCGATCCAGTGGCGATAGTCTCCCGAGGTCGCCACGGAGGCGCCCTGAAGTGCCAGGATGGAATGGGGCGCGCGGCGACCCTCGTCCGGGGCCTCGACCGCGATGCTCCAGGCCTCGCCGTCTGGCCGAAGCCCGAGCGCGCGCATTTCGCCGTCGATGCCGACGAGGGCGTCACCGATGCCATGCGCTGCGAGCGTCTCGGCCATTCGGTCGACGCCATACCCTTTCGCGATGCCGTTCACGTCCAGTGCAACCGGTGACGTCTTTCGGACAAGACCGTTGCCCGCGTCGATCTCCAGCACGTCATGCGTGGGCACCCGGTCGGTCCTCATCGCGGCGCGGATATGGTCGGGGGTCGCCGCAAGCGGCCCAAAACCCCAGGCCGTCACCGCGTCGCCCATGCCGATATCGAACGCCCCGGCAGAGGCACGCCCGATGTCGAGGCCGAGCCGCAGAACCTGCCCGAGCCGATCCGGCACCGCCACCCACGCGCCCACCGGCGCCGCGTTCAGCCGCATGAGGTCGCTGTCGGGCTTCCAGGTGGACATCTGCGCGTCCACCTCATCGACGGCGGCCTGTAGCGCTGCGCGCACCGGCTCCTGATCGAAACCCGCTTGCGCGAAGAAAAGCGCAGACCAGCGCGTGCCCATGGTCGGGCCGTTCAGGGCGTGGCGCATCGGTTCAGTAGACATCTTCGACATAGCGTCCCTCGGCTTTCAACACTGCGGGCGAGAGCCCGGTGGGAGCAAGGATTTCAGCCAGCGCTTCGGCGACGCCCGCAGCCATGTCGCGCCCGCCGCAGACCATCACCCGCGCGCCATCCCTGATCAGCCGGGCCACTTCGACAGCCTCGCCGCGCAGCGCGTCCTGAACGTAGTGCGGGCGCGCCCCGCGCGAGACGGCGGTGACAAGCCGGGCCAGACGGTCTTCGTCTTGCCAGATGGGCAGCTCTTCACCGTAGAGGAAGTCGCTGGCCATGTGACGCATTCCGAAAAAGAGGTGGATGGGCCGGTGCCGGGTGTTGCCGCGCACGAACCCGGCCAGAGGACCGATCCCGGTTCCAGCGCCGATCAGGATCAGTGGCGCACGGCCTTTTCCCGGCTGGAAGCCCGGATTGCGACGCAGGAAGGCGGTGACGGTCTGCCCGGGTTCCAGCGCGGTCAGTTGGCCGGAACACAATCCGCCTGGCTGTTTTTTCACCACGATCTCTACGAAGCCGTCGCGGCGCGCGGAGGCGAGTGAGTAGAGGCGCGGCACGGGCGATCCCTCGGGCAGAATGCCGATCAGGTCGCCCGCGGTGAAGCGCGCGAATCCCGCCCCTCGCAGCCGCTGCCAGAGGGTGGCGTTCGGAAGGGCAAAGCGCAGGATTGCGGTCGGGGCCTGCACTTCGGCGCCGTAGTCGCGACGCGAGATCAACGTGAGCGTCTCGGTCGTGGGCAGACCCGGCTGATGGGTCAGCTCGAGGTCGATGCCCAGCGCCTGTCCGAGGGTGCGGCCCCAGCGCGCGAAGTCCTGCGGTGACTGGCGGTCGATGGTGCCCAGCGGCAGAAGCTCGGACCAGCCCTTTGCACGGGCAGCCTCGGACACGGCCTTGGCGAAGACGCAATAGGCCGGAAAGCTGCGATCGCCGAAGCCGAGAACGGCAAGGGCGGCCTCGGGGGCGCGGTCGAGGTTCGCAAGGCGGTCCATGAAACCCTTGGCCGAAGCCGGTGCATCGCCGTTGCCATAGGTCGCGGCCAGCACAATGATCCGTTCGGCGCGGGTGTAGCGGTCCGGCGTGAAGGTCGACATCGGGGCTGCGTGCACGCTCTGCCCGGCACGGCTCAGCGCGGCGTGAAGTGCCGCGGCGAAGCCCCAGGTGCTGCCACCCTCGCTGCCGACGAGCAGGATCGTTTCGGCCCGACCGGCGGCCTGGTTGCCCCGAATGCGCGGACGACCGCGCCGCCCGGCGAGCCATATGAGCACGCCCGTTCCGCCCATCACGGGCACGCCGAGCGCCATGATCCCCAGCACCAGCCCGAGAGTCGCGGCACCTTGACCCGTATGCAGCATATAGATGGTCTCGAAAACGTGCTCCCACCCTGTCAGGTCAGACCAGCCCAGAAGAGCCCCGGTGCCCTGATCAAGATAGCCGGAGCCCCGATCCGTCCTTAGCGTGAAGACGTCGGTCGCGTCACCGGGATAGGGAAAGCTGAGTTCGCGCAGGTCCGCGACGAGTGTGTCGCCGAGCGTTGGCATCATCATCAGCGCCACGCCTGTCTCGCCGCTGACCTCGACAGCAAGGGCCGGTGCGGTGCCACCGCTGGGGAGCAGATCGAAGGTCGAGGCCGTCATCCACAATGCAGTGGTGGAAGACAGGACAAGGCCAACGACCGCGACCCGCGCGATTTCAACGTGCAACCGCCCGGCAAGCGGCCCGCGAAGTACTGTGAACCAGTGGCGCCAACCGCCCGCGCGCCGCGCAACCAGCTTCCCGCCGCTGAACGAAAGGACCAGCATCGCCACAGCGCCCACGGCCATGGCGATGCGGCCCCCGTCGCCGAGGAACAGCGACCGGTGCAGTTTGGTCAGCCAGCGTTGCGTCTGGTTCGGGTCGGCGGAGGCCACGCCCTGGCCAGTGGCAGGGTCGATCACGGCGGCACCCGGTGCACCCTGATCGAACCAGTAGGCGGTGATACGTCCCGAGGGTGCGCGGCGGATCTGCTCGACGCCCGGATAGACGGCCTGAATGCGCGTCGCCAGCGCAGCGACAGTTAGGCCCGTCGCTGCTTGCGGCGCCGTCAGACGCTCGGCCGCCGGGAAGACCGACAGGGCCGCGCCGCTGAGCGTCAGCACCGTGATGAGAGCCAGGGCCAGAAGACCCGGCCAGCGATGAAGAGCACGGATCATGGCAAGTCACCTCACATGTCGTAGGCAAAGCTGGCGACATAGCGACGCCCGGTGGTGGCCATGCCCGCGCCGGTCGTCGTCAGCGGCACCGCGACCTCTCCCGGGCTGTCGCGCATGTCCTCGACGGCGGCGTCGATGTGCAGGGTGTAGCCCGCGTCGAACAGCGCATCGGCGAGGTCGAGCGTGATCTCGAGGCTGCGACCCGCGCCCACGCTTGCGCCCGTGATGCCGTTGACCTGTGCGGTGTCGCCGCCGGTTGCGCGGTACCAGTCGGTCAGGTGCTCGTAGTATTTCGACTTGGTCCCGGCCATCCAGAGGCTGCCCATGTAGGCACCCGAGGCGTCGGTGACGTAGAGCGCGAGATAGGCGCCATCGCCACCGTAGGAGTTCAGAGTGGTGGTCAACGTCACCGGGCGCGCCATGGCGAAGCCGGGAAGTGTCAGCGCCGTGGTCAGCGCAAGTGTCGCAAGAAGCGATTTCATCGGTTTGGTCCTTGTGTGCGAGATGCGTGGAAGAGGCTCAGTTCACCTTGACCTGCGGTGGGGCGCCGTTTCCGAAAAGCCCGTTCTGCGGTGGGGCAACGGTGCCGGCGGGCGCGGGATTGCGGGCGCTGCCGCGGCAGTCGTCGTCATCATCGTCGTCGCAGTCATCGTCGTCATCATCATCGTCATCATCATCGTCGTCGTCATCGTCACCACTGGCGAGGATGAAGGGCAACGACTGTGCCGCGTCCTGCCAGAGCGCCGCGAAGGGCCGAGGGCTTTCATCGGCGACGGCGTTCATCGCACTCCAGGTGGTCGTGCCGATCACGGCGGTCAGCGCGGTGGAGGTGACAAGAAGGGTGAGGGTCTTTCGCATGGGAGGGTCTCCTTTTCGTTTGATGAGACCGATGTGCAGACCCGACCTGAGGCCTTCCTGACGGTGCGGCGATTCCCGCTTCAGCTTGCCGTCAGGAAGAAAAACGCCCCGCCGATCCGGCGGGGCGGAAAGCTGGGCACGGGGGCCGCATGACGCGCGTGCCGAACCGGTGCGCTGCGCGTCAGGCGAACTCGAAATGCTCGAAGCGGACACGTCGCGGTGTCTGGCCCCGTGCCTTCAGCCGCTTCAGGATCCCGTCTTTCAGCCCCTTCGGGCCACAGAACCACAGATCGGCATCGCGGACCGCAAACGGTGCCATCTCGGTCAAACGCTCGGCCGTCAGGCGCCCTTCGCGCGCGGTTGCGATCAGCTGATAGCTGAACCTCGGGTTGCGCGCCGCTGCCGCTTGCAAGGTTTCCACCCCGATCGCCTCTTCGGGTGTCCGGACACAATGAACAAGGTGAATGGTTCGCCGCTCTGTCTCGGTCAGGCTTTCCGCCCACGCCAGGAACGGCGTGATGCCGATGCCGCCCGCTAGCCAGATCTGGCGCGCGCCACCCTTGCGGAAGTCGAACCGGCCGTAGGGGCCCTCGACCTGCACGCGCATCCCGGTCCGAAGGGCGTCAGGCAGGCGCCGGGTCCAGCCACCGAGCCCCTTGATCGACAGGGTCAGCGCGCCATCCGGGCGTGGGGCGCTGGCGATCGTGAACGGGTGCGGTTCGGAAAAACCCGCATCCGGCACGCAGAAGAAGACGAACTGCCCCGGTCGCCAGCGCATGGTCCGCCCCTTGGGGCTGAGCGTCACCGCCGTGGTGTCATCGTGTCGGCTGATATCTCTGACCGTGAACTCCCTGCGCCGCAGGCGCGGTGCGACAAATTCGGTGTAGACCCAAGCGCTCACCCCAGCGAGACCGAAAGTGTTCAGCATCACAGACAGCGACGGATCAACCCCGGTCGGCATGTCGACGAAGAACTGGTGAAACACGATGATTGCGAACAGGACGCCCATGAACCGATGGCTGAACCGCCATAACTGATAGGGAATCTCCAGTGGCATGAATGGCACTCGTCGGAACCAGCTGATCGCGATCAGCACGAGCAACGCGTTGAAGGCGACCTCGCCTGCCTCCTCGGCCAGCTCCCCCAGCCCGGTCTCGCGCACCGTCCGCTCGAAATCGGGCTCGATCTGTTGGTGCAGGATCATCAGGACCATCGCGGAGATGCCCAGCCACTTGTGGACCCGGTACATGCGGTCAAGCCCGCCGAACAACGGCTCCAGCAGACGCGGGCGTGCGGCGAGGATCAGGGTCTGCGCCATCGCGACAACCGCCGCGGCGCCGACGGCAATCCCGAGGGCTGCATCCGAACCATAGGACGCATACGTGGTAAAGCCCAGTAGCCCCGCCAGAACGCAGAGCGGGGCGACCAGCAAGGGGCCAGACAGATTGAGGAGGTTGCCAAGAGCTGTGGTCCAGGGAACGCCCGACCGGACTGGCCCCAGGCCGCCATTCCTGGCGGGCTGCGCCAGATCAGTCATCGTTTCGTTCCTGCCGGTCCCGGCGGGGGCGATCGTCCTTGTCCTCGTCATCCTCGTATTCGAACTCGATAACGTCCAGCGTGGCGGGATGAACCGTCACCTCGATCAGGCGCCCCTCGGCATCGCGACCGTCGATCTCGTAACAGCCGTCGTCGATCTTGATGCGGCGCACCGTCCAGCCGTTGTCTTCGGCGAGGCGCTGAACGGCGTCCCTCGGTTGCCAGTCCGCCATCGGCACGAAGCAGTCGTCATCCGCAAGCGCCACTCCAGCCGGAAAGACCGCGAGGAAGCCGAGAATTGTCAATGTCTTCTTCATGGGGCAAACTCCTGTTGGCACGCCTCTTGATGCAACACATGCGCAGCGAAGCTGACAGGAGCCTGAAGCTCGGGGCCCGGCGGTGTCAGCTTTGCGTCAGCCTGACAGATCATGACAGGGTCATCGGAAAAGGAACGGGACCAACATGCGCATCCTGCTGATCGAGGACGACACGGTTCTGGGCGCCGCCATACGCGACCAGATCGCAGGCGACGGGCAGTCGGTCGATTGGGTCACGCGGCTGGATGCGGCAGGGGATGCCATGGCCGGCGCCACCTACGATCTCGTGTTGCTCGACCTGATGCTGCCCGATGGTCGCGGCATCGGCTTCCTGAAGGCCCTGCGCGCGCGCGGCGACGTGACGCCCGTGATCATCCTGACCGCGCTCGACCAGGTGTCGGGCCGGATCGAAGGCTTGAATGCCGGGGCCGACGACTACCTCGTGAAGCCGTTCGACCTGTCGGAATTGTCGGCGCGCATCGGCTCGGTCGCCAGGCGCTACACTGGCAATCCGAACCCGATCGTCAGCCATGGCGCACTGAACATCGACCTTGCAGCCCGCAGCATCCACCGCGAGGGCAAGCCGGTCGCGCTGACCGCACGCGAATGGGCGCTGTTCGAGGCGTTCCTGACCCGCCCCGGGCAGCTTTTGTCAAAGACGCAGCTGGAAGAGAAGCTCTACGCCTTCGACACCGAGGTGGAGAGCAACACCATCGAGGTCCATGTCAGCCGCCTGCGCAAGAAGCTGGGGCCCCAGATCATCGAGACCGAGCGCGGCATGGGCTACCGCTTGGGCAAGCCATGAGGCTGCCGCGCAGCCTTCAGGCCCGGCTCGGACTGTTGCTCGGCATTCTGTTGACCGTGCTGTGGATCGCTGCCGCCTCCGTGACGGCTTTGATCCTGCGCGGCGAGATGGACGAGGTCTTCGACTTCGCGCTGCAGGAAACCGCGCAGCGCCTGTTGCCGCTGGCTGTCGTGGATATCGTCGGGCGCGAAGAGGATGGCATCACGCAGCGGCTTGGCACGATCCGCGAGCATGACGAGCTCTTCACCTACATCGTGCGGGACGCCGATGGTCGCATCCTGCTTCGGTCGCACGCTACGGACGTGGCGATTTTTCCGGACTATGACGGCCCGGGCTTCCGCCAGACCGCAACCCATCGGCTTTACAACGAAGACGCGCTGCAGGGGACCGTCAGGATCACGGTGGCCGAGCCGCTTGAGCACCGCGCGTCCGTCGCGCGCGAGATACAGATGGGTCTGGGGCTGCCCCTGCTGATCGTGGTGCCCCTGGCGCTGCTGTCCATAGTTTTCGCCGTAAAGGCGAGCCTCGCACCCCTGCGGCGCTTCGGTGAACGACTGGATGCGCGCAATGCCCGGGACCTGTCACCGGTTCCAGACGATGACATCCCGTCCGAGATCACTCCTGTGGCTGCCACCCTGAACAGGCTGCTCGACCGGCTGAGGGCCGCCTTTGATGCCGAACGGAGCTTTGCTGCGAACGCCGCGCATGAACTTCGCACGCCTTTGGCCGGCGCCATCGCGCAGGCCCAGCGCCTGCAGTCGGAAACGCGCGACCATGCCGCCCGGGCGCGGGCGGCCGACATCGAAGTCACTCTCAAGCGACTGACCCGGTTGTCCGAACATCTCATGCAGCTCACACGCGCCGAAGGCGGACAGCTTCGCCTTGACCTGTGCTCGGATCTCAGGATCGTCGCGCAGCTGGTGGTCGAGGATGTTGCCCGAACGGGAGCGCCTGGCCGCATCGCGTTGAAACTGCCGGAGACGCCGGTCATGTCGGACCTAGATCCCGACGTCTTCGGCATTCTGTGTCGAAACCTCGTGGAGAACGCTCTGCGTCATGGCTCGGACGCCGCCCCGGTCGACGTGACCTTGACGCCGGATGGCCGGTTGATCGTCGCAAACGACGGGCCCGTCCTGCCACCTGAAACTCTGGATCGGCTCACAGCCCGCTTCGAGCGCGCGGGCGCAAGTGCAGATGGCAGCGGGCTGGGCCTCGCGATCGTCGCCGCCATAGCCGAGCGCATCGAAAGCCCTCTTGTCCTCAGATCACCGCGTCCCGGCACGTCCTCTGGGTTCGAGGCGTCCGTCAGGTTGCCTGTAGGCGATGCCAAGGTGCTGTCAGACTAATGCGACGCGGTCTCCGCAAGGGCAGGCAAGCTGACCCTTCGGGCCGCGAAAAGGCCGCGCCGCTCGGCGAGGGCGGCGGCACGGTTCCGCTTGAAGATCGAGCGGGAGGAGAGGCTGCGTTCCTGGTTGAAGTGGTTGTGAACCGTGGCATGAACGGAGGCGAATTTCTGCAGACATCGCATTTGCCGGAAGCGCTGCATCGCCCGCTCCCGTCTTCGGAATGGCAAGTGTGAATTCTCGGCGCGGTTGTTCGTCCACCGCCCCATCTCGCGATCGTCGCCCCGCCCCATCTCCTTCAGGGCGGCACCGTAGCAGCGGAGACGATCCGTCACCACGTCCACGGGTCGACCGTGCCGCTTCATCGATTTCCTTAGGAATTTCAACGCCGCAGCCTTGTCCCGTGTGACCGTAAAAAAGCTCTCCAGAACCTCCCCCTCGTGGTCAATGGCCCGCCACAGACAGTGATGCTTGCCGTTGATCTTCACGAACATCTCGTCCAGATGCCAGCGCGACCGGCTCGACCGCATGCCCTGCACCGGGCGCTTCCGGATCTCGGCCGCGAACATCGGCCCGAACCTGTTCCACCAGTACCGCACCGTCTCGTGGCTCACCTCTACACCCCGCTCGTGCAACAGGTCCTCCACGTTCCGGAGCGACAGAGGGAAGCGAATATACATCATCACCGTGAGGCGGATGATCTCGGGTGACGTCTTGAAATATCGGAACGGGCTGCGCTTCTGGGTCATCGCCGCAGACTACGCGCGCCCTGCCCGCTCAAGCCGGTTTCCTCTGACACCTCCATCTCGATGGATGGGAAAGGCCGGTTCCTCGACAACATCTTCATCGAGCGGCTATGGCGGACGCTGAAATACGAATGCGTCTACCTGCATGCCTAAGAGACCGGATCAGAAGCCAAGGCCGGAATCCGGAAAGGGATGACCTTCTACAATCACCAACGCCCGCACTCAGCCCTTGGCGTCAGACCGCCAGCCATGGTCCATTGGCTAGGAAAAAACGAAACCAAACCCGATCAGCAGGTGCAAAGAGTAGCTTAATTTACGCCAGATCCTGTCCAAGGGATGGGGAGTAGCTCACCCGCGACCTGCGGTCTCGAGCGCATTCTCGACCAACACGCACTGAGCGACGGCGCGTGCGCAGTCGAATACTGCCACATTAGGCGCTAACTTGCGAGCGGCTTCATGGCCTTCTCCGGGGCTTTCGAGCCAGCGTCAACGACCGTGCCGAAGCCGCGCCGTTCACAACGGAAGGGACGGATCACAAAAATGTCGACTGGAAATTCGGCC